>Ga0310811_10000217_pt1 | contig 83328 bp, 69 predicted proteins | sample YCmetagenome_FD_207642 | JGI IMG/M metagenome (GOLD analysis project Ga0310811, IMG submission 207642) | Soil microbial communities from experimental microcosm in Duke University, North Carolina, United States - YC | ecosystem: Engineered > Artificial ecosystem > Soil microcosm > Unclassified ... | reverse complement strand
CTGGCTGGTGGAACTGGCCCAGAACGCCGCCGACGCCGCACGCCGCGCCGACCGGCCCGGATCGCTGCTGGTGAGGCTGGTCCCCGTTGAGGGGCAGGTCGAGCTGAGGGTGGCCAACACCGGTGCGTCGCTGGACGCCGAGGGGGTCGCCGCGCTCGGTTCGCTGCGGGCCTCCACCAAGCGGGACGCGGAGACGGTGGGCCGCTTCGGGGTCGGTTTCGCGGCGGTGCTGGGGGTCAGCTCCGAACCGGTGATCGTCTCCGCCGGCGGGTACGGCGTGCGGTTCTCCGCCGAACGCACCCGCGCCGAGGTCGCCGCCATGACCGGGGCGGCGCGGGAGGAGCTGGACCGCCGGGGCGGCCGGGTGCCGGTGTTGCGGCTGCCCTGGCCGGCGAGCGGCGAGGAGCCGCCCACGGGTTACGACACCGAGGTGCGGCTGCCGCTCATGACCGCGGGTTCCGGTGAAACGGGTCCCGATGCGCTGGTCGCCGCCGCCCGGGCGGCCGCGCCCGACCTGCTGCTGGCGCTGCCCTGGCTGGCCGCGATCACCATCGTCGGGCTGGACGGGCGGTCCACCGACCACCGCCGCATCGACGCCCCCGACGGCACCCTCACCCTCGAGCCGGGTGGGCGGCGGTGGCGGCTGGTCCGCCGCTCCGGACGGCTGAGCAGCGCCCCGGCCGCCGTCGAGGAGAGCGACGAGTGGTCGGTCTGCTGGGCGCTGCCGCTGGAGGCCGACGGCCGGCCGGACCCGGTCACCGAGGACGTGCTGCACGCTCCGACCCCGAGCGACGAGCGGCTGGGGCTGCCCGCCCGCCTGCTGGCGACCTTCCCCATGCAACCCTCGCGGCGCCGGATCCGCCCGGGGGCGGCCGCCGACGAGGTCGTCCGGGCCGCCGCCGACACCTACCTCGACCTGGTCCTGGCGGTCGCACCCGGGCACCGGGCGTCACTGGCACCGGTGCCGGGGTTCCCGCTCGGTGACCTGGACGCCGCCCTGCGCGAGGCGGTCACCGGGGTCCTCGTCGGCGCGCGCTGGCTGCCCTCGGCGGCCGGGGAGGATCTCCTGGCCCCCGGACGGGCCCGGGTGCTCGAACCGGCCGGGTCGCCGCGGCTGGCGGCCCTGGTGGCCGACGCGGTCCCGGAACTGCTCGACGACACCACAAGATCCGCGCCCCGGGCCGCGCTGACCGCACTCGGGGTGACCCCGATCGGGCCGGCCGAGCTGGCCGACCGGCTCGCGGCGCTGCGATGGACGCCCTCACGGTGGCGCGAGCTGTACGAGGCGCTGGCCGGATGTGTCGACGGGATGCCGGACGCCCGTGACGAGCTGGCCGCGCTGCCGGTGCCGCTGGTCGACGGGCGCACGGTCACCGGGCCACGCAGCGCCCTGGTACTCGACGCCGACCCGGAGTGGGTGGCCGGGGTGGCGGGGACGCTGGCCGGACTCGACGTACCCGGGGTCCGGATCGTGCACCCCGACGCGGCGCATCCGCTGCTCACCGCCCTGGGTGCGGCCACCGCCGGTCCCGCCGGCCTGCTGGACCATCCGGGGATCGTGGAGGCGGTGCGCCGGTCGGCCGACGAGGATCCTTACGCCACCGGGGACGGCCCCGCGGAGCCGGAGACCGGGACCGACGCGTTCGGCCTGGCCCGGCTGGTGCTGAGCCTGGTCGCGGAGGTGACCGGCGGCGACGACCGCGACGCGCGTGCGAGCGGATCGGGTCCGACCCGCCCCTGGCTGGCCGCGCTGGCCCTGCCCGATGCCGACGGGGACCTCCGCCGGGCCGACGAGCTGATGCTGCCCGACGCGGCGATCCGGCCGCTGCTGGTGGCGGACTGCCCGCTCGGGGTGCTCGACGCCAACCTCGCGGGCAGCCACCCCCGCGGGGTGTTCACCGCGATCGGGGTGCTCGACTCCTTCGCCGTGCTGGTCGACGACGAGCCGGCCGGGCCGGACCACGACCTGGACGACGAGGAGCGGTGGTGGGACGAGCTGCCCGACGAGCCGTCCCGGGTGGTCGCCGTGCGCGACCTGGACCTCGTCGACGACGACGCCTGGCCGGCCACGCTCGCGTTGCTGGCCGCCGACCCGGCCTGCCGCCGTGCGCTGTACGCCCGCCCGGCCGACGGCCCCTCGTACACGTCCTGGTGGCTGGCCCGCAACGCCCTGCTCGCCGGTCACCGTCCCGGGCACTGGCGGTTGGCCTCGGCGTCCGCGCTGGCCGGCCTGTTCGATCCGGTGCCCTCGGACATGCCGGCCGGGCCCGGCGGGCCACCGGCAGAGGAGCTGCTGGCCGCGGTCGGGGTGCGCGCCGACCCGACCGTGCATGACCACACCGACGCGGTGGAGCTGCTCGAGCGGCTGGCCGACCCGGCCCGGGAGCCCGACGCGGCGCTGACCAGGTGGGTGCACGCCGAGCTGGCCGACGCGGTGCTCGCCGGTCGCATCGACCCGTCCGAGTTCGACCCGCCGCAACGGATGCGGTCGATGGCCGGCACGGTGGTCGACGCCGAACGCGCGGTGCTGCTCGACCGACCCTGGCTGGCCCCGGTACTGCCCGCCGACGAGCTGGTCAGCGGCCTGCTCGGCGGAGCGGACGGAAAGGGGGACGGGAGCACGTTCGGGACCACCTCCGGGAGCGCGATCGGGACCGCCGCCGACCGCATCGATGCGCTGGCCGAGCTGCTCGACCTGCCCCGGGCCTCCGAGGTCATCACCGGCACCGTGGTCGGGGACGGGGCGCGGGCGGTTCGCTGGTCGGAGCTCGCTGAGGTGGTGACAGCGTGCGCGGCGCTCGGGACGGCGGTGCCTGAGGGGCAGCTGTGGGTCCACGACGAGTTGACCGTCGAGCTGACCCGGCCGTCCCGGACCCGGCACACCGTCCCCACCTGGCGTGATGACGACGGCCGCTGGCACGCGTCCGACCCGCTGCGTGCCCTGATCGGCGTACTCACGATCGGGTAGTGATCTGGGTCACTCGCGTCGGACTTTCCAATGCCGCCACCCCGCGTCCGTCGGTGCGACAGACTGTGGGGGTGCGGACGAGTGTGCGTTGGGGTGTGTCGGCGGTACTGGTGTTGGGGCTCGGATTGTCGACAGCATGGACCGCACCTGTGGCCCGCGCCGAACCGGTGGGTCCCGTCGCGGCCGCCCCAGTCACCTTGCCCGCCGCCGAGCAGTCCGCCGTGAAGGTCGTCGACGGGTACTGGCAGCGCCACTTCACCGAGTTCTTCGGCCGGCCCTACACCAGCCCCAAGGTCAGCGGCAGCTACCTGGGCACCAACGGGCCGTCCTGCGCCGGCCAGCCCGCGATCGCCTTCAACGCCTTCTACTGCCGTCCCGGCGACTTCCTGGCCTGGGACGACAACCTGATGTCCACCGGCTTCCAGAAGGTCGGCGACTCCTGGGTCTACCTGGTCATCGCGCACGAGTGGGGTCACGCGATCCAGGCCCGGATCAAGCGCGGGCTCACCGCGATCTCAATCGAGCTGCAGGCCGACTGCCTGGCCGGCGCCACGCTGCAGGGCGCCGCCAACGACGGGCTGGTGACCGTCGAACCCGGTGACGCCCAGGAGCTGGCCAAGACCCTCGAGGCCGCCGCCGACGACTACCCCTGGACCAACCAGCGTGACCACGGGGACGCCCAGCAGCGGATCTCCTCGTTCAACACCGGAGCCGCAAAGGGTGTCAAGGCCTGCTTCTGAGCCGCCTGCTTCTGAGCCTTCGGGTGGACCAGCGGGTTCACTCCAGCCCGGCCTGGGCGCCCCGGGAGCCCCGGCGCGCCGCGTGGCGCTGCCAGCGGAACACACCGTAGCCGAACAGGCCGAGCGCGGTGCCGGCGATGCACGCGCCGAACCACTCGTCCAGCGGGCGACCGAAGTGCAGGTGGGCCACCAGCAGGGCCACCCCGGCCACGAACCACAGCACGGTGCCCAGCCCGACGACCCACGTCATCTCCACGAGACGGGCCGGCGGCGGGGGTGGGTCCTGCACAGGTCCAGCCTACGACCAGTGCCCTGGACGGGCCAGGGCCCCCGGGATCGTGGTCGTGGAGTCTCCGGAGGCGGCGTCGAGCTGAGGCTGGGTCAGGAAGATGGCGCCCTCCAACCGGGCCCGGCGAACGTCGGCGGCGCGCAGGTCGGCGCCCAGCAGGTCGGCACGGTCCAGGTCCGCCCCTCGCAGGTCGGCTCCGATCAGGTACGCACCGCGCAGGCCGACCCCGCGCAGGTCGGCACCCCGCAGCTTCGCTCCGATCAGGTCGGCGCCGGTCCGGTCCCGCCGTCCACCCCTGCCCTTCCGCTCGGCGCCGCTCCTGGTGCGGTCGCCCTGGACCGCCCCGCGTGCGGCCCGGCTGACCCGCTCCAGCAGCGGGCCCACCCGGCGCCGGTAGGCGGAGGCGTCGAATGCGGCCAGCTCGCCGGGATCGGTGTCGATCAACCTCTCGGTCTCGGCCCTGGCCCCGGTCACCTCCTCGCGCAGTGACCCGGCCGGCAGCAGGGTCAGCGCCTCGGCGAGATACCAGAGCAGCTCCTTGAGCTGGCGCATCACCGTGAAGACCGCGAACATCGGCTCCGCGATCTCGGGCGAGCCCCGCCAGTCCCGGCCGCCGAAGCTCACCTGCACCACGTGCTGGCCGGCGCCGAAGCAGTCGAAGACGACACATCCGGGGAACCCGAGCTCACGCAGGCCGGAGTGGATCCCGCAACCGAAGTCCGGGCGCAGGTTCGGGCACGCCCGTCCCGCCGGCTTGTCGATGTTGAAGTCGGCCGACTTGTTGAAGGCCGGCACGACGCAGCACAGGCCGGCGCAACGCCCGCAGTCCGCCCGCAGCACCGCCCGAGGGTCGGCCGGTCCAGCGGGTCCAGCGGGTCCAGCGGGCTCGGCGGGCTCAGCCCGCTCGGCGCGCCGAGCGGGCTCGGCTGGCTCGGCGGGATGCACCGGGCCAGCCTAGGGCCGCCGGACCTCCCGCCGCCGCCACTGGTGGCGGGCCGGGCGATCACGGGAGACACTTTGCCGGACGCGCCCGGCGACCCCCGGAGGCTGTTCGATGGCCGGACCGAAGACCGACGAGACCCAGCCGCCCGGCCGGGGCGGACCACCCGAGGGACCGCCGGTGGCAGCCGGGGGGCCACCCGGGCGTGGCGGCCTGCTGGAGCGGCTGTTCGACATCTCCGCGCGCGGCTCGACTCCAGCCCGTGAACTGCGCGGTGGGCTGGTCACGTTCGTGACGATGTCCTACATCGTGGTGCTCAACCCGCTGATCCTGGGCAGCTTCACCGCCGACGGTCCCGGCGCCAAGCGCGACGTGCTCGGCGCGGTCCTGCCGGTGCCGCAGGTCGCGGCGGTCACCGCGCTGGTCGCCGGTGTGATGACGCTGCTGTTCGGCCTGGTCGCCAACTATCCGTTCGCCATCGCCACCGGCCTGGGCATCAACACCCTGCTCGCGGTGAGCATCGCGCCGAAGGTCAGCTGGCCGGAGGCGATGGGCCTGGTCGTCGTCGACGGCGTGATCATCGTGCTGCTGGTGGCCACCGGCTTCCGGACGGCGGTGTTCAACGCGGTGCCCGCCGAGCTCAAGGCGGCCATCGCCGCGGGGATCGGGCTGTTCATCGCCTTCATCGGCCTGGTCGACGCCGGGTTCGTCCGCCGGCTGCCGGACGCGGCGAACACCACGGTGCCGGTCGGCCTCGGGATCAACGGCTCGATCGGTTCCTGGCCGACGTTCGTCTTTGTGATCGGCCTGCTGTTCACCGGCGTGCTGGTGGCGCGCGGGGTCCGCGCGGCCATCCTCATCGGGGTGCTGGGCAGCACGGTGCTGGCGATCGTGGTGGAGGCGATCGCGCACGTCGGCCCGTCGATGGGCACCAACCCCAAGGGCTGGAACCTGGGTTACCCGGCGCTACCCGAGCGGATAGTCGGGCTGCCGGACCTGTCGCTGGTCGGGCACGTGTCCCTGGGGGCGTTCACGCGGCTGCCGGTGCTCGCGGTGACCCTGCTGGTGTTCACCCTGGTGCTGGCCAACTTCTTCGACGCCATGGGCACCATGACCGGGCTCGGCCGGCAGGCCGGTCTGCTCGACGCCGACGGCCAGCTGCCGAGGGTGGGCCGGGCGCTGTTCGTCGAGGGCCTGGGCGCGGTGGCAGGTGGGGCGGCGTCGAGCTCGTCCAACACCGTGTTCATCGAGTCCGCCTCCGGCATCGCCGAGGGCGCGCGGACCGGGCTGGCCAACGTCGTCACCGGCGTGCTCTTCCTGGGCGCGATGTTCCTCACCCCGCTCTACGAGATCGTGCCGGTCGAGGCGGCCGCCCCGGCGCTGGTGGTCGTCGGAGCGCTGATGATGCGGCAGGTCGCCGAGATCGACTGGAGCGACTTCGCCGTCGCGATGCCCGCGTTCCTGACGATCGTGGTCATGCCGTTCACCTACTCGATCGCCAACGGCATCGGCGCCGGCTTCGTCAGCTTCGTGCTCCTGCGGGTGGCCACCGGCCGGGTGCGGGACGTGCACCCGCTGATGTGGGTGGTGTCGGTGGCCTTCGTCGGCTACTTCGCCGTCGGACCGATCCAGGCCGCGCTCGGCGGCTGACCGGGCGCTGCTCAGGGACGCAGCCCGTCGATGATCGTCATCAGCACCGGCTCGATCTCCAGCCGGGCGGCGGCGGGATCCTCGGCGTTGGCGATGTACATCGCGGCCTCGTCGATCGCCCCGCTCATGATGTGGGCCAGCGGGCGGATCGGCTGCGGCCGTAGCTGCCCGGCGTCCATCGCCGCCTGCAGGCCCGCGCTGATCAGCCCGAGGCCGTAGCGCTCGGCGATATCCCGCCAGGCGGCCCACCCGAGCACCGTCGGGGCGTCGAGCAGCGCGATCTGGATGAACGGTCGGTCGGTGCAGATGTCCAGGAACGCGGCCAGGCCGCCGCGTAGCAGCGCCAGCGGGTCGGTCGCCCCCTGCGCCGCGGTCATCTGCGCCGCGATGCCGGCCACGACCTCGGCCTCGTACTGCTCGTAGACCGCGCGCAGCAGCTCCCGCTTGCCGTCGAAGTGGTGGTACAGGGCGCCCCGGGTCACCCCGGCCCGCTCCACGATCAGCTCGGTGCCGACCCCGGCGTAACCGTGGGTGCCGAACAGCTCGCGCGCCACCCGGAGCAGTGCTTCACGGGTGGCGTCGGCTCGTTCGTCCCTTGTCGACATACAGGCAGTATGTTAGCGTCCATTTCAGATACAGACAGTATGTATGTGAAACGAGGAGACGACATATGCCAACCGTCGAACTGCCGCAGGGCACGCTGAACTACCGGGACGAGGGCGACGGGCCGGTCGTCGTGCTGATCCACGGCCTGGCCGTCGACGGCACGCTGTGGTCGCGGGTCGCCCGGCTGCTGACCGGTCACCGGGTGGTGATCCCCGACCTGCCGCTGGGTGCGCACCGCACCGCGATGCGCCCGGACGCCGACCTGAGCCCGGCCGGACTGGCCCGTCTCATCGCCGACTTCCTGGCCGCGCTGGACCTGCGTGAGGTCACCCTGGTCGGCAACGACACCGGCGGTGCCCTCTGCCAGATCACCGCCGCGGACCACCCCGAGCGCCTCGCGCGGCTGGTGCTCACCAACTGCGACGCCTACCGGAACTTCTTCCCGCCCGCGTTCCGCCCGCTCCAGGCGTTGCCGCGCATCCCCGGTGCCATGGCGCTGTTCGCCCGGCTCGCGGGCACCCGGCCGGCGCGCGCATCGATGAACGTGCTGACCGCCGACCCGATACCGAGGGATCTCTACGACGGTTGGCTCGTGGGCCTGCAGTCCGACGCGGGTGTCCGCCGCGACCTGGCGAAGGTGCTGCGGGGGATCACCTCGAAGGAGACGATGCGGGCCATCGAGGTGCTGCGCCGGTTCGATCGTCCGACGCTGCTGGTGTGGGGCCGGCGGGACCAGTTCTTCAAGCCCGCGTTCGCCGAGCGCCTCGCCGGTGACATCCCGGGCGCCCGGCTGGAGTGGCTCGAGGACGCTCACACGTTCACCCCGCTGGACGCGCCCGACCGGCTGGCCTCGTCGATAAAAGAGTTCGCGCGGGCGGGGGTCGCCGGGTGACAATGCGATACTGAGGTACGCTAAGTAGGTGGAGCCCGCGCACGGCCGCGCTGAAGAGACTCAGCTTGAGGAAAGCCAGCCAGAACTGGCCGGCCGCCTGCGCCTGTCCGTCATCCGGCTCAGCAGGCGCCTGCGGTCCCAGCGTACCGACGAGGCCATCACCCTCACCCAGCTCTCGGCCCTCTACACCCTGGGCTCCTGTCGGGCGATGACGCCGAGCGAGCTGGCCGCGAGCGAGCGGGTGCGGCCGCCGTCGATGACCCGGGTGATCTCCTCGCTGGAGGAGGCCGGTCTGGTATCCCGCCGGCAGCACCCCACCGACGGCCGCCAGTCGATCATCGAGCTCACTCCGGCGGGAGCAGACCTGCTTGCCGAGGAGGCTTCGGCGCGGGAGCGGTGGCTGGACAAGCGGCTGGCCGAGCTGACCGAGGACGAGCGGGAGACGCTGAGCCGCGCCACCGAGATCATCGACCGGGTGGCCGGCGCCTAGCTTTGATCGGTACCAGCTCCATGTGGTCCTCGCTGCGCGTGCGTAACTACCGCCTCTTCGCCGGCGGCCAGGTGGTCTCGCTGGCCGGCACCTGGATGCAGCGCATCGCCCAGGACTGGCTGGTGCTCGAGCTCTCCCATTCCAGCCCGATCGCGCTCGGGGTGGCCACCGCGCTGCAGTTCGCCCCGACCCTGCTGCTGTCGCTGTGGGGTGGGGTGCTGGCCGACCGCTACGACAAGCGCCGGATGCTCGTCGCGGTGCAGGCCGGGATGAGCCTGTGCGCGCTCACCCTGGGGCTGCTCGACGTCGGCGGCGTCGTGCGGCTGTGGCAGGTCTACCTGCTGTGTGTGGTGCTGGGTGTCTTCTCCGCGCTGGAGGTCCCGGTGCGGCAGGCGTTCGTGGCCGAGCTGGTGGGGCCCGACCAGCTCACCAACGCGGTCGGGCTGAACTCGATGACCTTCAACACCGCCCGCATCGCCGGTCCGTCGATCGCCGGCGTCCTGATCACCGCCGTCGGTACCGGCTGGGTGTTCGTGATCAACGCGGCCAGCTTCGTCGCGGTGATCGCCGCGCTCATGCTGATGGACCCGGCGAAGCTGCTCCGTTCCGCGCCCGTGGCCCGGCGGCGCGGCCAGTTGGGGGAGGGGCTGCGTTACGTCCGATCCCGCCCGGTGCTCTCGGGTCTGCTGGCCATGGTCTTTGTGGTGTCCATGTTCGGCATCAACTTCTCGGTCACGCTGCCCCTGCTCAGCCGCAACGTCTTCCACGCCGGCCCGGAGGCCTACGGCCTGCTGACGACGTTGATCGCTGCCGGCTCGCTGTGCGGGGCCGTGGTCGGGGCCAGGCGGGTGGGCCGGCCGAGGCTACGGGTGGTCGTCGGGTCGGCGCTGGTCTTCGGCGTGTGCGAGACGGCGGCCGGGCTCATGCCGACGCTGGTGGGCACCGGGGTCCTGCTGGTGCCGACGGGTATGGCGGCGCTGGTGTTCACCACCGCGGCCAACTCGAGCGTGCAGCTCTCGGTGGACCCGTCCATGCGTGGCCGGGTGATGGGCCTGTACATCCTGCTGTTCCTGGGGAGCACGCCTGTGGGTGCGCCCGTGCTCGGGCTGCTCGGCGAGCGCTACGGCGGCCGGGCGCCGACCGTCGTCGGCGGAGCCTGTTCGGTGCTGGCGGTCCTGGTCGTCGCACTCTGGATGCGCCGTGCGCTGCGCCGCCAGGCAGCGGATCGGGAATCACCCGCGGTGGACCCCTTGCGGATTCAGCAAGGTTAGGCTAACTTAATATTCGTCGCTTCGTGGTGGGAGCGGCGCGTCAGTTCGGGAACGTATCGAGGCCTTGCCTGGGCAACCGGGTGGGGCCTCGATGCGTTTGACGTCGTGGTTCCCTGGTCAGGCCGAGTCCGCGGATCCGGGCTTGCCGCACGGCTGCACGTGCACAGTGGCGGCCTCCCCGGACGATCAGAGCCGCTGCAGGCCCGCCAGTACACGTTTCATCAGTGACACGTCCGGGACCTTGTTCCCGACCCCGCGCTGGACGGTCACCATCCGTTGCTCGACGAGGTCGTCCACGACCACCCGGGCCACGGCCAGCGGGACTCCCAGGCGCGCCGACACCTCGGCCACCGACTGCGGCACCGAACACAGCTCGGCCACCCAGCGATGGGCGCCGTTGAGCCGCAGCGCCGACGCCCCGGGGGCGGTGCACACCATGGACTCCAGCGGTAGCGGTGTGCTCGGCCGGGTCCGTCCCCCGGTGTGGATGTAGGGCCGGACCCGGACGGTCGGCGCCGAGACGGCGTCGAGGTCGAGATCGGGGTCGTCGATCTCCGGCTCCGGGAAGAGGTGAAGCGGCGACCCGCCCAGCGGGTTCCTCGGCGGCGGGACCGGCGGTCGCTGCGGTCGGGGAAGCGGCGGCACCGGGGCTCGCTGCGGCTGCGGGAGAGGGGGAATCGGGCCCTTCCGGGACTCGCGCTGCGGCGGTACGGGGGAGCCTCCGGCGGGTACGGCATCCACGGGGGCGGTCGGATCGGCCTGGGGGCGGCGAGGAGCGCGGCCGAACCGGGCTCCGGTCAGGCCGACGCGATGGATGTCGGCGGTCATCTGCCCTTCAGGATCTCTCGGTCGGAGGTAGTCGGTTCGCCAGGTGGTACGGGCTCGGGGGTGTGACGGTTGATCACTACTGGTGACGAGAACGCTCAGCGAATGGCTCAGCGTACTCACCCACCCGGCTGCATTGTTCACGGTGCGCCGAACATCACGGCCAGTCAAGCGCGGAGGTAACCCACACGGGTCTAACGCGCGCGGAAGCCGTCCGCGACCAGAGCCGCCAACTCCAGGAAGGCGTCCCCGGTCGCCGGGGCCAGCCTCGACGGGTCGATCACCCCGCCGGCGCTCAGATGCGGGTCGGCCGGAACCTCGACCACGTAACGGCAGCGCTGGGCGAAGTGGTCACGGATGGCTTCGCGGTCGACCTTGTGGCTGCTGCGGTCCTGGCAGAGCACCAGGACCGCCTCCTCGGCCAGCTCGCCGTACCCGTGGGCGAGCAGCCAATCCAGCGTCTTGCTGGCCCGGCTCGCGCCGTCCACGGTCGGGGCCCCGACCACGACCAGCCGGTCGGCCACCCGCAGGGTGCCCCGCATGGCCGAGTGCACCAGCCCGGTGCCGGAATCGGTGATCACGATGTCGAAGAACCTGGTGAGCACGCCGCAGATCCGCTCGTACTCCTCGTCCCGGAACGACTCGCCGGTGGCCGGGTCCTGCTCACCGGCAAGCACCCGCAGCCGTCCGGCCAGGCTGGTGTGACGGTTGAACCCGCTCAGCGAGTCGATCCGCTGGAGGTCGTCCAGCAGACCTCGCACCCCGCTGGTCGGAGGGCCGCTGAGCCGGTCGGCCAGCGTGCCGGCGTCGGGGTCGGCGTCGAGAGCGATCACACCGTCGCCCCGGTACTCGGCGAGCGTCAGGCCCAGGCAGGCGGCCACGGTGGTCTTGCCGATCCCGCCCTTGATGGAGGTCACCGCGATCTGGTGGGAGCCGGCCAGTGGCTGGCGGACGCGCCGGGTGAGCTCGTGGCGGGCGCGCTCGGCGGGGCCCGGCCCGAGGTTCAGCAGGCCGCCGGTCGCGGCGAAGAGCCCGGCCCGCCAGCCGAGCTTCGGAACCTCGCGCTCCTCGGTGACGATCCACTCGTGGCGTAGCGCGTCGGCCGTCGGGACCGAGCGGCCGGAAGGGGTGGCCACCGTCGCCGGCCGGGCGGGCGCCGCCGCCCTCGGCACCCGGGCGACCGCCCGCGAGGCGGGTGACACCGTCGCGGGAGGAGGTGCCGGGGCGAGGGCCGCCGGGGCGGGAGGAGCCGACGGGGCGAGGGACGCCGCGGGTGCCGGGGTGAGGGACGCCGCGGGCGGAGGAGCGGGGGACGCCGCGGGTGCCGGGGTGAGGGACGCCGCGGGCGGCGGAGCGGTCGAGACCGGCGGCGCCGGCACCGGCGGCCTGGGAACCGGCGGCGCCGGGATCCGCAACGGTCGTCCGACCGGATGCGGCCTCGGGCCGGTCAATCCCGAGGGTGGGGTGAAACCCCGCTCCGGGCGCTCCGGACGTGGGGGCGGCGGGGGCGGACCGGGTAACGCTCGTGGGCCGGGGCCGGGGCCGGGGCCGGGGCCGGGGCCGGGGCCGGGGTCGCCGGGGCTCGCCGGCGCCCAGGGCCGCAGCCCGGTCGGCCCGGACCGCTGCGTGGCCGGCAGCCAGGGCGAGCTCTCCGCCACGGTGCTCCGCTCGAAGCCGCGCTCGGTGAACCCGCCCGGCGCGATGAGAGCGCTGGGCGGCACCGGGTTGGCGCGGTCGGCGGGGCGGGGTGCGCGGGGCAGGTCGGGCGCGGGCGGCTCGGCGGGTGCCCAGGGCAGGATGCTCACTCCGCGACGGGGCGCCGCGCCTGCTTCACCCGGGGAGGGTCGAGACCCTCGGCGGCCGCGGGCGGGCTGGGCGAGGTCGTTCACCGGCTCGGTCATCGGACTCTCCTCACGGCTCGCCGACCTGGCCGTCGACCTGATCGTCAACTCTGTCCCCGGCGACCCTGTCCCCGGCGACCCTGTCCCCGGCGACCAGCCAGCGCCCGTCGATCTGGCGGACCAGGAGCAGGTAGCGGGTGCCCGTTGCGGGGGTCGCCCGGCCGGGCGGGTCGAGCTCACTGCGGTACCGGACGACGTAGCCCCGCCTGGTGTCCGTCTCCTCTCCGCTCACCTGCTCGACCCCGGTCACCGTGGCGACGGTGTGCGTCCCGGACGGCGGCGCGGAGACGACCAGCGTCCCGACGGTGGCGGGGGCGGTGGCCGGGGCGGCGTAGGGCACGGCGCGGCGGTTGGTGTGGCCGGCGTCGGAGTCTCGCAGGCTGTACGCGGCCGCGACGTAGGCCGAGGCGACGGCTTCCGGGTCGCGGAGGTCGACCGAGGGATCCGGACCGGTCGCGTCGGCGCCCCGCTCGACCGGGGGCGCGTCGAGAGCCTGGCGGTCGGCGGAGCTGAGCGTGCCGCCGCCGGTGTCGTCGTCGGAGCCCCCACGTTGAGCCAGCAGGTACAACGCACCGGCCAGCGCGAGCAGCACGACGAGGCCGACGGCGATCGGGTTCCTGGAGTTCGTCATCATCAGTCCTGGTAGCTCACGTGGACGTGGTCGTAGTGCCCGCCGGTGGCGCTGCGGGTGTTGTAGACGCCACCGCCGTCGTACCGCTGTCCCCAGCCGCCGCCGACGTCCCGGCCGCCGGCCTGCCAGTAGCGGCCCTGCCAGATCAGGTACTTGACGTGCAGCGCGGCGGCGTTGGCGCGGTACCAGTTGGCCACCCGCCAGCCCTGCGCCAGCGCCTCACCCTGGGCGAACCTGCCCGGTGCCCCCGGGAACAGGTCGCAGGCCCGGCCCCTGGCGTGGTCGCTGGTGGGGTTCCAGGCGTGCGCGTCCCAGCAGCCCGCCGAGTGCAGGGTGGGGCCGGCGTGGAAGTCACCGAAAGCGTCCACGGCCGACTCCAGGCCGTACAGCGTGGTCGCGGTCAGGCAGCCCCGGCCGGTGGGGTCGGACAGCTTGCAGCCGGTGACCGCTCCGGTGAACGGCGCCGGGGACAGCGGCAGCGAGGTGGTGATGCCACCCAGCGTCACCGTCCGGGAGCCGGTGCCGGCTCCGGCTCCCACGGCGGCCGGGGCGCCCTGGGCCATCGCGGGCCGGGCGTCCGGCTGCCCGGCCACCGGCTGACCCGTCACGGCGGGCTGGGCGGTGACCGCGGCCGGCTGGACACCGGGCTGGGCACCCTCCGCGAGCACGGCGGCGGGCGGCACCGCACCGGGCGGCACCGCATCCGGGGGCACCGCACCGGGAGGCGCGGCCGGTGGGGTGCTGAACTGCGCGACGTACCGGTGCACGTTGTTGAGGTAGCGGTTGATCAGGCTGACGCAGGTCGAGCCGCAACCGGCCTCGCCGACCCTCGGCACACCGGTGGCGCTGCCGGTGACCCGGCCGCAGCCGGCGATGTGGCAGACCAGCATGGCGTCCAGCGGCTCGGTGGGTTTGCCGGTGGCGGCCAGGTGCCCGGTGACCGCCCGCAGGTTGGTGCACACCCAGGGGATCCCGACCCGCAGGTGGGTCTCCGGGATGGTGATCTCACCGGCCCGCCCACCCGCGGCGGCCCAGTTGCGGTCGTTGATCTGGTAGAGCCCGGACGCGCCGCCGTTGCTGTCGTCGCTGTGGGCCTTGGGGTTCCAGCCCGACTCGGCCTGGACCTCGGCCATCACCCACACCGGGGGCAGCTCCGGGCACTGCCGGTCGAGCACGTCCTCGACCACCGGCAGCATCTGCCTGGCCAGCTTCGGGATCTTGGTGACGTCCACCCCGGAGAGCTGGGGGTGGCCCGCGTCGTCGTCCCCGGCCGCGCTGATCACCAGCAGCACCAGCAGGGCCGCCATGCCGGCGGCGATGCCGCTGAGCAGACGCAACCAGGCGCCGCCGGTGGTGAGCACGTCTCAGCCGACCTCGGTGAGGTGGCGTGCCGAGCCCGGCACCGTGCCCGCCACCGTGCCTGCCACCGTGCCTGCCACCGTGCCTGCCACCGAGCCCGCCGCCGTGCCGGTCGACGGCGCGGGTGCGGCCGCGAACGCTCGGTCGGTGTCGTAGAGCGCCAGCTCGCGCTGGGTCAGCCGCAGCGACACCGGCAGGCCGATCCGCTCACCGGACTTGATCAGGTACTTGCCCCGGCCCGGGTGCAGGGCACCGCCCATCCACGTCGGTGACGCCGCCCACGAGGTGACCAGCGCCGCCTCGCCCTCGGACATCGGGGTGATCCTGCGCAGCGCGTGCAACTCCTTCTCGGCCATGCCACCGAGCACCACGATCGCGTTGCGGGCCACCATGCCGCGCGCCTTGGCCCGGTCGGTCTCCGAGGGCAGCGCCTCCAGATCGTCGAGCGAGTGGGTGACCTGGAAGGAGATCACGCCTCGATGGCGGTTCAGCCGGGTGATCCGGTCGGAGCGCTCGACCAGCCCGGGGGCCGCGCGCAGCACCCGCCACAGCTCGTCCTGCACGACGGCCACGTTGCGGAGGCGGCCCGACGCGCGGGCCCCGGCGGCCCCGTCGATCAGCGACGAGGACCAGGCCCAGGAGCACAGCATCCCGGCGGCCAGCGCGTCGTCGTCATCGTCGCCCAGCGCGGACAGGTCCAGCGAGAGCGCGGGGGAGTCCAGCGCCGAGCCCACGCTGGACTGGCGGTCGAAGATGCCCCGGATGGTGCCGTCGCACAACCAGGCCAGGGTGTTGACCAGGTCGCGTACCGCCCGGCGGTAGGTGTTGGTGTCGCGGCTGGCCACGATGGCGCGCAGCTGGTCGCCACCCTGGTACAGGGCCTCGAGCACGTCGGGCACCACCGGCTCGGCGGGGGCGCAGCCGGCGACGGCGGTGTCCAGCGCGGCCCCCAGCAGCCGGCGTTCGGTGATGTCGACGTCGGCCCGCCGCACGATGGTGACCAGCGCCTCCAGCAGCGACAGCCGGCGCACCCGGACGGTCTCGGCCAGGCGCTGCCGCTGCGCCCCCACGGCGGAGGCCAGCGCGGCCCGCAACGGACCGGCGTCCAGCGGGTTCAGGGAGTTCAGCCCGCGCCCGACCCGCCACACCGACCCGCCGAGCGCCTCCACCAGCCCGGAGTACTCGCCCTTGATGTCACCGGGCACCACCGCGACGCCACCGAAGGCGACCAGCCCGGTGATCATCCGCTTGATGATCGCCGACTTGCCGATCCCGGGCTGGCCCTGAACCCACACGCCGGTGTTGGAGACCAGGCCCTGACGCAGCCACTCGGCCGGGTCCAGCCCGACGGGCTCGGCGGTGAGCAGGTGACGCCCGATCGGTACCCCGCGAACCGAGGTGCCCGAGCTGACCGCGAACGGGAACAGCCCGCAGAGCTGGCTACTGGTCCCGGAGTAGAGCTCGCCGCCTTCGACGTGCGGGGCCCGGCCGCCACCCTCCACCGGCCACCCCCAGGCCCGGGGTACCGGTCGGGTACGGAAATCGCTCGTCACCTCAGCGTCCCCGTCCTCGGCAGGCGAGCTCGGTCGGGTTGAGTCCGAGCCCGAGGCTCGCGGCGAACCCGGCCTGCTGGGCCCCCCACATCCGGCGCAGCCGCAGCTTGGCCGCGCCGGCGCGCTGCTCCACGTCGGCGATCGCCGAGGGCAGCTGGCCGGGGTCGGTGACGGTGGTTGTGACGTACACGGTCAGCCGGCCCACCCCGGCGCCCTCGGCCTCCTCGCGGGCGGCCTGCAGCGCGCGGTCGTGGTCGTCGCGCTCGCGCTGGGTCTCGTCACGGCGGGTCTTCTGCGACCACATCCGGCGCATCTGGCCGGCGTTGATCTCGGACTCGACGCGGGCCGCGGCCTGATCGGCGGGGTAGGGCAGGTAGAGCAGGCTGACCCGCCGCTGGTAGGGACCCGGCGCCAGCAGCGGCACCAGCACCCGGGAGCTCACGGCCTGGCGGGGCGCTTCCAGCAACGCCCAGGACACCGAGATGCCCGAGTCGTGGCGGTAGGCGTCCCAGGTCTCGGTGGCCGCGACCGGGCCGGCCTGGGCCCAGTGCCGCAGCTGGTTGGCCGCGTTCTGGCGGGCGATGTCATCGCGGGAGACCGGGTCGAACGCCGAGCGGACCCGGGCGGTCAGCCCGGAGGCGGACTCCCGGCCGAGCACCCCGACCCCGCACGAGGTCAGGCCGGCCTCCAGCCCCGGCAGCCAGCGGGTGACCTCGGCGACCGATCCCAGCAGGTCGGTGGGCCGCGGCGCGGACCGGGACGGGTCCAGGGTGATGGTGACCCGGGTGTCGGTCTGCGCGGACGTCGACGGGGTCAGCGCGACCAGCTCCTCCATCAGCTGGCGGGCGACCGGCGGGGCGGACGGGCAGATGCGGGAGCGGACGTAGTCCATGTGGACCGGGGAGGCGCCGGCGTTGTCTATGGTGACCGCGATGTGGCGGATCGCCGGGCGGTGTCCGAGGTCGGCCAGCCAGGCACCCCAGCAGGCCACCCACTCGTCGGCGCTGGCCCGGTCGGCCAGGTCGAGCCCGGCGGGGGCGCAGCGCAGGACCGCGGACAGGGTGCCGGTCTGCCGGTCGAGGATCAGCCCCTGGCGCCCGCCCCGGCCGTCATCGGTCTCCAGCGCGACCAGGGGGGCCAGCGGGCCGGGCAGGTCGTGGCTGCGCGGGTGCTCGGTGATGACGCCGCCGGAGAGCTCGGTCCAACCCTTCGCCCGCCCGCCGGCGAAGCGGATCCGTCGGGTGAGCGCCTCGGCGGTGGTGGACCCGCCCACCCGGACGGTCACCGCGAGGACCGCGAGCGCGGCCACCAGGGCCAGCGCCAGTGCGGCGCGTGGCGCGAACGAGGCCACCAGCAGCGGGGCGAGCACGGCGGCGAACACGACCAGCGTCTGCGTGGTGCTCAGCGATCCGATGCCCCAGCCCCGTTCCGGGCGCCAGTGCCCGTAGAGGCGGGGCTCGGGCCGGTGGTCAGTGAAGGTGGTCGAGGTCATGTCGGCTCTCTCAGACGGCCCGGTCGGTGACGCGGGGGATCGGGCTGGTCAGCCAGGGCTCGACCAGTGAGCGCTCGCCGAACTCGTACGGGCCGGACTCGTACCGGCCGGGTAGGCCGGCGAGGGCGGAGGGGGATACCGAGGGCGACGCGCCCCCGGCGGCGCGGCGGGTGCTGCCGGGCCCGGCGTTCTCCATGAAGGTGGCCAGCTGCACCGAAGGCGATGTGGTCGACCGGCCGTTACGGTGGACCGCTCCGACCGCCCCGGACATCGCCTCCCCGCCGAACCCGCCGCCGGTGACCCGCACCCCGCTGATCGACATCAGCCGCAGTGACAGCGGCAGAGCGGCCACCCCGAGCGCCAGCACCACGATGCCGGTGAGCACCACCGCCACCCCGGAACCCGCGCCGGCGGCGATCTGGAGCAGGTACTGCCTCCCGACGGCGTGGATGAGCGCGGCGGCCGGTTTGTAGACCACCAGGGCGAGCCCCCAGGGCAGCAGCCGCGAGAGCCAGTTGCGGGTGGTGGCGGTGAGCGAACCGGCGGCGGCCAGCGGCAGCGTCGCGGCCACCGCGAGCAGCGCGACCTGCCGCAGCGCCATCGCCATCCACTGCGCCGCGGCCAGCGCGAGCACCACCCCGGAGAGCAGGAGCAGCAGGAACGGCTCGGCCAGCCCGTCGCGGCGGGTGGTCAGCGCGTCCCGCATGATCGCGCCGAAGTCGTCGGCCGAGTCGCCGACCAGCGTGGTGGCCAGCGCGTCGCCGGCCATGAGCGCGCACTGCAGCACGGTGACCCCGAGCGCGGCGGCCAGCACGAACCGCAGCAGCCCGCCGGCCACCGCGATGGCCGGCTCGCCCTGGCGGCTGACGACGATCCGGATCGACTGGACGATCAGCGACCCGGCGAGCACCACCAGCAGCAGCGGCCGCAGAGCGTCCTGTGCGCTGAGCACCCCGGTCTGCAGAAGCGACGTGCTGGGCACCCGCCACCAGTCGGCGGCGTTGCCGACCAGGCCGGCGGCGGCCCGGGCGGCCGACTCGACGATCGCGTTGAACGACGGGCCGGGCTCACCGTCGGCGAGCACGGCGTTGACCGCCGAGGCGGCGGTCACGGGGTGCCTGCCCGGGTGACGGAGCCGGTCAGGGTGTTCGGACGGATGCTCATCGGGCGCCTCCATAGGCGGCGAAGCGGGCGAGGGGGACGGAGAGGAACTCACCGCTGGTGGCGGCGGCGCTGCAGGTGACCGCACCCCCGCCGCCGGGATGCGAGATCAGGTTCGGTGAGCCCACCGCCGGCATACCGGCGGACCCCGAGATGCTCTGCCCCCGCGCTTGGCCCGGTGTGAGACCCGCCGCCCCCAGCAGACCGGATCTCGCCACCAGCTCGGCCAGGGAGGCCAGGGCCCGGCCGTAGGGGCGCAGCGGCTTGGCCAGCTCGTCGGCGGGCTGCTCGGAGAGCATCGCGGCCTCAGCGAGCGGGTCGGTCATCTCCCGCCAGTGAGCCACGTACGGCAGTACGACGACCGCCGTCAGCTGAGGCTCCATCATCCGCAGCCGCGCCTTGCATGTGCCGTGCAGCTGCCCCGGCTGGTCGGAGGTGACCGCCAGTACCGGGCGCGGCCGGCCGTTGTCCGCCAGCCAGGCGACGATCGTGGCCGCCTGATGCAGCGACTGCCCGGTGGACCGGCAAACGAGCACGTCGACGCCGCGCCCGCCTTCGCGCCCCCGGTCGTAGGCCCGCAGCGCGGTGGCCAGCGTGGTGGTTCCCACGCCACCCGCGACCCCGGCGATCCTCGGGGCGGAGAGCGCGTTCACCGCTTCCCCCGTGCGCGGGCCGGTCGGGCCGGGCCGCCGGCCTCGGCGTCCGCCGGCCCGGCTTTCGAGCCACCCGACGGGGCAGCCGCTGTGTCATCGGCCGTGTCGTCGCCTGTGTCGTCGGCTGTGTCGTCGGCTGTGTCGTCGGCTGTGTCGTCGGCATCGTCCGCGGTGCCCGGGTCGTCGGTGTCGGGGGCGGGCTCCGAACCGTGGGTGGCCTCGTCGGTGGGGTCGGCGTCCTCACCGAGCTGCTCGTCCCAGGTGTCCACGACCAGCCGGCCCTGATCCCGGGTCACCGGCACGGTCAGCCGCACCCAGTGCGAGTCCTGGCTCTTCCAACCCCGCGCGCTGGGAGCCGGCGCGACGGCCGGCACCCCCGCCACCTCCAGCTTCGCCTCCGGCGCCGGCGCCGGTACGCGGTCGGCCGGACCGACCTGGCGGAACGGGGTGACCCGCACCCGCACGTCCACCAGCACCCGCCCGTCGCCGTCGGGGAGCACGGACCCGGGCAGCGAGAACTCCGAGCGCTGGCGGCCCTTGCCCGACCAGCCCAGCAGCGACGGGTCACCGTTGACGTCCGCGGGCAGGTACTGCGCGAGTACCCGGCCGCGGCGGGAGGGATTGTCCTGGTCCCAGGACAGGTAGTCGGCCGCGAACGCCCCGGCCAGCGAGGACGCCTCGGCCGGGTCGGGGGCTTCGAGCGGTGCGGGGCCGGCGGCGTCGATGGTGGGGATCCACGTCGTCACGCTGGTGGCCTGACCGAGATCGTCTACCGGCGCACCCTGGCGGCGGACCCTCGGACGGCGCCCGTTGCGCCGTCGCGGGGGCCGACCCGGGGCCGGTCGCCCGGGGAGGTCGGGTGCGGCCTCAAGGTCGGGCTGGAATCGCTGGCCGCCGACGGGGTGGGTGAGCAGCGGGATCCATTCCGGGACGCCCTCGCTCCCGTCGGCGTGCGGCCACCCGGGCTCGTCCGGCAGCCCGGGCTCGTCCGGCCACCCGGGCTCGCCCGGGGCAGCCGCGGCCGGCGTCCCCGGGTGGACGGCGCCGAATGCCGCCACCGCATCGACCGGCGACTGCCCGCTGAGTGGGAAGGGGTCGGCGGGATGCCCGGTCGCCGCGTGGCCGGCGGCCGGCTGCCCGGCCTGCGCGTGGCCGTCCCCGGGGTGGCCGCTCGGGGGCCGGCCATACCTGAGGTCACCGTTCCCGGGGTGCGGCGGGCGGAAGGAGGGCGGGGCGGCGAACGGGTCGGCCGCGCCCGCGTAGCCCTCGTCGACCAGCGGCCAGCCGTTCGACGGGTGCCACTGCCCGGACATCCCGTCCCCAGCTACCCCGTTCGCCGCCGCCCAGCTCGCCGGTGCCCCGTTCGCCGCCGCCCAGCTCGCCGGTGCCCCGTTCGCCGCCGCCCCGTTCGCCGGTGCCCCGTTCGCCGCTGTCCCGTTCGCCGCTGTCCCGTCAGCGAAGCCGTCGGAGTACCCGTCCCCGAACGCGGGCCAGCCCCCGAACGGGTCATGGGCGGCCAGCGGTGGGGCGGCGCCGGGTCCGAACCCGCCCGGTCCGCCGTGTGCCCCGGGACGCCCGGCGGAGCGGTCGGGGTCCTCGGTCGGCCACCACGGGATGGAGGCGGCGGATTCGCTGAATCGCTTGCGACGAAACATCGCGGCCTCCCTCTGTTGTCCGCTGAGCTGTGTCGCCGACCCGGTGGGGTGGTCGCGGGGGCTGCGCCGGGAGCCCACCGAGTCGGCGATGAACGGACACTAGGAAGCGGCCACGAGCCACCGAGGGGTAACAGACGAAACCCTTCGCGATCGCGAACGGTCGCCGGGAGCCCGGTCGGCTCAGTGGACTCGAGACCGCAGGCTGCCGCACATATGGCGTAGCCGCCGCAGACGGTGCGCCCTGTGCGGCGCCGCACCGAGATGTGCGGCTGCTGACCTGGGGATGCGGGTCAGCTGGGGATGCGGGTCAGCTGCGGAGGGGCCAGGTGTGGACGGGCTGGTTCGCGGCCATCCCCTCCAGGTAGCGCGCCAGCATGCCCTTGATCGCGCCGTCCCGGTCGGCGCCGCCCTGCTCCAACGCGGCCACCGTGCGCACCTGCCAGGAGGAGCCGTTGATGCCGGTGCGACATCGCTGCTCGATGACGTCGAGGTAGCGGGCGCTCACCGCGTCCGACACACCCCAGCGCGCCAACCCTTCGGCGGCCAGCGGTAGCAGCGTGCGCAGCACCAGATCCGCCGAGCCGATCATGCCGTGCTCGGGCCAGTACTGCTCCGCGGCCAGCCCGTGCCGCGCGGCCAGCCGGAAGTTCTCCTCGGCGGTCTCGAACCGCAGCTGCGTCCATACCGGCTCGTCCTGCTCGGCGAGCACCCGCAGCAGCCCGTAGAAGAACATCGCGTTGGCGACCATGTCGATCACGCTGGGGCCGGCGGGCAGCACCCGGTTCTCCACGCGCAGGTGCGGAAGGCCGTCGGCGACGTCGTAGACCGGCCGGTTCCACCGCCAGATCGTGCCGTTGTGCAGGCGCAGCTCGTCGAGGATCGGGATCCGGCCGGCGGCCAGCTCCTCGAGCGGGTCCTGGTTGTCCTCGACCGGCAGCAGCCCCGGGAAGTACCGCACGTTCTCCTCGAACAGCTCGAAGATCGAGGTGATCCAGCGTTCTCCGAACCAGACCCTGGGCCGCACCCCCTGGTTGCGCAGCTCTGGCGACCGTACGTCGGTGGCCTGCATGAACAGCGGGACCCTGGTCTCGGCCCAGAGCTTGCGGCCCAGCAGGAACGGCGAGTTGGCGCCCACCGCGAGCTGCACCCCGGCGATGCACTGGGCGGCGTTCCAGGCCGAGGCGAACTGCTCGGGCGGGCACTGCAGGTGCAGCTGCATGGAGGTGCAGGCCGCCTCGGGCAGGATCGAGTCGAAGTCCATCGTGAGCTGCTCGGGGTCTCCGCCGTCGTCGGCCTCCCCGGTGATGTCCAGCCGGAACGGCTCACCGCGCGCGGCCACCATCTGCTCGTTGAGCACGGCGTACCGGGTACTGGGCGAGATGCGGTCGGTGACCAGGTGCTCGGCGTCCAGGGTGGGCAGGATGCCGATGCACAGCGTGCGCGCCTGGATGATCAGTGCCTGTTTCTCGATCGCCGCGAGATGGTCGAGCAGGCTGTGCTCCAGGTAGCGGCCCTGGTCGCCGCCGAGCGGTTGCGGCGGCAGGTTCAGCTCGACGTTCCACTGCCCCAGCTCGGGCTGCAGCTCCGGCCGGTCGACCCCCTCCAGGACAGCGACGTTGCGCATGGCCGGTTCGAGGGAGTTGTCGATCAGGTTGACCTCGAGCTCGAGGCCCGTGGTCGGCTCGTTGTCCCACACGAAGCCGCCGTCGCGGAGCATCAACGACAATGCGTTCAGGCAACGGTGCACTTTGCCGCGGTAGTGCTGGCGGTCGCGGCGGGTGAATGATCTTCGGGCCACGTCCTGGCCCACTCGTCCTCCTTTGCCTGCCACGTCTGAGCAGGCAGTCCATATCGCAGACCCCCACGGTGTCACAACGGGTGAGGGGTTGCTACGACTGACCGGATGAGAAGCGTCATACCCGTCACCTGAAAGCATGCCAGCCGTGGCCATGAGGATCCAGGTAACCGACGCGGCAGACCCGAGGCTGGACGACTTCAGAGACCTCACCAACGCCGACCGCCGACCGGACCGCCCCGGCGGGCGGGGGCTGGTCATCGCCGAGGGGGTCCTGGTGGTCCAACGGCTGCTGGGGTCGCGCTACCCGGTGCGGTCGCTGCTAGGGGTCGCCCGACGCCTCGACGAGCTGGGGCCGAGCATCGGGCCGGTCGACGTGCCGGCCTACGAGGCGTCGGCGGAGGTGATGGCCGAGGTGGTCGGTTTCCACCTCAACCGGGGCGTGCTCGCGGTGGCCGACCGGCCCGCGCCGCTGCCGGTCGAGGAGCTGACCCGCGGCCGCGCGCTGGCGGTCCTGGAGGGCGTCAACGACCACGAGAACCTCGGCAGCCTGTTCCGCAACGCCGCCGCGCTCGGGCTGGACGGGCTGCTGCTGGGCCCGCGCTGCTCGGATCCGCTCTACCGCCGCAGCGTGCGGGTCTCGATGGGCCACGTGCTGCGGGTCCCGTTCACCGAGCTGTGCGGCGAGGAAGGGTGGCCGGCCGCGCTGGACGCACTGCGCGGTGACGGGCGGAGGCTCGTCGCCCTCACCCCGCGGCCGGAGGCGGTTCCGCTGGGAGAGGCGAAGCTGGCCGGGGCCAGGGTCGCGCTGCTACTGGGGGCGGAGGGCCCCGGCCTCAGCGATGCCGCGCTGGAGGCCGCCGACGAATGGGTGCGCATCCCGATGGCCGGCGGGGTGGACTCGCTGAACGTGGCCACCGCCGCGGCGATCGCGTTCAACGCCTTACGGTGATCAGGTGCGAGCCTTACGGTGATCAGGTGCGATTCGTGAAGGTGCTACCGGCGAGGCTGGCCAGGGCCAGGCCGGTGATCTTCGTGCGGCCCGCCACCTCGGAGCCCACACCGTGGGCCACCGGGCTGACCGTGACCGTCATCGTCGCCGCCATCAGCCTGGCCACCGACCTGGTCCTCGCGCTCACCCTGAGGTACACCTACGGCTGGTTGTGGATCCCGGCGAACGTGCTGCTCTGCGGGGGCCTGTCGCCGACGGTGTGGCTGCTGCGCAACACGCCCACCTGGCGATGGGTGTCCTGGGGGATCGCGATCGGGTTCGCCTGCGCCTGGCTGGTGCTGGTCGTGGTGGTGCTCTCGCCGGCGGGTACCGGCGTCCCGGCTACCGCTGGGTCTTGACCCCGAGCAGCACGTCCTCCCACGACGGCATCACCGGCTTGCCCTTGCGGGGGCGCTTCGCGGCCGGGCGGCCGGCCGTCGTGGTGTCGGCGGTCTCGGTCTCCGACGCGGTCTCCTCGGCCGGGACCTCAGCCTCCGGCTCCGGCGCCCCGCCGGCGGGTGCCGGGGCGTCGGTGCGGGAATCGGCGCGCGAGCGGTCGATCTGGCGCCCGGAGCGGCCCGGCTCCGGCGCGGGGCGGTCGTCGGTGGCGGTGCGGGCGCCGGGTGTGGACACCTCGTCGTCGGCGTCGGGCTTGCTGAAGTCGATCACCGGTCCGACCCGGCGGGGCGGCCGGGAGAGCTGGCCGTCGATCAGGTCGGTCGCGTGCTCATCGAGCGCGGTGACGGTGCCGCCGTGCGAGCCGCGCTGGAACGACCAGTTCGCGGTGATGTCGGAGTGGCCGACCGTCCAGCTCAGGGTCACGACCCACTTGTTGTCCTCGCCGCGCCAGGCGTCCCACTCGGCGTGGTCGTAGTCCTGCCCGCGCAGGCCGAACGTGTACGCCACGACCTCGTTCAGGGTGCGTACGTCGGGCCCGTCCTCCCGGATCGGATGGGCCTGCTGCGCCAGGTTCGCCATCTGCGAGCGCTCCAGCAGTACCGGGTAGGCGAAGCTCTCGATCTTCTGCACGGGGACGCCGGCGGCCTGCGCGACCTGTTCCACGGACGCGCCCGCCCGGATCCGGGCCTGGATCTCACGTGGTCGCAACTGGCTCTCCAAGTCCGTCGACATCTGTCCGAGTCGTAGGACGTCGCCACGCGCCGCGGCACGCAGTCGCTCGTCGGCCGGGATGGTGAAACGTTCGCCGCGATCCGGGTCCTCGAGGATGACGACGCCGTGCTCGCCCTCCCCGTCGAAACCCACGACCCGCAGCGCGCGCATGCACCCCTCCGCTCGCCCTTAGGCTCGTTCGAATGACGGTAGTGGCCCGGCTCCATGCGTCATCGGAGGCGCGCCGACCCTCGTTCTGCCAGCTCTGACGAGGGTAGAGCATCGGAGGCGGGCCGTCGTGGCCGTGGCTTGGGAGAAGTCGGCGAGTTCGCCCGGACGCCGGACCCGTAGGGCATCATCGGGCCATGGATTCGACCCGAATCGACCGGTGGTTGTGGGCGGTGCGGCTGACGAAGACCCGCCCCGACGCCGCGGAGGCCTGCCGGGGCGGCCATGTCCGGGTCAACGACCGCCCGGCCAAACCGGCGACGACGGTCGTTCCCGGCGATCACGTACGGGTCCGGGTGCACCACGTGACCAGGGTGCTCGAGGTGGTCAAGGTGATCCAGAAACGGGTCGGGGCCCCCGAGGCCGCCCTGTGCTACATCGACAACACCCCACCGGAACCGGCCGTGCCCTACGTCCCGGTGGCCCGCCGCGACCGCGGCGCCGGCCGCCCCACCAAACGGGAGCGGCGCGAGATCGACGCCTGGCGGACCGCCCAGCGCTGAGGACCCGGCGTCGCACCGGGTCCTCAGCACGGCACAGGCTCAGCCCAGGCGCTCCACGACCCAGTCGATGCACGAGGTCAGCGCGCTGACGTCGGACGGCTCGATCGCCGGGAACATCGCCACGCGCAGCTGGTTGCGGCCCAGCTTGCGGTACGGCTCGGTGTCCACGACGCCGTTCTCCCGCAGCGTCTTGGCCACGGCCGCGGCATCGACCGAGTCGTCGAAGTCGATCGTGCCCACCACCCGCGAGCGGTGCTTCGGGTCGGCCACGAACGGGGTGGCGAACGAGGACTTCTCGGCCCACTCGTAGAGCCGGGTGGAGGAGTCGGTCGTCCGGGCCACGCAGCCGTCCAGCCCGCCCAGGCCCAGCATCCAGTCGAGCTGGTCGGCCAGCAGGAACAGGGTGGCCACCGAGGGCGTGTTGTAGGTCTGGTCCTTGCCGGAGTTGTCGATCGCCGTGGTCAGCGACAGGAACTCCGGGATCCACCGGTCGGAGGCGCCGATCGTGGCGGCCCGCTCCAGGGCGGCCGGGCTCATCACCGCGATCCAGAGGCCACCGTCGGAGGCGAAGCACTTCTGCGGGGCGAAGTAGTAGACGTCGGTGTCGCTGATGTCGACCGGCAGCCCGCCGGCGCCGGAGGTGGCGTCGATGGCCACCAGCTGGCCGTCGGTCGCGCCGGCCGGGCGGACCACGGGAACGGCCACACCGGTGGAGGTCTCGTTGTGCGCCCAGCCGATGAGGTCGACCGACGGGTCACTGGTCGGCTCCGGGGCGGTACCGGGGTCGGTCGAGATCACGATCGGGTCGGCCAGGAAGGGGGCCTTCTTCGTGACGCTCGCGAACTTGGCCGAGAACTCGCCGTAGGTCAGGTGCAGCGAGCGCTCGGTGATCAGGCCGAGGGCGGCCGCGTCCCAGAACGCCGTGGTGCCGCCGTTGCCGAGCACGACCTCGTAGCCCTCGGGCAGCGAGAACAGGTCGCTGATCCCGGCGCGTACCCGTCCGACCAGCGACTTCACCGGCTTCTGGCGGTGGCTGGTGCCCATCAGCGCGGCGCCGTCGCGGGCCAGGGCGGCCAGCTGCTCGGGGCGCACCTTGGACGGGCCGCAACCGAAGCGGCCGTCGGAGGGCAGCAGGTCTGCGGGGATCTCCAGCTTGGGGGAAGTCGAGGTGGTCACACCCCCAGTCTCTCAACCCGTCCCCACTCCTGACCCGCGAGGGTGACCAGTCCCTCGTCGTCCCCCTCTCACCCGCGAGTCGCGTTCCCTCGACCGGCGAGTTGCGTCCCGTGAGTCGGCGAGTCGCGTTCCCTCGACCGGCGAGTTGCGTTCCGTCAGTCGGCGAGTTGCGTGCCGCAGTCGGAGGTTGGCGGCTTGAAGCCGGCCAGAGCTGCGCGCCCAGCCGCCCGGCCGGCGTTCCACCCACGCCAACCGTCGGGCTCAGCGGCAAGGTCGGCGACGACGGGGGCGAGCGCGCAGGCCCGCATCGGCTCGGGCAGCCGCATCAGTGCCGGCACTGCATCGGCGGAGAGCTGGGACAGGTACCAGAGGTCGATCTTGCCAGTCTGCTGCCAGCGCGTGACGTTGCGCTCGCTGATGAACCGGTCGGGGTTCGCCAGGCCCAACGCTAGCAGCGCCGCCAGCCCGCTGCCCAGGATCGCCCTGGGCAGCCACGGCGCGGCCAACCGTCGTCCGGCCGCGACGAGCATCAGGTAGACCGCGCCGAGCCACAGCTCCATCAGCGAGACGAGCACCCGCAGCACGGTGAACCCGTAGGCCTGCTGGTAGGCCCACATGCGCGACAGTGCCGAGGCCACGATCAGCAGTGTCAGGGCCGCCAGTGCGCCGAGCAGGCCACGCAGCCAGGCCCGGTCGGCCGCCGTTGAGGTCGGGGCGTTGCGAGCCGCCACCATGATCACGGGCAGGGTCAGCACGGTGACCGCCAGCAGCTGCCAGAACCCGCTGCGGGCGTACTCGGCGTAGGTCAGCCCGGTGGTGCGCAGTACGTGATCGTCACCGCCGAACATGGTGGACAGAGCCACCCCGACGAAGGTGGCGAACAGCGCGACCAGCAACCCGATCGGGAGCGCCCACTCGATCCGGCGCAGCTTGCGGGCGGGGGAGGCCGGGCGATCGGCCCGGGCCGGCGCGCACAGCGGGTAGGCGGCCCCGAGCGTCCCGAGGGCGAACAGCGCGAAGAGGAACACCCGCCGGAACGCACCGAGGTCGATCGTGGGGATCAGCCCGTCCAGCAGCCGTCCGAACGCGGGATCGGCGCCGGCCAGCAACGGCGCGAAGACCACCAGCAACCCGAGCCCGACCAGGGCCGCCACGGCGATCCTGGCGGCTGACTGGGTCCCCGAGGGGTCCTGCTTCCGCAGGGACAGCACTCCCCGACCGGCCCACGGCAGCGCGAGCAGCGCGAGGACGGGCACCGCGATCGAACCGAGCACCAGACCCCGGACCGAGCGGCCACCGGCCACCGCCAGCGAGCCCGCGACCGCCGCGCACAGCACGCACAGAGGTGCCAGCCAGTCCGCCGCCCGCCACGCGACGATCCCGAGCAGGCTCAGCGCGAGCGCCGTCCAGAATGCGGTGGCCTGCGCGGAACGGGGGTCCTCCGAGCGGGGAACCTCTGGAGCCCCCTCCTGCGCGGAGCCGGCGTCCTCGGGTGCGGCCGGTCCGGGAGCGTCCACGGCCGCGGGACTGTCGTCGGCCTTGCGGGCGACCGTCCAGCTCAGCGCGGCCAGGGCCAGCCCGGTGAGCGGCCAACCCAGACCCGGCCGCCCCCAGGGCAGAACGACCGCGGCGACCGCACCGCCGATCACCGCGACCAGCAGCACCACCGCCGGCGCGCGCCGGGCCGGTCGCGGCCAGACGGGCGTCCGGGCAGCAGCCGTGCGGCCGGCCGGTATGACCGGCGGCGAGACGGCGGCGGGGGCGTCGCTCATCGTTCCTCCTGGGACGGTCCGGGGCCGGGTCCGGGGCCCGGTCCGAGTCCGGGCTCGGACGGATCGGGTCCGGGACCGGGACCGGGACCGGGACCGGGGCCGGGGCCGGCGGGCATGGTCACGCGTATCGCGCAGCCGGCGGGATCGTCGACGACCTCGATGCGCCCGCCGTGCAGGTCGACGACCCAGCGGGCGATGGCGAGGCCCAGACCGGTGCCGCCGTCACCGGCCCGCTCGCCGCGGGTGAACCGCTCGAACATCCGTGGGCGATCCTCGGCCGGGATCCCGGGGCCCTCGTCGCGGACCTCGAGCACCACGTTCCCGTCCGCGGACGCCCGGGCCACCGCCGTGACCAGGCCATCGGAGGGGCCGTGGCGCGCGGCGTTGTCGAGCAGGTTGCCCACCACCTGGCGCAGCCGGACCCGGTCGGCGAAGACCGTCAGCTCCGGTGGGTCGACGTCGAGCCGGAACCGCTGGCCCCGGCCCACCGTGCAGGCGAGCACCCGGGCCTCCGCGGTCGCCTCCTCCAGCAACGACCGCAACCCGACCGGGGAACGGCGCAGGGACTGCGCGCCCGCGTCCACCCTGGACAGGTCGAGGAAGTCGTTGACCAGCCGGCCGAGTCGTTCGGTGTGGGACAGCGCGGCGGCCGCCACGTCCTCCTCGGCCCCGGTCACCCCGTCGACCGCGTTCTCCAGCATCGCCCGCAGCGCCGCGATCGGGGTGCGCAGCTCGTGCGACACGTTGGCGATGAGCTCCCGGCGGTGCTGGTCCGCCGCCGCCAGATCGGCGGCCATCTGGTTGAACGCCCCGGCCAGCTGCCCCACCTCGTCGCGCGCGGTGGCCCGTACCCGCCGGGTGTAGTCGCCCTGGGCCATCGCGGCGGCGGCCGAGGTCATCTCCCGCAGCGGCCGGGTCATCCCGTGGGCCAGTACCTGGGCAGTGAGCAGCACCATCAGCACCGTCACCAGGATCGTGCCGTAGGCGGGCAGCCACTGGTAGCGGTACCAGAGGTAAGCGATGCCCACCCCGCCCGAACCGAGCAGCACGATGCTCAGCTTCAGCTTCATCGACCGGATCGGGTCGAGCGGGCGGGGCAGCAGCTCCAGACCCGCCTCCAGACCCGCCTCCAGTCGCGCGGCCGGTGAACGCCGGTTCATCGGGGCACCTGCAGTGCGTAGCCGACGCCGTGCACGGTGCGGATCAGGTCGGTGCCCAGCTTGCGGCGCAGCGCCTTGACATGGCTGTCCACGGTGCGGGTCGCCCCCGCCGCCCCGGCCGCTGACTCAGTACCGGCCCAGCCCCAGACCTCGGCCAGCAGCCGTTCCCGGGGCTGGACCGCACGGGGCCGCCGCGCCAGGTAGACCAGCAGCTCGAACTCGATCGGGGTCAGGTGCACCTCGGCGCCGGCGCGGTGCACTCGCCGCTCCGCCGGGTCGATCTCGATCTCGCCCAGCGCGATGCGGGCGGGCTCTGGTTCCTGGCTTCTCGGGGTCTGGCCGGAGGTGGCCCGGTCGACGGTGCGCAGCAGGGCGTGCACCCGGGCGGCCAGCTCCCGGATGGAGAACGGCTTGGTGAGGTAGTCGTCCGCGCCGACCCCCAGGCCGACCAGGATGTCGGTCTCATCGTCGCGGGCGGTGACCATCAGCACCGGGACCGGCCGACGCGCCTGGATCCGGCGGCACACCTCGATGCCGTCGAACCCCGGCAGCATCACGTCGAGCACGACGAGGTCGGGTTCGAGCCGCGCCTCGGCGGTGACGGCCGAGGGCCCGTCATGGGCAAGGTGCACCTCGAAGCCCTCCGCGCGCAGGCGGGCGGCGACGGCCTCGGCGATGGAGACCTCGTCCTCGACGACCAGGACCCGTCGTTTGCCGGCGTTCATGCCACCGGACTGTAGGGGTCAGGCGTGCGGCTCCCGGGGGAGCGATGTGAAGATCCCGCGGAGATCCGGACGCCGAACGGCCGCACCCCGCACACCCAGCGAGTTGCGCACTCCGGCCCGGCGAGTTGCGCGTTCCGCGTCGGCGAGTTGCGCGTTCCGGTCCGGCCAGTTGCGCGTTCCGGTGCGGCGAGTTGCGCGTTCCGCGTCGGCGAGTTGCGCGTCACGGTTCGTCGCGCAGGTTGTCCACAAGTGCATGTGCTGTCCACATGCGTGGAAGAAGGTGCTCTCCGGTGCTTCGGAACGCCTCAACCTGGGATCATGGTTTCTCTCGACGGTGGCCTTCACGGCGCTCACCTACGCGCGAACGTCCTCGACCAGATCGGCCCTGCGGCTCTCCGGCGCGCGCTGAGGGACAGAACTCTGGCCACGGCATACACAGGGGTTGTCGTCGACCCCCGGCGCCAGCAGGATCTCTTGACCCGATGCGCGGCGGTCGTGCTCGCGTTCGGTCCGCAGTGTGCGCTCGGTGGTCCGACGGCTGCCGAGCTGCACGGCTGTGGGGCGGCGGCCACGGCGCGCACGCACGTTCTCATGCCCTACGGGTCACACCAGCGGTCTCGTCCGGGCCTCGTCGTGCAACGCAGCGCCGGATACCAGCACGATGTCGTGACGATCGACCAGCTGCCGGTGGCAGCGCTGGATCGGGTGGTCGCGGAGATGCTTTGCCGGTCTGCTCCCCGGGACGCGCTGGCCGTCTGTGACCAGTCGCTTGCCCTGCAGCCTGAGGGGGCGAGGGCCCCGTGGCGGGCGCGGGTCGGGGAGCGAATCGGGGCACGATCCGATCCTCGGGGCACGCGGCGGGCGCAGGAACTGCTGGCCATCGCCACGGGAAGCGCCGAGTCGCCGGCAGAGTCCTGGCTGCGGCTGATCCTCATCGACCAGGGATTTCCGTGGCCGGAAGCGAACTGGCCCCTGTACTCGCCATGGGGAGATCTGGTGTGTCGGCTGGATCTGGCATGGCCGCATCTCCGGATCGCCGTTGAGTACCAGGGCTATGCCGTTCACGTCGGCCGAGACCATCAGGACTCGGCCCGCCTGCTCGACGTCGAACGACGTGGCTGGATCGTGGTGACCGCGCAGGCGGCTGACCTGCGTGATCACCACGATCTCAGCATTCGCCTCAGTCTCGCGTTCGAACAACGCGGTCACGCGTGGCGTACGCCCGCGTGACCCGCTCCGTCCGCAACTCGCCGGTCCGGCGACCGCAACTCGCCGGTCCGGCGACCGCGACTCGCCGGTCCGGGGAGCGCAACTCGCCGGTCCGGCGACCGCAACTCGCCGGTCCGGCGACCGCAACTCGCCGGTCCGGCGACCGCAACTCGCCGGTCCGGGGAGCGCAACTCGCCGGTTACTCGTGGGCGATCTCGTCCCAGCCCTCGACTTCCTCGGGCTTGCGCGGTCCGGGGCCGATGTACTGCGCGGACGGGCGGACCAGCTTGGCCTCCCGCTTCTGCTCCATGATGTGCGCCGCCCAGCCACCGGTACGGGCGCTGGTGAACATCGCGGGCATCATGTGGCCCGGCACCTCGGCGAAGTCCAGGATCACCGCCGCCCAGAACTCGACGTTCGTCTCGATGGGGTGGTCCGGCCGCCGCTCGCGCAGGATCGACAGCGCGGCCTGCTCCAGTGCCGCCGCCGCCTCGTAACGCGGGGAGTTGAGCTCCTTGCAGGTGCGCCGCAGCACGCGGGCGCGGGGGTCCTCGGCCCGGTAGACCCGGTGCCCGAAGCCCATGAGCTTCTCCTTGCGGTCCAGAATGCCCTTGACCAGGCCTTCCGGGTCGCCGGTCTTCTCGACCTCGGCGATCATCGGCAGCACCCGGGCCGGCGCGCCACCGTGCAGGGGGCCGGACATGGCGCCGATCGCCCCGGACATGGCGGCGGCCACGTCGGCACCGGTGGAGGTGATGACCCGGGCGGTGAACGTGGAGGCGTTCATCCCGTGCTCGGCGGCCGACACCCAGTAGGCGTCGATGGCCTTGACGTGCGCCGGGTCGGGCTCACCGCGCCAGCGCACCATGAACCGCTCGGTGATCGTCTTGGCCTGGTCGATGCGCGACTGCGGAACGGCGGGCACACCGATACCCCGCGCGGACTGCGCGACGTAGGACAGCGCCATGACCGACGCGCGGGCGAGCTGCTCGCGGGCCTCCTCGTCGGTGATGTCGAGGACCGCGCGGTAACCCCAGTACGGGGCGAGCATGGCCAGCGCGGCCTGCACGTCCACCCGGACGTCACCGGTGTGCACCGGGATCGGGAACGGGTCGGCCGGCGGGAGGCCGGGGCCGAAACGACCGTCGACCAGCAGCGCCCACACGTTGCCGAAGGTCACATGGCCGACCAGGTCCTCGATGTCCACACCGCGATAGCGCAGCGCGCCACCGTCCTTGTCCGGCTCCGCGATCTGGGTGCGGAACGCGACGTGGCCTTCCAGGCCCGACTTGAAACCAGGGGGCGGCGGGGGTACATCCGACGCTCCTCCTGCTGGGTTTGACGCTGCTCCGCTGGTGGCGGGCGCGACGCCGGCTGCTGACACTCGTCCTCCTCGATCAAATCCCGACACCGCTGTGGGGAACCACTCCCGGTCGCCGTCTTCGCAGTGAACCGTCGTTCCAGGCGGTCGCCCGGTCGGGATTCTGCGATGGTGGGCCAGGTCACGCGGGTTGCGGCAAACCCTGCCGTCCACCATGGGGCGGCCGCAACGGCGAGTGTGCCGGATCACCGGTATGTGCGGGTGAAAATCCCTCGGCAACACGCGCCCGGCGTCGAGACGATCGAGATCCGCCCCCGTCCCTAGGTGCGGATCAGCTCCGCACGCAGCAGGAACGAGTTGTACGGGATCCACTGCGACATCGTGAAGTAGATCTCGTCGCCGTCCAGGGCGTGCGGGTGCAGGAAGCCGCCGTAGAGCGCCGGATGGTCGGCGCCCGACACCAGCGTCTGCCCGTCGCTCCACGGCCCGGTGGGGTCCTCCGCGGCCCGCAGCACGATCCGGCCGCCGGCGTCGTCGAGGTGCACCATCAGCCAGCAGCCCAGCCCGCGGTGGTGGGCCACCGACAGCTCGCCGGCCGGGCCGTCGCACACCGGTACGGCCTTGCCGACCCGCTCGGACCAGCCCGAACCCGTCCAGTAGGTGTACGCGCCGGGGTCACCGACGGAGGCGGGCGCCACCCTGGCCAGCGAGATCGCGCCGGCTCGCCCGTTGGGCGTCCCGTACAGGTACACCCACTGGCCGCCGGGGTCGTGGGCGAACGCCCCGAGCTGGAACGACCGCCGCGCCAGCGGCGAGTTGCGCCACCGCGCCGCGCGGGTCTTCGTCCAGGTCACCCCGCCGTCGTGGGATTGCGCGATACCGCCGTAGTTGGTCCGCCAGCCCTTCTTCCGCCACCGGGCCACCGACATGTAGTGGATGTACTGCACGCCGTCGACCGCGATCCCGGCCGTCGGGATGACGGTGGACTCGATCATCGGCAGCGGGTCGGCGGGCAGGATCTCGGCGGCGTGGCCGGGGCGGTCCTGTACGACCTCGTCCAGCCGCAGGCCCTCACGCAGCGCCGCCTTCGACGCTGCGACCCGGGCGGCCGGATCGTCCCCGGTCCCGCGGCTTCGGGCCAGCACGTTGCGGCGGTGGTCGGCGGTGCGGAGCCCGGCCCCCGGCCCCCGCCAGCCCTGCCCGTAGGTGTCGCCGAAGACCGCGAGCACGTGGCCGTCCCCGTCGTCCCACAGAATGCCCAGATCGGTGGCCAGGAAGCCGAAGCGGCTACCCGTCCGGTTCGGGGAGTCCTCGCCGGTGACCTGGGCCACGACCTCTACCCGTCCCGGCACCACCTGTGGGGGATTCGCCATGCCCGACACCGTGGCACAAGGCATTGTGGTCCCATGACATCGGACCGGGCCCGACAGTGGATCGGGCTGTGAACCGGGCAGTCGATCAGGCGCGGACCGGGACGGGCACCGCTCCGGCCGGCGGGCCCGACGTGACCCTGGAACCGGAGGACCTGGCCGGCACCTGGGACGCCCAGCTCGAGGCCTGGCTCGCCGACGCGAAAGCGGCCGAGGTCCCCGAGCCCACCGCGATGGTGCTGGCCACGGTCGACATGGAGGGCTCGCCGTCCACCCGCACCGTGCTGTGCAAGGGGATCGATTCGCGGGGGATCGTGTTCTACACGAACTACACCTCGGCGAAGAGCCGCGACCTGCGGTCCAACCAGCAGGCCTCGGTGACCTTCCCCTGGTACGGCCTCAAGCGCCAGGTGCACCTGCACGGCAAGGTCGAGCAGGTCAGCCGCGAGGAGACCGCCGCGTACTGGGCCACCCGGCCGCGTGGGTCCCAGCTCGGGGCGTGGGCGTCGCCGCAGTCGGTGGTGCTGTCCGCACGGCGGGTGCTCGATGATTCGGCGGAGGCCATCGCGCGCAAGTTCGCCGACAGCGAGACGGTCCCGGTGCCCCCGCACTGGGGCGGTTGGCTGCTGCGCCCGGACCGGATCGAGTTCTGGCAGGGCCGGCGCGACCGGCTGCACGACCGGTTGCGTTACGAGCACACCAGCGACCGGCGCTGGGTCATCCGTCGGCTCGGCCCGTAGCGGCTGCCTGTTGTCGGGGGCCGGCCCCGGTTATGGCAACGGTCATTATCGGTGCGAACGACCGGGGCGGTCGTGGTAGACCGGGCACGTGACGAGGTCTGAACGCGCCGATCCACCGGAGGACCGGGCACCGGCGGACGAGGCGATCGAGCCGGCGGAACCGGGGCGTCCGGGCGGCCCGGCCCGGCCCACCCGGGGGCTCGGCGCGAAGGTGCGCGGCGCGTTCGCCGACACCCGGCCGCTGCGCCACCTCGAGTTCCGACGGCTGTTCCTGGCCGGTGTGGTCACGGTCATCGGCGCTCAGCTGTCGGTGGTGGCGGTCCCCAAGCAGATCTTCGACCTCACCGGTTCATCGACCTACGTCGGCCTGACCGGCCTGTTCGGGCTGGTCCCGCTGCTGGTGTTCGGCCTGTGGGGCGGCGCGATCGCCGATGCGCTGGACCGCCGCACGGTGCTGCTGTTCAGCGGTACCGGGATCGCGGCCACGTCGGTCGCGCTGTGGGCGGTGGCCACCACGCATGTCGGATCGGTGTGGCTGGTGCTGTGCCTGTTCTCGGTGCAGCAGGCGATGCTGGCGGTCAACCAGCCGACCCGGAGTGCGGTGCTGCCGCGAATCCTGCCCAAGGAGCAACTGGCGGCGGCGAACACACTGAACTTCACCGTCGCCCAGTTCGGCGCGATCACCGGGCCGGTGCTCGCCGGCGCCCTGATCCCGCTGATCGGGCTGAACACGCTGTACCTGATCGACTCGTGTGCGCTGCTGGTGACGCTCTGGGCCACCTGGAAGCTGCCCAAGCTGCCGCCGATGCCCGGTGAGGACGGGCTCAAGCGGACCGCCGGGCTGCGGGACGTGCTCGCCGGCTTCCGCTACGTCGCCACCCAGAAGATCCTTCTCGTGTCGTTCCTGGTCGACATCGTGGCCATGGCGTTCGGGATGCCGCGCGCGGTGTTCCCCGAGATGGCCGAGCGGACCTTCCACGACCCGCCCGGCGGTGGTATCGCGCTGGGGCTGCTCTACGCGGCGATCGCCATCGGGTCGCTGGCCGGCGGGTTGTTCTCCGGGTGGCTGCACCGGGTCAGCCGGCAGGGGGTCGCGGTGACCGTGGCCATCTGCATATGGGGCCTGGGGGTCGCCGCGTTCGGCATGGTCCACACGCTGTGGCTGGCGGTGCTGCTGCTCGCGGTGGCCGGCGCCGCCGACCTGGTGAGTGCGGTGTTCCGGTCGACGATGCTGCAGGTCGTGGCCACCGACGAGATGCGCGGCCGGATGCAGGGGGTCTTCATCGTGGTCGTCGCGGGCGGTCCGAGGCTGGCCGACGTCTGGCACGGGCCGGCGGCGGCTTCGATCGGTACCGGGCCGGCCTCGACGGTCGGCGGCGTCGCGGTCGTGGTGCTCACCGTCGCTGTGGTGGCCCTGCTGCCGGTGTTCTGGAGGTACCGCGCGACCATCTCGCCGCGGTAGGTGCCGGATCGAAGGATCGAACGGACCCGATTCGGCGGAATCCTCAACGGCCGCTTTCAGGGCTAGAGTTCCCTGGTGATCGTGGTGTGCGGGGAGGCGTTGGTCGATCTGGTGCCTGCCCCCGGTTCGAACGACGTCGGCGCGCACCTCGTCCCGCACTGGGGTGGCGGACCGTTCAACGCGGCCATCGCGCTCGGACGGCTGCGCGCGCCGGTCCGGTTCCTCTCCCGGATGTCCACCGACCCGTACGGATCGGCGATGCTGGCGCGTCTGGAGCAGTCGGGGGTGGACACCGCACTGGTGCAGCGGGGCCCCGAGCAGACCTCGCTGGCGGTCGTCAGCCTCACCCCCGAGGGGTCCGCCCGGTACGGGTTCTACTTCGGCGGCACCATCGACCGGCTCGTGGCCGATCCGGGACCACTGCCCGAGGACACCTCCGCGATCGCGTTCGGCACCTGTTCGCTGGTGCTGGAGCCGGGGGCCTCGGTGTATGAGCGGATCCTGCTGCGCGAGGCGTCCGAGGGCCGCGTGGTCTGCGTGGATCCCAACATCCGTCCCGCCCTGATCGACGACCCGGACTCCTACCGGACGCGCTTCCGGGGCTGGCTGCCCTCGCTCGGGTTGCTCAAGGTCTCCGACGAGGACGCGGTGTGGTTGGCCGGCGACGACCCGGACGCGGCCGCGCGAGGCTGGCTGCGGGCCGGGGCGAGCGCGGTCGTGGTGACCCGGGGGGCGACCGGTCTGGTCGCCTACACCAGCGCCGGCGTCATCGAGGTGGCGGCGGTGCCGACGAAGGTCGCCGACACCATCGGGGCGGGCGACACCGCCTACGCCGCGCTGCTGGCCAGGCTCGACACGCACGGGGCGCTGACCCGCGACGCGCTGACCGATCTGGACGCCGAAGGCTGGCGTGACGTTCTCGGGTACGCGGCCGCGGCGGCGTCGATCACCTGCTCGCGTCCGGGCGCGGACCCGCCGACGGCCGAGGAGCTCGACCGCAAGCTGGCGGGCTGAAAGCACCTCGACGGACACACGAGCTCGGAGGCGCAGGCGGGCTCGGAGGCCCAGACCGAGACACACAGACTCGCCACACCCGTTCCAGCTCCCGTGGGGCGCGCAGGGAGACTAGTTTGTCTCTAGACAAACGTCGCGACACTGTGCCGTCAGGCCTCCAACAAGGCTGATAACGAGTGTGAGAGGGAACCTCCACATGTCTGTACCCGAGAGCTCCGCCACCGCGGTCCTGAAGTACCCGGACGGCGAGCATGAGATGTCGATCGTCCAGGCCACCGAGGGCTCCTCGGCCTTCGAGCTGGGCAAACTGCTTCCGAACACGGGTCTGGTGACCCTGGACAACGGCTTCGGCAACACCGCTGCCTGCGCCTCGAAGATCACCTACATCGACGGTGACGCGGGCATCCTGCGCTACCGCGGTTATCCGATCGAGCAGCTGGCCGAGCACTCCACGTTCGCCGAGACCAGCTACCTGCTGATCTACGGTGAGCTGCCCACCAAGGAGCAGCTGGACGGCTTCACCACCAAGATCAGCCGCCACACGCTGCTGCACGAGGACCTCAAGCGGTTCTTCGACGGCTTCCCGCGCGATGCGCACCCGATGCCGGTCCTGTCGAGCGCGGTCAGCGCTCTGTCGACCTTCTACCAGGACAGCCTGGACCCGTTCGACGACGACGCCGTCGAGCTGTCCACGGTCCGGCTGCTGGCCAAGCTGCCGACGATCGCCGCGTACGCCTACAAGAAGTCGATCGGCCAGCCGTTCCTGTACCCGGACAACTCGCTGAGCGGTGTGGAGAACTTCCTGCGCCTGACGTTCGGTTTCCCGGCCGAGCCCTACGAGGTCGACCCGGCGTTCGTCAAGGCGCTGGACACGCTGCTGATCCTGCACGCCGACCACGAGCAGAACTGCTCCACCTCGACGGTGCGTATGGTCGGCTCGTCGCAGGCCAACCTGTTCGCCTCGGTCTCCGCCGGCATCAACGCCTTGTTCGGCCCGCTGCACGGTGGCGCCAACCAGGCCGTGCTGGAGATGCTGCAGAAGATCCAGCAGGAGGAGGACGGCGACGTCGAGTCCTTCGTCAGCCGGGTCAAGAACAAGGAGGACAAGGGCGCGAAGCTGATGGGCTTCGGGCACCGCGTCTACAAGAACTACGACCCGCGCGCGAAGATCGTCAAGCAGAAGGCCGACGAGATCCTCAAGGGCCTGGGGGTCACCGACCCGCTGCTGGACATCGCCATGGCGCTGGAGGAGAAGGCGCTCGCCGACGACTACTTCATCGAGCGCAAGCTCTACCCGAACGTCGACTTCTACACCGGCGTGATCTACCGGGCGATGGGCTTCCCGACCAAGTTCTTCACCGTGCTGTTCGCGCTGGGCCGGCTGCCCGGGTGGATCGCGCACTGGCGGGAGATGATGGAGGACCCGCAGACGAAGATCGGCCGTCCGCGCCAGCTCTACGTGGGCGCGACCGAGCGCGACTACAAGGCGATCAGCGAGCGCGGCTGAACGCTGAGTCGTCTCCGTCCGGCGGCCGGGAGGGTCGGGCACTAACGTCGACACCCGTGGTTGACGAGGGTGCTGGTAGTTCGATCGTCTGGTTCCGGCGCGATCTGCGCGTCGCCGACCAGCCGACCTTCCTGGCCGCCCGGGACGCGGGAGAGCGCGCGCTGGGCCTGTTCGTGCTGGACCCGGCCCTGCTGAAGCCTTCGGGGCCGGCCCGGCGCACCTACCTGTACCGGTCGCTGCGGGTGCTCGACGAGCAACTTGGCGGCCGGTTGCTGGTCGTTCGGGGTGACCCGGCCGACGTGGTGCCCCGGGTGGCCGCCGCCGTGGACGCGGCGTCGGTCCACGTCGCCGCCGACTTCGGTCCCTACGGCGCGAGCCGGGACGAGGCGGTAGGCAAGGCGCTCGCCGAGGACGATCGCGAGCTGGTGCGCTCCGGGTCCCCGTACGCGGTCGCGCCCGGCCGGGTACGCAAGCCCGACGGCGACCCGTACAAGGTCTTCACCCCGTTCCGCCGCGCCTGGGCCCAGCACGGGTGGCGGGATCCGGCCACCACCGACGCGTCCACCGTGAGCTGGTTGGACCCGGGGGACAAACAAGGTGGACCGCGACGGGTGAACATCCCGGACGACGACGCGCTGCCGGAGACGAACACCGGCCTGCCGGACGCCGGTGAGGATGCCGCCCACCGGCGGTGGCGGGAGTTCCTCGACGGCGCGGCGACCGGCTACCAGGGTGACCGGGACCGCCCCGACCGACCGGGCACCTCGCGGATGTCGGTCTACCTCAAGTACGGGCAGATCCACCCGCGCACCATGCTCGCCGACCTGGCTTCGCGGCGGTCGGGTTCGGAGGCCGCCTCGGAGTCGCTCGACACCTACCGCACCGAGCTGGCCTGGCGGGAGTTCTACGCCGACGTCCTGTTCCAGCGACCCGACTCCGCCCGCGAGAACTACGACCGCAAGTTCGAGCGCCTGCCGATCGAGACCGACAAGGCCGCTGAGCAGCGGTTCGAGGCCTGGTGCGAGGGCCGCACGGGCTATCCGATCGTGGACGCCGGGATGCGCCAGCTGCTCGCCGAGGGCTGGATGCACAACCGGCTCCGGATGATCGTCGCCAGCTTCCTGGTCAAGGACCTGCACCTGCCCTGGTGGTGGGGCGCGCGGCACTTCATGCACCACCTGGTGGACGGGGACCTGGCCTCCAACCAGCACGGATGGCAGTGGACGGCCGGCTCGGGCACCGACGCCAGCCCGTACTACCGGATCTTCAACCCCACCACCCAGGGCGAACGTTTCGATCCCGACGGTGGGTACGTGCGCCGTTACGTCCCCGAGCTGCGCGAGGTCTCCGGCAAGGCGGTGCACCAGCCCTCGAAGCTGCCCGGGGGAGTGCCGACCGGATATCCCGAGCCGATGGTCGATCACGCCGCCGAGCGCAAGGACGCCCTGGCCCGCTACGAGGCCGTCAAGGGGCGCTAGCCGTCGTGCCGATCCTGTCGGCGGCCGACCCGCTGGCCTCCGCGACGACCTGACCCGGGCGCGTAAGGGCCTCTCACCCAGGAGAGGGTTTGAGAAAACGGCACACGAAGTGCATGCGTTTCATGCAATCCGTGTGCCGGTTTCGCCGGAACCCACGGGAGACGGGGGGCCGCTACGCCCGTCAGGCTTTGGCCGGCGGCGGCGACACGATGCCGTAGTCGCGGATCTTGCGGTAGATCGTCGCGCGGGACATGCCCAGGTGGCGCGCCGCCTCGGTCCGGTTGCCACCGACGCTGTGCAGGCAGGCGAGGATCGCGTCGCACTCCATCGACTCCAGCGGGGTCAGCACCCGGCGGCCGACCGTCTGCACCTCGGCGGGCAGCTCGGCCGGTGTGATCGTGCCGGTACGGCGGTGGGCCACAACGCGGCGGACGACCTGGTGCAGCTGCTCGACGTTGCCGGGCCACCGGTTGCGCAGCAGCACCCGCATCGCATCCGCCGAGAAGGTCAGCGCGCCGGAACCGTGGGTGAGCCGGTCGACCATGAACGGCACGAGGTGGCGGACGTCCTCCACGTGATGGCGTAGCGGCGGCACCTCCACCGACCGGGGGAAGTGGCCGACCAGCTCGGCCAGCGCACCCTGGGGCGTGCCGGTGCCAGTGCGGGTGGCCACCACCCACGGCCGGCCCTCCGCGCCGCGCTCGACCGAGGCGAGCAAGTCGGCCAGTGCCCGCAACGCGGTCTCGGGCAACCGGTCGACGTGGCGCAGGATCACGGTGCCGCGACCGCGGGCCAGCTCCTCGCCCACCTCCGCCAGCCAGCGCTCGGCGGAGGCGCAGGCGGCGGCCGCCGCACGGCCGGACCGCGCGGCGAAGGCCGAGGCCGCGGTGGACGGCGGATCCGAGGCGTCCGCCGCGTCGAGCACCCGCAGGTGCTCCCCGGGGGTGTTGGCCAGGTGGGTGGCCCGGGCCAGGGTCAACTTGCCGGTTCCGGGCTCACCTTCGAGCAGCGGCCACTCCCGGGTCCGGAATTGCTCCTGCACCCGCTGTCGGCAGGCCCGCCAGAGCGCACCCTCCCCGACCGTGCCGCGTACGGCACCCGCGGGCGGTCCGATCCGTTGCGCGGGGACGGCCGGGGCTGCCGGAGCGGCGGCGGTGGGAACGGCCGGCGCGAGCAGCTGCACCCGGACCACTCCGCCGACCACCGGGTCACCGGTCCAGCTGGGGGTGCAGAACAGGCGCGCCCCGGTGCCGCTGGGCAGCGAGGTGGTGAGCTGGCGCTGCCGGCCCACCCCCAGCGCCTCGGTGGCCAGCGCGATCAACCGGTCCTGGTCGCCCGGGTCGATGACGGCGCGGGCGCTGTCGTTGAGCATCACCAGGTCGTTGCTCACCGCGACCACCGGCCCGCGGTCGCGGGCGCAGGCGGCGAGGTAGTCGTGCAGCAGGGTCAGCTCGCGGCGGCCGGCGATCTCCAGCAGCGTCTCGGAGATCCGCCGGGCCAGGGCGGTGACCAGCGTCAGCATCATCGGGTTGGCGTCCGCGCTCCACCCGGTCAGGTTGACCACACCCAGCACCTTGCCGGTGGCCGGGTGCCGGATGGGGGCGGCGGCGCAGGCCAGGTCCTCCAGGTGCTCGACGTAGTGCTCGTGGCCGAACACGTGCGCCGGTCGGCCGCCCTCCAACGCCGTGCCGATGCCGTTGGTCCCGGCGAACCGCTCGGCGTAGCTGTAGCCCGGGGCCAGGGACGACCGGTCGAGCCGCCGTTCCAGGCGACCGTCGAAGGTCCGTCGCTGCAGCACCACACCGTCGGCGTCGGTCAGGATCAGGCTCACCGGTTCCCCGTCGAGCTCGGTGGCGGACTCGGTGATCACCGGTTCGGCCCCGGTGGCCAGTACGGCGGCCCGCTCGGGCTCGTCACGGTAGGGCAGGTCGAACGGGGTCGGCGCGACCTTCCAGTTCCGCGACCGCTGCCAGGACGCCAGGATCGGCTCCCGGACCTCGCCCGCCTCGACCGGCTGGAAGGTCATGAACCGTTCCCGGGCGGCGGCGAGCCGGCGGGCGGATGCCGGCCGTCCGTTGCGACCCGGTGCCGAGGTGGTCCGGGCGGTCGGTGGTGTGGTGGGTGGAACCGCGGCGGTGGGAACGTGCGGTCGGGAACGGTCGGCCAACCGGGCCTCCTCACCGGCCGTGGGGTTGACGTGGCCGAGCCTGAGCGGCCGGAGCCGGCAGGTCGCGGCCTTTGAGGTTACCCCCGCGCTGCGTGTCCCGGTAGGCGTCGCGACGAACCGCCGATCGTCTCATGTTGAGACCGCAACCCGGGGCTTCGCGCGGTGTGATCTCTGCACACCGAGGAGGCGACATGTACGAGAAGAACGGCGAGAAGTACTTCGTGGTCGACGCCCACTGCCACTTCTGGGACGCGAGCGAGGAGAACTGGGTCCCGGGTTCGGAGCAGTACGCGAAGGGCTGGATCGACTGCTTCTACGGCTATCACCAGCTCGGCCCGCCGCAGACGCACTGGGACCACGAGCACTTCATGAAGGTGTCCGAGGACGACTTCGCCCGCGACATGTTCGAGGAGGGCCACGTCGATGTGGCGATCTTCCAGTCGACCTATCTCAACGAGTGGTACCGCAGCGGGTTCAACACCGCGGCCCGCAACCACACCCTCACCCAGAAGTACCCGGACAGGCTGATCACCAACGGCCGTTTCGACCCGCGCGACGGTGACGTCGGGCTGCGCCAGCTGGAGGAGGACGCCAAGCGTTACGAGCTCAAGGGCGTGAAGGTCTACACCGCCGAGTGGAACAACGGCTCGCGGGGCTGGAAGCTGAGCGACCCCGAGGCCTACCGGTTCCTGGAGAAGTGCCAGGAGCTCGGGATCAAGAACGTGCACGCTCACAAGGGCCCCACGATCTGGCCGCTGGACAAGGACGCCTTCGACGCCAAGGACGTCGACCAGGCCGCCACCGACTTCCCGGACCTGAACTTCCTGGTCGAGCACGCCGGCATCCCCCGCATCGACGACTTCTGCTACATGGCGGTGCAGGAGCCGAACGTGTACGCCGGCTGCTCGGTGGTGCTCGGTGCGCTGATGCACGCCCGGCCGAAGTTCTTCGCCAAGGTGATGGGCGAGCTGTTGTTCTGGGTCGGCGAGGACCGCATGACCTTCGGCTCGGACTACAACATCTGGACGCCGAAGTGGCAGGTGGAAGGCTTCGTCGACTGGCAGATGCCCGACGACGAGGCGTTCTCCGACTACCCGAGGCTGACCACGGCCACGAAGAAGAAGATCCTCGGGCTCAACGCGGCCCGGCTCTACGACATCCCGGTGCCCCAGGAGTGCCGTCTCGAGGGTCCCACCATCCCCACCCAGGCCAGCGGATCGTCCGATCCGAGCCGCCCGGCCGAGCAGCTGGTGGGTGACCAGGCCGGGGCCGGCGCGTGACGCTGGAGGCCCAGGCGCCCGCCACGCTGAAGGCCGAGGCGCCCGACTCGCTGGAGGCCCGCGCGCTCGCCGCGCTGGACACCGTGCGCGACCCCGAGCTGGACACCTCGATCGTCGAGCTCGGGTTCGTGGCCTCCTGCGCGGCGGACGACAGCGGGGTAGTCGCCGTCCGGCTGCGGTTGCCGACGTTCTTCTGCGCGCCCAACTTCGCGTTCCTGATGGTGGCCGACGCCCACGACGCGGTGTCGGCCGTGCCCGGGGTGGCCAGGGCCGAGATCGTCCTGACCGACCACTTCGCGGCGATGACCATCAACGACGGGGTGGCTGCCCGGGCCGGGTTCAAGGCGTCCTTCGCCGGGGAGGCCGAGGGCGAGCTGGACGAGCTGCGGCGCACCTTCGTCCGCAAGGCGATGCTCGCGGGCCAGGACCGGGTGGCCCGCCCGTTGCTGGCCGCCGGCTACACCCCCGATCAGCTGGCCGGTCTGCGGCTGGCCGACGTTCCGGGGTCCGCCGACCTGAACCGGCTGCGCGAGCGGCGCGCGGAGCTGGGCATCCGGACCGACGACGACGCCCCGCTGATGGTCGACGAGACCGGGGCGCCGGTGGGGGTGGAGGGATTGCCGCTGCATCTCCGCCGGGCCCGCAGCACCCGGGTGAGCATGGAGGTCAACGGCGGGGAGTGCCTCAGCCTGCTGGCCGCCCGCTACGGGGTGGGTTCGGTGACCGATCACGACACGACCAGGGACGACGCAATGAGGGAGAAGGCGCGATGAAGGCAGTGCGGGTGCACGACTACCACAAGCCACCGCTGGTGGACGAGGTCCCGGAACCGACCCTGACCGGTCCGCTGGACGTGATCGTGAAGATCGGCGGGGCGGGGGTGTGCCGGACCGACCTGCACATCCTCGAGGGCCAGTGGGCCGAGGCGATGAACCCGGAGCTGCCGTACACGATCGGTCACGAGAACGCCGGCTGGGTGCACGCGATCGGTGAAGGCGTGACGAACGTGGCCGTCGGGGACACGGTGATCCTTCACCCGCAGCCGTCCTGCGGCCTGTGTCTGGCCTGCCGGCGGGGTACCGACATGCAGTGCACCGGCGACGCCTTCTTCCCCGGGCTGTCCAACAACGACGGCGGCATGGCCGAGTACCTGCGCACCAGCGCCCGGGCCTGCGTGAAGCTCGACCCGGCGACCAACCCCGCCGACGTCGCCGCGCTGGCCGACGCGGGCATCACGGCCTACCACGCCGTCCGCAAGGCGGTGCCGCTGCTCTACCCGGGCACCGCCGCGGTGGTGCAGGGGGCGGGCGGCCTGGGGCACATCGGGATCCAGTGCCTGGCCGCGCTGACCGCCACGAAGATCATCGTGGTGGACCGCAACCCGGAGGCCCTCGAGCTGGCCAAGGAGATCGGCGCCGACGAGACGGTGGTGGCCGACGGCAGCCACATCGAGGCGGTCAAGGACCTCACCGGCGGCAACGGCGGAACCGTGGTCTTCGACTTCGTCGCCGAACAGGGCGCGGAGTACGACGCCTGGCAGATGACCGCGCCGGCCGGGCACGACTTCATCATCGGCTACGGCGGGGAGTTCCGGGCGCCCACCCTGGACTTCGTGGGCGGGGAGAAGAACGTCATCGGCAACATCGTGGGCACCTACAACGACCTCGCCGAACTCATGGTCCTGGCCCAGGCGGGCAAGGTCACCCTGCACACCAGGCAGTACGCGCTCGAGGACGCGGTGCAGGCGCTGGACGATCTGGACCACGGCCGCGTCCGGGGGAGGGCGATCCTGGTCCCGTAGTGCCGGTGGCCCCGTAAGAGCCACGGCACCGGTTGAACGTCGGAGGAGTAGACCGGTCCGAAACCGGGTACGCCCGCCAGGATGACTCTAACCAAGGGTGGGCGGACATGACGGCGAGCGATACTGCACAGGCACCCGAGGCGGATCTGCGGACGGTGCGGCGCGCGGTGGCCGCGTCCGCAATGGGAAACGCCGTGGAGTGGTACGACTACGGGGTCTTCACCTCCGGAGCGATCGTCGGGGTGGTCGGTGCCCAGTTCTTCCCCGGCGAGGGCAACGCGGTGCTGAAGTCGTTCGCCCTGCTGGCGATCAGCTTCATCGTGCGCCCCTTCGGCGGTTTCATCCTGGGCCCGCTCGGCGACAAGCTCGGCCGGCAGAAGGTGCTGGCCTTCACGATCCTGCTGATGTCCGGCGGCACCTTCCTGGTGGGCTGCCTTCCGACCTACGCGGGCTCGTACTCGCTGGGCATCGGGGCCACCGTCCTGATCCTGCTGCTGAGGCTGGTCCAGGGCTTCTCCACCGGTGGTGAGTACGGGGGGGCCGCGACGTTCATCTCCGAGTACGCCCCGTGCAAACGCCGGGGGTTCTTCGGCAGCTTCCTGGAGTTCGGCACGCTGGCCGGTTACGTGATCGGCAATGTCGTGGTACTGGGCGTCGCGCTGTCGCTGAGCCCCGAGGCCATGAACTCCTGGGGTTGGCGTATCCCCTTCCTGGTGGCGCTGCCGCTGGGCCTGATCGGGCTCTACCTGCGGACGAAGCTGGAGGACACCCCGACGTTCCAGGCGCTGTCCAGCAGCGGCGGCGTGGCGGAGAAGGCGCCGTTCATGGAGACGATCAAGGGCCACTGGCGGATGATCCTCAACCTGATCGGGATCGTGCTGCTGCTCAACATCGCCGACTACGTGCTGCTCACCACGATGCCCAGCTACTTCACCGAGCACCTGCACATCGACGACACCACCGCCTCGCTGATCATCATCGGCGTGGAGCTGGTGCAGATGGCGCTGATCGCCCCGCTGGGGGCGCTGTCCGACCGGATCGGCCGCAAGCCGATCCTGCTCACGGCGGCGATCGGGTTCATCGTGCTGAGCTACCCGGCGTTCCAGCTCATGCAGGGCGGCAGCCTGATCGGGCTGATCGGGGGCTTCCTGATCGTGGCGTTGCTGTTGCTCTGCATGCTGGCGGTGATCGGCTCGACCTTCCCGGCGATGTTCCCGACCCGGGTGCGGTACGGATCGTTCGCCATCGGCTACAACGTCTCGACCGCGCTGTTCGGCGGGACCGCCGGTTTTGTGATCGAGGCGCTGATCAAGGCGACCGGGAGCAACGACATCCCGGCCTACTACCTGATCGGCGCCGGGATCATCGGGCTCGTGCCGATCCTGCTCATCCCCGAGACCACCCGGGTGCCCATGGAGAAGATCGACACCCGGCCCAGTTGGCGCAACGCTCCGAAGGCGGTGCCGACGACCAGCTGACGCTCGAGCGGGTCCGGGATCGGCCCGGATCCGTTCCTCACCGGTTCGAAATGCGGCAGGAATTCGGTCCTTCCGCATTTCCGTCTGGTTAATCCGTGTGCTCTCACACGCTTCCTCCGTTGTCGGCGACACCCACAATGGTGCCTACCGACAGCTAGGCAACCCCACATGGGTGTTTGCTCTGAGTCACGATGGAAGTAGCCTGGCCTGGCACGACGCCGCGCTGACGCACGCTCGTCCGTCGCGTGCCCTGGTCGCCGTATAGGCCCTGGACCAGTACAGATGACGTCGCGCCCGCCATTTCACGCAGCGTACAGCGAATGCTCACGCTTCTCTCAGGTCTCATTAATCACCCGGTTCGGGGATTACGGAGTGCCACGAATTTCTGCTGAGACCTTCCCCCTATCGACGGGAAAACTCGGTCGTTGACCAGCGATAAGAGCTGGTCGAGCTACCGCCACCCCGGACCTGGTGGCTGAGATCCGGGATTCGGAACGGCTGTACCGGCCCGACCGTCGGGGGCGACCCCGGATGTGAGGTAGGTATGGCCGAGAGTTCGACCAGAGCGGCGATCAGGCCCGTCGGCGGTTTCCTGGCGATGTGCTTCGACACCGTGATCAACATCTTCAGGCCACCATTCCAGTGGCGCGAGTTCTTCGATCAGATCGTCTTCCTCGCCCGGGTGTCGATCGTCCCGGCGATCATGGTGATCGTCCCGCTCTGCGGGTTCGTGTCGTTCACCTTCCTGCTGCTGGCCAGCCAGCTCGGGGCCCAGGACCTCTCGGGTGCCGGCACGGGCATCGTGGTGGTCCGCGAGATCGGACCGATCGCCTCGGTGCTGGTGGTCGCCGGAGCCGGTGCCACCGCGATCTGCGCCGACCTCGGGGCCCGCACCATCCGCGAGGAGATCGACGCGATGCAGGTGCTCGGTATCAACCCGATCCACCGGCTGGTGGTGCCCAGGGTGCTCGCGTCCGGGCTGGTGGCGGTGGGCATCAACGGGATCGCCTGCGTCTTCGGCATCTGGATCGGGCTGATGTTCGCGCTCAAGGGTGGCTCGAGCACCGGGCAGTTCTTCTACACGCTGCCGCTGCTGGCGAACTTCAACGACTTCTACCTCAGCGAGCTGAAGTCGCTCATCTACGGGCTGTCGGCGGGCATGGTCGCCTGCTACCGCGGCCTGACCGTCAAGGGCGGCCCCAAGGGTGTCGGGGAGGCCGTGAACCAGACGGTCATCCTCTCCTTCCTGCTGCTGTTCCTGTTCAACGCACTGCTCACCGCGCTGTTCTTCAAGCTCGGCGTCATCAAGTGAAGGGGTTGGGCGCATGACACGGCCCATGAGGGCGCTCCAGAAGGCGCGCAAACCAGGGCGCTGGCTGGAGCAGCTGGGTGAGCAGCTGGGCTTTTACGGCGAGGCCTACGGCTGGAGCTGGAAGGCGCTCGGCCGGTACAAGACCGAGATCCTGCGCAACCTCGGCTCGATCGCGTTCGGGACCGGAGCGCTGGCCACCGTGGGCGGCTCGGCGGCGGTGGTCGGGTTCATCAACGCCACCACCGGTTCCGAGGTGGTGATCGAGGGTTACACGGAGGCCGACCGGCTGGGCATCGCGGTCGTCATCGGGTTCTTCTCCGCATTCACCGGCACCCGGATCGCGGTACCGCTGATCTGCACGGTCGCACTGATCGCCACGGTCGGCGCCGGCATCACCGCCGAGCTCGGTGCCCAGCGGATCAGCGAGGAGATCGACGCCCTCGAGGTCATGGCGGTTCCGCCGATCCCGTTCCTGGTCACCACGCGCATCATCGCCGGGCTGATCACCATCACCCCGCTGTTCATCCTGGCGCTGTTCATCTCCTTCGGCGCCGGCCGGCTGCTCGCGGTGTACGCCTACGGCGTCTCCGGAGGAGCCTTCGACCACTACTTCCAGGCATTCCTGATCCCCCAGGACATGATCGCCTCCTACCTCATGGTGCTGGTCATGTCCGTGGTCATCGTCTCGGTGCACTGCTACTACGGCTTCCACGCCAAGGGTGGGCCCGCCGGGGTGGGCGAGGCGGTCGGCCGGTCGGTGCGGCTGACGCTGATCCTCGTCCTGTTCGTCCAGTTCGCGCTGACGCTGCTGCTCTTCGCGAACTCCGACACGTTCCACCTGTCGAGGTGACCGGATGACTTACCTGGAGAGATCGCGGCCGGCCAAGCAGGTTCTCGGTCTGATCCTGATCGCGGCCGTGGTCGCCAGCGTGGTGCTGGTCTACCTCGCGTACAACAACAAGCTCAGCCCGGAGGTGCGGGCCACCGTGGTCGCCGACCGCGCCGGTCTGGGGCTGACGCCGGACGCACCGGTCGCGCTGCGCGGGATCAACGTCGGGCACGTCCGCGAGGTCAACCTCGACGGTGACCGCGCGTCGATCGTGCTCGGCCTCGACCCCGAGAAGGCCAGGTTCATCCCGTCCGGCGTCACCGCCGAGATCACCCAGCCCACGCTGTTCGGGGCCAAGGTGGTCGACCTGATCGCACCCCCGCAGCCGACGGCGGCCCGGCTGCAGGACGGCGCGACCATCCTGGCCACCGCGGTGGGCACCGAGGGCAACACGGTGCTGGAGCACCTGAGCAACGTGCTGACCAAGGTCGACGTGCCCAAGCTGAGCTCCGGGCTCGGGGCGCTGTCCACCGCCCTGCAGGGGCGCGGCCAGAAGCTCGGCAACGTGATCGTCGCGGTCAACACCTACCTGAAGGACTTCAACCCGAGCCTGCCCAAGCTCAACGACGACCTGGCCTCGGCCGCGAACGTCACCAACATCTACGCGGACATCACCCCGGACCTGGTGGGTGTGCTGGACAACCTCTCGTTCACCAGCGGCACCCTGATCGACAAGCACGACGACCTGCGGACCCTGTTCCGGACCTCGATCGACACCGCCGACGACACCCGCAAGCTGCTCGACGACACCAAGCACGACCTGCACCGGTCCCTGGATCTGCTGGATCCGACCACGGCGCTGCTCGCGCGGTACTCCCCGATGTTCCCCTGCCTGTTCGCCACGGCCAACGAGTACCGGATCGACTTCGAGAACATCGTCGGTGGGGTGACCCCCGGTGTCCGGGTGATCGCCGAGTTCCTGCCGGCTTCGGACGGTTACCGCTACCCGCGTGACCTGCCCAAGGTCGGCGCGATCCGGCAGCCCCCGAGCTGCTTCGGCGCCCCGCTCGACCCGAACGACATCCCGTTCCCACATGTGCGCTTCGACGACGGCTGGGGTGGCTTCGTGACGAACGACGAGCTCAGCCTCAACGTTCCGCTCTCGCCGACACCGATCCCGACCGCGCTGCCCAACAACCTGGCGAAGACGGGCCTGCCGACGGCGGGCCTGCAGATGGTGCCGCTGAACAAGGTCTCGGCAAAGCAGCCGGGAGGGTCCGGTGCGGCCCCGACCAAGATCCTCGGCGGTAGCGCTCTCGGCGCAGTGGGGAGCCCGCGATGAAGGGCATGAAGTCGACCGCGCTGAAGGTCATCGCCTTCGTGGTGGTCTCCGGAATCTTCGCGGCCACCGTCGCGCTGACCCTGCGGGGGGTGACCCCGGGCGGGCCGACGTACTCGGCGATATTCAACAACTCGTCGGGCCTGAAGGTCGACGAGGACGTCCGCGCCGCCGGCGTCACGGTCGGCCGGGTCGAGGCGATCGACATCGTGCAGCCGAACAACCAGATCAAGGTCACCTTCCACGTCCAGGACGGGTTCCCGCTCCGGACGAGCACCGAGGCCACGATCAAGTACAAGAACCTGATCGGTGACCGGTACCTCTCGCTGTCCCAGGGCGGTGCTCCCGGGCAGCCGCTGGTGGAGGGCGCGACCATCCCCGCCACCCAGACGCACCCGGCGCTCAGCCTGGACGAGCTGTACAACGGTTTCTCCCCGCTGTTCGAGGGCCTGCAGCCCGAGCAGATCAACCAGCTGACGACCTCACTGGTCATGGTGTTGCAGGGCGAGGGCACCTCGGTGAACACGTTGCTGACCCAGATCGGCTCGCTCACCGGCACCCTGGCCGACAAGGACCAGGTGATCGGGTCCCTGATCGACAACCTGAACGGGATCCTGGCCACCCTGGACGCCCGCCGCTCCGGGGTGAACGACCTGGTGGTGAACCTGACGTCGCTGGTCACCGGCCTGAACAAGGACCGCACCCGGATCGGCGACTCGGTGAAGGGCATCAACGACCTCACCGAATCGCTGTCCGACCTGCTCCACGACGTGCGCAAGCCGTTCAAGGACGACGTGCACCAGATCGACCGGTTCGCGTCGGTGATCAACGCCAAGAGCGACAAGCTGGACAAGCTGTTCAAGAAGGCCCCGGGCATCTACCCGAACGCCGACCGCGTGGGTTCCTACCTGTCGGCGTTCCAGTTCTACCTGTGCGGCCTCCAGACGCTGGTCGCGACCACCGGCGGCGTTCCCGATCCGGCCGGCTTCGGACCCCCGATCCTGACGCCGATCACACCGATCCCCACCCCTCCCGGAAGTGAGCCCCGATGCCACTACTGAAGACCGCCTTCAGCGACCGCGACCCGGTCAAGGTCGGTGTGGTCGGGGTCCTGGTCATCGCCCTGGTCGGGTTTCTCCTGTTCAACTCGGTGGCGATCTTCGAGGCGCTCACCCGTACCACGTACACCGCGCAGTTCCTCGAGGTCGGCGGCCTGGCCTCCGGCAACCCGGTGCGGGTCAACGGCGCCGAGGTCGGCAAGGTCACCGGTGTCGAGCTGGACGACAAGTGCGACTGCGTCAACGTGACCTTCCGGATCGGTAACGCGGCCAAGCTCGGTGACAGCACCCGGGCGGCCGTCAGCGCCGACACCGTCCTGGGCACCCGGTCCCTGGCGATCTCCCCCGAGGGCACCGGCGAGCTGGAGGCCGACGGGGTCATCCCGACCTCGCGGACCACCAGCCCGTACGACCTGACCGAGGCCCTGAGCACGCTGACCTCCAAGGCCGAGCAGCTCAACCAGCAGGACCTGGCCAAGGCGCTGAACACGGTGGCCGACACGTTCGCCACGACTCCGGCACCGCTGCGCAGCACGCTGGACGGGGTCAGCCGGCTCAGCCAGACCATCGCCACCCGCGACCAGACGCTGCGCGAGCTGCTCGCCCACGCCAGCTCGGTGACCGGGGTCCTCTCCCAGCGCAGCACGGACCTGGTGACGATCGCGGGGCAGGGCCGCCAGCTGCTGGCCGAGCTCAACGCCCGGCAGGACGAGCTGCGCGACCTGTTCTCCAACGTCACCAAGACGGTGGACGAGCTGCGCAAGCTGGTCAAGGACAACGACGACCACCTCAAGCCGGCGCTGAAGAAGCTCGAGGACACCCTCGATCTGCTGGAGAAGAACGACAAGAACATCGCCGCGATCATCCAGGGGCTCAAGGGTTACACCGGTGGTCTCGGCGAGGCCATCGGCGGCGGGCCCTGGTTCTTCGCCTACCTGCAGAACCTCGAGCAGGCCGCCTGTGCACTGAACCCCGGCTTCTGCGGTATCCCATGACGGTCCGCCGCCCACGCCCGTTCATGTCCACCCCGCTGAAAGGAGCCGGCCGATGAGGCCCGGACGCATCGTGGCCGCAGTGGTGGTGGTCGCTCTGGTCGCCACCGCGGTCGTCGTGCTGCTGCACCACGGGAGCACCAAGAAGGTCTCGGCGATCTTCACGCAGGCCGTGCAGCTGTACCCCAACGACGACGTGAAGGTGCGCGGCGTCAAGATCGGCACCATCGACGCGATCACCCCGGTGGCCGGCGGCGTGCGGATCGACATGACCTACGACGCCGACGCGCCGGTGTCCGAGAACGCCCGCGCCGCGATCGTCGCCCCGACCCTGCTGAACCGCCGCTACGTGCAGTTCGCCCCGTCCTCGCACAACGGTCCGCAGCTGCCCGACGGGATCACCCTGGGGCTCGACCGCACGGCGACGCCGGTGGAGTACGACCAGATCAAGGAGCAGCTCAACCAGCTGGCGATCAACCTCGGTCCGGCCAACGGGCAGACCAACGGGGCGCTCACCCGGGTGCTGGCCACCACGGCCAACAACTTCCGCGGCAACGGGCACACGCTCAACGACACGATCAACAACCTGGCCAAGGCGTTCGGAACGCTCTCGGACGGCCGCAACGACCTGTACTACACGATCAGCAACCTGAACACCGTGGTGGGAGCGCTACGCCAGGCCGACTCCGACGTCTACGGCTTCAACAACGAGCTGGCCACCACGTCCAAGGTGCTTGCCGACTCCAGCGGCGACCTGCACAAGGCGCTGGACAGCATCGACAGCTCGTTCGGTGACCTGCGGGACTTCCTGAAGGACAACCGCGACCCGCTGGCCAAGGACGTCGACAAGCTGGGCAAGGTGGTCGACAGCCTGTCGGACAACCGCCAGGCCATCGCCGACGTCCTGCAGCGGGCACCGAACCTGGTCACCAACTTCCAGAACATCCACGACGCGTTCAGCGGCGCGATCGGTGGCGCGCTGGCGTCGGAGACCGCGCGTGAGACGTTCATCGGCGGCCTCCTCGTGGGTGCCTTCGTCGGTGGCATCTTCACACCGTTCGGGATCCCGATCTCGGGCCTGGACGTGGAGCGCAACGGCTCGAAGAACTACATCGAGCCGGGCGACGGCCAGTGCAAGAAGCCGGACCCGCATCCGCACCGTGAACCGGAGTACAACCCCGTGGTCACTCCGCCGAGGGCGCCCGACGGCGGGGTCGGCACCCAGCCGTACTTCACCCGCAACACCAAGTGCACCGGCCCGGGTGACGGCTCGAAGGACACCATCCCCACGTTCAACGCGGTGTCCCCGCTGGATTCGATGCTGTCCTCGCCGACCGCTCCGGAGCCGGTGTCGCCGCTCAAGGCGCCGACAGCGGTCAACCCGCTGACCGCCATCTTCTCCGGAGGCAAGTGATGAGCCGCCGCGCGAGCACCCGGGCCGTCGGTCTGGTCCTGCTCGGTGCCCTGGTGCCGGCGCTGGTCAGCGGCTGCGGCAGCGCGCCCTACCCACCGGACCACCTGCCGCTGCCGGGCCTGGCCGGGCGCGGTGAGGGGGCCTATACGGTGACCGTCGAGCTGCCCGACGCCGAGAACCTGGTGGCGAACCAGAACGTGCGGCTGCACGACGTGGTGGTCGGCAACATCGAGTCGCTGACCTTCGAGAACTGGCACGCCAAGGCCGTGATGCGGCTCAACGGCGACACCAGGCTCCCGGTCGGCACCACCGCGAAGGTGGCCCAGAAGAGCCTGCTGGGCGCGGAGTTCCTGGAGCTGACCCCGCCCCCCGGCGGGCAGCCCGGCTCCCGGATGCTGCGCGACGGCGACGTCATCGCCCTGGACAGGTCCGGCCGCTACCCGGAGACCGAAGAGGTGCTGGCCGCCCTGTCCACCGTGCTCAACGGCGGCGGGCTGAACCAGCTCAAGACGATCAACACCGAGCTGGCGGCCGCGCTGACCGGACACGAGGGACAGGCCAAGGAGCTGATTCACACGCTGTCGGCCTTCGCCGGCACGCTCGACAACCGCAAGGCCGACATCGTGCGGGCCATCGAGGGCATCGACCGGCTCAGCGTCCGGCTCAACCAGGACTCGGCGGTCGTCGCGCACGCGGTGGACACCCTGCCCGGCGGGCTCGCCGAGCTCAACAGCCAGCGCAAGGACCTGGTCGACGCGCTCGACGCGGTCAGCAAGTTCGGTGACGTGGCCAAGAAGGTCGTCGACAAGGACAAGGACGACCTGGTCGACAACCTGCGTCACCTCGAGCCGATCCTGAAGAAGCTGGCCGACTCCGGCAACAACCTCACCGACTCGCTGTCCGGCATCCTCAGCCCGCCGTTCCCGGTGAACACGGCCTACCCGACCGTGATGCGCGGCGACTACGGCAACCTGTTCGCCATCTTCGACGTGCAGCCGATCACCCTGCTGCGCAACTTCTGCGTGATCTCGTTCCTGGGCGGGCCGTTGCAGGGATGCAGCCCGCCTCTGGGCCTTCTCACGGCGCTCCCGCCGATGGGTGCCAGCCTCCCGCTCGCCGATCCGCTCACCACACCGTTCGGCAAGCTCCCGGCCGCCGGTGACGCCCCCAAGGTGCCCCTGGACCTCGGGCGTCCGGACCCGGCCGGCGGGCTGCTCAGCGACCGGCACGACGGCCCATCCCCCTCTCACGACGGGCCGTCGACCGGCGGACTGTTCGGCTCCCTGCACGGAGGACGCTGATGCTCACCCGGTTGACCCGTGGCCAGATCTTCGCGTTCGTCTTCCTCGGACTCGTCGCGCTCGCCTACGCCTCGATCGTGTACGTGAAGCTGCCGCAGAAGCTCGGCGTCGGCCGCTACTACGTGGCTGTGGAGCTGCCGAACACCTCGGATCTCTACGAGAGCTCGGCGGTCACCCTGCGCGGCCACCAGATCGGCGAGGTGAAGAAGCTCGAGCTCACCGACACGGCGGTGCGCGCCACCCTGGACATCGACGACGCGGCGAAGATCCCGGTGGACTCGGTGGCGCAGATCCGCAGCGTGTCCGCCATCGGTGAGCAGTACCTGAACTTCGTGCCGACCAGCGAGGGCGGCGCCGTGCTGCAGCCCGACGACGTCGTGCCGATCAGCAAGGTGAAGCTCCCGGTGCCCGAGGTGGACGTGCTCAAGAACGTCGACACCCTCGTCACCTCCATCCCCGCGGCCGACCTGAACACCACCGTGGACGAGTTCGCCACCGGGTTCGCCAACACCGGTGACAGCCTCGGGCGGTTGCTCGACGCCACCGCGGACCTGACCAAGACCGCGCAGGACAACCTGCCGGCGCTGCGCGGCCTGATCGACAACCTGCAGCCCTTCCTGGCCACCCAGCAGAGGTTGTCCCCGCAGCTGCACGCGGAGTTCGCGAACCTCAACAAGTTCACCGGGGTGGTCCGCGACTCCGACCCGGAGCTGCGCGGCACCATCGACAAGATCCCGCCCGTCAACCATGAGGTACGAGCGCTGGTGGGCGACCTCAAGGACCCGCTGCCCCGCCTGCTGAACGACCTCACGAACGTGGCCGAGGTGGCCAAGGTCTACCTGCCGGCGATCCAGCAGACCATCGTGGTGCTGCCGACCGGCCTCAACGCCCTGCAGAACACGGTCTACGCCTCGCAGATCTTCGGGGCGGCCAAGCTGGACTTCAAGGCGGTGCTGCAGGACCCGCCGGCCTGCAACACCGGCTTCCTGCCCGACAGCGCGAACCGCAGCCCGTTCGACCAGTCCTACCGGCCGCCGGCCTACAACGCGAACTGCAAGACGCCGAAGGATGCCCTGACCGGGGTCCGGGACGGCAAGAACTACCCGTGCCCGAACAACGACCGGCGCGCCATCTCCGCGGCCGACTGCGGGCTGAAGTTCCAGAGCAAGGATGACGCCCAGCGCGCCGAGGACGAGGCCACCAAGACCATGAAGAAGTCCTTCGAGGACCGGCCGGACAGCCGCAAGGTCCCGGTCGAGTCGATCTTCCCGGCGGCCGGAGACGCCGGGTACGAGGACGGCGCGAGCCACGACGACCCGTACGCGCCGAGTCCGGCGTTGATCGCCGCGCAGATGGGGTTCGGCCCGCGGGTGCCGCTGAGCATGTCGTCGAACCTCGCGCTGAAGGCGTCCTCGCCGGGCTCGGTGACCACCTACGACCAGGCGACCGGAGCATTCCTGGCGCCGGACGGAGCACCGTTCCTGCTGGGTGGGGCGCGTACGGCCGCTCCGGGCAGCGACTGGCGTAGCCTGCTCAACGGTCCGCTAGGGGTTACCGGGAAGTGAGTCCGGCGGTGACGATGGACGGTCCGCGCAGCGATGTCGCAACCGGGCCGGGGGCGGTGGGACCGCGACCCCGGGTGCTGGTGGCGTTGACCGTCGCGGTGGTGGTCCTGCTCGCGGCGGCGGTGGTGCTGGGCATCCGGGTGGCCGGCGTGTACAGCGACCACAACCGGGACGCCGGGATCACGGCGGTGGCCCGTGAGGCGGTCGAGCACCTGCTGACGATCGACGCCGGTGACGGCAAGCGCACCATGGACACCCTCGTGGACGAGTCCAGCGGCGACTTCAAGCAGCAGCTCATCGCGCAGACCGACGCGTTCTCCCAGGGGGTGGCCGACGCGAAGGTGACCTCGCGGGGCACGGTCACCGAGTCGGCGATCCAGTTCGCGAGCGACGAGCACGCGATACTGCTGGTCACCGCGAACGCCACCGTCAAGAACACCGCGGCGCCGAACGGCGTCGACCGTCAGTACCGGGTGGTGGTGGAGTTGGAGCGGCTCGACGGTGCACCGTGGACCGTCTCCAAACTGGACATGGCCCCGTGACCCGGGCACTGGTCTCCGCACGGCGGTCGGTCGGCGCACCGGCCCGGTGGGTGGAGCGGTTGCTGCCGGAGCCCGGGCCCCGGCGGCTCGCCGCCCGGGTACTGGCCGGCGCGGCCGCGGTACTGCTCGTCGCGGTGGTGGCGCTGACAGTGCTGACCGTCCGCGACTCCCGCATCGAGCGGGCCCGCGCCGAGGGGACGACGGCGGTGCTCGCCCTCACGCCCCGGCTACTCACCTACGACTACCGCACGCTGGCCGACGACGCGGCCCGGGCGCAGGCGGCGGTCACCGGCGCGTTCGCTGAGCAGTACCGCCAGTACGCCGACCAGATGCTCGCGCCGAACGCCAAGGAGCAGAACTTCGTGACCAAGGCGACCGTGCGCAACAGCGCCGTGGTCAGCGCGGACACCGACCAGGTGGTCGTACTGGTGTTCCTCGATCAGGCCACCACCAGCAAGGCGCTCACCGCGCCGCGCCTGGACAACGTCGGCGTCCGGGTCACCGCCACCGACGTCGACGGCAAATGGCTGATCTCGCAGTTGGACCGGCTCTGAGCGGCGCGGCGGGGGGCACCGGGACCGCGGATGTGGATCCGGCGCCGCGGCGGTGGCTGCGCCAGGTCGCCGTGCTTTCGGTCGTGCTGGTCGTGGTGCTCGCGGCGGTGCTCACGCTGGCCGTCCGCAAGCACTCCGAGGACCGGATGCAGGCCGGGCGGGCGGAGGCGCTCGCGGCCGCCCGGCAGTTCGTGCTGATGCTGACCGACCTCGGCAGCGAAGGGGACCAGTCGAAGCTGGACGCGCTGCTCTCGCTGAGCACCGGGAACTTCCGGCGCACGTACGGCAGCCTCGCCCCGGTCTGGCACGAGACCTTCAAGATCGGCAACGTGCGATCGCAGGGCTCGATCGTGGCGATCGGTGTGGAGCGCTACGACGACCGGTCGGTCGACCTGCTGGCGTCGGTGCAGGCACAGATCAGCGACATCAAGGTGCCCGCCGGGGAGCCCCGCAGGTACCGGGTCGGGATCACCATGCAGCACGAGGGCGATCGCTGGCTGGCCTCCGACGTGGGGATCGTCCCGTGACCGCAGGCGAGGCCGAGAACGCCGCCGCCGAGGACGCCGCAGCCCCGGACGCCGCAGCCGAGAACGCCGCCGCTGACGGGACGGGTGCCGGTCCGGGGCGGATCGCCCGGCTGCGGGCCGCCGCGCTCCGCCGGGCGGCGGCGTTGTCCGCCGGGGCACGGCGGGCTGTGCTCGCCGGCCTGGCCATCGCACTGTTGCTGGGTGTGGTGGCCACGGCCCTGCTGGGGGTGAGCGTGCACAACGACACCGTCGCCCGGGATACCGCCGAGGCCGCCCTGACCGCGGCCCGCACGGACACCGAGAGGCTGCTCAGCATCGCTCCCGACACCGTCGACGCCGACCTCGCACGGGCCCGGACCCTCGTCACCGAGCCGTTCGCCTCGCAGTTCGAACGGACCGCCAACGAGGTGATCGGCCCGGCGACCCGGCAGCACCACCTGCTCACCACAACCAAGGTCTCGCGCGCGGCCCTGATCTCCTCCGGACCGGACCGCGCCGAGGCGCTGGTCTACATCACGCAGTACAGCAGCACGGGGGAGCAGCCCCTGGCCAAGCCGACGGTGATCAGCAGCCAGGCCCGGGAGGTCCTCGTGAAGGTCGGCGACCGCTGGTTGATCTCGGAATTCATCACCCTCTGAGCCCCTCCGGGTTTCCGAGGTCCTCCGCCACCCCGGCCCGCGAGGTCTCCCTCGATTTGCGGCACACGGGTTGCAGGAGATTCATGCAATCCGTGTGTCGCGCTCGCACAGCGCGGCCTGCCACTGCCGTCGACCTCGATACCTGACGCCGCCGAATCAGCATCCGGATCCCGCCCACCGGGGGCGCAGTGTGGAGCGGTCGCCCTGCCACACGTACGCCCAGGCCATCGCCCCGTCGTCCAGCTGTAACCGCAGCCGCCGGTAGCCCGGGCCGGTGTGGTCATCCAGCGCCGGCAGCGCGTGAACCGGATCGCGCAACGGGACGAGGGTGCCGGGCGTCCCCGGTCCCGAGGCCCGTGCCGGACGCGGCGTGCCGTGGTGGTGGGGTTCGACGAGCGCCCAGCCGTGCCGACCGGGTTGCAGCGGGCCGTAGGCGAACAGCGCGGCCGGCCACTGGTCCGGGTGGGGACTGCCGTGCACCGTCTCGGCCTTCAGCCCGTCGTCGGCGGCCGGCCGGCCTACGAGGTGCCGGGCCCGGAGTTGAGGCAGGTCCGCGCAGCGCACGGGGGCCATCCCGGCGGCGTCCTCGACCAGCAGCGGTTGCCGGATCGCCCCGAGAGCCAGGTAACACCACGGATGCTCGATCAGACCGCCGTCCTCGGTGCGGACGGTGGCGCGGGGGCGGGCCAGCCGGTAGCGGTCGTCGCGGCCCTCGCAGCGGTCCAGCACCTCGATCTGGCTGGTGGTGGCCAGCCAGACCGCGTGCTCCTCCACGGCGCCGGGTGCGGCGGCCAGCACGGCCGGACGCTGCCCGTCCCGCTTGCGCAGCCCGGCGGCCCAGACGGCGGCGACGTCGCGGGTGGTCGCGCGCAACACCACCACCGGCCCGGCCAGCCCCAGGTTGCGGCGCAGCCAGGTGATCTTCGAGGGGCAGCGGTTGGAGCCGTAGGTGAGCAGCGGGATGCGGGCGGCCAGCGGTGGGCCGCCATGATCGGCGAGCCAGTCATCGAGGTCAGGCCCGGAGCGGATTCCGACCCGCCACCCGGCCCCGGTGGTCGGGCCGGGGCGCACGGGATGGCTGAGCTCGTCGAGGTGGACGAACGAGCAGTCCGGTACGGCCCCCGGGTAGGGGTCGGCGGGGTAGTCGCGGTCCGGGAGCACACCCGTACCGTAGGAAACCGTGTTGCCTCGCACCATCGACTGGGCCCCGGACGGCTCGACAGCCGGGATCGTCGTCGTGGACCAGACCCGCCTGCCCGACCTGCACATGCGGCGGCTGACGACACCGGACGAGCTGGTGGACGCCATCCGGCGGCTGGTGGTGCGAGGGGCACCGGCGCTCGGGGTGGCCGGGGCGCTCGGGGTGGCACTGTGCGCGGCGGTTCTCCCGACCGCTGCCGAGGTGCGCGCGCACGCCGCCCGGATCGCCGGGGCCCGCCCGACCGCGGTGAACCTGGCCTGGGGGGTGCGGGTCGCCCTGGACTCGCTGGAGCACGGGCCGGGCGCCGTGCTGGCCGCCGCGCTGAAGGTCCGCGACGACGAGATCGCCTCCTGCCACGCGATCGGCTCCCGCGCCGCGGCGTGGCTGGGCGACACCCGGGCGGGAGCGCCGCTGCGGGTCCTGACCCACTGCAATGCCGGATCACTGGCGTGCGTCGAGTGGGGCACCGCGCTCGGTGTGGTCCGTTCGCTGCACGCGGGGTCCCGGGTGGAGTCGGTGCTGGTCGACGAGACGCGCCCGCTGCTGCAGGGGGCCAGGATCACCGCGTTCGAGCTGGCCCACGACGGCATCCCGCACCGGGTGATCGTGGACGGCGCCGGCCCGTCGGCGATCGCGCGCGGGCTGGTCGACGTGGTGGTGGTCGGAGCCGACCGGATCGCCGCCAACGGCGACGTGGCGAACAAGATCGGCACCTACCCGCTGGCTCTCGCGGCGGCCCGGGCCGGAGTGCCGTTTCTGGTGGCAGCCCCCGAGTCCACCGTCGACCCGGACACCGCGGACGGCGCCGCGATCGACATCGAGGACCGGGGTGCCGACGAGGTGCTGCTCATCGGTGGCCACCGGCTCACCCCGATCGGCAGTACGGCCTGGAACCCGGCCTTCGACGTCACCCCGGCCGACCTGGTCAGTGCGATCGTCACCGAGCAGAGGGTCTGGCAGCCCGGTCCCTGACCTCGTTCACGGGTCGTCCCCTGCTCCGGGGCCCGATTGTGGGCCGGCGTCGGCCCAGCGGGACTGCCGGGGCCGACTCCGGCGGGGTGATCCGCGTTTCGGTGGATAAGGGGACATGCATCGTCCCCTTATCCACCAGAACGAGGATCAACGGAGCTCGACGGTCAGACCGATGCTCACGATCCCTTGGCGATCCACTCCTCGAGGTGGGGGGACTCGGCGCCGATGCGGGTGGAGTCTCCGTGGCCGGTGCGGACCTCGGTGTCGCCGGGCAGGGTCAGCAGGGTGGTGCGGATCGACTCGATGATCGTGTCGAAGCTGGAGAACGACCGGCCGGTGGCCCCGGGACCACCGTTGAACAGGGTGTCACCGGAGAAGACCACCTTCAGCTCCGGCGAGTAGAGGCAGGTCGAGCCGGGGGAGTGCCCGGGGGTGACCAGGCAGCGCAGCTCGATCCCGCCGGCCGAGAGGACCTGGCCGTCGGCCAGCTCACCGTCGGGTTTGCGGTCGGGCCAGGTCATCTCCCACAGCGGCGCCTCGGCCGGGTTGAGCAGGATCGGGGCGCTGAACCGGTCGGCCAGGGCGGGGGCCTGGTTGACGTGATCGTCGTGGGCGTGGGTGCAGACCACGGCAACCACCCGGCGGTCCCCCACAGCGGAGGCGATCGCGTCGGCGTCGTGGGCGGCGTCGATGACCAGCACCTCACGGTCGTCGCCGACGATCCAGACGTTGTTGTCCACATCCCAGGTGCCCCCGTCGAGGGAGAAGGTTCCGGACGTCACCAGGTGATCGATCGTCATCAGAGCACCACCACCGAGCGCAGGACCTCGCCGCGCTCCATCTTGTGGAACGCCTCCTCCACGTCGCCCAGGCCGATGGTCTCGGTGACGAACCGCTCCAGCGGCAGCCGGCCCTGCAGGTGCAGGTCGACCAGCATGGGGAAGTCGCGGGAAGGCAGGCAATCGCCGTACCAGGAGGACTTGGTGGCCCCGCCCCGGCCGAACACGTCGATCAGTGGCAGCTCCAGCATCATGTCCGGGGTCGGCACGCCGACCAGCACCGCGGTGCCGGCCAGGTCGCGGCCGTAGAAGGCCTGCTTGAACGTCTCCGGCCGGCCGACAGCGTCGATCACCACGTTCGCGCCGTTGCCGTCGGTCAGCGCCTGGATGCCCTCGACCGCGTCGGTCTCCCGGGAGTTGATCGTGTGCGTGGCGCCGAAGTCCTTCGCCCACTGCAGCTTCTTGTCGTCCACGTCGACGGCGATGATCGTGGACGCCCCGGCCAGCCGGGCCCCGGCGATCGCGGCGTTGCCCACCCCGCCGCAGCCGATCACCGCGATCGAGTCGCCGCGGCCGATGCCGCCGGTGTTGATCGCCGCACCGATACCGGCCATCACCCCGCAGCCGAGCAACCCCGCCACCTCGGGCTTGATCCCCGGGTTGACCTTCGTGCACTGCCCGGCGTGGACCAGCGTCTTCTCCGCGAACGCCCCGATCCCCAGCGCCGGCGACAGCGGCTGACCGCTGGACAGCGTCATGGGCTGGGCGGCGTTGTGGGTGGAGAAGCAGTACCACGGCTCGCCGCGCTTGCAGGCCCGGCAGGTGCCGTCCACCGCCCGCCAGTTCAGGATCACGAAGTCGCCGGGCTCGACGTCGGTCACACCGTCGCCCACCGACTCCACGATCCCGGAGGCCTCGTGACCGAGCAGGAACGGGAACTCGTCGTTGATCCCACCCTCCCGGTAGTGCAGGTCGGTGTGGCAGACCCCGCAGGCCTGCACCTTCACCACCGCCTCGCCCGGCCCCGGGTCCGGCACGGTGATCGTCTCCAGCGACACCGGCTTGCCCTTGGAGTGCGAGACGACCCCGCGTACCTCTTGCGCCATTGCTGACTCCCGCCACCTGATCTGACTGTGAGCTGACTGCCTTCTGCGGCATACGTTCGAACGAAGCGTGCCATGTATGGGCGGCCCGCGAGCGCTGGGCAGGGTAGCTTTTCGGAATGATCGAACGTAAGGACGAGGGGTCCGTCGCCGTGCTGAGCATCGCGCACGGGCCTGTCAACGTCATGGACCTGGAACTGCTCGCGGCGATCACCGAGACGTTCACCGGGTTGGCGGACGACCCGGCGCGGGCCGTGGTCCTCACCGGGGCGGGGCGGGCGTTCTCAGCGGGCGTCGACCTGAGCCGCATCCTCGCGGGCGGTCAGGACTACATCGCGGAGTTCATGCCCGCGCTCAGCGAGGCGCTGATGGCGGTGTTCACCTTCGACCGCCCCGTCATCGCGGCCGTCAACGGGCACGCGATCGCCGGTGGCGCGGTGCTGGCGCTTGCCGCCGACCAGCGGGTGATGACCAGTGGAAAGGGCGCGATCGGTACTCCGGAGGCGCTGGTCGGGGTGGCCTTCCCGCGCGCCGCGCTGGACATCGTGGTCTACGCGGTGGGTGAGATCGTCGGGCGCAAGATGATCATCGGTGCCGAGAACTACCCACCGGAGCAGGCGCTGGCCCTCGGGATCGTGGACGAGCTGGCCGACCCGGAGTCCGTGGTGTCCCGGGCCGTCGAGGTGGCGACCGGGCTGGGGGAGCGGATCCCGGCCGACGCCTTCGCGCACACCAAGTTGCAGCTGCGCAGGCACATCATCGAACGGGTCGTGAACTACGGCCAGGATGAGGACCCGAAGGCCGTCGACGTCTGGCGAACCCGCACCACCGACGGCTGGATGGCGGACTACCTCGAGCGGGCCACCCGCAAGAAGTGACCAATATCAGGTACGGGGCCTTCCGGCCGCCCGGACGCCACCAGCGGCTCGGGGTGCTCACAGCGGACGGGTCGGTCCTCGACCTCTCCGAGATGGCCCCCGGGCACGCCCTGCCCTGGCCCGAGCTGCTGCTCGAGCCCACGTTGGACGCGCTGCTCGCGGCCGGCCCGGCCGCGTGGGGTGAGGTGTACGGCTGGCTCACCGAGCAGCTCGACGACCCCGGGCGGCTGGCACCGTTCCAGCGGCCCGTCGACACGGTGACCGCGGCGCTGCCGTTCACCGTCGCCGACTACGTGGACTTCTTCGCCTGCGAGCAGCACGCCGTCAACGCCGCACGGATCTTCCGCCCCGACGACGAGAACCCGCTGCCGCCGAACTGGCGACATCACCCGGTCGGCTACCACGGCCGAGCGGGCACGGTGGTCGGCTCGGGCACCGACATCCGCAGACCCCGGGGGCAGCGCGGACCGGGTGACTTCGGCCCGTCACGGATGCTGGACTTCGAGGCCGAGCTCGGTTACGTGCTCGGCGGGGCACCCACGACGATGGGTGAGTCGCTGACGATGGCGCAGGCCGACGAGCGAGTGTTCGGGGTGGTGCTGCTCAACGACTGGTCGGCCCGTGACGTCCAGTTCTTCGAGTCCCGCCCGCTCGGACCGTTCCTGGGCAAGGCGTTCGCCACGTCCGTCTCGGCCTGGGTGACACCGATGCAGGCGCTCGCCGCGGACCGTACGGAGCCGCCCGCGCGCGATCCCCGGCCGCAGGGCTACCTGCTCGGTGCGCAGGACCGCGGCCTCGACCTGGAGCTGACGGTGGCACTGAACGGTGAGGTCGTCTCCCGTCCGCCGGCGTCCGGACTGTACTGGACGCCGGCCCAGCTGGTCACCCACCTGGCCTCCGGTGGGGCCACCGTGCGCCCCGGTGACCTGCTCGGCTCGGGCACGCTGTCCGGCGGCGAGCGTGGTCAGCGGGGGTGCCTGCTCGAGCTGACCTGGCACGCCCGCGAGCCGCTGACCCTGGCCGACGGATCGGAGCTGGGTTACCTGCGTGACGGTGACGAGGTGCTGATCACCGCGCGGACCCCGGCGGGGCTGGAACTGGGAGAGGTCCGCGGCCGGATCCTGCCCGCGGCCGGTTAGCCGCTGGAACGCCGGCGCTCCATCAGAACAGGGGTGCGGGCTCACCCAGCGCGTCGAGCAGCAGCGGCGGGATCTCCCGCTTGCCCGAGCCGTCGGTGGCGATCACGACGTACACCGTCCGGCCCGAGGTGCACACCTCGAGGTCGTCTCCGGACCCGCGCCGCACCTCGAAGTCCAGGACGAAGCTCGTCCGTCCGAGCTTGGAGGTCGACACCGCGACGCCGACCGGGTCCTGCCACCGCACCCCCGACCGGAAGTCGATCTCCGACCGCACCAGTTGCACGTCGAACCCCGCGTCCAGCATGCGCTGGTAGGGCAGCCCCCGGTGGGCCAGGAACGCGCTCATCGCCTCGTCGAAGTAGGTCAGGTACCAGGCGTTGAACACCACACCCTGGGCGTCCACCTCCATGTACCGGACGGTCATCGGAAGGCTGAAGACGGGGTCGGACATGGCCGCAGCCTAAAGCCTCCGCGAACGCTGGATTTCCCGCACGTTGCGTCTGTAACGTTCCCAGTCGCCCCGTCGATGTTTATGTGCGCGGTGTGCGTCACATGTGATCCGGCCATGTCCAACGGCTGGTGACCTTGTTCTTGGGGGCTGTGGATGTCGATTGGACCGCCGTCGGGTTCTGGTGGAACGGGTTCGCCGTACGGGCCTCCACCTCACTGGGGACCGCCCGGATCGCCACCTCAGGGATTCCCGCCCCAGGGTCCGCCGCTCGGCCCGCCTCAGTGGGTCCAGGCCCTGCGGCCACCGGCACCCAGGACGTCCCGCTTCCCCTTGCCGAAGATGGTGCTGGCCGCCATCGTGGCGGTGGCGGTGGGCCTGGTCAGCGGTGTCGTGTGGGGCGCGGTGACCCCGGGCGACGCCGTCGACGTGACCCTGGAGGCACACTCGACCGCCGGTGACAACCCCTTCATGACGCCGGTGGGCGAGGACCAGCCGAGCATCGCCGCACCGGCCGGATCCGCGGGTACCTTCTCCGGTGCCACGCCCGGTCTCTACGCCGACAGTGCCGACCGTCCCAGCTGCGACACCCAGAGGCTGGTGTCGAGCCTGCAGTCGGACTCGGCGAAGGCCAGCGCCTGGGCGCAGGCCCTGAACATCCGGCCCGAGGACATCCCGACCTACGCCCAGAGCCTCAACCCGGTGGTGCTGCGGGCCGACACCGCAGTCACCGAGCACGGGTACACCCCACCGCAGTACGTGGAGTACCCGGCCGTGTTGCAGAGCGGCACGGCGGTGTTCGTGAACAGCTTCGGCGAGCCGACGGTCAAGTGCTACAGCGGCAACCCGCTGACCAGGGCCGGCGACTTCTCGCACGCCAGGTACTCGGGCTCGCGCTGGAACGACTTCGGACCGGATCGCTTCGTGTACGTGGTGCCGACGCGGGTCGTGATCGTCGACTTCAGCTACTACGACTGGTTCCGGCACTTCTACCACTTCAAGCGCAGCTGGTGCTCCGACCACGGCGACAAGGACTGGTGCAAGCACTCCAACCCGTGGCACTGGTGCAAGGACGACTCCAAGCACAAGGGCTGCAAGTTCTACCGCGACTGGGAGGAGAAGCACCACCACGCCCGCGACCGCAAGGACGACTCCGACCGGGCCCATCACGACTGGGACCGTAAGAACGGTGACCGCGACAAGGCCCATCACGACCGGGACGAGAAGAACGCCGACCGCGATCGCAAGCACAAGGACGCCGACGACGCGGACCGTCAGGCCGGCGACGCCGAGACCAAGGCGAAGGCGCTGAGGCAGCTGGCCGAGGCATCCCCGGAGCCGCTGAGGACGCAGCTGCTCGCGCAGGCCGACCAGGCGGACAAGGACGCCAAGGACCTGCGAGGCAAGGCCGACCGGGCCAAGGACGACGCCCGCCGCGGTGACGACGAGGCGAAGAAGGCCGACGACGTCGCCAAGCAGGCCGACGACGAGGTGGTCAAGGCCCAGGAAGTGGTGGCGAAGGTCGACACCGAGGCCAAGAAAGCGCAGGACGAGGCTGACGACCCGGTGTCGCCCGCCGGTAGCGTGATCGCCGGCGGCGACGGCACAGGGACCGGGGCCGGCACGGGGACCGGGACCGGAGGAGCTCCGGCGGCCACCACCGGGGGCGCCACATCGGGAACCGGACCGGCCGGGGGCAAACCCGGGGAGCTCTCGCCGTTCAAGACCCCGGATACCCCCGGTGACGGCTCCACCACACCGGCCGAAGGGACGCCGCCGGTCGGTGGAACGCCCCCGTCCACGGGCGGGACCCCGCCCGCCGGATCCACCCCGCCGGTGGACGGTGCCTCGCCCGCGACGGGCACGGCCCCACCGGGCGGCACGCCACCGGCCGTGGACAACCCGCCCGCCGGTGGGGCCGCCGCGACCGGTGGCACGCCCGCTACCGGGGGCACGCCGCCCGTCGGGGGAACTCCGCCGGCCGGGGGCACCCCGCCCGTCGGGGGAACTCCGCCGGCCGGGGGCACCCCGCCCGCGGCGAACCCGCCGCCCGGTGGCGGCGACCCGTCCACCGGGTCCGGGGGGAGCTCGACCCCGCCCCCGACCACCGGTGGCGGGACGTCCGGCTCGGGCTCGTCCAGCGGGCCGCCGTCGTCGTCGGGCGGGAGCCCGTCGAGCAACAAGCCGTCGACATCGGGCGGGAGCTCGTCGACCGGCTCGGGATCGTCGAGCCGCACGACCGCTCCGCGACACTTCACCCCGAGGCCGTCGACGACGGGTACGAGCGGGACGTCGACCACGGGTACGGCGGTCGTGCCGGGCACCACCGGCACGACGTCGACGACGGGGACCACGTCCTCGACCTCGACCAGCTCCTCGTCCAGTGGATCCAGCGACGACAACTGATCCCCGGTGGTGGTTCTGCGGAGCGCGTTCAGTTGAACGCGCTCCGCGTCCCCGTCACCCGGGCCCCGGCTGGGCGGGCTCGCGGTTCCAGGGGCGAGGGCAAACCGGCACACAGAATGCATGCGTTTCATGCGTCTTGTGTGTCGGTCCGGCGCCACTGCGCCGGGGAGGGTCCGACCCGTCAGACCGTCCTCAGTCCATGGCCCCCGGCAGGAGCGACTCGCAGGTCCGGGCCAGGATCTCGGCCGCCCGGCGCACCGAGCTCGTGGCCGCCGGGTGGGCGGCCTGGTGGCGCCAGTGCGTGAGTTCCTCGGTGATCGCGGCCCGCACCTCCGACGGTGAGGCGTCCTCGGCCAGCCCCAGCCGGGCGGTGGTACGTCCGTCGGCGGTGCCCAGCAGGCGAAGAGCGGCGTCGCGGTCGCTGCCGATCAGCACCATCGAGCCGTCGGTGAGTGCGTCCGAGAGCTCCAGCTCGGCCAGCTCGTGGGTGCCGATTCGTAGCTGTTCGAGCTGGTAGAGGACCTGCTCGGCGGTCGACGGGGCATGCCGGATGATCTCTTCCAACTCGAGCATCGCCGCGCGGGCCCGCAGCACCTGGGCCCGCCGCGCGAACTGGCCGCCCAGCGCCTCGCCCAGCCAGGTCAGCCCGCTGCGCCGGGCCAGCTCCGAGGACAGCCCGTCCCGGTCGGTGACCGTGCCCTCGCTGAGCAGCTGCGCCGCGAGCCGGACCCCGAACCAGCCCAGACGGTCCAGCAGCGGGGCGAGGGGCGCCTCGTCATCAGCCTCGTCGGGGTCGGCACCGAGGGCCCGCAGGGTGGCGACGTCCTCGTCGGTCAGCTCGACGGCGCCCAGCGCGAGCAGCCCCGACACCGGGGTGACCGGCTGCCCGGTGCGCTCCAGGTCGGGGTCCCGCTGGCACCCGGCCGCCACCGCCAGCGCCTCGTCCCAGTCCTCCGGTTGACCGCCGCAGACCTCGTCCGCCTTGCCCAGCACGTACAGCACGCTCACCGCGCCCGGATCGACGCCGGCCCGGGCCACGGCCGCCGCCGCCCCGCCCGCCGGCCGCAGCAACACCACCAGCGCGTCGACCGGGTCGCCCTGGTCGTAGGAGTCGGAGAGGTCGACGACGGCGACATCCGCCGGCACGACGGCGCTGAGCGCGGCGGCCAGGGTCGACGTACCGACACCGGCCTGACCGACCACCCCCACCCGCAGCGGGGCCGCCAGCCGGGCTCGCAGCCGCTGCAGCTCGGCTTCGTCGGGCTGCCCGGCGCTGTGCGCGACGGCCGTCTCGACCACCCCGCGCACCTTGACCAGCAACGTCGATTCAGCGGCCGGGCCGGCTGGACGTGCCTGGAGCGGGGCCGCGGTGACCTCCGGTGAGCGCGGTGGCGGGCGCAGCGGGGCGACCGGAGCCGGTGGCGGTAGCGCGACCACGGGAGACGGCGGCGGGGGCGGGCCCGCCGCCGCATCCGCTACCGGCACCGGAACCGGAACCGCCGCAACCTCGGGGGCCGCCGCGACCGCCGCAACCTCGGGAGCCGCCGCGACCGCCGCAACCTCGGGAGCCGCCGCGACCGTCGGTACCGGAGGAGCGGCCCTGTCCGGCGCGGACCGGACCGGCGGCTCGGCCAGCGGCACCCGGCCGCGCACGGTGGTGCCCTGGCCGGGGGCGGAGTCGAAGTCGACGGTTCCGCCGACGGTGGTCACCCGTGACGCCAGGTTGCGCAGACCGCGCCCGACCGAGCCCGACGTGGACACGACGAAGCCCGGCCCTTCGTCGCGCACGGTGAAACGCAGCGACCGGTCGTCGGACTCCACCTTCACCGCGATCGGTGCCCCACCGGCGTGCTTGCGGGCGTTGTTCACCGACTCCAGGCAGCAGAAGTAGACGGCGGCCTCGATCTCCGGGGGGAACCGCAGCCCGTCGTCGCCGTCCACCGGTACCGGCGGCTGGGCGCTGGCCAGGTCGGCCCGCAGTGCCGCGACCAGACCCTGTTCGGACAACACGATGGAGGAGACCCCGGTCGCGGTCTTGGCCAGCACCGCCTCGGCGGTGCGCAGCTGCTCGCTGAGGTCGCCCAGCCGTTCCCGGGCCGACACCAGCTGCCCGCTCCCGACCTCGTGCTCGACCATGCCCAGCGCCAGCCGCAGGGTCACCAGATGGTGCTGGGCGCCGTCGTGCAGGTCGCGCTCGATGCCCCGGCGTTCGTTGTCCATCTCGGCCACCGCGGTCCGCCGGGAGACCGCGATCTCCTCGGCGTGGGCCAGCGCGGCCCGCAACTGGCGTTCCAGCTCGATACCCAGCCGGCTGGCCTGCAGGATCGCCCCCAGACTATCGGCGACGTCCTCGAGCAGGTGGTGGCGCTCGTTCTGCAGCCCGGCCACCGCGCCGCGGTCCACCGAGATGGCGCCGATCTGCTCGTCGCCCTGGCTGATCGGGAGCACCAGGTGGTCGGCCTGGAGCGCGACATCGGCCAGCGAGCTCGTCCACTCCCGGGTGCCCCAGTCGGCGTCCCACCCGTAGGTGCGGTCGCGCAGGCCGGGACGGGCGACCGTCAGTTGGCAGGTCCGTGCGCCCAGGGCCCGCCCGATGGCCTCGGCCACCGCCGCCAGGTTGGGGCCCCCGGCCCGGGACCCAGACAGCGAGGCGACGTCGGCGAGCACCCGGTAGGGCGTCGGCCGGCTGCCGTAGAGCAGCCGTTCGACCAGCTGCTCCACCCGCAGGTACAGCGGTAGGAAGGCCACCGAGGACGCCGTGGTGGCGATGATCGAGGCCCATGCGGTGGGCAGGCCGTAGAGCCGGTCGATGGAGGCGCGGGTGATCACCCAGCCGCCACCGACCAGCACGACCACCAGCACCGAGGCCAGGCCGCGGCTGAACACCCGCTCGGCCATCCACAGCTCGCCCCGCCGGGTGGCCACCAGCGCGGCGGCGGCCACCGCGACGGCCGCCAGCCGGGAGAACCAGAACAGCACGGCCGTGGGCTGAGCCGTGGAGCCCTTGGCGGTGGGGTCCACCAGCGTCAGCCCCGGTTGGTGCAGGAACACCAGTACCAGCGTGATCAGTCCCAGCACGACGATGGTGCTGAACGCCCCGACCAGCGCGCTGAACAGCAGCCGGGACTGGGTTCGGGACTCGGTGGACGGACTCTGGGACTTGCGTCGCTGCAGCGCGGCCAACCCGACCAGCGGCACCCCGAAGCCGAAGAACAGGATGCAGCTGACCGTGTGCGGCAGCAGCGCCGTCCCGACCCCGACGACGAGCAGGGTCACCACCGCCGGGAGCGCGACCAGCGCGCTGCGGGGGCCGCCGGTGGGGTCCAGGCGCCAGTGCCCGGTCGGGAACAGCAGCAGCGCCATGATGTACGCGGCGCAGGCGATTCCGTGCAGCTGGATCTGGTGGGCCTGCCCGATGGCGACCCCGACGGCCTTCTCCACCACCAGCGTCGCGCCGTGGGCCTGCAGGTTGAACGCCCCGGCCGAGCCGACCATCGCCAGCGCCAGCAGCCGCCCGACCCAGCCGCCGTGGGCCCGCACGAGCAGGACGACGGCCAGGGCGAGGCTGAGCGTCGAGAACGCGTAGTCCAGAACCGCCTGGCCGAACGGTTCCGCGTGTGCCGCCGCCGCGAGCACGCCCTGCGCCCACTCGCTGCCGGTCGCTGCCGACGCCTCCAGGTCGGCATGCAGCCCGGGGGAGTACGCGGCCAGCGCGACCACCATCCCGATGGCCAGCCACGGCACCGAGAACAGGCAGCTCAGCACGAGCACCGCGAGGTAGCCGATGCCCAGCACCCGGTCCGACGACGGCCCGGCCGTGCCGTCCGGGGACGCCGCGGGCGCGCGGGCCGGGAGCGAGATACGCCGGGTGGGCGGAGGCGCCGTCATGCGGTCAGCCCCGTCGCCTCGATCGGCCCCGTCGCCCCGATCAGCCCGGTCGCCCCGGTCAGCCCCGTCGCCCCGATCAGCCCGGTCATCCCAGCACCGAGTCCATCGAGCGACGGCCCAGGAACACCCCGGACCCGGCCACGTTCGGTTCCAGCTCGTCGGGCAGCCAGGCGCGCAGCTCGAGCCCGCCCGCCGCGTCCTCGGTGAACTCCAGGTCACCGCCCAGCGCGGTCAGCCGTTCGATGTGGTCGGCCAGCGCGACCCGGATCTCCTCGGCCGAGGAGGGCGGCGCCGGATCGTCGATCCGGACCATGAGCCGCCCGTCGGTGTGCTCGAGCAGCACCCGCAGCGGATGCCCACCGGGGCGGTCGGCCAGGTGCCCCATCGCCGATGCGGCCAGGTAGTAGATGCCCGACTCGACCTCCCAGGAGAGCCGGTCGGTGAGGTTGCCGGACAGCCGCACGGCTCTGGGCAGGTCGGTCGCCACCTCCTCCAGCGCCCCGAAGGGGCCCTGGTCGCGCAGCACCGCCGGGTAGACGCCCCGTGCGATCACCCGGAAGCGCTCCAGCAGCTCGTCCAGTGCGAGGCGGGCCTGCTGCAGGGTGGCCTGGGCGGCCTCGGTGGCGAACTCGACGTCGTCCTCCAGCTCCTCGTCGGAGAGGGCTTCCGCGGCTTCGGTGAACCGGTCCTGCAGCGCGGCCATCCGGTCGGTGGTGGCGCCCGCGAGCTCGTTGACCAGCCGACGCCGCTCCACCTCGCGGGCGTGGGTCAGGCGTTGGCGCGACGCGGCCAGCTCGGTGGCCAGCTCGTCGGCCTGCCGCACCCGTTCGGACAGCTCCGCGTTCAGCGCCACCCCGCGCAGCAGCATCGCCGCGCCGTTGGCCACGTCCTTCATCAGGGTGCGGTCGCCGGGGGTGAACGGGTGGTCGGGTTTGCTGACCGCCAGCACGGCCCGTAGCTCGGCGCCGTCGAGCACCGGGACCACGTGGTCGGTGTCCGGTCGGGCCAGCAGCATGGCCAGGCTGTCCACGGTGGTCCCGGGCGCCGTGCCGCCGGTCGGGCCGTCCGACGGGTAGCAGGCCGCGCTGACCAGCTTCTCCCGCACCGCCAGCCACAGCACCGCGCGCTGGGAACCGGTTCCCTCGGCGAGCACCCGGGCCAGGCCGGGCATCGCCTGATCCAGCGAGCCGGCGCGAACCCGGGCGGCGGTCTCGGCGAGCGCGGAGTACGGGGTCTTGCCGGCATCGTGGGCGACCAGCGGCAGCAGCCTGTCGATCGCACGCAGCAGGAAGGGCAGCGCCACCACCGAGATGGTGGCGGCGGCCATCGGCAGCAGGATCGCCAGCTCCCCGGGCTCCAGGATCGCCCCGAGCGTGCCCACAACCATGGAGAACACCACCGCCACCGCGCACGCGACGAGCAGCTGACGCAGCAGCCGCACGGCGATGGTCCGCTCCACGCGAGCAAGTATGGTCTGCATCCGTGGCGTCAGACGAGACCTTGTCCGGTTACGGCTCCCGGCAGGCCCGGCCGATGCGGCGGCGTGCGCTGGTCGGCGGGGTCGCGGGTACGGCCGCCGTCGCCGCTCTCGGGGCCGTCGCCGCGTGTTCCGCGTCCGCCGAGCCGCGCGGTGGCGGGGACCGCCCCCCGGGAGTCCCGGCCGCGCCGGGCCCGCCTCCCGACCCGTCCGCCGGTAGCGGCGGCTCCGGCACCAGGCTCGGCCCCGCGTCCGAGGTGCCGGTGGGCGGAGGCCGGATCTACGGGACCTTCGAGGTGGTGGTCACCCAGCCCAGCGCCGGGGACTACCGGGGGTTCACCTCCATCTGCACGCACACCGGCTGCGACGTCAACGAGGTGGCCGACGGCACCATCGACTGCCCCTGCCACGGCAGCCGCTTCCATCTCGACGGGACCGTCGCGCGCGGCCCGGCCCCCAGGGCGCTGCCGGCCAGGCCGGTGAAGGTCGTGAACGGGCAGATCGTCCTCAGCTGAGCCCGCGGCCACCACCGGACGTGCTCCGGCCGTCACAGAAGCGTCACGGGTTCGGGACAGGCGTTTACTAGCCAAATCCGCGAACGAGCGCGACAATTCGATGCTCCCTGCTCGGCCGCGCCCGTGTGCCGAGTGGATTCTCATGCCTGGTGGTGGGACTGAAGTGACACAATTCGATCAGCAGTCTGGTGGCACGCCCCAGGAGACGGCTCCGCAGCAGGCGCCGCCGCAGCAAGGGCCGCCGCAGCAAGGGCCGCCGCAGGGCCCGCCGATGGGGTGGGGACCGCCCCCTCAGCCGCCCGCCAACAAGAACGGCCGCCTGGTGGTGATCCTGGCGCTGGTGGCCATCGTCTCGGTCGCGGTGACCCTGGTGGTCGTGTTCTCCACCCTGGGCGGCAAGAGCTCGGACACCCCGACCCCGGGCGTGGGAGCGGCGGTCAACCCTGGCCCGCTGCAGCAGAAGGCGACCCCGGTGGCCAACAGCGTGGCCACCCCGACGGTCGGTGCCACCGTCTTCGTCGGACCCACACCCGGCTACCTGGAGATGGCCCCGAACGGCAGCTACGGCTACATCGCCAACCGGGCGGCGAACGTGTTGACGGTGTTCGACGCGGTGCGTGACACGGTGACCGGCACGATTCCGGTCAAGGACGGCGGGCCCCAGTTCGTGGCGTTCTCCCCGGACGGCAACCGCGCCTACGTGAGCATCTTCAACACCGACCGGACGGTGAACGAGGTCGGTGTGCTCGACACCTCCACCGGCGCGTTCACCGCCCGCATCCCGGTCGGAGTGCGGCCGTTCGCGCTGGTCGTGAGCCCGGACGGCTCGAAGGTGTACGTGCCCAACCACGACTCGGGCGGCATCACGGTGATCGACACCGCGACAAACGCCGTGCTCGGCAGCATCCAGGTCGCGCCGAACCCGCACTGGCTGGCGATCAACAAGGAAGGCACGCGGATGTACGCGGCCAACCACGAGTCGAACCTGGTCACGGTGATCGACACCTCGAACAACGCGATCCTGGGCACGATCCCGGTGGGTCAGAGCCCGCACAGCATCGTGGCGCACCCGACCAAGCCGCTGGTGTTCAACGTCAACTACGACAGCAGCTCGGTCTCGGTGATCGACACGACGAACAACACGGTCGTGGCCACCGTTCCCACCGGCAGCCACCCGCAGGACATCTCGCTGGCCGCCGACGGCAAGCACGCCTACCTGGCCTGCGTGGACGAGAACGCCATCGAGGTGCTCGACACCACCACCTACAAGATCACGGCCAAGGTGCCGGTCGGTCAGAGCCCGACCAGCGTCGCGGTCTCACCCGACGGCCGCCACGCATACGTCACCAACCTGGCCGACGGCACCGTGACCACGCTGAACATCGCCGGAACCGCCTGACGCCCGCCCGGCGCGACGACGTCCGATCAGACGTCGTTGCGCTGGGAGCGCAGGTAGGACAGCACCGCGAGCACCCGGCGGTGGTGTTCGGAGGCGTCGGTGTGCAGGCCGAGCTTCTGGAAGATGTTGGCGATGTGCTTCTCGACGGCCTTCGGGGTGACGAACAGCTGCCCGGCGATGCCGTTGTTCGAGCGGCCCTCGGCCATCAGCCGCAGCACGTCGATCTCACGCTCGCTGAGCGCGGACACCGCGTCCTTCTTGTCGCCCCTCGGTCGCTCGACCAGCCGCTTGGCCAGCACCGGCTCGATGACGATCTCGCCGGCCTGGATGCGGGTCAGGGTGTCGGTGAGCACCTCCACGCTGCCCACCTTCTCCTTGAGCCGGTAGCCGATGCCCTCGGTGCCGATCTGCAGGATGCGCATCAGGTAGTGCGACTCGGCGTAGTGGGACAGGAACAGCAGGCCGAGGTCGGGGTGCACCGCGCGCAGGCGTTCCGCCGTCGTCAGGCCGCCGTCGGGCTCGGGTGGCATCCGGATGTCCAGGATGGCCACGTCGGCGTGCTCGGTCGCCAGGAGCGCGTAGAGCTCGTCGCCGCCGGGGCAGGCCCCGACGATCTCGTGTCCGGCCGCCTTGAGCAGCATCAACAAGCCCTCGCGGAACAGCACACCGTCTTCAGCAAGTGCTACGCGCATGGGATCCTCACCGTGATAGAGCCACCGTTGCGTTCTCCGCCGTCTTGGATGGCGGCGTCTTTCACCTCGACATGACCACCCATCGCCTCGGCGTGGTCGGCCATCACGACAGCATGGCAGGAAGGAACCCCGGTCAGGGTGACCACCAGGTATCGATCGTCGCGTCGCACGTTCACGTGGACGGGCCCCCCACCGCGCACAGGGTCACCGTCACCGGCACCGCCGACCGCACTCGCACCGCCGACCGCACCCGCACCGCCGCCGGCACAGCCGTCCGCACCGCCGTCGAGCCACGCGGCGAGGCAGTCGGCCACCGCGAAGTAGGCCGCACCCTCCACCGCGGTGCCGAACCGCTCGTCCACCGCCTGCACCGTCACCTGGTGACCGGAGTGCACCGCGAGCTCGCGCAGGGCCGGACCGAGACCGGCCTGGTCCAGTAGTGGCGGGTAGATGCTGTCGGCGACCGCGCGCAGCTCGTCGAGCACGGTGTGCAGCTCGTCCTGGAGCTCGCCGACCGCGCGCTGGAACGAAGCCCCTCCGTCGTCGCCCTCGTCCCCGCGCAGCAGCCCCAGACGAAGGGACATCGCGGAGATCCGCAGCGAGGCGCCGTCGTGCAGCTTGCGTTCCAGGCGCATCCGGCGCAGCCACTGTCGGGCGCCGGCGGGCCCCAGGTCGCCCGCGGCACCGCCTGCGGGAGCGCCCGCGGATCTGCCCGCGGCACTGCCTCGGGCGGGGCCGTGGCTCATCGATGCATCCTCGTCGATCATCCGAGACGGGGGAAGGGTGCATGCCCCCGGCGAAGGTAGGGTTAACCCTATTGCTGAGACCCGACGAGACGTTCCGGAACCGCGCGGTGTCGCGGCCGTGACGTACTCGTGACCGTGGGTGTGCGCACGTGGTCGGCTCGGTGAGGCGGCTACGATGGCAGCCATTCGTGTCGGGAGGTGATCGTGGCGTATCGGCTGGGCGTCGATCTGGGAACTACGTTCGTCGCCGCCGCGATCAGCTATGACGCGCAGATCGAGATGGTCACGCTCGGCGACCGTTCGGTAGTGACACCGTCGGTGGTGTACCTGCGCGACGACGGTGTGCTGATCACCGGCGAGGCGGCGCACCGGCGCGCGCCCAACAGCCCCGACCGGGTGTCGCGGGAGTTCAAGCGCCGCCTCGGCGATCCCACCCCGGTCACGCTCGCCGGCACCCCGCACGCGGCCACCGACCTGCTCGGCGCGGTGCTGCGTGACGTGCTGGAGAAGGTCAGCCAGACCGAGGGGGCCGCACCCGAGCACGTCGTGCTGACCCATCCCGCGAACTGGGGCCCGTACCGGCGCGGCCTGTTCGAAGAGGTGCCGCGCATCGCGGGCCTGTCCGACGCCATGACCACGACCGAGCCCGAGGCCGCCGCGGCGCACTACGTGGCCTCCCGCACGCTCAACGTCGGCGACACGGTGGCCGTGTACGACCTCGGTGGCGGCACGTTCGACGTCACGGTGCTGCGCAAGCAGGCCGACGGGGTCGAGATCCTGGGCACCCCGGAAGGCATCGAGCGGCTCGGCGGCATCGACTTCGACGACGCGATCCTGAGCCACATCAACTTCCACTCCGACGGCGCGCTGGCCGACCTGGACATCCGCGACCCGAAGAACGCGGTCGCGCTGGCCCGCCTGCGCCAGGACTGTGTGCTGGCCAAGGAGAGCCTCTCGGTCGACACCGAGACCCTGATCCCGGTGTTCCTTCCCGGCCGCAACTTCGACGTGCCGATCACCCGCGACGACTTCGAGAAGCTGATACGCGCCCAGGTGGAGTCGACGATCGGGGCGCTCTCCCGCACGTTGCGCTCGGCCCGGGTCGAGCCGGACGAGCTCAGTGCGGTCCTGCTCGTCGGCGGCTCCTCCCGGATCCCGCTGGTGGCGGAGATGGTCTCCGAGGAGATCGGCCGGCCGGTGGTCGTCGACACCCACCCGAAGTACGCGGTGGCTCTCGGCGCCGCGACCCTGGCCGCGATGATCGGTTCGGAGCGCACCTGGGCCCAGGTCACGACCCGCACCACACCCGGCGGCTCGTCCGGTGGTGGGGTCTCGGCCAGCCAGCCGCTGGCCGCGCAACCGTCGTCCTCACCGGCTACGGCTGCCGCCGCTACCGCCGCCGCCGCTGCTTCGGCCGCGCCCGCTCCGGCGGCGCCCGCCCCCGCCCCGCCGTCCGCACCCTCGGCTCCGACGCCGCCCGTGACGTCGACACCGGCCCCGCCGTCCGCACCGACGCCGCCGGCCGCCGCTCCGTCCGCGCCCGCCGCCTCATCGGCGCCCGCTCCCTCGGTCCCGTCCGCGCCGGCCGGGCCGACACCGCCGTCCGCGCCGAGCCCGCCGGCCGCTCCTACGCCGCCGTCCGCACCGACGCCCCCGGCAAAGGCCGAGTCTCCGAAGCCGTCGCCCTCGCCGCGGCCGCGTTCCACCTCGTCATCGGCCCCCACCGCGCCGGCCTCGCTCGCCGCCATGCCCGCGCCTCCGCCGGCCCCCGAGTCCTCGGCCCCGAGCGCGCCGGCGGCGGCGTCGTACCCGTCACCGCCGACCATCCAGGCCCCGCCGCCCAGCCCCGAACAGCAGGCCCAGCCCGGCCAGTACCCGGAGCAGTACCCGGGTCAATATCCGGGACAGGGTCAGCAGCCCGGCCAGGGCCAGTACCCCGGCCAGTATCCGAACCAGGGCCAGTATCCCGGCCAGGGGCAGCAGCCCAACCAGGGGCAATACCCCGGTCAGTATCCGAACCAGGGCCAATACCCTGGCCAGTACGCAGGCCAGGGGCAGTACCCGCAGGGCCAGTACCCCGGGCAGGGGCAGTATCCGCAGGGCCAGTACCCCCAGCAGTGGCAGCCCGGTGCGGCCCAGCCCGCGGCACAGCGGCCTGTCGGGCGATTGATCGTCAACGCGCTCGGTCTGGTCATCCTCGCCGTGCTGGTGGCTTTCCTCGCCTACACGGTCGTCAGCAAATTGCGCGGCGTCGGCTGAGCAAGGCGCGCCAGGACGATTCGCGCTGGGGTATTCCCCACCCCCGATAGGAGGGGCGGCACCGGGCGGCCGTGGGGGCTGCTCGGTGTCCGGAACGCTCCCGGGACGCGAGACTTCTCCATGTCCGGAACACCCCGGTCACCGAGGAGGGAGCGGCGAAATGAACACCACCATCACCACCCTGAGCTACCGGGACCGGGCAATCCTCAAGGCCATCGCCAACGGCCGCTGCACGGTGTCCGGATCGCACGCGAGCACCCTGACGATCGACGGGCTGCGCTGCGCCGACCAGTTCGTGGGGCCGAGGCTGGCGGACGCCGGCCTGATCGTCACCGACGGTCAGCGCCCGAACCGGGCGGAGCTGACCGAAACCGGTCGCGCGCTGCTGCTGGCCGCGTAGAATCGGACGACGGGTGGATGCCGCCGGCGCGGGTCAACGGTCGTGTAATACCGGGCGTCTCGTATCCGACTTCATTGCTGGGGCAATGAGACCGCAGCGTAACTACCTGGTTGTCGAAATCGGCGGGTCGTCGCGCATAGCATGATCCTGCGCGCGGCAGGGAGAGCAATTAATGAGCTACAGCCTCGGGGTCGATCTCGGTACCACGTTCGTGGCGGCCGCGGTCGCGCATCCGAACCAGATCGAGACGTTCACCCTCGGTGATCGCACGGTGGTCACGCCGTCGGTCGTGTACCGGCGCGAGGACGGCGTGATCGTCACGGGCGAGGCCGCCAACAGACGTGCGGTGAGTAACCCCGATCGGGTCGGGCGCGAGTTCAAGCGTCGCATCGGTGACCCCACCCCGGTGATGCTCGGCGGTGCCCCGCACGCCGTCACCGACCTGCTCGCCGCCGTGTTGCGCGATGTGCTCTTCCGGGTCACCCAGACCGAGGGTGCGCAGCCCGACCAGGTGGTGCTCACCCACCCCGCGAACTGGGGCCCCTTCCGCCGCGGCCTGTTCGAGCAGGTGCCGCTCCTCAATGGTCTGGAAGGCGTACTGCTCACGACCGAACCCGAGGCGGCCGCCGCGCACTACGCCGCCTCCCGTGACCTCGACGAGGGCGAGATCGTCGCGGTGTACGACCTCGGCGGCGGCACGTTCGACGCCACCGTGCTGCGCAGCCGCGCCGACGGGGTGGAGATCCTGGGCAGCCCCGAGGGTATCGAGCGGCTGGGCGGGGTCGACTTCGACGAGGCGATCCTGAACTTCGTCAACTACAGCTCCGGAGGCGCCCTCTCCGAGCTGGACATGCGCGACCCGCAGACCGTGATCGCGCTGGCCCGGTTGCGGCAGGACTGTGTGCTGGCCAAGGAAGCGCTGTCGATCGACGACGAGACGACGCTGCCGGTGTTCCTGCCCGGGCGGCATTTCGACGTGACGATCACGCGGTCGGATTTTGAGGGCATGGTGCGGGCGCAGATCGAATCGACGATCGGGGCCCTGGAGCGCACTCTGCGATCCGCCGGGGTCGCGCCCGCAGACCTCAGCGCGGTCCTGCTCGTCGGCGGTTCGTCGCGGATCCCGCTGGTCGCGGAGATGGTGTCGGAGTCGCTGGGCCGCCCGACGGTCGTCGACACGCACCCCAAGTACGCGGTGGCCCTGGGTGCGGCGACCCTGGCGCGGGTCGCCTCCCGAGTGCCCAGGGCGAGCTCCATTCCCGGCCTCGGATCGGTGGCGAAGTCGGGCAGCAACGGCCACAGCGTGGCGAACGGGGCATCGGCCGCCGCGCTCGCGCCGCCCGCCACAACGCGTCCGGCTCCCGTGTCTCCGCCTGCCCCGGTGTCTCCGCCTGCCCCGGTGTCTCCGCCTGCCCCGGTGTCTCCGCCTTCTTCGGTGTCTCCGGCCGCCGTCCCGCCGGCAGCCGCCACCTCCGCTCCGGTGTCTCCCGCTGCTCCGTCTCAGCCGACGCCGGCTCGAACCGAGGAACCGCCCCCGGCCGTGCATTCGGCGCAGGCGTCCGCGCCACCGGCACCCACGAAGCCGACTCCGCCCGCCGAACCGGATCCGACGCCTGCCGCCCAACCGCCGCCTGCGTCCTCCGACGCACCCGGACCCGCGCCGGCTGCTCCCGATCAGGGCACCACCGCGCCGGCGCCCAGCAGGCCGCGCGGCCTTCGTGCTGCTCCGACCTCACGGGCGTCCGCCTCCGCGCCGACCGCGCCGGCCGCAGATGCTCCGGCGGCGAGCGCTCCCGCTACGCCGAGCTCTCCCGCTGCGGGTGCTGCCGCCGCGGGTCCCGCTGCGGGTGCTGCCGCCGCGCCGAGCGCTCCTGCCACGGGTCCCGCCGCGCCGAGCGCTCCTGCCACGGGTCCCGCCGCTGCGAGCTCTCCCGCCACGCCGAGCGCCCCGGTTGCGGCGGCGTCCGCAGCCCCGCCGTCGAGTCCGAGCCCGTCGCAACCGCCCTACTCTCCGACCCCTCCGGCCACGCCGCCCTCCTCTGCGGCATTGCCGGCGGCTGCGGTCCAGGGTCTGGTCGAGCGGGTCGGCAAGCGGACCATCGCGGTGGGCGCGGTCGCGCTCGTCGCGGTGCTGGCGCTGATCGCGGTCGTCGCGACCTCGATCGGCTCGGGTTCCTCGGACGGAGGGGCTTCGGCGCCGGCGGCCCCGATCGTGGTCAAGACGAGCGTGCCCGTGCCGAGCCTCGGCACCGCGATCCCGGTGGGGGCCACACCCGGGTTCGCGGTGGTCTCGCCGAACGGCAAGCAGATCTACATCGCCAACCGCGGCGCGAAGGTCGTGACCGTCGTCGACACCTCGGTCAACCAGGTCACCGCGACCATCCCGGTGGACGCCGGGCCGCCGCAGTTCCTGACGTTCTCCCCGGACGGCAAGCGGGCTTACGTCAGCATCTTCAACCCCGAGCGCACGATCGCGGCCGTCAGCGTTCTGGACACCACCAGCAACAAGATCGTGTCGACCATCCCGGTGCGGACCAGGCCGTTCGTCGCCGCGGTGACCAAGGACGGCAAGTTCCTCTACGTGCCCAACCACGATTCGGGCACGATCTCGGTGATCGACACTGCGTCGTTGAGTGTGGTGAAGGAGATCGGTGTCGCACCGAACCCGCACTGGGTGTCGTTCTCGGTCGACGGCACCCGCGCCTACACCGCGAACCACGAATCGAACCTGATCACCGTGCTCGACGTCGCGTCCGGGGCGGAGGTCGCCCGGGTGCCCGTCGGCGCGAGTCCGCACGCTCTCGCGGTGAACCCGGTCCGGCCACTGATAGCCAACGTGAACTACGACGGCAACTCCGTCACGTTCATCGACACGAACAGCAACAAGGCGACCGCGACGGTGCCGGTCGGCTCCAACCCTCAGCAGATCAGCTGGGCGCCGGACGGTCGTTTCGCTTACGTGGCGAACGTCGGCGACGGCACGGTATCGGTGATCAGCGCCGACGAGGCGAAGGTGACCGCGACGATCCCGACCGGCCGCAGCCCGACGAGTGTGGCCGTCCTGCCCGACGGCTCGTCCGCCTACGTCACGAACCTGGACAGCGGGACGCTCTCGGTGCTGAACGTCGGTAACTGAGCGATCTCCTGGTCGTTCGTCGCGGCGGTTATGCGCGGCCGCCGGCCGCCGCCCTCGTCCGCGCGTCTCATCGGGCGGCGTGGGGGCGGTGTTCGTACCGATCGTTGCCGTCACCTGTTCCGTCTGGCGACTTCGTCGCCGACGGCTCGAACAACCCTGGTCGCTTTTTCCTTGTGGTTGATTCGGTAAACCGGACCACAGCCGGCCAACCCCGCGCCCGTCCCCCACCTTCCCCACCCAGGTCTGGGAGAAAGCCCGGAAAGGCAGCCGAGGTTCCCCCATAATTCTTTCCATCTTTTTCCCGGGGGACCCGCCCAAACGCGCCGAAACTGATGCGATGAAGGAGCGGGGCCTCCGCTCCTCGTGGGTTCGCCCCATGCTTGGGGTTGCTCATGACTCACAACAAGGGAGGCCCCTGTGGACGGATCGTACGCAGGCGAGCAGTACGTGGGTATT
>Ga0310811_10000216_pt1 | contig 83622 bp, 91 predicted proteins | sample YCmetagenome_FD_207642 | JGI IMG/M metagenome (GOLD analysis project Ga0310811, IMG submission 207642) | Soil microbial communities from experimental microcosm in Duke University, North Carolina, United States - YC | ecosystem: Engineered > Artificial ecosystem > Soil microcosm > Unclassified ... | reverse complement strand
CGGCTCTCCTTTCGGAGAGCCTCCATCGCCCCTCAGCGACCAAGCCGCCGTCGGAGCACCCCTCCGGCGGCGGTTTCCGTTGAGCCAGGCGGGTTGGCAGACCCACTCCATTCAAGTTACAACTGTAAATATATTTCGCCGCCGCAGGTGCGCCCATGCAGACGATCCTTCTGGCCGCGGTCCTGGCGGCGGCCGGCCCCACTGAATTGCGGATCGAGAACGCCGCCGCCCGCGTGGTGGTGATCCCCAGGCGGGGCGGCGTCCTGACGGCGGCGATCCGGCAGGCCAAGGACGGGCCGCCGTTGCAGCTCCGCCGCGAAGGGGCGGCGCTGGTGGTCGACGGAGGCCAGGCCGGAGCCGGGCGGGGCGGAATCTTCGACCTGTTCAACCAGTCCCGATGCCGGACCGACCCGGCGACCCTGCCGCTCGTCACCGTGCGCGCGCCCGCCGACGCCCGGATCGTCAGTTCGGGGGCGATCTTCGGCCAGGTGGGCCCCGCCGACAGCCTGACCCTGACGGCCAAGGGCTGCGGCCGGTGGGCGGCGGGCTCGGTGGCCGGCCCTCTCTCCATCCACGTCGACGGCCACACCCGCGTGACCGTGGCCGGCAATGCGCCGCGGGCCGAGCTCGTCGCCACCGGCGCCAGCCGCATCGAGCACACGGGCGAGGTGGGCAGCCTGACCGCGGAGGTGCACGGCTCCTCCACCGTGCAGGTGAGGCTGGTGAACGGCCAGGTCGACAGCCTGATCGACGGGACCGGAGACGTCACTTACGGCCGTCCGGCCAAGGGCTCATTCTGCACCCAGTGCTGAGGCGAGGCGCCCGCTTCAAAAGCCTTGACGACTCAAAGCTTGGTGGGTAATTACCGCGCCTCTGTTGGATCGGCCGTAGGGCGGGGGTTTCCTCTCCCTAGACGCGGTTCGCAGGAAACGACCTGAAATAGCGCGATCCTGTTTCGCGCGCTGATCGGGGAAACCTCAATCGCCAGGCGGTAACGCGGGGCGACCGGGGGCTTTCGTTTTTTGCGCATTTCGTTCGGCCGGGCCTGCGAAGGTTTTGGTTGCGTTCGAGATGCGCGTCGGGGTCGGCAACGGCTCCTCGGTCTTTGAACTGTGCAAGGCGCGCACGAGCGCTAGGGACTTGAACGATATGGATCGTCAGAACATCCGCATTCGGCTGAAGGCCTTCGACCACCGGGTCCTGGACCATTCAACCCGCGAAATCGTGCAGACCGCCAAGCGCACCGGCGCGACCATCCGCGGCCCGATCCCGCTGCCGACCAAGATCGAGAAGTTTACCGTGCTGCGTTCGCCGCACATCGACAAGAAATCCCGTGAACAGTTCGAGATCCGCACGCACAAGCGTGTCCTCGATATCGTCGATCCGACCCCCCAGACCGTGGACGCGCTGATGAAGCTCGACCTGTCGGCGGGCGTCGACGTCGAAATCAAGCTCTAAGAGGAGCCGGCCCCATGCGTACCGGCGTGATCGCCAAGAAACTCGGGATGACCCGCTTCTTCGATGAAGCCGGCTCCCACGTGCCCGTGACCGTGCTCAGCCTCGACGGCTGCCAGGTCACCGCCCACCGCACCGCGGAGAAGGACGGCTACGTCGCCCTCCAGCTCGGCGCCGGCAAGAAGAAGGCCAAGAACACCAGCCAGGCCGAGCGCGGCCACTTCGCCAAGGCGCTGGTCGAACCCAAGCGTGAAGTCGGCGAGTTCCGGGTCAGCCCCGACATGCTGATCGAGGTGGGCGCGGAGATCACCGCCGACCACTTCGTCCCCGGCCAGAAGGTCGACATCCAGGGCTCGACCATCGGCAAGGGCTTCCAGGGCGGCATCAAGCGCTGGAACTTCGGCGGCCTTCGCGCCACCCACGGCGTCTCGCTCTCCCACCGTTCGCTCGGCTCCACCGGCCAGCGCCAGGATCCGGGCAAGACCTTCAAGGGCAAGAAGATGGCCGGCCAGCTCGGCAACGAGACGGTCACCACCCAGAACATCCAGGTCGTCCGCGTCGACGTCGAACGCGGCCTGATCATGGTCAAGGGCGCCGTCCCCGGTTCGGAAGGCTCCTACGTCCGCATCAGCGACGCCATCAAGAAGGCCCTGCCGGCCGAGGCCCCGAAGCCGGGCGCCTTCAGGAAGCTCGGCGGCGCAACCCCGGCGGCGGCTCCGGCCGAAGGGCCGGTCGAAGAGGCCGCCGAGTCGCAAACGGCCGGGGCTGAAATCACCAACGAAGGGGGCGAGGCGTGAAACTCGACGTCATCACGCTCGGCGGCGACAAGAAGGCCGGCTCGATCGAGCTTTCGGACGCCATCTTCGGCATCGAAGAGATCCGCGCCGACATCCTTCAGCGCTGCGTGGTCTGGCAACTGGCCAAGCGCCGCGCCGGCACCCACAAGATCAAAACCCGCAACGAGGTCTCTCGTACGGGCAAGAAGATGTACAAGCAGAAGGGCACCGGCGGCGCCCGTCACGGCTCGCGCAAGGCCGCGCAGTTCGTGGGCGGCGCCAAGACCCACGGCCCGGTCGTCCGCAGCCACGAATTCGACCTGCCCAAGAAGGTCCGGGCCCTGGCTCTTCGCCACGCCCTGTCCTCCAAGGCCAAGGACGGCCATCTGGTGGTGATCGACGCCATGGCCCCCGACAGCCCCAAGACCCAGGCCCTGAAGGCCAGCCTGACCAAGATCGGCCTTACCAAGGCCCTGGTCATCGCCGGTCCGGAAGTGGACGCCAACCTGAAGCTGGCCGCCCGCAACATCGCTCACTTGAACGTGCTGCCGAACGCCGGCCTCAACGTCTATGACGTGCTGCGCGCCGACACCCTGGTGCTCACCCGCGCCGCGGTCGAGGCCATCGAGGCGCGCTTCGCCCCTGATAAGGAAGCCGCGTGATGGCGAACCCGACGCCCCGTCACTACGACACCATCGTGTCCCCGATCATCACCGAGAAGGCGACCCTGCTCTCCGAGCACAACAAGGTCGTCTTCCGCGTCGCCGACGACGCCAGCAAGGACGAGATCGCCGCGGCGATCGAGGCCCTGTTCAATGTGAAGGTGACCAAGGTCAACACCCTGAACGTCAAGGGCAAGACCAAGCGTTTCCGTGGACGTCTGGGCCGTCGCTCGGACGTCAAGAAGGCGATCGTGACGCTGGCCGAAGGCCAGTCCATCGACGTCACGACCGGTCTTTAAGGGCGAGGACGGGCAATGGCGCTCAAGCAATTCAATCCGACCTCGCCGGGCCGACGCGGGCTAGTCCTCGTCGACAAGAGCGAGCTTCATAAGGGTCGCCCGGAGAAGTCTCTGGTCGAGGGCCTGACCAAGTCCGGCGGACGTGGCGGCGGCGGACGCATCGCGGTGCGTTTCCGCGGCGGCGGCGCCAAGCGGCTCTACCGCAAGGTCGATTTCAAGCGCCGGAAGTGGGACACGCCCGCGACCGTCGAACGGCTGGAGTACGACCCCAACCGGTCGGCCTTCATCGCCCTGGTCAAGTACGCCGACGGCGAGCTGGCGTACATCCTGGCCCCCCAGCGCCTGCGCGCCGGGGACGAGGTGGTGGCCGGCGAAAAGGTCGACGTGAAGCCCGGCAACTGCATGCCGCTGCGCTCCATGCCGGTCGGCTCCATCATCCACAACGTCGAGCTGAAGCCCGGCAAGGGCGGCCAGATGGCCCGCTCCGCCGGCGCCTACGCCCAGCTGGTCGGCCGCGACGCCGGCTACGCCCAGATCCGCCTCGGCTCGGGCGAGCTGCGCATGGTGCTGGACAGCTGCCTGGCCACGGTGGGCGCGGTCTCCAACCCCGACCACATGAACGAGACCCTGGGCAAGGCCGGACGCGTCCGTCACATGGGCTTCCGCCCGCACGTGCGCGGCGTGGCCATGAACCCGGTCGACCACCCCCACGGCGGCGGTGAAGGCAAGACCTCCGGCGGCCGTCACCCGGTCACCCCCTGGGGCAAGCCAACCAAGGGCCGCAAGACCCGCAGCAACAAGACGACGGATAAGTTCATCATCCGCACCCGTCACGTGAAGAAGGCTCGCTAGCGATGACCCGCTCCGTCTGGAAAGGCCCGTTCGTCGACGGCTATCTGCTCAAGAAGGCCGACGTCGCCCAGGGCTCCGGCCGCAAGGACGTGATCAAGACCTGGTCGCGCCGCTCGACCGTCATGCCGCAGTTCGTCGGCCTGACCTTTGGCGTCCACAACGGCCTCAAGCACGTCCCCGTGCTGGTGTCCGAGGACATGGTCGGCCACAAGCTCGGCGAGTTCGCGCCCACCCGCACCTTCTACGGCCACGCCGCCGACAAGAAGGCCAAGAGGAAGTAGTCATGGGCAAGCAAGCGAACGAGCGGCGCGTCGCGCCCAACGAAGCCCGGGCCAAGGTGGTTTCCTTGCGCATCTCCCCGCGCAAGCTGAACCTGGTGGCCCAATCGATCCGCGGCCTCTCGGTCCAGCGGGCGCTGAACGAGCTGGAATTCTCCCGCAAGCGCATCGCCGGCGACGTGAAAAAGGCGCTCTACAGCGCCGTCTCCAACGCCGAGAACAACCACAACCTCGACATCGACAATCTGGTCGTCGCCGAGGCCTACGTCGGCAAGAACCTGGTGATGAAGCGCTTCGCCGCCCGCGCGCGGGGTCGGGCTTCACGCATCGAAAAACCCTTCTCGGAGATCACCATCGTGGTCCGTGAACTCGGTCAGGACGTCGCCTAATGGGACAGAAGGTCAATCCGATCGGTCTGCGCCTCGGCGTCAACCGCACCTGGGATTCCCGCTGGTTCGCGGACGGCAACGACTACGGCCGGCTGCTCCATCAGGACTTCGCCGTCCGCAAGATGCTGAAGAAGCGCCTGTACCAGGCCGGCGTCTCGCGCATCATCATCGAGCGTCCGCACAAGAAGTGCCGCGTCACCATCTATGCGGCCCGTCCCGGCGTCATCATCGGGAAGAAGGGCGGCGACATCGACAAGCTGCGCAAGGACCTCTCGGCCATGACCGAGGGCGAGGTGTTCCTGAACATCGTCGAAGTGCGCAAGCCCGAAGTCGACGCCCAGCTGATCGCCGAATCCATCGCCCAGCAGCTGGAACGCCGGATCGCCTTCCGCCGGGCCATGAAGCGCTCGATGCAGTCGGCCATGCGCCTCGGCGCCAAGGGCGTCCGCATCAACGTCTCGGGCCGCCTCGGCGGGGCCGAGATCGCGCGGATGGAATGGTATCGCGAAGGCCGCGTGCCGTTGCACACCCTGCGCGCCGACATCGACTACGGCTTCACCGAGGCCAAGACCACCTACGGCATCATCGGCGTGAAGGTCTGGGTGTTCAAAGGCGAAGTGCTCGAGCACGACCCGATGGCCCAGGACAAGCGCTGGGCCCTGGAAGCCAGCGGACCGGGCGGCGAGGGCGAGCGTCGCGATCGCGGCGACCGTCCGCGCCGCGACCGCGGTCGCGGCGAAGCTCAGGCCTGAGGACTGACCCATGCTGCAACCGAAGAAAACCAAGTTCCGTAAGCAGTTCAAGGGGCGCATCCATGGCGCCACCAAGGGCGGCGCCTCGCTGAACTTCGGCTCCTACGGCCTGAAGGCGGTCGAACCGGAGCGGATCACCGCCCGCCAGATCGAAGCCGCTCGCCGGGCGATCACCCGCCAGATGAAGCGTCAGGGCCGGGTGTGGATCCGCATCTTCCCGGACGTGCCGGTGTCGGACAAGCCGGCCGAAGTCCGCATGGGCAAGGGCAAGGGCGCGGTCGAGTACTGGGCGGCGCGCGTCGCCCCCGGCCGCATCATGTTCGAGATCGACGGGGTTCCGGACGACGTGGCCCGCGAGGCCCTGCGTCTGGGCGCCGCCAAGCTGCCGATCAAGACCCGGGTGGTCACCCGGATCGACGCCGGCGTCGTGCAAGAGGCCGCGTGATGAAGATTCAGGACGTACGCGGGTTCACCCCCGACCAGCTGGCCGACAACCTGCTCCAGCTGAAGCGCGAGCAGTTCAATCTGCGGTTCCAACAGGCCACCGGCCAGATGGAAAAGTCGCATCGCGTGAACGAGGTCCGCAAGGACATCGCTCGCATCAAGACCGTGATGCGCGCCAAGTCCGCGCAAGCCTGAGGGAGACTGAGCAATGCCTAAGCGAATTCTCGAAGGCGTGGTCGTCTCCGACAAGGGCGATAAGACCATTGTGGTGAAGGTCGAGCGGACCTTCCTGCATCCGGTCATGAAGAAGATCGTGCGCCGGTCGAAGAAGTACCATGCCCATGACGAGGGCAATACCTACAAGTCCGGTGAGTTCGCTCGAATCGTCGAGTGCGCGCCGAAGTCCAAGCTGAAGACCTGGGAGGTCCTGCCCAAGGACGTCTCCGGCTCGGCTACGTAACCGGAAGGATCTGAACCTATGATCCAGATGCAAACTAACCTGGAAGTCGCCGACAACTCAGGCGCTCGCCGGGTCATGTGCATCAAGGTGCTGGGCGGCGCCAAGCGGCGCTACGCCAGCGTCGGCGACGTCATCGTCGTCTCCGTCAAGGAGGCGATCCCGCGCGGCCGCGTGAAGAAGGGCGACGTGCTTCGCGCCATCGTCGTTCGCACCGCCCAGGCCATCGCCCGCAAGGACGGCTCGGTGATCCGTTTCGACAAGTCGGCGGCGGTGATCGTCAACAAGCAGAACGAGCCGATCGGCACCCGTATCTTCGGACCGGTTCCGCGCGAACTGCGCGCCAAGAACCATATGAAGATCATCTCGCTCGCGCCGGAGGTGCTGTAATGGCGGCGAAAATCAAGAAGGGCGACCGCGTCGTCCTCCTGGCCGGCAAGGACAAGGGCAAGCAAGGCGCCGTCCTGAAGGTGTTCCCCAAGGAAGAGCGCGTGCTGGTCGAAGGCCTGAACATGGCCCAGCGCCACACCAAGCCGTCCCAAGGCGACCCACAGGGCGGGATCAAGCACAAGGAAATGCCGCTCCACGTGTCGAACGTCGCCATCGTCGATTCCACCGGCAAGCCGACCCGCGTCGGCTTCCGCGTGGAAGGAGAGAAGAAGGTGCGTTTCGCCAAGACGACCGGCGAGGTGATCAATGGCTGAGTCAGCAAACGGCGTCGAGGGCTACGAGCCCCGTCTGAAGACCGAATACCGCACCCGCATCCGCGACGTGATGCGCGAGCAGTTCGGCTACACCAACGACATGCAGATCCCGCGCCTCGACAAGGTCGTGCTCAACATGGGCATCGGCGAAGCGGTGGCGGATTCGAAGAAGGCCGGCCTGGCCATGGCCGACCTGGCCAAGATCGCCGGCCAGAAGCCTGCGCCGACCCGCGCCCGTCTCTCGGTGGCCCAGTTCAAGGTCCGCGAGAACATGGTCATCGGCGCCAAGGTGACCCTGCGCAAGGCCCGCATGTACGAGTTCCTCGACCGGTTGATCACCATCGCCCTTCCGCGGGTGAAGGATTTCCGGGGATTGAAGCCGACCTCCTTCGACGGCCGCGGCAACTTCGCCATGGGCCTGAAGGAGCACCTGGTGTTCCCCGAGATCAACTACGACGAGATCGACCAGATGTGGGGCATGGACATCATCGTCGCCACGACCGCGAAGACCGACGACGAAGCGCGCGCGCTTCTCAAGGAATTCCAATTCCCGTTCACCCAAAGCTGATCGGGGGGAAAGCACATGGCAAAGAAGAGCGCCGTCAACCGCAACAACATGGTCAAGAAGCTGGTCAAACAGCACTCGGCCCAGCGCGAGGTCCTGAAGGCCGTCGCCAACGACGAAGCCCGTCCGCTGGAGGAGCGCTTCGAAGCGCGCCTTAAGCTGGCCAAGCTTCCGCGCAACTCGTCGAAGACGCGGATCCGCAACCGGTGCGACCTCACGGGTCGCCCGCGCGCCTACTACCGCAAGCTGAAGATGAGCCGGATCGCCCTGCGCGAACTCGGTTCGGCCGGGCAGATCCCGGGCCTCGTCAAGTCGAGCTGGTAGGAGAGGGGACCCATGTCTTTCAACGATCCCCTGAGCGATATGATCGCCCGCATCAAGAACGCTCACATGCGTAAGCGTTCCAAGGTGCTGACCCCCGCCTCGAAGCTGCGCGGCCGCGTGCTGGAAGTCCTTCAGTCCGAAGGCTACATCCGCGGCTACGTCCTGCTCGAGCAGGAAGGCAAGCACCCTGAGTTCGAGATCGAGCTGAAGTACTTCGACGGCGAGCCGGTGATCGCGGAAATCTCCCGCGTCTCCAAGCCCGGCCGCCGGGTCTACTCCTCGATCAAGGATCTGAAGCCGATCAAGAACGGCCTCGGCATCTCCATCCTGTCCACGCCCAAGGGCGTGATGAGCGACAACGCCGCCCGCGACCAGAACGTCGGCGGCGAAGTCCTCTGCCGCGTCTACTGAGGACAAGAGCATGTCTCGGATTGGCAAGAAAACCATCGCCTCGCCTTCGGGGGTCGCCGTGACCGTCGAAGGGCAGACGGTGACGGTGAAGGGACCCAAGGGCCAGTTGGCCTGGACCGTTCCCGAAGAGATCGTCCTCACCCAGGAAGGCGGCGAACTGTCGCTGGCCCCTCGCGACGACAGCCAAAGGGCCCGGTCGATGTGGGGCCTGTCGCGCACCCTGGTGGCCAATATGGTCGAGGGCGTGTCGAAGGGGTACGAACAGAACCTGGAGCTGGTCGGCGTCGGCTATCGCGCCGCCATGAAGGGCCAGACCCTGTCCATGCAGCTCGGCTTCAGCCACGACGTCGACATCCCGCCGCCCGCGGGCATCGTCTTCGCCGTGGGCAAGCCGACCGAGGTCAAGGTCAGCGGCATCGACAAGCAGGCCGTGGGCGAGACCGCCGCCCGCATCCGTCGGATCCGTCCCCCCGAACCCTACAAGGGTAAGGGCGTCCGCTACGCGGGCGAAAAGGTCCGTCGCAAAGAAGGCAAGAAGAAGTAGTCATGGCCCTCACGCCCCTCCAAACCGCCAAGCGGCGCGCCCAACGGGTGCGCACCCGGCTGAAGACTGTCGGCAACGGCCGTCCGCGCCTGTCGGTGTTCCGCTCGAACAAGAACATCTACGCCCAGATCATCGACGACGCCCAGGGCGTGACCCTGGTCGCCGCCTCGTCGCTGGAAAGCGGCGAGGGGGCCCCGGAGAAGGGCGCCGACAAGGCGGCCGCCGAGGCGGTCGGCAAGTTGATCGCGGCCCGGGCCAAGGAAAAAGGCCTGACCGACGTGGTGTTCGACCGCGGCGGCTATCTGTATCACGGCCGGGTCAAGGCCCTGGCTGACGCCGCGCGCGAAGCCGGCTTGAACTTCTAAGGGGATCCCATGGCTCGTCCGAACGAAGACCGCCGGGGTGGTCGCGACCGCAACCGGGATGACGCCGACAGCGACATCGTCGAGAAGCTGGTGCACATCAACCGCGTCGCCGCCACCGTCAAAGGCGGTCGCCGCTTCTCCTTCGCCGCCCTGATGGTGGTGGGGGACCAGAAGGGCCGCGTCGGCTTCGGCCACGGCAAGGCCCGCGAAGTGCCCGAAGCCATCCGCAAGGCGACCGAAGAAGCCAAGAAGGCGATGATCCGCGTGCCCTTGCGGGAATCCCGCACCCTGCACCACGACGGCGACGGCCGCCACGGCGCCGGCAAGGTCATGTTGCGCGCCGCTCCGGCCGGCACCGGCGTCATCGCCGGCGGTCCGATGCGCGCGGTGCTCGAAACCCTGGGCGTCCAGGACGTGGTGGCCAAGTCCAAGGGCTCGTCCAACCCGTACAACATGGTGCGCGCGACCTTCGACGCCCTGAAGGGCCAGAGCTCGCCCCGCCAGATCGCCAACAAGCGCGGCAAGAAGGTCTCGGACATCATCGGCCGCCGTGCCGATGGCGCCTCGGCCACCGACGCCGTCGAAGGCTGAGGAGTCGTTTAAGATGGCCACCATCACCGTTCGCCAGACCGGCAGCCCGATCCGTCGCAAGGCCGACCAGCGCGCGACGCTGGTGGGCCTGGGCCTCAACCGTCCGGGCCGGGTCTCGACCCTGCAGGACAATCCGTCCACCCGCGGCATGATCGCCAAGGTCGCCCACCTGGTGGCCGTGGTGGAAGAGAAGTAGCGCCTCCGGCCCGAACGGGCCGGGCGTCGCCCCGCCTCGCGCGGGGAAGAGTTTCAATCAGCCGAGTCGGGCCCCCGCCCGGCGCAGATCTCCAAGGAGAGGCGACCATGACCAAGCTCAACGAGCTGAAAGACAACGAAGGCGCCCGCAAGCCGCGCATGCGCGTCGGCCGCGGCCCGGGTTCGGGCAAGGGCAAGACCTCCGGCCGTGGCGTCAAGGGCCAGACCTCCCGCACCGGCCACGGCATGAACGCCTTCGAAGGCGGCCAGATGCCCCTGCACATGCGGATGCCCAAGCGGGGCTTCAACAGCCGCAACCGCCTGACCCTGTCGGAAGTGAACCTGTGGCGGCTGGCCAAGGCGATCGAAGCCGGCAAGCTCGACGTCAAGGCGGCGATCGACGCCGACGCCCTGGTGGCGGCCGGCGTGATCCGCAAGGCCCGCGATGGCGTGCGCCTGCTGGGCCAGGGCGAGATCAAGGCCGCCCTGAACCTGACCGTCCACTCGGCCTCGGCCGGCGCGGTCAAGGCCATCGAGGCCGCCGGCGGCTCGGTCACCCAGACCCGCCCGGCCCCGACCGAGGAAGAAGCCGCAGCCTGATCCCTCGTGTCGTCCCGGAATGCGCGCGGCGCGGGGCCCGAGACCCGATTCTCGGCTTCGCCGCGGCCGGATGACATCTTGGGCTCGGGGCCCTATCTCTGGTCGCACGCGTCATGGCTCTAAGCCCGTGAGGATCTAATGGCTTCGGCCGCAGAACAGCTCGCCGCCAATATGAACGTCGGCGCCTTCCAGAAGGCGACCGACCTGCACAAACGGCTGTGGTTCACCCTGGTGGCGCTGGTGGTCTACCGGCTCGGGACCTTCGTACCCATTCCCGGCATCGACGCCGTGGCGTTTTCGGCCGCCTTCGAGGGCCAGGCCAAGGGCATCCTCGGGATGTTCAACATGTTCTCGGGCGGCGCCGTCCAGCGGATGGCGATCTTCTCCCTGAACGTCATGCCCTACATCTCGGCCTCGATCATCGTCCAACTGATGGGCACCATCTATCCCCCCTGGGAGAAGATGCGGAAGGAAGGCGGGGAGGCGGGGCGCAAGACGCTCAACCAGTACACGCGCTACCTGACCGTGGTCCTGGCCCTGGTGCAGTCCTTCGGCATCGCGGTGGGCCTGCAGAACAGCGCCGGCATGGTGACCAACCCGGGCCTGTTCTTCGTGGTCTCCACGGTGGCGACCCTGACCGGCGGCACCATGTTCCTGATGTGGCTGGGCGAACAGATCACCAGCCGCGGGGTGGGCAACGGCGTGTCCCTGCTGATCTTCGCCGGCATCGTCGCCCAGCTTCCCGGCGCCATCTGGCAGATGTTCACCCTGGCCCGCACCGGGGCGATGAGCCCGTTCGGCCTTCTGGCCATCTTCGCCCTGGCCATCGGGGTGGTCCTGGCCATCGTGTTCATGGAGCGGTCCCAGCGGCGGCTCCTGGTCCAGTACCCCAAGCGCCAGGTCGGCAACCGCATGTACGGGGGCGATTCCTCGTTCCTGCCGCTGAAGATCAACACCGCGGGGGTGATCCCGCCGATCTTCGCTTCATCCCTGCTGCTGTTGCCGGCGACGGTGATGGGCTTCCTGGCCTCCGCCAACCTGCCCGCGGCCGCCCAGTGGGTGCCGGGCCTGGTCGGACAGCTCCAGCACGGCCGGCCGCTGTTCATGGTGCTCTACGGCGGCATGATCATCTTCTTCTCGTTCTTCTACACCTCGATCGTGTTCAATCCCGACGATACGGCCGAGAACCTGCGCAAGTACGGCGGCTTCCTGCCCGGCATCCGTCCCGGCAAGCGGACCGCCGAGTACATGGACTACGTCCTGACGCGGCTGACGGTCATCGGCGCGGGCTACATCGCCATCGTCTGCCTCCTGCCGGAGGCCCTGATCGGCTTTTACAACGTGTCGTTCTACCTGGGCGGGACCTCGATCCTGATCGTTGTCACCGTAACAATGGACACGGTCGCCCAGATTCAGTCACACTTGCTCGCCCACCAGTACGAGGGGCTGATAAAGAAGTCGAAACTCAGGGGCCCCCGGGGAGCGAGATGAACCTGATCCTGTTCGGGCCTCCGGCGGCCGGCAAAGGCACCCAGGCCAAGCGGCTCGTGGCTGGACGGGGCATGATCCAGCTCTCGACCGGCGACATGCTGCGGGCCGCGCGGACGTCCGGCACCGCCCTTGGCCGCAAGGTGGCCGAGGTGATGGACGCCGGGCACCTGGTCTCCGACGACATCGTCATCGGCCTGATCGAGGAGCGTCTGCCCGAGGCCGACGCCGCGGGCGGGGCCATCTTCGACGGCTTTCCGCGCACCCTGGCCCAGGCCGAGGCCCTGGACGACCTGCTCCGCCGCCGCGGCGGCCAGATCGACCGGGTGATCCGGTTGAAGGTGGACCGCGACGCCCTGCTGGAGCGGATCGCCCGCCGCTACGCCGAGGAAGGACGCCCCGACGACAACCCGGAGACCTTCAAGACCCGGCTCGCCGCCTATGACGCCCAGACCAGACCGCTGCTTCCCTACTATGAGGAGCAGGGCCGCCTCTATGAGGTGGACGGGATGGCCGGGGTGGAGCAGGTTGCGGCCGACATCGACCGCGCGCTCGATTCGCCACAGCGCTTGACTTTAGAAAACTCGTTTCGCTCTTAAGCCTAGAACCCATTGACGGGGACGCATTCGTCCCTATAACCAGCCATTCCGCGAAAGGGCGCGACCGTCGCGCCGGCTCTCCCGTACCGATAGAGGGCCGGGGCCTTTTTCGCGTTCTGTGCGTGACTGGAGAGACCTAACGTGGCCCGCATCGCTGGCGTCAACATTCCGACCAACAAGCGCGTCGAGATCGCGCTGCAGTACATCCACGGCATCGGCCCCAAGAGCGCCCGGGACATCCTGACCAAGGTCGGGATCGAACAGGCGCGGCGGGTCAACCAATTGACCGACGCCGAGGTCCTGCAAATCCGCGAAGCCATCGATAAGGACTTCACTGTCGAGGGCGATCTCCGTCGTGAGACCGCCGTCAACATCAAGCGCCTGATGGACCTCGCGTCCTACCGTGGATTGCGCCACCGCCGAGGCCTTCCGGTCCGCGGCCAGCGCACCCACACGAACGCCCGCACCCGCAAGGGTCCCGCTAAGCCGATCGCCGGCAAGAAGAAGTAAGCTCGAAAGGTCGCCGAAATGGCCAAGGAGCCCACGCGCGTTAAAAAGCGCGAGCGCAAGAATATCACCTCGGGCGTGGCGCACGTGAACGCCTCGTTCAACAACACCATGATCACCATCACCGACGCGCAGGGGAACACCATCTCCTGGTCGTCCGCCGGCACCATGGGCTTCAAGGGTTCGCGTAAATCGACCCCCTATGCCGCCCAGATGGCCGCCGAGGACGCCGGCCGCAAGGCGATGGAGCATGGGGTGAAGACCCTGGAAGTGAACGTCGCCGGTCCCGGTTCCGGCCGCGAATCGGCTCTGCGCGCGTTGCAGTCGGTGGGCTTCACCATCACCACGATCCGCGACGTGACCCCGATCCCGCACAACGGCTGCCGTCCGCCGAAACGCCGTCGGGTCTAGCGTCCGCGCGACTTTAGTTTTCCGCTGAGGCGATGATGCTCCGGGTGATCCGGAGCGCCGTCGTCTCAAGCCCCGTCCGAGAGACCGACCCGTGATCGAAAGAAACTGGCAAGAGCTCATCCGTCCCGAAAAGCCGCAGATCGAGAGCGGTTCGGACGCCAGCCGTAAGGCCCGCATGGTGGCCGAACCCCTGGAACGCGGCTTCGGCGTCACCCTGGGCAATTCCCTGCGCCGGGTGCTGCTGTCGTCCCTGCAGGGCGCGGCCGTCACCGCCGTCCAGATCGACGGCGTGGTGCACGAGTTCTCCTCCATCGAAGGCGTGCGCGAAGACGTCGTCGACATCATCCTGAACATCAAGCAGCTGGCCCTTCGTATGCACGCCGAAGGTCCCAAGCGTATGACGCTGCGGGCCACCGGCCCCGGCGTGGTCACCGCCGGTCAGATCGAGGCTCCGGCCGACATCGACATCCTCAACAAGGACCACGTGCTCTGCACCCTCGACGACGGGGCCCAGGTGCGCATGGAATTCACGGTCCAGAGCGGCAAGGGCTATGTCCCGGCCGAACGCAACCGTCCCGAGGACGCGCCGATCGGCCTGATCGCCATCGACGCTCTCTATTCCCCGGTCAAGAAGGTCGCCTACCGGGTCGAGCCGACTCGTCAGGGCCAGAGCCTCGACTACGACAAGCTCGTGCTGGAAGTGGAGACCAACGGCGCGGTCTCTCCGGTGGACGCGGTAGCCTACGCCGCCCGCATCCTGCAGGACCAGCTGCAGCTGTTCATCACCTTCGACGAGCCGAAGAAGAAGACCGCGGACGAGGCCAAGCCCGAGCTGCCGTTCAATCCGGCCCTGTTGAAGAAGGTGGACGAACTCGAGCTGTCGGTCCGTTCGGCCAACTGCCTGAAGAACGACAACATCGTCTACATCGGCGACCTGATCCAGAAGACCGAGGCGGAGATGCTCCGCACCCCGAACTTCGGCCGCAAATCGCTGAACGAGATCAAGGAAGTGCTGGGTTCGATGAACCTCCACCTCGGTATGGACGTGCCGAACTGGCCGCCCGAAAACATCGAAGACCTAGCCAAGAAGTTCGAAGACCAGATTTAGGCGCTACCCCGCGTCGCTCCGGGCCGCTTGCGCGGCCTGGGCCCTTTGATGCCGCAACAGCGGCGGAGGGTCCCGACGCTTCGTGATGACCCGGGCGGGAGCCGGTCGGGATTTGTTCAGGTTGGCGCGACAAGCGCCGCACGAGGAGACTAGCCATGCGTCACGGTTCCGCCCACCGCAAGCTCGGCCGCACCACCGCGCACCGCACCGCCATGTTCGCCAACATGGCGGCCAGCCTGATCAAGCACGAACAGATCGTCACCACCCTGCCCAAGGCCAAGGAGCTTCGCCCCTTCGTCGAGAAACTGGTGACCCTGGCCAAGCGCGGCGACCTGCACGCCCGCCGTCAGGCCATCAGCCACGTGCGCGACGTCGAGCAGGTCGGCAAGCTGTTCGCCACCCTCGGCCCCCGCTACTCCGCCCGCAACGGCGGCTACATCCGGGTGCTGAAGGCCGGTTTCCGTCACGGCGACAACGCCCCGATGGCGGTGATCGAATTCGTCGACCGCGACACTGCCGCCAAGGGCCTCGACTCAGGCCCCACCATGGGCGGCGACGCGGCCTGATCCTTCGAGCCAGACGTCAGATTTGCAAAACCCCCGGGGCACGCGCTCCGGGGGTTTTTCTTTGCAGGCCGAAGAGGCCAAGCGCCGCCGGGGAAGGCGTTTGGCGGCGCCACTCCGCCATGTTTTGGCGTTAAACTGACCCGCACGTTCCGCTCGAGATCACCGCCCCATGCGCCTAAGCCGCCTTTGTCTGCCGATCCTGGCCCTGCTGGCCGCCTGTTCCGACCCGACCAGCCGGACCACTGCCCAGACCCTTCCGGCCACCCCGCTCGCCGCGCCCAATCGCGAGGTTCCGCGGGATGCGGCGACCATGCGGGCCTCCTTCGCGCCGGTCGTGCGCAAGGCCGCCCCCGCCGTGGTCAATGTCTATAGCCAGCGCCGGGTGCGCCAGCAGGTCGATCCGTTCTGGGAAATGTTCGGCGGCGGGGCCGGCATCCCGCGCGAACGGGTGGCCCAGTCCCTCGGCTCGGGAGTGATCGTCCGCGACGACGGCCTGATCGTCACCAACAACCATGTCATCGAGGGCGGCGAGCAGATCCGCGTGGCCCTGGCCGACCGGCGCGAGTTTCCGGCCCGGGTGCTGCTGGCGGACCCGCGGGCGGACCTGGCCGTGCTGAAGATCGACGTCGGGACCGAGCGCCTGCCGGTGTTGCCGCTCGCCGCACGCGACGACGCCGAGGTGGGCGACCTGGTCCTGGCCATCGGCGACCCGTTCGGGGTCGGACAGACCGTGACCAACGGCATCGTCTCGGCCCTGGCCCGCACCGACGTCGGCGCCAGCGACTTCTCCTTCTTCATCCAGACCGACGCCCCGATCAATCCGGGCAATTCCGGCGGGCCGCTGGTCGACATGGCCGGCAACATCATCGGCATCAACACCCTGATCTATTCCCGCAGCGGCGGCTCCAACGGCATCGGCTTCGCCATCCCCGCCGGCATGGTGCGCCGGGTGGTGGATACCGCCATCGGCGGCGGCCAGGCGGTCGTGCGCCCCTGGCTCGGCGCCCGCACCCAGACCGTCAGCGCCGACGTGGCCAAGGGCCTGGGCATGGACCGGCCGCAGGGAGTCCTGGTGTCCGCGGTCTATCCGGGCGGCCCGGCCGCGCGCGCCGGCCTGCACGAGGGCGACGTGATCCTGTCCCTCGACGGCCAGGTCGTGAACGACGACGCCGCGCTCAACTATATGGTCGCCACCCGCCGCCCGGGGGACGACCTCGCCCTGTCGGTGCGAGGCAAGGGCCAGACCCGCAGCCTGCCCGTGCACGTGCAGAGCCCGCCCGATACGCCGGCGAAGGACGAGCGGACCCTGGCGGGGCAGCAGCCCCTGGCGGGAGCGACGGTGATCAACCTGTCTCCGGCCGCCGCCTCGGATCTCGGCGCCGACCCCTTCGCCACCGGGGTGATGATCACCAAGGCGGGCGGGATCGCGGCCCAGGCCGGCTTTCGCCCCGGCGACCTGGTGCGCACGGTCAACGGCCGGGCCGTCGGCTCAGTCCGCGACCTGGCCGCCGCCGTCGCCGGCTCCCAGCGCTGGCGCATCGTCATCGAGCGCGATGGCGAAGAGGTGACGGCCGATTTCTAGCCGACGTCGCGTCGGTCCTTTCGGCCACGCAGACACTCCGTTTTGCGCTCGTTCACGACGATTTTGGATCGAACCAATCCAAAATCATAAAACGTGATCGATTCTAGGTGCTTAGGGCGGGATGCTCGTGAAAAGCCGGCATCCACTTTTTCGCATCCCGCTTTGGCCTTCTGGTAGCTTGCCCCGATGACGGATCTTTTCGAAGCCGCGGGGCTGACCCCCTCAGCCCCGCGCCCCTTGGCCGAGCGGCTGCGCCCCAGGACCCTGGACGAGGTGGTGGGGCAGGAGCATCTGCTCGGCCCGGAGGGTCCCATTGGCCGCATGGCGGCGGCCAAGCGGCTGTCGTCGATGATCCTGTGGGGGCCGCCGGGCGTCGGCAAGACCACCATTGCCCGCCTGTTGGCCCAGGCGGCGGGCTATGAGTTCCAGCAGTTGTCGGCGGTGTTCTCCGGTGTCGCCGACCTGAAGAAAGCCTTCGAAACGGCGCGGGGCCGCCGGGCCGCCGGCCAGGCCACCCTGCTGTTCGTCGACGAGATCCATCGCTTCAACCGGGCCCAGCAGGACGGCTTCCTGCCCTATGTCGAGTCCGGCGACGTCACCCTGGTCGGGGCCACCACCGAAAACCCCTCCTTCGAGCTGAACGGGGCGCTCTTGTCCCGCGCCCAGGTCTATGTGCTGCGCCGGCTGGACGAGGCGGCGCTGGAGACCCTGCTGACCCGGGCCGAGGCGGACGAGGGCAGGGCGCTTCCGGTCACGCCGGAGGCCCGCGAGGCGCTGATCGCCATGGCCGACGGGGACGGCCGCTATGTCCTGACCCTGGCCGAGACCCTGTTCGCCATCGGCCAGGACCAGCCGCTGGACCGGGCGGACCTGGCTGCGGTGCTGCAGCGCCGCTCCCCCGCCTACGACAAGGACCGGGAGGAGCACTACAACCTGATCAGCGCCCTGCATAAGTCGATCCGCGGCTCCGACCCGGACGCGGCCCTGTACTGGCTGGCGCGGATGTTGACCGGCGGGGAGGAGCCCTTGTTCATCGCCAGGCGGCTGATCCGCGCGGCGGTGGAGGACATCGGGACCGCCGATCCCACGGCCATACTGGTCGCCACCGCCGCCAAGGACGTCTACGACTTCCTGGGCAGCCCCGAGGGCGAACTGGCCCTGGCCCAGGTGGTCGTGCACCTGGCCTCAGCGCCCAAGTCCAACGCCGTCTACACCGCCTACAAGGCCGCCGCCGCCGCCGCCCGCGAGACCGGCTCGCTGGGGCCGCCCGAGCATATCCGCAACGCCCCGACCAAGCTGATGAAGGACCTGGGCTACGGCCAGGGCTACGCCTACGACCACGACGTGGAGGGCGGCTTCTCCGGCCAGAACTACTTCCCCGACGGCATGGAGCGGCGCCAGTTCTACAAGCCCGGGGGCGAAGGGGCCGAGGCGCGGATCAAGGAACGCCTGGACCGCTGGGCGGCGATCCGCCGCGAACGGGGGGAGGGGTGAGGGCCATGGAGTCCTTCTCCCCTTGCGGGAGACGGTGTCGGCGGAGCCGACGGATGGGGGGTCGCGCAGACGGCGCCCTCAGTGTCCTTGAAACCAGAAACCGGGCGGGGCGGCGCAACCCGTCATCCGACCCTCCGGGACGCCTTCTTCCGCAAGGGGAGAGGGGCGCTTGAAATTGCCTCCACAGCCCAAGGCCATCGACCGCGCCATCCAGCTCACCCCCGAGGAGATCGCCTTCGTCCGGTCGCTGGTGATCCACGAGGACGCGGCCATCCTGGCGCTGAACAAGCCCGCGGGCCTGTCCAGCCAGGGCGGGCGCGGCCAGGTCCATACCCTGGACGAACTGCTGTGGGCCTTCGCCAGGGCCAGCGGAAACCGGCCGCGGCTGGTCCACCGCCTCGACCGCGACACCTCCGGGGTGATCCTCACCGCCCGCACCAAGCCGGCGGCAGCCTACCTCGGCAAGGCGCTGATGGCCCGGCGGGGCTTCGACAAGACCTATATCGCCCTGATCGCCCCGGGTCCGCCCGATCCGCGCGAGGGCCGGATCGAGGTCCCCCTACGCCGGGACGAGGTCGGCCGCGAGGCGATCATCCGTCCCTGCGCCGCCGATCACCCGGACGCCCAGGCCGCCCTGACCCTCTACCGGACCCTGGAGGCGGGGGAGGGCGCGGCCCTCGTCGAACTGCGCCCCGAAACCGGCCGCATGCACCAGTTGCGGGTCCACCTGGCCTCGATCGGCCGGCCGATCCTGGGCGACGCCCGCTATGGGGGAGGCCTGACCCTGAACGGGTCGGCGGTCCCCCGGCTGATGCTGCACGCGCGGGCCCTGCGCTTTCCCCATCCGGACGGGGGCTCGATGCGCGTCGAGGCGCCGCCGCCGGAGGACTTCCGCGAGGCCGCGGCGCGGGCGGGCATAAGGCCGGGCGTCACGCCACCAGGTTGATGGTCGTGGACGCCCGAGGGTACATGTAGACCGACGAATACAGGTTGAGGTTGCCGATCTTCAGGAAGTCGAGGATCGGCGTGTAGGTGTAGGTCACTTCGCTGAAGATGACATTGGTGTTCGCCACCTTCAGCGCCGCCGGCACTGTGATCGCCGCGCCAGCCTTCTTCGCCGTTCCGTTCAGCGTCTGGCTCCAGGCCACCGTGGCGGTGCCGGAATTATCGATGTTGATGCAGGTCACCACCACCTTGGCCTTCGACGCCGGATTGGGCGCCAGCACCTGGGTCGAGGCGGCCAGGATGTCGGGCATCTGCTGGCTGATGCTGATGGTGCTGTACTGGGCCACCAGGTTGGACACCGTGCCGGCGGCCAGGGACACGGTGCGGTCCAGGGCGATCGCCTGCGTCACCTCGGTGGAGCCGAAGCACAGCAGAAGCAGGGCCGGCAGGATCAGGGCGAATTCGGTGGCGGCGATGCCCCTGCGGTCGCCGGCGAGGGTGCAGCAGGCGAGGCGGACGCGGCGTCTGGCGGTGCGAAGGATCATGTCAGAAGGGCTCGTTCCGGAACACGGCGGTCCCCATCAGCAGCCGGTAGTTGCCGTTCATGTTCGACATGTTGAACCCCAGGGGCCCGATGAACACCGGCCACTGGTAGAACACCTGAACCATCATGATGTCGCCGACGCCGCCCGTGTTGTAGCTGAGGCTGGCGCTGTTGAAGGTCCCGTTCACCAGCGGATTGAGCTGGGTGACCGAGGTGAAGCTGTTGAATTTCTGCACGTTCACCTTCAGCCCGGAGCAGGTGAACATCGCCTTGGCGTTGTTGCAGACGTCGGTCTGGAACTGGCTGCTGGTCATGGCCGCGTTCTGGGCCTGGCCGGTCATGATCAGGCGCGCCGACTTGGTCACCGCCGTCTGCAGCACCTGCTGGGCCAGGAACACCGTGCCGATCTGGAAGATGGCGAAGACGATGGAGAAGAAGGGCAGGGCGACGAAGGCGAACTCCACCGCCGTGGCCCCGTCGCGCGATCGCGCCAGCCTGCTGAGGAAGCGGGGCAGGGTCGGGGAGGTGATGCGGCGCGCCGTCATTTCGACAGGTGGGCCGATTGCACCGCCAGGGCGAACAGGCTGGACAGGGCGGCGGAGATGTCGCCCCCGGTCTGCACCTCGTAGAACAGTCCCGGCGAGGCGCAGTTCTGCAGGGTGGGGCTGATGTTCGGCTGGAACGGGGCGATATTGTTCACGTAGAAGCTGTTCGACGGCAGCGGCAGATAGGTGGTGTAAAGCACCGCGATGCGGATGCCCCTGGTCTTGATGGTGTCGCACAGGGCGGTGTCGATCACCGATATCTTCCGGGTGACGCCCGAGCCGCTGTTGGTGTCTTCGTCCCCGACCCCGTCGGTTACGAAGAACATCACCTCTTGCGGCGTGTCGCCGCTGACGGCTGTGCCGCTGCCGGGATCAGGCATGAGGGTGTTCAGGCTCTGCATCGCCTTGGTGTAGTTGGTGTCCGTATCGTTGTTGTTGTTCGTCTTGCTCAGGTAGCTATTGGAATAGACCGTAAGGAAGTTGATATTTCCCGCCGCGGTCTTGGCGGTGCTCAAATTTGAAGTCAGCGGCTGGATGGTGTTGAAATTGGTGTCAAAGGTGTAGATCGCCATCTGATAGTTGGCGTTGTTGGTGTTTTCCGTGTTCTGGGCCGTGGTCATCAGGTTCTGGGCCGCCGCGCGCACGTTGTCGATCCGCAGGGTCACGCCGAGATTCTGGGAAAGCTGATAGTTGTCGATTCCGTGTGGATTGCCTGCGACGTCGCTGGAGGTGGGGTTGGTCTCGTGGCAGGCGAAGGCGCAGCCGCCCTGGGCCGAGGTGTTGTTGACCATGGTGTTGATGCCGGCCTGGGTGGCGGCGATGGCCATGGACGGGGAAGAGTCCAGCAGCAGGTAGAAATTGATGTTGGGGGCCAGGCCGGCGGTGGCCGTGGCGCTGCCGACGAGGTTGATGCTGTTCATGCCGAGCGCCCCGGAAAAGGCGTTCTGGGAGGCGACGGTGTAGCTCACCGTGACCGTGCGGGCTAAGCCGGCGGTGACGATGTTAACCGTCACGTTGGCCGGGGCATAGGTGACCCCCGCAATGGAGCTGGCCTGGGCGCCGAAGACGTTCTTGGCCGTGGTCGTGGCCGCCGCGGTCGTGCCCGCCATCGCCGTCGGCGTCACCGCGGCCAGGGCGGCGGCGTCCGCCGCGGCGTTCAACTGGGCCTGACGGTCCGCGGCCGAGGTGTAGTCGACCCCGACCCCCACCATCAGCACCAGGGGAATGGCGGTGATGGCGAAGATCACGGCCACGGTCCCGCGCTTGTCCGTGGCGAACAATCGGGCGAGAAACTTCGACATCAATCCTACCGGCCTCGTCAGGTTAATCGAGACAATGCCGGATTTGCGGTTTGCACCGCGTTAAGACCGAAGCGATTTCCTGAGGATTGACAAAGTGTCGCTGCCCCGTTGGGCCGATACGGGCTTTTCCCTCGCCTGTATCTGGCTTCTACTGCAACCATGCGGGGAAGGTTAATCTATCTCATCCTGGCTTGGCTCACGCTGAGCGCCTCCGAAGCGCGGGCCGCAGCGGCCGCCCCGTCCAGTTGCACCTTGAACAAGCTTGCCGAGTTCCCGGTGACCATGGTGGGGATGAGGCCGATGATCTCCGCCAAGATCAACGGCCAGGAGGTCCGCCTGTTCATCGACAGCGGGGCCTTCTTCAGCACCATCTCGGCCGACGGGGCCAAGCGGCTCGGGCTTCCACTCTCGCCCGCCCCGTTCGGCTTTCAGATCAGCGGCGCCGGCGGTCGGGAAACCCCCAGCATCGCCACGGCCAAGAGCTTCGAAGTCGGCCCCTTCTCCTTTGCCAATGCCGAGTTCCTGACCAGCCCCCGGGCCGGCCTGGATTCGGGGGGCGTGGGTCTGCTGGGCCAAAACCTGCTGAACGCCGCCGACATCGAATATGATCTCGCCAACGGCGTGGTGCGTCTGATCCGTCCGGGCAAGGGTTGCGGGAAGGCGCCCCGGGCCTATTGGGCCCAGACCTACTCCGAGGTGGAGATCGAGCCGACCGACAACCCGCTCTCGCCTCAGATCATCGCCAAGGTGACGGTGAACGGTCACCAGTTCCGCGCCATGTTCGACACCGGGGCGGGAATGTCCGCCATGTCGCTGCTGGCGGCGACCCGCATAGGCGTCACGGCTCAATCCAAAGGGGCGGTTTCGGCCGGGAACAGCGGCGGTTTCGGTCCGCGCCGGTTCGAGACCTGGACGGCGCCGGTCGATAGTTTTTCGATCGGCGACGAAACCGTCAAGAACACGAGGCTGCGTTTCGGCGACATGGAATTGAACCGGGCCGACATGCTGATTGGCCCCGACTTCTTCCTGTCGCATCGGATCTACGTCGCCAAGGACCAGAACAAGATCTACGTGACCTACAACGGCGGGCCGGTGTTCAACTTGGCGTCGGGGGCTTCCACGAGCGCCCCGTCCACGGCTCCGCCGCGCGCCGATGCGCAGCCGCCGGCCCAGGCCGCTCCCATCGATGCGGACGGCTTCAGTCGCCGCGCGGCCGCGTCCGTCTCCCGCCGAGATTTCGCCGGCGCCATCGCCGACTATAGCCGCGCGGTAGAGTTGGAGCCCAAGGTCGCCAAGCACCTTTATGACCGCGCCGTCGCCCGGCTCGACAACCGCCAGCCGGTGCTGGCCATGGCCGATCTGGGAGAGGCCCTGCGGTTGCAACCGGACTATCCTGAAGCCCTGGTGACCCGTGGTGCGCTCTATCTGACCCAGCGCGACGAAGCCAGGGCGCGCCCCGACTTCGAGGCGGCCTTGAAGCTGCAGCAGCCGGGCGTCCCGATAAGGCTGACCATCGCCGCGGCCTACGAACGGATGTCGCTGTATGAGGCTGCGATCGGTCATTACGACAAATGGATCGAGGAACATCCTAAGGACCAGAACCTGGCCAACGTCCTCAACAGCCGTTGCCGGGCCCGGGCGCTCTGGAACCATGAGCTCGACAAGGCCCTGGCCGATTGCGACGCGGCGCTCAGGATGCGGCCGCACACCGCGAATTTCCTCGATAGCCGCGGTCTGGTGCGTCTGCGCCTTGGCCAGTTCGACCAGGCCATCGCCGATTATGACGAGGCGCTGAAACTGCAGCCGAAGCAGGCGTGGTCGCTTTACGCCAGAGGTCTGGCCAAGCAGGGCAAGGCCCTGAAGGCGGACGCGGCCGCCGACATGGCCGCTGCCGTGGCCATGGACGCCACGGTCGCCGCCCGGAGCAGGCAGTATGGCCTGACGCCCGCCGGTTCAGGCCCCGCGTCAACCCCGATCGCCGCGGGCCCTTCGCAGCCTCCACCGCCACAGCCGAAGCTTCCTATCGTCATCCAGTCGCCGAACGCCAATCCGGGTTGGCTGATCAGGCCCTCCTACGAGCAGACCGCGTTCTACTATCCTGAGCGGGCGCAACGGCTTTCGGTGGCGGGCAATGCGGTCGTCCAATGCAAGGTCGCCGCCGACGGCGCCGTGACCGACTGTTCCGTCGTGGAGGAAAATCCCGTCGACTTCGGGTTTGGGGCGGCGGCCATAAAGTTGTTGACCGCCTACGCTCAGTTCTCGCCAAAGATCGCCGAAGGTCACATTGTCGCCGGCGCCTCCATCAAGGTGCCGATAGCTTTCAGTACGGCGCCTCGGCCCGCGCCCGCGGCCCCTTGAGCGCCTATTTCTCGCCTTCGAAATAGTCCGCCGGCTGGATCCGGCCCAGGGCCTTGATCGTGGCGGTCCTGAAATCGGCGTCCCTGATCCCCGCCGCATAGGCGACCTTGCCGGTGTCGGGGTATTCGACGATGTCTGCCCCGCCCAGGGTCGAAAAGGCCAGGTATTTCAATGGCGCGTCCGAGGTGTTGACGATCTGGTGCGCCTCCTTGCCGGCGGGGGAAGCGATCAGGTCGCCGGCGCGCAGGGTCAGGCGCTCGCCGTCGAGCCGCAACTCCCCCGTCCCCTCCAGCACATAGAACAGCTCGTGCAGGATGTGATGCCGGTGGAAGGGCCAGGCCCGCTTGCCCGGCTCGACCATCACCAGGCTGCAGCCAAGCCCGACCGAGCCGACCAGGGGCCCCAGGCGGGCTATCCGGGCCGCGAAAGCCTGGCCGTCGCCGTTGTCCTTGATCTCCACCGTCTCCAGATTGACGATCCGCCGTTCCGCCATGGCCGCCTCCGTTCCGTCTTGCGTGGGAGGCTAACGATCAAGATTCCGTTCTGTCCATGGTCTGTCATGGCCATCCCACGTCGCCCCTTGACGATGAGAACAAACCATGAAAAGAACGAAGACAGAACATGGAATGTGAAGGGACTTCCGATGATCCGTCTGGCGCGTGACTCCATGGCCCTTGCTTCGGTGGCCGGCTTCGTTTGGATGGTCTGTACGGCGGCCCACATGGTGGGCTGACGATTCGGGCGCGGGAGGGCAGGGGGCATGGCGAAGGGTGGGCAGGCCGAGGCTTTCGTCCACCTGCGGGTCCGTTCGGCCTACTCCCTGCTCGAAGGCGCGATCAAGGCCGGCGAGATCGGGGGCCTCGCAGCCAAGGCCGGCATGCCGGCCGCGGCGATCACCGACCGGGCCAACCTGTTCGGGGCCCTGGAGTTTTCCGACTACACCAAGAACGCGGGCGTCCAGCCGATCATCGGCTGCGCCCTGCCGGTTTGCGGCATCGGCGAGGGTCCGCCCGAGCGCTGGGCCCGCGCCCCGACCGTCGTGCTCCTGGCCCAGAACGAAGCCGGCTGGCTGAACCTGATGGCCCTGTCCTCCCAGGCCTATCTGGAGAGCGACAGCCCCGACGACGCCGCCGTGCCCTGGGAGTCGGTCGTGGCCCGCAGCGAGGGGCTGATCCTTTTGTCCGGCGGTCCCGACGGGCCGGTCAACCCCCTGTTCGCCGCCGGCCGGAAGGACGAGGGCGAGGCCGCCCTGGCCGAGATGTCCCGGGCGTTCGGCGACCGGTTCTATGTCGAGCTGCAGCGTCACGGCCTGGCGGTGGAGGCCGCGGCCGAGCCGGGGCTGGTCGGCTGGGCCTACGCCAGAGACGTCCCCCTGGTCGCCACCAACGACGTCTATTTCGACAAGTCCGACATGCACGTGGCCCACGACGCGCTGCTGTGCATCGCCGAGGGCGCCTTCCTGTCGCAGGAGGACCGGCGCCGGGTCACCGCCCAGCACTACTTCAAGTCGGCCGCGGCCATGCGCGAGACCTTCGCCGACCTGCCGGAAGCCTGCGACACCACCCTCGACATCGCCCGCCGCTGCGCCTTCATGGTCAAGAAGCGCGACCCGATCCTGCCCCGCTTCGCCACCGCCGCCGGGCGCAACGAGGCCGAGGAACTGGCCTACCAGGCCCGCGAGGGGCTGAAGGCCCGCCTCGCCGCCGGGGCCAACGCCGCCCCCGAGGCCGACTATTGGGCGAGGATCGAACGGGAGATCGAGGTGATCACCTCGATGGGCTTTTCGGGCTACTTCCTGATCGTCTCGGACTTCATCAAATGGTCCAAGGCCCACGCCATCCCGGTGGGACCGGGCCGCGGCTCCGGGGCCGGGTCGATGGTGGCGTGGGCCCTGTCCATCACCGGGCTCGATCCCTTGCGCTTCGGCCTGCTGTTCGAGCGGTTCCTCAACCCCGAGCGGGTGTCCATGCCCGACTTCGACATCGACTTTTGTCAGGAACGACGAGAGGAGGTGATCGCCTACGTCCAGGACAAGTACGGGCGCGACCGGGTGGCCCAGATCATCACCTTCGGCACCCTGCAGGCCAGGGCCGTCCTGCGCGACGTCGGCCGGGTGATGCAACTACCGCTCGGCCTGGTCGACCGCCTGGCCAAGATGGTGCCGAACAACCCGGCCAACCCCACCACCCTGGCCCAGGCCATCGAGATCGAGCCCCGGCTGAAGCAGATCAAGAAGGAGGACGCCTCGGTGGCCAACCTCCTCGAGGTGGCGCTCAAGCTCGAGGGACTGTTTCGCAACGCCTCCACCCACGCCGCCGGGGTGGTGATCGGCGACCGGGACCTGACCAAGCTCGCCCCCCTGTACAAGGACCCGCGCTCGCCCCTGCCGGCCACCCAGTTCAACATGAAATGGGTCGAAGCGGCCGGCCTGGTGAAGTTCGACTTCCTGGGACTGAAGACCCTGACCGTGCTGGACCGGGCGGTCCGCCACCTGAGGAAGCGGGGCGCGGCGATCGACCTCGACGCTCTACCGATGGACGACCCCCCCACCTACGAGCTGCTCGCCTCGGGCCAGGGGATCGGGGTGTTCCAGCTGGAAAGCCAGGGTATGCGCGACACCCTGCGCAAGCTGCGCTGCGGCTCGATCGAGGAGATCACCGCCCTGATCTCGCTCTATCGGCCGGGGCCGATGGAGTTCATCGACACCTATGTCGACCGCAAGTTCGGCCGCACCGCCCTGGACATGCTGCACCCCTCGCTGGAGCCGGTGCTGAAGGAGACCTACGGGGTCATCATCTACCAGGAACAGGTGATGCAGATCGCCCAGGTCCTGTCGGGCTACAGCCTGGGCGAGGCCGACCTCCTGCGCCGCGCCATGGGCAAGAAGAAGAAGGAGGAGATGGACCAGCAGCGCGCCCGGTTCATCTCCGGCGCCAGCGAGCGGGGGGTGCCGACCGAACAGTCCGGCGGCATCTTCGACATGGTGGCCAAGTTCGCCGGCTACGGCTTCAACAAGAGCCACGCGGCCGCCTACGCCCTGATCGCCTACCAGACCGCCTGGCTGAAGGCCAATGCGCCGGTCGAGTTCTTCGCCGCCTCGATGAGCCTTGATCTGTCCAACACCGACAAGCTGGCGGTGTTCTACCAGGACGCCAAGCGCTTCAAGGTCAAGGTCGAGCCCCCGGACATCAACCGTTCCGGCGCCGACTTCGAGGTGGAGGACGGGGCGGTGCTCTATGCCCTGGGCGCCATCCGCAACGTCGGCATGGCGGCGATGGAGCAGGTGGTGGAGGCGCGGGCCGCCGGCGGCCCCTTCGTCGACCTGTTCGACTTCCTCGAACGGATCGACCCCAAGTCGGTCAACAAGCGGGCGCTGGAGAACCTGGCCAGGGCCGGCGCCTTCGATCGTATCCACCCCAACCGGGCCCAGATCCTCGCCGCCGCCGACACCTTGATGGCCTACGCCCAGGCCAAGGCGGCCGAGCGGGTGTCGGACCAGGCCAATCTGTTCGGGGGCGACGACATCGCCGCCGGCCGACCGCGCCTGCCCAAGACCGAGCCGTGGGTCGGGCCGACCCAGTTGGACGAGGAGTTGGCTGCGGTCGGCTTCTATCTCACTGGCCATCCGCTGGAGGACGTGGTCGAGCTTTTGCGGCGCAAGCGCGTGGTGCTGTGCGCCGAGGCCCTGGCCCTGGCCGAGGACGGGCAGGAGGCGTTCCGCATGGCCGGGGTGGTGCGCCGCCGCCAGGAGCGCGCGTCCCAGAACGGCGAGAAGTTCGCCTTCGTCTCCCTGTCCGACCCCACCGGCGAATACGAGGTGCTGTTCCCGCCCGAATCCCTGCGCCGCTGCCGCGAGGCGCTGGAGCCGGGCCAGTCGGTGACCCTCAAGGTCCGCGCCAAGGCCCGCGACGGGGAGGTCCGCTTCTTCGGCGACGACGCCGAGCCGCTGGCCCAGGCGATCGAGAGCGTGGCCGCGGGCCTGCGCGTCCACCTGGCCCCCGCCGCCGCCGACATGGGCAGCCTGAAGAAGCGCCTGGCCCCGGCGGTCAACGGCAAGGGCGGCGAGGTGATCTTCGTGGCGGGCCTGGGAGCCGGCCAGGAGGTGGAGCTGAAACTGCCGGGCCGGTTCCTGCTGGATGCGGCCCTGCGGGGCGCGCTGAAGACCTCGCCGGGGGTGGTGTATCTGGAGGATGTTTAGGGGCGGCGCGGAGGCGCACGGCAAGACCCCTATCCCATAGGAGGATTAGGGCGCTTCCCAACTGCGCTCTTCGTCGTGCTCGCCGGGCATCGCCAGATCAGGCTGCTTTTGGATCAAGGCTATGCGGTCTTCGGCCAGTCGCTCCCAATGTTCCGCCATCTTGAGCATCTGGTCGCGGTGTTCGGCCGAATCCATGGTGGTGGCCAACCCGCGGCACTCCTTGGCGTGGAGACGGTACTCTGAGGCTTTCTTCATATTTCACTCAACCCATCGGCCGGGCGTTCGTTCAACGTGCAGTTGATTATAAATAGCCCGGTGGGCGCGGTTGACGCAGAAGTGTAGGGCGGGGGCAGTTACACGCGCGCGGGTAAAAGGGCGCCCAACTTGGCCTGCAGCGCGTCGGCTTTGGTGTCGTATTCCTCGGCCAATCGGATAAGGGTCTCGGCGGCTTGGACGTCGCCGACATTGTCCGCAAGCCGCCGGCATCGTCGCGCTTGCGCGCGGAAATCCTGGGCGCGGACCTCATCGGTCACATCCTCAAGGATGTTGACGGCGCCCCTGAACTTCCCATCCTTGTCGAAGATCGGCGTCGGCCAGGGACGGAAGTTCACCCGCGTGCCGTCTGGCCGCTCGGCCACCGCGGTCACCCCTCGGATAGGGCGCTGGGTATTGATCGCCACCGCCATCGGGCATTCGTCGTGCGGTAAAAACTCGCCTGCGTTGGTGTAGAGCCGCCAGGTCACGCACCAGCGATCCCGTCCGACTTCCGGTCGTCGGCCCGTAAAATCGATGCACGCGGAGTTGAAATAGGTGACGACGCCATCTTCGTCGGTCACGTAGATGGCCGCCCGGAGTTGATCCAGCGCGTCACGCAGCGCCTTTTCCCCTGCCGCTGCGGCGCCCAGCGCCCGCTCTACAAGGCCTTCGAGATCAGTCATCGGCTGGCGCCTTCAGACCGCACACGAGCCCAAGCGGAATGCCAGGTTCAGGGCGAACGTCCTGCCTCATTCGTACGCCCCTTCGTCCAACACGTCGCGCACTTTCGAAGCCAACTCGCTGGATCCGAAGGGTTTCGTGATCAGGCGTACGCCCTTGTCCAAGCGGCCGTGGTGAATGATGGCGTTCCGCGCGTACCCCGTTGTGAAGAGCACCTTGAGGCCTGGCCGCGCCTTACACGCCTGTTCGACGACCTGCGCTCCGGTCATGCCGCCGGGCAGCACGACATCGGTAAATAGCAGGTCCACCCGCGTCTGGCGCTCAAGCAACCGCAGCGCCGATGGACCGTCGTGGGCCTCGATTACCCGATAGCCCAGCTCCCGCAGGATATCGACCGAATAGGTCCGCACATCGTCGTCGTCTTCAAGGACCAGGATCGTTTCGTCCGCGTCGCCGTCCGGGGCCGGCAGATCATCCTCCGCGTCGGCCTCGGCGGTTTCCTGAGAGAGCAGGCGGGGGAGATAGATCTTCACCGTCGTGCCTTGGCCCACCTCGGAATAGATCTTCACGTGGCCGCCGGATTGCTTCACGAACCCGTACACCTGACTCAGGCCAAGCCCGGTGCCGTGCCCTACGGCTTTGGTGGTGAAAAAGGGTTCGAAGGCGCGATCGACCGTGTCCCGGTCCATGCCCTTGCCGGTGTCGGAAACTGAGATTCCGACATATTGGCCCGGCGAAACCTCGGCATAGTTGGCCGCGTAGGCTTCATCGATGTGGGCATTGGCCGTTTCGATCGTGAGGCGGCCGCCCTGAGGCATCGCGTCCCTCGCGTTGACCGCGAGATTGAGAATTGCCGACTCCAACTCGTTCGCGTCGATTTCAACCTGCCAGAGGCCAGCGGCGAGCACCGTTTCCACCGCGACGGTTTCGCCCAGCGTGCGGTGGATCATCTCCGAAAGATTGGTGAGCACGGTGTTTATGTTGGCCGGCCTCGGATCGAGCGGCTGGCGACGTGAGAACGCCAGCAGCCGTCGCGTGAGAGTGGCGGCGCGTCGGGCGCCTTTCAGGGCCTGGTGGGCCGATCGCCGCAGCCGCGCCGAGTCTTCCGGCAGATTCCGCTCGATGGTGTCGAGGTTGCCGATGATCACCTGAAGCATGTTGTTAAAATCGTGCGCCACGCCGCCGGTCAGCTGGCCCACCGCTTCCATCTTTTGCGACTGCCGAAGCGCCTCCTCTTTGGCATGCAGCTCAGCCGTGCGCTCGGCGACCTGCTGCTCCAGGGTGGCGTTCAGTCCGCGCAGCGCTTCCTCCGCCTTGCGGCGTTCGGCCACTTCGCGTTGGGTCGCCTGGGACAGCCTGGTGTTGTCGATGGCGACCGCAGCCTCGGCGGCCAGCCCCTCCATGCCGCGCTCCGACCGCTCGTCGAACATGCCCGGCGTGGCGTGGCCGAAGAACAGGCCGCCCAGCACCTCTCCCGTCCGGGACATGACCGGCACCGCCAGGTAGGAGCGGACTGGAAGGTGGCCCTTTGGCATACCCTTGCGCGGCGCGTTCTTGCCGTAACGGGGGTCTTTGGTGATGTCGTCCGACCGTACGATGCCTTCGCCGTTGAAGGTCGGGGAGAAAACCGCCGTGTTGCGCGGCATGGGGAACTTAGAGAACGCCTCGATCGGGGCGCCGGAGAGGGTGTAGAGCATGTAGCTCTCGCCCCGGTCGTCCAGCAGATTGTAAAAGAACGCTCCAAACTCGGCGCCCGACAGCTCCACCCCGGCGTCCGTCACGATCTGGACGAGGCGGTGCAGATCAGTCTCTGCGGCGAGCTGCGAGCCGGCCCTGTTCAAGATCGACAGCGCCCGCCGTTCCTCGACGACGGCTTCTTCGGCCGCCCGTTGCCTCGATCGGTCGCGCAGGATTTTCACGCACCCCGTGATCCGGCCGTCCTCGCCGCGGATGGGGTGCATCTCGCCGGCCGCCCAGACGCGGCTTCCGTCCTTGCGCAGCCGCCAACCTTCCTCGCCGCCGCCACGTCCCTTCGTGGCCGCATCGCGCAGTTCTCGCTGCAACTGACCCGCATCTGGGAAGAGGCAGTCGAGCGAGCAGCCCAGCATCTCCTCTTCCGTCCAGCCGAGGATGCAGTGTGCGCCTTCGCTCCAGCTGGTGACCCTGCCCTCTGGGTCGGTGCTGATGATGGCCGTCTCCGTCGCCGACTGAACGATCTGCCGCCATTCGGCAGCGGAGATCATGTCCGGCCGGAATTTAGCGATGTTGTCACTCATCCAGGCCTTCCCCTGTCCACCCGGTACGCTTGTCCTAGTCAGGAATTATTTGGCGCGTTCCGGCTAAAGGCGCCGTTCGATCGCCCGCCGTCTTTGTTTCCCCTTTGAACGGGCCGCTGCACAAGCGGAGCAATACCCAACGCTTACGCGACTAAACGGTTTCACTCCGCGAGGGCAAATCGATATCGGCGGTCCAGGGCGGGCCGCGCGCGGACGGTGTGCCGAACGTGGGCAACGCGCCACCCTTTGTCGCCTTCGACGACAGCTCCCGTTTCACGGCGGAGCCGAAAACCTCTCCTCCACCGTCCCGAAGAGGAGGGGGGTGAACGCGGAGCAGACGGAGGGGGGCGTCGAGCCCGCGCCGCCCTTGCCTTTTCCTGCGTTTGCGCCTATCCCGCCCGCCATCTCACACGCAGACGTTCGGAAACGGCCGGGGAGACATCCCGCCGCCTCCGTTCCGGTCCCTTAGGGGTTTGTCTGCGGTGGCCAACCGGAAGAAAGCATAAACTCGATGGCACTGCCTGAATTCAACATGCGTCAGCTCCTGGAAGCCGGCGCGCACTTCGGCCACCAGACCCACCGCTGGAACCCGAAGATGGAGCGCTACATCTTCGGTAGCCGCGCCAACATCCACATCATCGATCTATCGCAGTCGATCCCGCTGCTGCACCAGGCCTTGGTCAAGGTGCGCGAAGTCTCGGCCGCCGGCGGCCGCGTGCTGTTCGTCGGCACCAAGCGCCAGGCGTCGGACCCGGTGGCTGCGGCCGCCAAGCGCTGCGCCCAGTACTACGTCAACCACCGCTGGCTGGGCGGCACGCTCACCAACTGGCGCACCATCTCCCAGTCGATCGCGCGCCTGCGCGAACTGGAAGGCGTGCTGGACGGTTCGGGCGACGGCCGCACCAAGAAGGAGCTGCTGCAGCTGACCCGCGAGCGCGAGAAGCTCGAACTCAGCCTCGGCGGGATCAAGGACATGGGCGGCATCCCCGACCTGATGTTCGTGATCGACACCAACAAGGAGTCGATCGCCATCCTCGAGGCGCGCAAGCTGAACATCCCCGTGGTGGCCATCCTCGACACCAACTCGGATCCGGACGGCATCACCTATCCGATCCCCGGCAACGACGACGCCAGCCGCGCCCTGCAGCTCTATTGCGACCTGGTGGCCGACGCCGTGCTCGACGGTCTGGCCGCCGGCCAGTCGGCCCTGGGCGTCGACCTCGGCGCCGCCGAAGCCCCCCCGGCCGAGGCCATCCTGCGCACCGAAGCTCCCGCCCCCAAGGCGCCTAAGGCCCCCAAGGCGGCCAAGGCCGCGCCGGCCGCTGCGGCTGAGCCGGCCGCTGAGGCTGCTCCGGCCGAACCCGTGGCCGAGGAAGCCGAGTTGCGCACCGAGGCCGCCCTGGACGCGGTCCAGGACGAGCCGGGCTCGGTCTGACCTGACGTTTCGGCCCGGCCGCCGCCGGGTCGAGTTTGAAACCGAAATAGCCGCGCACCCGGGCCGACCCGGGTGCGCGTGTCTTTGAACCATCGGAGGATTTCCATGGCTGAAATCACGGCCCAGCTCGTCAAGGAGCTGCGCGACAAGTCCGGCGCCGGCATGATGGACTGCAAGAAGGCGCTCACCGAAAACGCTGGCGACATGGAGCAGGCCATCGACTGGCTGCGCACCAAGGGCCTGTCCAAGGCGGCCAAGAAGTCCGACCGCGTCGCGGCCGAAGGCCTGGTGGCCGTGGCCCTGGACAACAGCGGCAAGGGCGGCGTCGGCGCGGCGATCGAGCTGAACAGCGAGACCGACTTCGTGGCCCGCAACGAGCTGTTCCAGGCCGCCGCCCGCCAGATCGCCCAGACCGCCCTCTCCATCGACGGGGGCGTGGAGGCGATCAATGCGGCCAACTGCGGCGACTCGACCGTGGCCGACGTGGTCACCAACCTGATCGCCACCATCGGCGAGAACATGATGGTGCGCCGGGCCGCCCGCTTCGCCGTGGCCGAAGGCTCGGTCTCGGCCTACATCCACAACGCCACTACCCCGGAACTGGGGCGGATCGGCGTGCTGGTGGCGCTGAACTCGGCGGCGTCGGACAAGGCCGCCCTGATCGCGCTGGGCCGCAAGATCGGCATGCACGTGGCCGCCACCCAGCCCCAGTCCCTGTCGACCGAAGACCTGGACCCGGCGGCGGTGGAGCGCGAGCGCGCCATCTTCACCGAACAGGCCCTGGCCTCGGGCAAGCCCCCGGCCGTGGTCGAGAAGATGGTCGAGGGCCGGATCCGCAAGTTCTACGAGGAGGTCGTGCTGCTGAAGCAGGCCTTCGTGATGAACCCGGACCAGACCATCGAAAAGCTGCTGATCGACGAAGGCAAGGCCCTGGGCGCTCCCATCACCATCGCCGGCTTCACCCGCCTTGGCCTTGGCGAAGGCGTCGAGAAGAAGACCGAGGACTTCGCCGCCGAGGTCGCGTCCCTGACCGGCCAGGGCTGAACGTGGATCCTTCCTCCCCCGCGAGAGCGGGGGAGGTGTCCGCGCTTGCGTCCGACCCCGAACCGGACAATCTACGCCGCGTGAACCGCGGGCGTTTCATCACCTTTGAAGGCGGCGAGGGGACGGGCAAGTCGACCCAGGCCCGCCGCCTGGCCGACCGCCTGCGCAGCGCCGGCGCCGACGCCGTGCTGACCCGCGAGCCGGGCGGCTCCGCCGGGGCCGAAGCGTTGCGCGCCCTGCTGGTCACGGGCGAGATCGACCGTTGGTCCGCCACCTCCGAAACCCTGTTGATGTACGCCGCCCGCGCCGACCACCTCGAGCGGACCATCCGTCCGGCCCTGGCCCGCGGCGCCTGGGTGATCTGTGACCGCTTCATGGATTCCACCCGCGCCTACCAGGGCGCCGGCGGCGGGGCCTCGGTCGCCCTGATCGACCAGCTGGAGCGGGCCGTGGTGGCCGCCGACCGGCCCGACCTGACCCTGGTGTTCGACCTGCCCGTCGCCGACGGCTTGGCCCGGGCCCACGCCCGCGCCGGCGGCGAGGCGCGGTTCGAGGGCAAGGGCGAGATCTTCCACCAACGCCTTCGCGCCGCCTACCTGCGCATCGCCGAGCGCGATCCGGTCCGCTGCGCGGTGATCGACGCCGCGCCCCATCCCGACCGGGTGGCCGAGAGCGTCTGGCTGACCATGAGCAAGCGCCTGCCGTCGGAGTTCGCCTGACCATGGCGGCGACGGACGAGGACGAGGGCGTCCACCCCCGCGACAGTTTCGTCCTGGAAGGGGTGGACGAACCCGCCGCCGCCCTGGAAGGCGCCCTCGACCGCGGCCGGATGCATCACGCCTGGCTGCTGACCGGGCCGGAGGGCGTCGGCAAGGCCAGCTTCGCCTACCGCGCCGCCCGTTGGTTGCTGGGCGCGCGGCTCGATCCTGCCTATGGGCGCCTGGGCGCGGCGCCGGACGACGCGACGGCCCGGCTGATCGCCTCCCGGTCCCACCCGGACCTGATGGTGCTGGAGCGCAGCTCCGACAAGAAGGGCATCCCGGTCGACGACGCCCGCCGGCTGCCGGAGTTCTTCTCCAAGTCGCCGTCCATCGCGCCGTGGCGCGTGGCGATCATCGACGCCGCCGACGACCTCAACGTCAACGCCGCCAATGCGGTGCTGAAGACCCTGGAGGAGCCGCCGCCTCGGGGGGTGCTGTTCCTGGTCTCCCATTCGCCCGGGCGGCTCCTACCCACCATCCGGTCGCGTTGCCGGCGCCTGGCCTTCCGCCCCTGGGCGGACGACCGGTTGCAGGCCTTCATCGAGAGCCGCCTCGGACTGGCCGGAGACGATGCGCTGCGCCTGGCCCGCATGGCCAAGGGCGCCCCCGGCCGGGCCCTGGTCCTGCACGCCGCCGACGCCCTGGCCCTGGACGCCGCGGCGGGAGAGCTGCTCGATCGCCTGCCCCAGGCCGACGAGGCGGGCCTGATGGCCATGGCCGACAAATTCCGGGGCGGGGAGGGGGCCGTCCGCTTCGCCCTCCTGATCGAACGGCTGGCCGACCGAGTGCACGAGGCCTCGGTCGCGGGCGCCCTGGCCGGCGCGCCGGGGCCGGGGCTGGACGCCTGGGCGCGGGCCTGGACCCGGCTGGAGGCCATCCCCGGCGAGGCCGAGGCGATCAACCTCGACCGGGCCGACGCCTTCTGGTCCGTGCTGGCCGACCTGCGCGCGGCGGCCAGAACCCGCCCGTTCCGGCTGTGACGGCCGGTCCATGCTGATCGACAGCCACGTCAACCTGCACGCCCCCCAGTTCGACGAGGACCGGGCCGAGGTGATTGCCCGGGCCCGCGCCGCCGGAGTCGGGACCATGGTGGAGATCTCCGATCGGGTCTCCAGTTTCGAGGCGACCTATGCGGTGGCCCTGGCCGACCCGGACATCTGGGCCACGGTCGGCACACATCCGCACGAAGCCAAGGAAAATCCTGGGCTTAAAGCGGAAGACCTGATCCTGCTGGCGGCGCGGGACAAGGTAGTGGGGATCGGCGAGACCGGGCTCGACTATTTCTACGACCTGAGCCCCCGCGAGGTGCAGCGCGCCGTGTTCGCCGTGCACATCGAGGCCGCGCGTGCTTCCGGCCTGCCCCTGGTCGTACACACCCGCGACGCCGACGACCACATGATACAAATCCTGGAAAGTGCTTTCGAAACAGGGCCTTTCAAGCTTCTCCTGCATTGCTACACCTCCGGCCCGGAACTGGCCCGCCGCGCCGCGGCCCTGGGCGCCTGGTTCTCGGTCTCCGGCATCGCCACCTTCAAGGCGGCCGAAGAGGTGAGGGCGGTGATCCGCGACATGCCCGCCGAGCGCATCATCGTTGAGACCGATTGCCCCTATCTGGCGCCGGTCCCCATGCGCGGCCGCCGCAACGAACCGGCCTATCTGCCGCATGTGCTGGACAAGCTGGCCGAAATCCGCGGCTGGAGCCGGGAGGAGGCCGAGGCCCGCACCGAGGACGCCTTCTTCGCCCTGTTCGACAAGATCCCCAGGCCATGAGCGCCCTGGAGTTCACCATCCTCGGCTGCGGCTCGTCAGGCGGCTCGCCGCGGGCCGACGGCAATTGGGGGGCGTGCGACCCGTCCGAACCGAAGAACCTGCGGACCCGATGTTCGCTGCTGGTGCGCCGGACCGGTCCTGCCGAGCCTGGGGCCTGGACCACGGTCCTGGTGGACACCGCCCCGGACCTGCGCCTGCAGACCGCCGCGGCGGGGGTGAAACGTGTCGACGCGGTGTTGTTCACCCACGACCACGCCGATCAGACCCACGGCATCGACGATCTGCGCGCCTTCTACCTTCGGCATGGCGTCCGCATCCCCTGTCATATGGACGAAGCCACCAGCCTGCAGCTCCACGCCCGGTTCGGCTATGTCTTCCGCAGCCAGGGCGGCTATCCGGCCATCTGCGAGGCGGTCGATCTGCCCGCTTATGGACGTCCGTTCGCCATCGACGGGCCTTCGGGATCGATCCCCGTGGTCGGCTTCGACCAGGACCACGGCGAGATCCGCTCGGTGGGCTTCCGCTTCGGCGACGTGGCCTATTCCTCCGACGTGGTCGGCTTTCCGGAGGCCTCGTTCGAGGCGCTGAAGGGGTTGGACACCTGGATCGTCGACGCCCTGCGCGACACTCCGCATCCGACCCACGCCCATGTGGCCATGACCCTGGAGTGGATCGCCCGGGTGAAGCCCCGGCGGGCGATCCTGACCAATCTGCACATCGACCTGGATTACGCGACGCTCAGGCGGCGGCTGCCGCCGGGGGTGGAGCCAGCCTATGACCAGATGCGTTTTGTGGTGGAGGCCCCTGGATGATCGGCGGCCCGGCGGTATCCTGAAGGGAACCTGCGGGGCTGGGCCGGGTTGACCAAGACGCTTCGGAGCTTGGCCGATGATCATGAGGTTGGTTTGTCTGCTGGCGGTGGTGCTGACCGCCTTGGCCTTGGCGCCGAGCGGCGCACATCTGCTTGAGCTGCCCGCCAAGATGCGCCTGGACCGGGCCGATTATTTCACCGTCCAATCAATCTATCGCGGCTGGGCGCTCTTGGGGACCGCCGTGGTGGCCGCCGCGGTCGCCAACCTGGGCGCCGCCGTCCTGTTGTACCAGCGCGGCATCCCCGTGTGGCCGTCGCTGAGCGCCAGCGTGCTGATCGTCTCGACCCTGGCGGTCTTCTTCATCTGGGCCCAGCCGGCCAACGTCGCCACCGCCAACTGGAGCGTCCAGCCGGACAATTGGCAGGCGCTGCGCCATCATTGGGAATACGCCCACGCCGCCAACGCGGTTCTGCTCACCCTGGCTCTGGTTTGCGCGACCCTGGCGGCGGTCAGGATTTCTATCGCCGACCCCGGAATCTCCATAGCTGATTTCCGATAATATTCCTTAGGCGCATTTCGGATATCGAGACGGCGCAACCGTCCCTCTTGGCTTTTGCACCGCCCAGTTGAGCGGGCACAGCGCCTAAACGCGGTGTTTGCGGTTGGGGTGGAAGGCTTCGCCCCGAGCCAGTCGCGCCACCAGTTCGTCGATCTTCGCAACGCGCTGTTCTGCGCCTTTCGCCTGTTGGACGCGGTAGAGCACGGAATAGCGGTTCGCCGCGTCCAGGCTGTCGAAGAACCGCCGCGCCGGCGGACAGGCATCGAGCGCCGCCAGAAGATCGGCGTCGATCTTTGACCGGGATTGCGACGCATAGGCCGCGTCCCAACGTCCGTCGGCCTTTGCCCGCGCCACCTCCGCCAGGCCGTCGGATGTCATCCGACCGATGGCCATCAGGCGCTCCACGCGCTCACGGTTCACCTGGGACCACGCGCTGCGCGCCTTGCGCGGCGTAAACCGAACCTTGAAATAGTGTTCGTCCACACGCCCGAGCTGCCCGTCGATCCAGCCATAGGCGAGCGCGCTGTCGATCGCGTCCGACTTGCTCAGGGTTGGCTCCGGCGCGCCCGCTTTGGCGAACTTCAGCCAGGCGCCCTTGGCGCTTCGAGGCTGATCAGCCAGCCACGCCTCGAATGTCTCTGCGTCGCGGAAGATCAGGAGCGGAAGATCGGGGGGCGGCACCCCCTTCATCTAGCATCTCTAACCGGCGTAGACATCAGATGCCCTGCCCTGGCGTTCCAGTCGGCAAGAGCGCGCCAGCCCCTGCTGGACCAGCGCCGACCTTCAGCCGTCCACGGTCAGGCGCATGACCAGGCCGATGCCGAATTGGGTGTCGCAGCGGTCGATGAGCGCGAAGCCGCAGGCCTTGTAGAACCCGAGCGCCAGCGGGTTGGCCACCACGTGCAAGGCCGATTGGCCGAGCCCCCGCACCGACCGCGCCGCCTGCCCCACCAGCATCCGGCCGACCCCCATCCGCCAGCAGCTCGGCTCGACGAACAGGCCGTCCAGCTCCATCGCCCCGTCCGCCCGCGGCAGGACGACGGAAAAGCCCACGGCGGCGCCGCGATGGTCGGCCACCCTCACCCATCCGGCCTCGATCTGCGCCAGCGGCAGCTCGATGGCGTCGATGTTGGCCATCAGGGCGTCACGATATTCCGGCAAAGCCAGGGAGGCGCGCCATTGCAGCGCCTCCAGCTCCATCTGCTCGGCCGCCACGGCCGGGCGCAGCGCCAGTTCTCGTGGATCCATGCTTCTCGCGCCCCCGCGCCGAATCCATCTTCCCTTGGCGGTCCGGCTCCGGGCAAGCTCGGGTTTTCCTCCAGCCAGAGTCCGCCCGTGCCCGACGCGCCCATCGACCGCCTGATCCAGATCATGGCCCGCCTGCGCGACCCCAAGACCGGCTGCCCGTGGGACCAGGTCCAGACCTTCGCCACCGTGGCCCCCTACACCATCGAGGAAGCCTATGAGGTGGCCGACGCCATCGAACGGGGCGACCTGACCGACCTGAAGGACGAGCTGGGCGACCTGCTGCTGCAGGTGGTGTTCCACGCCCGCATGGCCGAGGAGCAGGGCGACTTCGGGTTCGACGATGTGGTCGGTGCGATCTGCGACAAGATGATTCGGCGGCATCCCCATGTTTTTGCGGATGAAACCTATGATTCCCTCGTGGCCCAGACCGAGGGCTGGGAGGCCATCAAGGCGGCCGAACGCGCGGCCAAGGCGGGCGGCGGCGGGGTTCTGGCCGACGTGCCGGCCGGCCTGCCCGCCCTGTTGCGGGCGGTGAAGCTGACCAAGCGCGCGGCCCGTGTCGGCTTCGATTGGCCGGATCCCGCGGCGGTGTTGGAGAAGCTGCAGGAGGAGGTGCGCGAGCTCGAGGTGGAGATCGAGGCCGGCGACCGGGCCAAGGCGCGGGAAGAATTGGGCGACCTGCTGTTCGTCTGCGCCAACCTCGCCCGCAAGCTGGAGGTCGATCCGGAGGACGCCCTGCGCAGCGCCAACGCCAAGTTCGCCCGCCGCTTCGGCTTCATCGAGGCGGCCCTGGCGGCCGGAGGGCGCGGCCCGGCCGACGCGACCCTCGACGAGATGGAAGCGATCTGGATCCAGGCCAAGCAGGCGGAGAAGGCCGGATGAGCATGAAGATCCGGCGCCTGGGCGCCGCCGGTCCCGCGGTCTCGGCCATCGGCCTCGGCTGCATGGGCATGTCGGGCATGTACGGCCCCGCCGACCGGGCCGAAAGCATCGCCACCATCCACGCCGCCCTCGACGCAGGGGTGACCCTGCTCGACACCGGCGACTTCTACGGCATGGGCCACAACGAGCTCCTGATCGGCGAGGCGCTGAAGGGCCGTCGCCGGGAGGATGTGGTCATCAGCGTCAAGTTCGGGGCCCAGCGCGGACCGGACGGGGCCTGGCTGGGCTACGACGCGCGGCCCCAGGCGGTGAAGACCGCCCTCGCCTACAGCCTGCAGCGGCTGGGGGTGGACCATATCGACGTCTATCGCCCGGCCCGCCTCGACCCCGCCGTGCCGATCGAGGAGACCGCCGGCGCCGTCGCCGAGCTGATCCAGGCCGGCTATGTGCGCCATTTCGGCCTGTCGGAGGTCGGGGCCCAAACCCTCCGGCGGGCCCACGCCGTCCATCCAGTGGTCGACCTGCAGATCGAATATTCGCTGCTGTCGCGGGGGATCGAGGACGAGATCCTGCCCGCCTGCCGCGCCCTGGGCATAGGCGTCACCGCCTATGGGGTGCTGTCCCGCGGCCTGATCGGCGGCCATTGGACCCGGGAAATGCGGGCGCCGGGCGATTTTCGCCTCCACTCCCCCCGGTTCCAGGGGGAGAACCTGGAGCGCAACCTGGCCCTGGTCGAGGCCCTGCGGGGGGTCGCCGAGCTTCGCGGCCTGACCGTCGCCCAGATGGCCATCGCCTGGGTGCTGGCCCGGGCCGACGACATCGTCCCGCTGGTGGGCGCGCGCCGCCGCGACCGGCTGGCGGAGGCCCTGGGCGCGCTCGACATCCAGCTTAGCTCCGCCGACCTGGCCGCCATCGAACAGGCCGCCCCGCGGGGCGCCGCGGCGGGCGAGCGCTATGCGCCGGAGCAGATGGCCGTGCTGGACAGCGAAAAAAGGTCCTAGTCGCCTACTCCGCCGCCGCCTTCAGCTGCGCTTCCGGGAACAGCCGTTCGAAGCGGCCCAGGGCCTGGTCGTCCAGCCGCACGGCCAGCCGGGCGCCCCCGTCGTCTTGGTCGACGCGGTCCATCACCCGGCCGTTCTGATAGAGCCAGGCCAGCGCCCGGCCGTCGTTGATCGGCAACAGCACGTCCAGCGGCGGGGCGGTGTCGACCATGGCCGCCAAGCGCTGCAGCAAGGCCGCGCAGCCTTCGCCGGTGACCGCCGACACGGTGAGCGCCGCAGGCCCCTCCCCCGTTTCCGAGCGCCGCCGCGCGCGGGCCTCGAGCACCATGCGGTCCTCGGACGGGACCAGGTCGACCTTGTTCCAGACCTCGATCAGGCGAGCGTCAGAATCACTCGTTATATCAATCTGTTTCAGGACGGACTTAACGTCGCTGGCCTGGGCCTCGCTGTCCTCGGTGGACAGGTCGCGGACGTGCAGGATCACGTCTGCCTCCTTGACCTCCTCCAGGGTGGCGCGGAAGGCGGCGACCAGTTCGTGCGGGAGGTCGGAGATGAACCCCACGGTGTCCGACAGGATGGCCGGGCGGCCGTCGGGCAGGCCCAGCGACCGCTGGGTGGTGTCCAGGGTGGCGAACAGCATGTCCTTGGCCAGGACCCCGCCGCCGGTCAGGCGGTTGAACAGGGTCGACTTGCCGGCGTTGGTGTAGCCCACCAGGGCGATCATCGGGAACGGGGTGCGCTTGCGGGCCGAGCGGTGCAGGGCCCGGGTGCGGCGCACCTCCTCCAATTGCAGCTTCAGTTTGACGATGCGGTCGGCGATCAGGCGGCGGTCGAGTTCGATCTGGGTTTCGCCGGGGCCGCCGGTCTTGCTCATGCCGCCGCGCTGGCGCTCCAGGTGGGTCCAGGTGCGGACGAGGCGCGAGCGCTCGTAGTCCAGCCTCGCCAGCTCGACCTGCAGCTTGCCCTCGGCGGTGCGGGCGCGGCGGGAGAAGATCTCCAGGATCAGCCCGGTGCGGTCGACCACCTTGGCGTTCCAGGCCTTCTCCAGGTTGCGCTGCTGCACCGGCGACAGGCTGTCGTCCACCACGACGAGGTCGCAGCGGAGTTCCTCGGCCAGGGCGCGGATCTCCTCCACCTTGCCCTTGCCGAACAGGGTGGCGGGCATGGGCCGGCGCACATTGGCCAGCTCGGCCCCGACCACCATCAGGTCCAGGGCCTCGGCCAGGCCGACCGCCTCGTCCAGACGCGGCTGGGGGTCCCGCCGGGCCGACTGGTCGGCCCGGACGGGGTGGATCACCAGGGCGCGCTGAACCGGAGCGCTGCGGTCTATGCCCCGCCCGCGGGCGGGGCCGTCCAGTTCAGGGGAATCGTTCAATCTTCGACGTCAGCCTCCGGGCCCGGCTCGTACAGCTGGACCGGCTGGGCGGGCATGATGGTGGAGATGGCGTGCTTGTAGACCAACTGGCTTTGGCCGTCCCGGCGAAGCAGCACGCAGAAATTGTCGAACCAGGTCACCACCCCCTGCAGCTTGACGCCATTGACCAGGAAGATGGTCAAGGGGGTCTTGGACCGCCGCACGCTGTTCAGGAAAGTGTCCTGCAGATTCTGTTTCTTATCGTTGGTCGTCATCGGTCTCACCTCTAATTCGGAGGGCCAATACGCCCTCCACACACAGCCACGACTCTTAGGCCCGGCCGTGGAACCGGGCAACGCGCAAGCCGCCTTAACGGGCGTCTTTGCGCGCTTGGGCCAGATATAGGGAGCGCAGGCGGGTCGCGACAGGACCGGGGCGCCCGGTCCCTACCGAAACCCCGTCGATCGTCACGATCGGGGTCACGAATGCCGAGGCGGAGGTCAGAAAAGCCTCCGACGCGGCCTTCGCCTCCTCCACGGTGAAGGGTTGTTCCAGCACCGGGATCTGCAGCTCGGCGGCCAGGACGGCCAGGCCCTTGCGGGTCACGCCGCGCAGGATGTTCGCGCCGGTGTCGCGGGTGCGCAGGCGGCCCTGGGCGTCGACGATCCAGGCGTTGGTCGAGGAGCCTTCGGTGACATGGCCGCCCGCGTCCACGAACCAGGCCTCGTAGGCGCCGGCCTCCTTGGCCGCCTGTTTAGCCAGGGCGTTGGGCAGCAGACCCACGGTCTTGATGTCGCAGCGTCCCCAGCGGATGTCGGGCCGGGTGATCACCGCCACCCCCTTGGCGGACTTCGCCTCCTCGGCGGCGAAGTCGATCGCGCGGGCGGTGACGACGACGGTGGGCGGGGTCCCGGCCTTGGGGAAGGCGTGGTCGCGGCGGGCCGCGCCGCGGGTGACCTGCAGGTAGACCAGGCCGTCGCGCACGCGGTTGCGCCGCACGGTCTCACGCAGCACCTGGTCGAGGGCGGCCGGGCTCATCGGTTCGGGGATGCGAAGCTCGCTTAGGGACCGGGCCAGCCGCTCGGCGTGGCCGGCGTGGTCGGCCAGTTTGCCGCCAAGCACCGCCCAGACCTCATAGATCCCGTCGGCGAACTGGAAGCCGCGATCCTCGATCGACACCCCGGCGTGGTTGAGCGGCAGGAATCGGCCGTTGACATAGGCGACGCGCGACAAGGAAGGGCTCCTGTTATCAAATCCGAAGACGGCCGGAGGAGTCGCTTTGCTACTCCTCCCCCTCCTCTTCCGCGCCGCGCAGCGGCGCCACGCCGAGGGACTTCAGCTTCCTATGAAGCGCCGACCGCTCCATGCCGATGAAGGTGGCGGTGCGGGAGATGTTGCCGCCGAAGCGCAGGATCTGGGCGGCCAGATATTCGCGCTCGAACACTTCGCGGGCGTCGCGCAAAGGCAGGGCGATGATCCGTTCGGCTCCCACCGCCCCCGCCGCCCCGGCAGAAGCCACCTCGGCCGGCAACATCTCGGCGGTGATCACGTCGGAGGGATCGCCGGCGGCCAGGATCAGCAGCCGCTCGACGTTGTTGCGCAGCTGGCGGACGTTGCCCGGCCAGTCGTGGACCTGCAGGGTCGCCACCGCGTCCTCCCCCAGCATGCGCTTGGGCAGGCCCGTGGCCTCGGAGATGCGGTCGATGAAATAGGTCACCAGCTCCGCGATGTCCTCGCGCCTCTCCGACAATCCGGGCACCCGCACCGGCACCACGTTCAGCCGGTGGAACAGGTCCTCGCGGAACCGCCCGGCGACGATCTCGTCGCGTAGCTCCTTGGAGGTCGAGGAGATCACCCGCACGTCGACCTGGACGTCCTGGTCCCCGCCCACCCGCCGGAAGCGCTGCTCGACCAGGACGCGCAGGATGCGGCTCTGGGTCTCGCGCGGCATGTCCCCCACTTCGTCGAGGTAGAGGGTGCCGGCGTGGGCGCGTTCGAACACGCCGATCTTCTTGGGCCCGCCAGCGTCCCCCTCCTCGCCGAACAGCTCCAGGTCCATGCGCTCGGGCGTCATGCCCGCCGCGCTCAGGCCGACAAACTCCCCGCGGGCGCGGGTCGAGGCCTCGTGGATCAGCCGCGCGACCAGCTCCTTGCCCGAACCGGGCGGACCGGCGATCAGCACCCGGCTGTTGGTCGGGGCGATCTTGGCGATCAGGGCCCGCAGGGCCTGGGCCGCCGCCGACCGGCCGATCAGCCCGTCCGGGGCCATGGTCTGGGCCCTGAGGCGCCGGTTCTCGCGGCGCAGGGTCGCCGCCTCCAGGGCGCGCTCGACCACCAGCAGCAGGCGGTCGGACTTGAACGGCTTCTCCAGGAAGTCGTAGGCGCCGCGCTTGATGGCGCTGACCGCGGTTTCGATGTTGCCGTGGCCGGAGATCATCACCACCGGCATCTCGGGGTCGACGGTCTTGACCAGGTCCAACAGCTCCAACCCGTCCAGCCCGCCCCCCTGCATCCAGATGTCCTGGATCAACAGGGACGGCCGACGGGCGCGGATGGCGGCCAGGGCCTCGTCGGAATCGCAGGCGGTGCGGACGGCGTAGCCCTCGTCCTCCAGGATTCCGGCCACCAGGTCGCGGATGTCGGCTTCGTCGTCGACGACCAGTACGTCCTGCTTCATGCGGCGGCTCCGGCGATGGTCGAAGGCGCGATCAGGCGCCGGGCCCCGTCACGGGGAAAACGCAGCACGGCCTTGGCTCCGGGAAGATCGGCGGCGTCGGTGAGGATCAGTTCGCCGCCGTGTTCCTCCAGGATGCGCTTGACGATGGCGAGACCGAGGCCGGTCCCCTTCTCACGGGTGGTCACATAGGGCTCCGTTAGGCGGTCGCGGTCCTTGGCGGGAAGGCCCACGCCATTGTCCTCGACCTCGATGATCAGGGCGTCCGCGTCCAGCACCAGCCGCACGCCGATGCGGCCCTGAAGGGCTGGTTCCGCCTGGTGGCGGGCGGCGACCGCCTCGCCGGCGTTCTTAAGTACATTGGTCAGGGCCTGGCCCACCATCCGCCCGTCGCAGAGCAGGGGCGCGGCGCCGCCGGGCTCGTCCAGGGTCACGGCGACGTCGGGATAGGCCACCCGCTGGGCGAACACCGCCTGGCGCAACAGTTCGGCGGCGTCCTCCTGAGCGAACTTGGGCGACGGCATGCGGGCGAAGGCGGAGAACTCGTCGACCATGCGGCCGATGTCGCCCACCTGACGCACGATGGTGTCGGTGCAGCGGTCGAAGGTCTCCAGGTCGTGGGTGATGTCGCCGCGGTACTTGCGCCGGATCCGTTCGGCCGAGAGCTGGATCGGGGTGAGCGGGTTCTTGATTTCGTGGGCGATGCGCCGGGCCACGTCGCGCCAGGCGGCGTTGCGCTGGGCGGCGACCAGCCGGGTTATGTCGTCGAAGGTCAGGACCAGCCCCCCGTCCGAGCGCAGCGACGCCCGCACCCTGAGGCGCCGGGCCTCGGCGCGACGGGTCAGGTCGATCTCCGCCTCGGCGTCGGGCCCCAGGGCGCCGGCCCGGTCGGCCACCTCCTGCAGTTCCGGCGCGACCTCGGCCAGGGGGCGTCCCTGCGCCTCGCCCTCCTTCAACCCGAGCAGGGTCAGGGCGCCGGCGTTGATGGCCGAAACGCGGCCCGAGGCGTCCAGTCCCACCACCCCGGCGCTCACCCCCGACAGCACCGCCTCGATGAAGCGGCGGCGGGATTCGGCCTCGACGCTGGCGGTCTTCAGCGCCGCCTGCTGGGACTGCAGGTCGCTGGTCATGCGGTTGAAGGCGCGCGACAGCACCGCGATCTCCTCGGCGTCGGTGTCGCTGGCCACCCGCGCGGTCAGGTCGCCCGAGGCCACCTGGTCGGCGGCCTTGACCAGCCGCGCCACCGGTCCGGCGATCTGGGTCGCGGCCGACGCCCCCACCCACACCGCCCCGACCAGGACCAGCAGGGCGGTCGAGATATAGGCCAGGACGAAGATCGCCTGGATCCGCGCCCGGCTGGCGTCGGCCTCCCGATAGGCCACCACCGCCCGCTCGGAATTGCGCAACTGGTTCATGATCCCGGCCCCGATAGGCCGGACCACATAGAGGTAGGCGTCCGGGTAGGCGCCGAGCCGGTAGACCGCCCGGCCCATGTCGTGCTCGTCGAAGGCGACCGAGACCTCGCGGGCGGCGGTGCCCAGGGTCTGGGGCGAGGGCGCCAGGTAGTCGGGGGCGTCGACCGCCTCGGCCCGGGCCAGGACCCGGCCGTCGCCATCGATGACGTAGACCGCAGAAAAGGTACGGGCTGCAGCTTGTTGCGCCAGGAAGTTCGAGTAGATGATCCGGCTGTCCTGGAAGGCGGGCGCCGCGCGGTTCAGGTCGGCGGCCATCGGCCCGACCTGGCTCTGGATGTAGGAGGTCTGTTCGTCGACGTAGGACTTGGCCACGGTGGCGGCGTTCTCCACCACCGTGTGGACGCGCTGGCTGAACCACTCCTCGACGCCGCGGGTGACCAGCACGCCGAAGAAAAGGGCCACCACCACGGCCGGGGCCACGGCGGCCACGGCGAACAGGCCGACGAAGCGGCGATGCAGGCGAACCCCGGCGTCGCCCATGCCGGGGCTGAACAGCTGGAGGATGCGCCAACCGACTGTGGCCGCCAGTCCCAGGATCAGCAGCAGGTTGAGCCCGAGCACCACCAGCAGGATCTGGCTCGACCGCGTGGGAGAGCCGGCCACGGGGGCGGCGGTGGCCAGGGCGATGGAGACGGCGGTGACCGCGGCGGCCAGCACCAGGCCGGCGATCGGCGCATAATAGCCCACTCCGCGCCGCCGACGCTCGAGAGCGGCCGGGCCGTCGGGGTTGCGTGGGAGGGCGGTCGCTGCCGAGGCCTCGATCATCCGGCCCAAGGTACGGGCCCCTGAGCCTTCATGGCAACAGGATTGTCGCTTTTTTGCTGCAGCGGTCAAAAAGCGCGCGTTTAAGCGCCGTCAGGCCCTGCCGCTCTGCCCCGACAATTGGCCGGCGCTGACGCCGATCTTGGCCAGGGCCCGTTCCCACTTGGTGTCATGGTCGGCGTCGAAGATCAGGGCCTCGTCCGGATCGCAGGTCAGCCAGACGTTCTCCTTGATCTCGCGCTCCAACTGGCCCGGGCTCCATCCGGCGCAGCCCAGGGCCAGGACGGCGCAGCGGGGGCTCTGGTCCGGGTCGGCGATGGCCTCCAGCACCTCGCGGGTGGCGGTCAGCGACAGCCCCTCCGCCACCGACAGGGTCGATTGGGGGGCGTTGAAGTCGTTCGTGTGCAGGACGAAGCCGCGCTCGCGCTCCACCGGTCCGCCCGACAGGACCGGGCGCCTGGGCAGTTCGATGCGGGCGTCGACCCCCAGACGGTCCAGAAGCTCGGACAGGGTCAATCCCTCCATCGGCCGGTTCACCGCTATGCCCATGGCGTGCTCGGAGGAGTGGGCGCACATCAGGATCACCGCGCGCTCGAAGCGTGGGTCTTCGATGCCGGGCATGGCGATCAACAGGCGGCCGGTGAGGAAGTCGCCGCCGTCGTCTTCGCCGGGCCACGGGTCGTTTGGGTCGGCGCTCATGGACCGACAATTGACGTTGCCGCAGCGGCTGGCAAGGGCGGAAAACCCGCCAACGATCGCTTGCGCCCAGGCCCGCGTCGCCCTTATCTGGCCGCCTCGACCTTCAGGAGACCAAGGCTATGACCATCAAAGTCGGCGACCGCCTGCCCGCGGCCACGTTCAAGACCATGGGTGAAAGCGGACCCGAGCCCGTGGATTCCGAAGCCTTCTTCAAGGGCCGCCGCGTCGCCCTGTTCGCCGTGCCGGGCGCCTTCACCCCCACCTGCTCGGCCAAGCACCTTCCCGGTTTCCGCGACCAGGCCGACGCCATCAAGGCCAAGGGCATCGACGCCATCGCCTGCGTTTCGGTCAACGATGTCTTCGTCATGGGCGCCTGGGCCAAGGACCAGGGCGTGGCCGGCAAGGTCACTCTGCTGGCCGACGGCAACGGCGACTTCACCAGGGCCGTCGGCCTGGAGATGGACGGCAGCAAGTTCGGCATGGGCGGGCGTTCGCAGCGCTATTCCATGGTCGTCAACGACGGCGTGGTCGAGAGCCTCAACGTCGAAGCCCCCGGCCAATTCGAAGTCTCGACCGCCGAACACCTGCTGGCCTCGCTGTAGCCTCCACAGTCGTCCTCGGGCCGAGCCAAGGCAGAAGCCCGAGGACCACGATCCGGCTCAATCCTCATCCCCCTGCGGGCGCACCGACCAGGGGCGGGTCCCGCGCAGGGTCTGGGCCCAGACCACCGTCCATCCGTCGGGGCCGTGGTAGAGTTCGGCCGCGCCCCCGGCGGCCAGGGCCCGCTCGCCCAGCACCAGTTTGCCGGCGCAGGCCGGAGACGTCCCCTCCCCCCGCCGCAGCACCACCACCTCCCCGGCTCGGCACAGGGCGTCGAGGGCGTCGGCCGATGGCGGAATCCGCCGCTGCCAGGTGACCAGCCGCACCGGCGCGGCGGCGAGGGGAAAACAGGCGTCGCGGTTGCAGTCGAACAGGGGCGCCGCCGCGGCCGCAGGGTCGGCGGGCAAGTCCAGGCCCCGCCGTCGGCCCCATAGCTGGACGGAAAACGCCTGGGTCTTGCGCAGGGGAATGGCCTCGTGCGCCAGCGCCACCGCGGCGTTGGCGCCCTCCGGCGCGATCCAGATCGCCGGCGTCGGCGGGTGCGGGACCAGGCTGACCGCGGCGAAGAACGGCAGCCCCAGCCACCGCAGGGGCCCGCGCCACAGGCAGACGAACAACAGGCCGAGGAAACTGGCCGCCAGGGTCCAGTTCGGCCCGCTGGCCACGGTCAGCACCGCGTGCGGCGCTCCGGCGAAAGCGCGGGCGACGCCCAGGGTGGCGTCCAGACCCCAGTCGGCGACCCCGAGGAACGGCTGGCCCGGGCCGAACAGGGCGGCTGCCGTCCCGAGGGCCAGGGCGGGCATGATCACCAGCGAGTTCAAGGCCTCGGTGGCGAGGTTGGCCGGCAGGCCCCAGACGGTGACGCGGTTGAAGTGCTGGATGGCGAAGGGACCAGTGGCCAGGCCGGCGACGAAACTGACCATGAGCCCCGCCAGGAGCCATTCGCCCATGCCTTGGACCAGCTTGATCGGCAGGGGGACCGAGATCTCCCGCGACGGCCGCCGCCAGGTTTCGGCCATGGCCAGAAGCGCGGCGGTGGCGGCGAAGGACATCTGGAACCCGGGCTGGGCGACCGCCTCGGGCTGCAGGGCCAACACCACCAGGGCGGCCACGGCCAGGCTGTGCAGGGTCAGGGCCCGCCGGTCCAACAGAACCGCCAGGCCGGCGACGCCGGCGGTGATGGCCGAGCGCTGGGCCGGCGGCGGCCAGCCGGAGATCACCAGATAGGCCAGAAGCGCCGCCAGGGCTCCCGCCGCGGCGACCTTCTTGCCGGGAACCCTCAGCGCCATCCAGGGCCAGGCGGCGACGCCCAGGCGCAGGAAGGCGAACACGAAGCCGCCGACGATGGCCATGTGCACGCCCGAGATCGACAGGATGTGGGCCAGCCCCGAATCCCGCATGGCCTGGATGTCGGCTTCGGCCAGCCAGGCCTGCTGGCCCGACACCAGGGCCGCGGCCAGTCCTCCGGTGCGCGGTCCCATCCGCTCCACCAGCCGCCGGGCGAGGCTCCATCGGGCCTGGTTGACGGCGAGGCCGATGCGGAAGGTCAGGGGAGGCGGGGCCAGGCTGATCACCTGGGGCGCGCCCAGGGCCAGGCCCGAGCCGCCGATGCGGCGGAAGAAGGCGTCGCGGGCGAAGTCATAGGCCCCGGGACTGGCCGGGGGCGGCGGCGGGCTGAGCAGGGCCAGGACCCGGATCGGCATGCCCGGCCCGATCAGTCCCGACCTGGCGGTGATGCGGATTCGCGCCGGGACCTGGTCGGGGCGCAGGCCCTCCACATAGGTCGGCGCGATCAGCATGCGCGGGTGCTCGGCGCTGGTGGAGACCACGTCGACCACCCAACCCTCCACCCTCGCCGGCTTCATGTCGGCCGGGACGACCGGGGCGGCGACCAGATGGGTGCGCGCGGCGGCGCAGCCGAAACCGGCGGCGGCGAAGGCGGCCAGGACCAGGGCGATCGCCCCCGCGCGGCTGCGGCCCCAGATCGCGACGGCGACGGCGAGGACCACGACGGCCGCCGGCCCCCCCAGGGCCACGCCCAAGGGGGGTTCGGTCTTCAGGGCGAAATAGGCGGCCGCGCCGAGGCCGGCGGCCACAGGGCACCAAAGGGTCCAGCGCTCGGCGTTGGCGCGAACCTCCTCGGCCGCGCGTGCGCGCAGCCGTCGCGTCCACCCCAGGCCCGTGCTAGGACCCGTCGCCCCAACCGGAGCCGCCTGCCCTATGTCCGAAACGTCCGCCGTCGTCACCCGCTTCGCCCCTTCTCCGACGGGTTTCCTGCACATAGGAGGGGCGCGGACGGCCTTGTTCAACCAGCTTTTCGCCCGCCACACCGGCGGACGTTTCCTGCTGCGTATCGAGGACACCGACCGGGCCCGCTCCACCGACGAGGCGGTGGCGGCGATCTTCGACGGCTTGAAGTGGCTGGGGATCGAGCCGGACGGCGAGCCGGTGTTCCAATACGCCAACGCCGATCGTCATCGGGCCGTGGTCCAGGCCCTGTTGGAATCAGGCGGCGCCTACCGCTGCTACATGACCGCCGAGGACCTGGACGCCGAGCGCGAAGCCGCCCGGGCCGAGGGCCGCGCGGTCCGCTCGCCCTGGCGCGACCGCGACCCGCCCGCCGACGCCGATGCGCCCCACGTGGTCCGCTTCAAGGGGCCCAAGGACGGCGAGACGGTGATCGACGACCTGGTGCAGGGGCCGGTGCGCTTCGCCAACAAGGAGCTGGACGACCTGGTGCTGCTGCGCACCGACGGCGCGCCCACCTACAACCTGGCCGTGGTGGTGGACGACCACGACATGGGGGTCACCCACGTGATCCGCGGCGACGACCACCTGAACAACGCCGCCCGCCAGGCGCTGATCTACGAAGCCCTGGGCTGGACCCGGCCGGCCTTCGCCCATGTCTCGCTGATCCACGGGCCGGACGGAGCCAAGCTGTCCAAGCGCCACGGGGCCCAGGCCGTCGGCGACTTCGCCGAGATGGGCTACCTGCCCGAGGCCCTGCGCAACTATCTGACCCGGCTCGGCTGGGGCCACGGGGACGACGAGATCTTCGACGACGCCCAGGCCCAGGCCTGGTTCGACATCAAGGACGTGGGCCGAGCCCCCGCCCGTCTCGACTGGGACAAGCTCAACCACGTCAACGCCCACTGGCTGCGCCAGGCCGACGACGCACGCCTGACCGCCCTGACGACGGCGGTGCTGGCCGCCCGGGGCGAGAGCCTGGGCGAAACCGACCGGGCCCGCATCCTCGCCGCCATGCCGGTGCTGAAGACGCGGGCCAAGACGGTGCTGGAGCTGGCGGACCAGGCCGAATTCATCACCCGGCGCCGTCCCCTCGCCCTTGACGCCAAGGCGCAAGGCCTGCTGACGGAAGAGACGCGGGCGCGGCTGCAGAGGTTGGCGGAGGCGCTGGCCAGGACCGACAGCTGGACCGATCCGGACCTCGAGCTGCTGATCAAGGCGTTCGCGGATGCGGAAGGCGTGGGACTGGGCAAGATCGGCCCCGCGCTGCGCGCAGTCCTCACCGGAGGACGTCCGTCGCCGGACCTGTCCAAGACCCTGGCCGCCCTCGGACGCGAAGAGAGTTTAGGCCGTGTCAACGACGCGCTTTCGCAGCGCACATAAAGCGTTATAAGGCGGCCCGAACGCTCGAGCTTCGGGCGCCCCAAAATATCTCAGGCCGTCGTTCCGCGCCGGCCCCAGCGGAGGTCAGGCATGGAAAACAAAGCCGCGCCAAACGGCAGCGTCTCGCTGAAGTTCAAGGACAAAGAGCTGACGCTCCCCGTGCTGAAAGGCACCTTGGGTCCGGACGTGGTCGACGTCCGCAAGCTGTACGGCGACGCTGACGTTTTCACCTACGATCCCGGCTTCACCTCGACGGCGAGCTGCGAGAGCCAGATCACCTTCATCGACGGCGACAAGGGCGTGCTGCTGCATCGCGGCTATCCCATCGGCGAGCTGGCCGAGAAGTCGAGCTTCCTTGAGGTCTGCTACCTGCTGCTGAACGGGGAACTGCCCAAGGCCGACGAATTCGCCAAGTTCGAGCGGACGGTGACGCGGCACACCATGCTGCACGACCAGTTCGACCGCTTTTTCCAGGGGTTCCGGCGCGACGCCCACCCCATGGCGGTGATGACCGGGGCCGTGGGCGCCCTGTCGGCCTTCTATCACGACTCGACCGACATCTCGGACCCCGAGCAGCGCATCATCTCGGCCCATCGCCTGATCGCCAAGATGCCGACCATCGCGGCGCGCGCCTTCAAATACTACCAGGGCCAGCCGTTCGTGCACCCGCGCAACGAGCTGAATTACGCCGAGAACTTCCTGCGCATGTGCTTCGCCGTGCCGGCGGAGGACTATGAGGTCGATCCGGTCCTGGCCAAGGCCATGGACAAGATCTTCATCCTGCACGCCGACCACGAGCAGAACGCCTCGACCTCGACCGTGCGCCTGGCCGGCTCCTCGGGCGCCAACCCGTTCGCCTGTATCGCCGCCGGCATCGCCTGCCTCTGGGGCCCCGCCCACGGCGGCGCCAACGAGGAGGCGCTCAACATGCTGAAGGAGATCGGCACGCCCGAGCGCATCCCCGAATATGTGCAGGGGGTGAAGGACCGGAAGTACCGGCTGATGGGCTTCGGCCACCGGGTCTACAAGAACTACGACCCCCGCGCGACGGTGATGCAGCAGACCTGCCACCAGGTGCTGGACGCGGTCGGCAAGCACGACGAGCCGCTGCTGCAGGTGGCGATGGAGCTGGAGCGCATCGCGCTGTCGGACGAGTTCTTCATCGAGCGCAAGCTTTACCCGAACGTCGACTTCTATTCGGGCATCACCCTGTCGGCCATGGGCTTCCCGGCGGAGATGTTCACCGTGCTGTTCGCCCTGGCGCGCACGGTGGGCTGGATCTCCCAGTGGAAGGAGATGATCGAAGACCCCTCGCAGAAGATCGGGCGCCCGCGCCAGCTCTACACCGGCGCCACCGAGCGCAGCTACGTCCCGGTGGAAGCGCGGGGCTGAGGAACGGCGGAGGGGGCGCCGCCGGCGCCTCCTCCGGTCTTTCGGACAATCGCCAACACCGCTTCGGCCGCCAGTCCGGCCGGATCGCCCTGGCCGCGGCCCATCTTGTCCAGGGCCGCGTTCTGGGCGGCGACCTGGGCGGCGCGCAGGGCCGGATCGTCCAGCCGGGCAGCAAGGTCGGCGGCGAGGATCGCCCCCGTGCACTGGCCCTGGATCCGCTCCGGGACGATCATCTCGCCGGCGGCGATGTTGAGCAACACCACATAAGGGGTGCGGATCAGCCGCCTGAGCACCGCATGCGTCGCCGCGCCCAGCCGGTAGCCGACCACCATGGGACAACCGGCCATCGCCAGTTCGGTGGTCGCCGTGCCCGAACAGGCCAAGGCCAGGGTCCCGGCGCGGAGGGCGTCGGCCTTGAGCCCCTCGTCCTCGATCAGCACGGGCCGATGGCGCCAACCGGCGGTCTGGGCCCGGACCAGCCCGGCCACCGTACCCGCCACCGGGATCACCACCTTCAGGCCGGGCCGCGCCGCCGCGAGCCGGTCAACCGCCTCGCCGAAGGGTGGACCTACCCGGGCGATCTCCCCCGGGCGGCTGCCCGGCAGCACCAGCAGGATCGGCTCGTCCGCGCTCGCCCCGATGTGGGCGCGCAGCCGGGCCGGATCGGCGCCGGAGAAGTCCCGCTGTAGCGCCGCGGAGCCGACGAACACCGTCTTCAGCCCTTCGGCCTCGAAATAGGGCGCGTCGAAGGGATGCTGGGCCAGCAGGAGGTCGACCGTGGCCGCCAGGGTCCTGGCCCGGCCGGGGCGCGAAGCCCACACCTGGGGTCCGACATATTTGACGAGGGGCAGTCCGGGCAGCCGCCGGCGCAGGCGCTGGGCCACGCGAAGGGTGAACCCCCAGGAATCGATCAGCACCGCCACGTCCGGCCGGGTCGTCTCGGCCAGGGCCGCGGTCTGGTCGGCGCGGCGCACCACCTTGGCGTAGGCCATCAGCCCTTCGAACAGGCCGAGGATGGACAGCTCGGCGATGTCGAACGGGCTTTGCACGCCTTCGGCCGCCATTTGCGTCCCGCCGACGCCGACGAAGCTCACCTGATCTCCCAGCCGCTGCTTGAGCGCGCGGGCGAGGCCCGCGCCCAGCGCGTCGCCGGAGGCCTCGGCGGCGACCAGCATGACGCGCAAGGCGGCGCTCAATCCCCCGCCTCCTGGGCCCCTGCCTCCTGGACCCCTGCCTCTGGGGCGACGCCGATGACGAACAGGCCCAGGCGGTCCGCCGCCTCGACCATCCGCGCCCGGTCGACCACCAGCACGCCGCCCGCCTCTCCGGCGATTCCGGCCAGTCCGGCCGCGGCGGCGCGCTCCACCGTTTCGGGGCCGATCACCGGCAGGTCGATCCGTCGTTCCTGGATCGGCTTGGGCGCCTTGGCGACGACGCCTTTCCAATGGCCGGGCGATCCCCGGAGGGCGGCGGGCAGTTCGGCGCAGCGGCGCAGCATGGCCTCGGTGCCCTCCTGGGCCTCCACGGCCAGCACCAGGCCGTCGACCACGACCGCGGCCTGTCCGATGTCGAGGGCGCCGACGGCGCGGGCGACGCCGAGCGCGCGGGCTATGTCTGCGGCGTCGTCGGGCCCCGGCGCCACGGCGCCCAGACTCCCCTCGCCCAGGGTCAGGCCCGCGTCCACCGCCTGGGCGCCCTCGACGGCGAAGCCCTCCTTCTCGAACTCGCCGAGCAGATAGCGCATCAGGGCGTCGTCGCCCCGGCGGGCGGCCGCCAGGGCGCCGGGCAGCGCCTTCAGCCCCCGCAGGTCCGGCTTCAGGGCGGCGAAGTCGGGGCGCGCCACCACCCCGGCGAAACAGACCGCCTCGCACCCCGAACGGCGGAGCAGTTCGAACACCTTGCCGAACTCGGCCACTCCGGCCTCCGCGCCTTCGAAATCCTCCAGGCCGGGACCGGCGAAACCCTTGAGGCGGAGGACGAACAGGGGCCGGCCGGCGGCGCGGCAGCGCTGGGCCAGGGCGATGGGCAAAGGACCGCCGCCCGCGATCAGGCCGAGCTTGCCTGGGGCCGCCGGGCTCACTGGCCCGGCTGGCACAGCGGCCGGGTGGCGTCGGCGCGGATGAAGTCGACGATCTCGCCGACCTCGGCCGAGCCGGCGAACACCCGGGCCACGTCGTCCAGCCGCTCCTGGAAGGTGCCCTCGGGCGCGAACAGCAGGCGATAGGCCGAGCGCAGGTCGTCGATGGCCTCGCGGGGGAAGCCGCGGCGCTTGAGCCCGACCAGGTTCAGGCCCTCCAACAGAGCCTGGTTTCCCCAGACCGTTCCGAAGGGGATGACGTCGCGGGTCACCGCCGCCAGGCCGCCGATGAAGGCGTAGCGCCCGACGCGGCTATGCTGGTGGACGGCGCTGAGCCCGCCCATCACCACATAGTCGCCGAGCCGGACATGGCCGCCCAGGGTGGCGTTGTTGGCGAACACCACATGGTCGCCGACCATGCAGTCGTGGGCCACGTGGCTGGCCACCATGAACAGTCCGTCCGAGCCGACCTGGGTGAGGCCGCCGCCCAGCACCGTGCCCGTATGCATGGTGACGTGCTCGCGGATCTGGTTGCGGGCGCCGATCAAGAGCCGCGTGGCCTCGCCCCGGTGGGCCAGGTGCTGGGGCGCGCCGCCGAGGACCGCGAAGGGGTGGACCACGCAGTCGTCGCCGACCTCGGTGACGCCCTCGATCACGACATGGGAAACCAGGCGAACCCGCGCGCCCAGGGTCACGCGGGGGCCGAGGACACAATAGGGCCCGATCTCGACGCCCTCGCCCAGGGCCGCGCCCGGCGCGACCTGGGCGGTGGGATGAATGAGCGCCATCAGGGGGTCTCGACCACCATGGCGGAGAACTCGACCTGGGCGGCTAGGCGTTCGCCGACGAAGGCCTTGCCGCTGAACTTGAACACGTCGGAGCGGGCGCGCACCACCACGACCGGCATGCGCAACACGTCGCCGGGGCGCACCGGGGTGCGGAAACGCACATCGTCCATCGACATGAAGAAGATGGTCTTGCCCTCGATGTCGGCGTCGAGGGTCTTGGACATCAACAGGGCGCCGCTCTGGGCGATGGCCTCGACGATCAGCACGCCGGGCATGACCGGATTCTCCGGGAAGTGGCCCTGGAAGAACGGCTCGTTCATGCTCACGCACTTGATCCCGACGATCGACTGGTGCGGGCGATAGTCCTCGGCTCGGTCGACCAGGAGGAAGGGATAGCGGTGCGGAAGCCGCCGCATGACCTCCGCGAAGTCGATGGCCCCGCCGGTCTCGACCTCCGTCCCTGGTGTCTCAGTCATCGGTCTCGGGCTCCCCACGGGCTTGCGCGCTTTTGGCGACCCAGGCCGTCTCTCGCATGAACCGTCTCAGTGGACGGGCCGGCGAGCCGCACCAGACCTCTCCTGCAGGCACGCTTTTCATAACACCGGCCGCCGCCGCGATCTTGGCCCCGGCGCCGATTTCCAGATGATCGGCGATGCCGGCCCGGCCGCCGAACATCACGCCGTCGCCCACCACCACGCTACCGGAAATCCCGGTCTGGGCGGCGAAGACGCAGTTTCGTCCGATTCGAACATTGTGCGCGATCTGTACAAGGTTATCGATCTTGGTGTTCTCGCCGATCACCGTATCGTCCCACGCTCCCCGGTCGATACAGCTGTTGGCGCCGATGGTCACGCGGTCCTGGACGATCACCCGGCCGAGCTGAGGCACGTCGATCATCTCGGCCCCGACGGCCGCGACGCCGAAGCCCGGCTCGCCGATCACCGCCCCGGCGAAGATGCGCACCTCGTCCCCGATCAGGGCGAAGCCGATCACGGCCCCGGCGCCGATGCGGCACCCCCGGCCGATGGCGACGCCCGGACCGATCACCGTATTGGCCCCGATCTGCGTCCCGGCCCCGATCCGCGCGCCGGCGCCGACCGTGACGCCGGCGGCCAGGATCGCGCCTGGCTCGATCTCCGCCTCCGGGTGGATCGCGACGGCGTCCAGGCTGGCGCGCGGCCGGTGCAGCCGAGCGGCCGCCAGGGCGTAGGCCGCCTGGGGCTGGGCGGCGATCAGGACGGCGCATCTGGGCGGGGCGCGGTCCGCATGGTCCGAGGTGATGAAGCAGGCGCCGGCGTCGGTATTCTCGAGGTCGCGCAGATAACGCCGGTCGCCCAGGAAGGCGATGGAGCCGGCTCCGGCCCGCGCCAGGGGGGCGACGCCCTCGATCTTGCGCTTCGCATGGGCGGGAACAGCCAGGACCGCGCCGGTCAGCTCGGCCAGTTCAGCCAGGGCGACCGGTCCCAAAGCGTCGTAAAACCGGGAATCCGGCATCACTTCCCCCGCCACGGCCCCTCGACGGTTCAGACGGCGCCGCCCGACCCGTCGCAAGGCCCTTCTTCAAATGCAGAGCGGGGTGGTCGCCCGGACCGGCGTCCACCCCGTCCTTTGGCTCAATCAGCGGCGCGGCGCGGGGGCCGGAGTCGCGGGCCTGGCCGGAGCCGCCGGAGCGGCGGGTCGCGCCGCCGGGGCCGCAGCGGGTCGCGCGGCGGCCGGCTGGTCGAGGTGTTCGCGGTCGAAGCTGATGGTGGTCATCTTCTGGTTCAGCTGGGTGGTGACATCAGCCGAAATGTCCATCGCCGGGTTGGCGGAGATCAGGCCCTCGGAGGTGAACACCGCCGCACACTTACGGGCGTTGTAGACGTTCACGAGCAGCGGCTGGACCTCTTGGGCGATACGGCCGAGGTTCTTCTGCTGGGTGGCCTGAAGCTCCTGCTGCCGCAGGTCGGCCTTGGCCTGATAGACCTGGATTCGCTGGTTCATGGCGTTGGCGCGCTGTTGGAACACGTCCGCCGCCAGGCTGGCCTGCTGGCCTTGGAGGGCGGTGGCGTCGCTCTGGATCGTGGCGCCTTCGGGCTGGAGCTCGGCCTGGACCTGGGCCTCCAGCTGTTGCATGCGGGCCTGGTAGGCCTTGCCGACGGTGGAATTGCCGATCGTGGCTTCGATCGAGAAGATGCAGATGCCCGGAATGGGAGCGCCGGTCGGCGGGGTAAGCGTCGGCGCGGCGGCGGCGGGAGCTTGGGCGTGGGCGGCGCCGGCGATCAGGAGCAGCGCGGCCGTCGTGGTCAGCAGTTTGGGGGCGTTCATGGCTCTTCTTAGAATTGAGTTGCGGTTGAGAACCGGAAACCTTCGGTCTGGTCGTAGGTTTCCTTGCGGAGAATCTTGCTGAAATCGAGGCGGATCGGTCCCATCGGGGAGTTCCAGAATACGCTGACCCCGGTGGAGGCCCGCAATCCCAGGCTGTCCTGGACAGTGGGGGAGGTCTTGGCGCTCTTGTCCAATTGCCCCAAGGTTCCGAACTCGGTGAAGAGCGCGGTCTTGATCCCGTACTGTTCGGGCAGGAGGTTGGGGAAGGCCAGCTCGAAGGAGCCGATCCCGAACATCTTGCCGCCGAGGGCTTCGTTGTAGGCGGTGTCGCGCGGCCCGATGCCGGCGATCGCGAAACCGCGGAAGGTGTTGCCGCCCTTGAAGTAGCGGTCGTTGATCCGGACGTTGTCGCCGCCCCACCCGAAGATGTAGCCGGCGGCGGCGTTGACCTGGAAGATGATGTTGTTGGTGATGCCGTAATAGAGCGTGCCGCTGAAGTCGGTGCGGACGTATTGGACGTCCCCGCCCACCCCGGCGAAATCCTGGCCGATGGTGGCGACGAAGCCTCGGGTCGGCTTGATCGGGTCGTTTCGCTTGTCCACCGTCGCGGTGAAGCCGACCAGGGAGGTCAGGCTGGTGCCGCGCTGGTCGCAGATGGTGATCGAGATCGCCCCGGTGTCGCACGACCCGCTGTCGACCTGCACGTCGTCCTTGTGGGCGGTGTAGCGCAACTGGAGATAGGCGTTGTTGCTGATCGGGTAGCCGAGGGTGACGCCGGCGCCGATGGAATTGGTCTTGAACCCGGCCTGTGACGAATAGTCGTACGAATAGTCGTAGGCGTTGATGCCGCCGCGCAGGTCGCGCCCGAGGAAACGCGGCTCGGTGAACGAGGCGTCGATCTGCTTCTGCAACGACCCGACGGAGCCGCGCAGACGGATATCCTGGCCCCGGCCGCGGAAATTGTGCTCGCTGATGCCGACGTCGAGCATCAGCTTGTCGACCGACGAATAGCCCGCGCCGAACGACAGCTCGCCGGTGGGCTGCTCCTCGACCTTGACCCTGAGGTTGGTGCGGTCGTTGGAGCCGGTGGGGACCTGCTCGATCTCCACGGTCTTGAAGAAGTTCAGCCGCTTGATCTCGGTGACCGAGCGGTCGACCAGCACCCGGTTGTAGGCGTCGCCTTCGGCGATGCGCAGTTCGCGGCGGATGACCGGGTCGATGGTGCGGGTGTTGCCGACGATGTCGATGCGGTCGACATAGACCCGCTGGCCCTCGCGGACCTCGAAGGTCACGTCGATGGTGTGGTTGGCGCGGTTGGGCGTGTAGCGCGGACGAATGTCGACGAAGGCGAAACCCGACGAGCCGGCGGCGAAGGTCAGGGCGTCCACCGCCTGCTCGATCTTGTCGGCCTGGTAGACCTGGCCTTCCTTGATCGGCAGCAGGGCGCGCAGAACCTGGCCGTTCAGCCGGCGCACGTCGCCGGTGGTGACCGCCAGCTTGCCGAAGCGGTAACGCTCTCCTTCATCGATCGTATAGGTGACGACGAAACGCTTCTGGTCATTGGTCAGTTCGGCGATCGTCGAGATCACCCGGAAATCGTAGAAACCACGGTTCGTATAGTATTTCCGGAGCTGTTCCCGATCGTACTCGATCCGGTCCGGATCGTAGTTGTCGTTCGAGGTGAAGAACTTGTACCAGTGCGTTTCCTTGGTGACGATGACGTCCTTCAGACTGCCGTCCGAGACCGCCTTGTTGCCGAGGAAGTTGACGTGGTCGATGCCGGTCTTGTCGCCCTCGCCGATCTTGAAGATCAGGTCGACCCGCTTTTGCGGCAGCTCGACGATTTCGGGCGTCACCTGGACGGAGATCCGCCCCGACCGCCGGTAGAGCTCGACGATGCGCTGGACGTCGGCCTGGACCTTGGCCTTGGTGAAGATCGAACGCGGGTGGATGGTCACCTCGTCGCGCAGCTTCTCGTCGTTGAGCGCCTTGTTCCCGTCGAACACCACCTGGTTGATGATCGGGTTCTCGACCACGCGCACCACCAGGGTGTCGCCCTGCATCTCGATACGCACGTCGGCGAACAGGTCGGTGCGGAACAGCGACTTCAGCGCCACGTCGATGGAGGCCGCGTCGACCCGGTCGCCCCGGGCGATGGGCAGGTAGGAGGCGACGGTCGAAGCCTCGATCCGTTCGTTGCCCTGGATGACGATGTCTCGGACCACCGCGCTCGGAGCCTCCGCCGCGGCGGGAGCGGCCGGGGCGGCCGGAGCGGACGGCTCGGTGGGAATGGGCGCGATCGACGGCGCCGTGCTCGGCGCCGGGGGAGCTCCCGGCGGGGGGATGGCGACCGCGGCCTGGGCGGCGGCTACGCCTGGCCAAGTCAAGGCGCTGGAGGCCAGAAGAGCCGTGCCAAGAAACGTGGCGGTACGGCGAGCGCGAGCGTTGGACATTGGCAACCGTCGGCAGGGGTCGGCGGGGTTCAGGAGAACAGCCCAAAAAAGCCGTGCTTAAACACGGACAGCTGCTGGAGATCGTTCCAGGTGGCGAACAACATCAATCCCAACAGCAAAGCAAGGCCTACGCGGTACCCCGCCGCCTGGATGCGCGCCCCGAGGGGGCGGCGGGCGACAGCTTCCCACGCGTAGAAGAGCAGATGGCCCCCGTCCAGGACCGGCACCGGCAGCAGGTTCATGAAACCGATCCCGACCGAAAGCACCGCCGCCAGGCCAAGGAGGGCCACGCCTCCGCCGAGCAGTTTGCCGCCCAGATCGGCGGCTCCGAACGCTCCGGCCTTGGCCGCGGCGGTCGAGGTGGCCGCGATCCGCAGCGGGCCGCCGAGCTGGTCGCCCGATTCGAGCCCGCGCACCAGCCGCCCGAGATAGAAGACCGTGGTGTCGAGGATGTCCCAGGTCCGCTTCACCCCGCCGGCGACGGCCTGGATCGGACCGTAGTGCTTGCGGTAGACGTCCTCGGGCCGGGCCGAACTTTTCAGGCCCAGCACCCCCAGCTTGGCCGAGGCGCCGGTCAGGCCGTCGACCTGGACCCGCCGCTCGGGCGTGGCCGTCAGCTCGAGGCTGCGACCCTCGCGGTCGACGCCGAAACGGATCGGCAGGCCGGCGCGCAGGGTGACGAACTGCCTTAGCTCCATGAAGTCGTCGATGCGGCGCCCGTCGATGGCGGTGACCACGTCTCCGGGCAGGAAGCCGGCCGCGGCCGCCGGGCTGCCCGGCTCCACCTCGCTGACGCGGGGGCGGTGCACGGTCTCGCCGATCGCAGCCAGGAGCACGGCGAACAGGGTGATGGAGAGGATGAAATTGGCGACCGGGCCGGCGGCGACCACCAGGGCCCGGACCCAGACCGGCTTGAAGTGGAAATATTTGCGTTCGGCGCCCACCCCTTCGCGGGCGACGATCTCGCCGCGCAGGCGCTGCAGGTCGTCGCCGTCCGGCACGGTGGAACTGGCCTCCGCGTCGCCGGCGAAGCGCACGTAGCCGCCCAGCGGAATCCAGCCCACCCGCCATTCGACCCCGCTCCGATCGGTCCACTTCACCAGGGACCGGCCGAAGCCGATGGCGAAGCGGTCCACCGCCACGCCCAGCCAGCGGGCCACGAGGAAATGCCCCAGTTCGTGCACGGTCACCACCAGGGTGAGCACGAACAGGAACGGCAGGACGACGATGGCGGCGTTGTACAGAACAGAAGCGATCATGGGCGGTGAACTTCCGAGTCGGTCGTGGCCATTCCGGTCATGGAGCGTCCAGATGGGCCACAACTTGGGCCGTAATCCGGCGGGCGTTCCGGTCAATCTGCAAAGCCTGTGCGACGGGATCATCCCCGCCCGCCTTCAGATCGCCTCGATCGGACATCCGCTCGAGGGTTTCCGCCACCGCCGCGGCAATATCGAGAAAGCCGATCCGGCGGTCAAGGAAGGCGGCCACCGCCGTCTCATTGGCGGCGTTGAGGGCGGCCGACGCCCCCTCCCCCGCCTTCAGGGCCTGGCGGGCGAGATCGAGGGCAGGAAACCGCTCGGGATCGGGGGCTTCGAAGGTCAGGGCGCCGATCGCGGCCAGGTCGAGCCGCGGCGCGCTCCACGGCAGCCGGTCGGGCCAGGCGAAGGCGCAGGCGATGGGCGCGCGCATGTCCGGCGGCCCGAGCTGGGCCAGGGTCGAGCCGTCCTGGTACTCGACCAGGCTATGGACCACCGATTGCGGGTGGACCAGGATGTCGACCTTCGATTCCGGCATGTCGAACAGGTAGGCGGCCTCGATCATCTCGAGGCCCTTGTTCATCATGGTCGCGCAATCGACCGATATCTTCGCGCCCATGCTCCAGTTGGGATGGGCCACCGCCTGCTCCGGGGTGACCCCGGACATGGCCTGGCGGGTCCAGCCCCGGAACGGTCCGCCCGACGCGGTCAGGATCAGCCGGGCGACCCGATCGGCGCAGGCGGGCTGCAGCACCTGGAAGATGGCCGAGTGCTCGGAATCGACCGGGATCACCACGCCGCCGGCGGCGCGCGCGGTCTGCAGCAGGGCCGGGCCGGCGCAGACCAGGCTCTCCTTGTTGGCCAGGGCGACGATGGCGCCGGCGCGGGCGGCGGCGAGCGTCGGGGCCAGGCCCGCCACCCCGACGATGGCCGCCATCACCCATTCGGCCCTGCAAGTGGCCGCGTCGATGATGGCCGCGTCGCCGCAGGCCGCTTCCACGCCCGAGCCGGCCAGGCGGGACTTCAGCTCCGGATAGAGGCTCTCCTCGGCGATCACCGCCAGTTTCGGCCGCCAGGTCAGGGCCTGCTCGGCCAGGAGGGCGACGTTGCGTCCGGCGGTGAGCGCCCGGACCTCCACCTCGGCCGAGCCTTCCGCCTGCGCGCGCGACAGCAGGTCCAGGGTCGAAACCCCGACCGACCCGGTCGAGCCGAGCACCGCCACGGACCTTTTCAACATGTCACAGATGTCCTGTCAGATGGCCGATCAGCCGCGCGCCGGCCATGGCCAGGATCGCGAACATCAGCCCGTCGACCCGGTCCAGCAGGCCCCCGTGGCCGGGAATGAGCTGGCCCGAGTCCTTCACGCCGAACCGCCGCTTGAGCATGGATTCCCACAGGTCGCCGCCCATGGTGAACAGGCCGACGATCAGGCCGATCACCGCCGCCCAGCCGCGGGTGGGGTCGCCCGTCCCCTTGGCCACGCCGACCACGATCATGGCCGCCAGGGCCGCCGCCGCCAGGCCCCCGAACAGGCCCGACCAGGTCTTGTTCGGCGAAAAGCGCGGCCAGAGCTTGGGTCCCTTGAAGATGTTGCCGGCGACGAAGGCGAAGATGTCCGCCGACCAGGCGATGGCGAGCAGCATCAGCGCCCAGTCGCGCCCGACGTCTCCCGACCGCAGCCAGACCAGGGCCACCGAGGGGGCGCCTATATAGAGAACGCCGAACCCCTCGTCGACGGCGCGCTCCCCCAGCTTCCACAGCCGCGAGACCAGGGAGGCGAGGAGCGCGCCCACGGGCAGCAGCAGCCACGCCAGGGCGACATGGCCCAGCCAGCCGGCGAACACCGCCGCCAGGACGGCGACGCAGATCACCAGGGCGCTGCGGAACGGGGTTTCGGGGGCGCTCATCGTGCCCCATTCCACGGCCAGCAGGGCCACGGCCGAGGCGACCACGACCAGGAACAGCCAGCCCCCGAGCCAGAACACGCCGACCACCGCCGGCGCCAGCACCGCCGCCGACAGCGCGCGCAGGCGCAGGTTCTTCCAGTCGAAGGGCTTGTGGTCGGTCATGGCCGGCCCCCGGGCCGCAGCGCCACGGCCCCCTTCGTCGCTTTCACCGCCTCGCGAACGGCCGACTGGGGGGACGCCTCCCGCGCGGGCGGTTGGGGGACTGGCCGAAGCTGCGACTCAGCCGGTGGCGAGGACGTCATGAACGTCGACTCCGCCATACCGACGCTCGCGGGTCTGGAACTCGTCGAGCGCCGCCTTCAAGTCCGCCGCGCCGTAGTCGGGCCACAGCACGTCCTGGAACACCAGTTCCGCATAGGCGGCCTCCCACAACAGGAAGTTCGACAGCCGCCGTTCGCCCGAGGTGCGCACGATCAGGTCCACCGGCGGTCCTGAGGCGGTCGAGAGGTAGCGGCCGAAGCCGGCCTCATCCAGATCCTCAGGGGCGATGCGTCCGGCCGCCACGTCGGCGGCGTAGCGGCGGGCGGCGTCGACGATGTCGGCCCGGCCGCCATAGTTGAAGGCCACCTGGAGATTGAAGCGGTGGTTGTGGCGCGTGCCCGATTCGGCCCGTTCGATCACTTCCAGAAGGTCCGGCGACAGGCCGGCGCGGCGGCCGATCACCCGCACGCGCACGCCCTCGCGGGCCAGGCGGGCGAGGTCGCTCTCGACATAGGTCTTGAGCAGGGTCATCAGCTCGGACACCTCCGAGGCCGGCCTGCTCCAGTTCTCGGTGGAGAAGCCGAACACGGTGAGCCATTCCAGGCCCTGGTCGGCCGCGGCCTCGACCGTGCGCTTGAGCGCGTTGACCCCGGCGCGATGGCCCAGGGTCCGCGGCAGGCCGCGGCTCTTGGCCCAGCGGCCATTGCCGTCCATGACGATGGCGACATGGCGGGCGATCGCGCGCGGCGGGGTTTTTAGCCCCGGTTTGGAGCCCGCAGTAGGCGACATCGCCTCGCTTCCTTCCGCAAACTGGCCTGGACCGCCCGGTCCGCGAGCCGCCCCATCACAGGTCGCTAAACCTGCATGATCTCTTGCTCTTTGGTTTTAAGGGTCTCGTCAATGCGCTTCACGGCCTGATCCGTGAACCCTTGTATCTCTTCGCCCAGCTTCTTGTGGTCGTCCTGGGAGATGGCGCCGTCCTTTTCGAGCTTTTTCAGCTCCTCCATCGCCTCGCGGCGGACGTTGCGGACGGCGATCCTCTGGGTTTCGGCATATTTCCCGGCCAGCTTGACCATGTCCTTGCGGCGCTCCTCCGTCAGCGGAGGGATCGGCACCCGCAGGATCTGGCCGTCGACCACGGGGTTCAGGCCCAGGCCCGCGGCCCGGATCGCCTTGTCGGCGGCGATGACCAGGGCCTTGTCCCAGATGCTGACGGTGATCATCCTGGGCTCGGGCACGGAGATCGCCCCCACCTGGTTGAGCGGCATCTGCGAGCCATAGGCCTCGACCTGGACGGGATCGAGCAGGCCGGAGGAGGCGCGCCCCGTGCGCAGGCCGCCGAACTCCTCCTTCAGGGCGACGACGGCCTTGTCCATCCGATCGCGGAACTTGGCGATGTCGGGTTTTCCAGGGTCGGACATGATCGGTTCTCCGGTTTCTTCTGGTCCTTCGGCGTCAGGCGATGGTGGTGAAGACGCCCTGGCCGTGGAGCACTTTCATGAAATTGCCCCGTTCGCGGATCGAGAACACCACGATGGGGATCTGGTTGTTGCGCATCAGCGATATGGCGGAGGCGTCCATGACCCTGAGGTCCTTGGACAGGACCTCCTGATAGCTGAGCGTCTCATAACGCTCGGCCGAGGGATCCTTCTTGGGGTCGGCGGTGTAGACGCCGTCCACGCTGGTGCCCTTGAACAGGGCGTCGCAGCTCATTTCGGCCGTGCGCAGGGCCGCCGGGGTGTCGGTGGTGAAGAAGGGCGCGCCGAGGCCGGCGGCGAAGATCACCACCCTGCCCTTCTCCAGGTGACGGATGGCGCGCCGGCGGATGTAGGGTTCGCACACCGCGTCCATCGGGATCGCCGACTGCACCCGGGTGAACACCCCGATCTTCTCCAGGGCCCCTTGCAGGGCCAGGGCGTTCATCACCGTGGCCAGCATGCCCATGTAGTCGGCGCTGACCCGGTCCATGCCCTTTCCGGCCAGGGAGACCCCGCGGAAGATGTTTCCGGCCCCGACCACCAGACAGAGCTCGACCCCGGCGTCGACCACTTCCTTGATGTCCTGGGCCACCGCCTCGAGGGTGTCGGTGTCGATCCCGAAGGGCGCGTCGCCCATCAGCACCTCGCCGGACACCTTGAGCAGCACCTTGCGGTAACGCAGGCCGGCGCCGGCGGGCGCGGGGGTTTCTGAGGACGAGGTCATGGAACAGCCGGACAAGGGAATCGGGATGGGCGATCATAACGCAATCGCGGGCGATCGCGCCTAGCCCCAGCGACGTAAGCCCTTACGCCGCCGGGGGGAAGTCCCCCGGCGGGCGGGGCGTCCTAGAACGCCTTGACCACGCGGGCGTCGGCGTAGCCGAGGGCGACGACCTGGACCCGGGCGGCCTGGGCCTGGGCGGCGTCGCGCCAGGGGCCCACCACCACGCGGTAGACCGTGCGGTCGGGCATGTCCAAGGGCCGGACCGCGGCGGTCCCGGCCCTGGCCAGGGCGTCGGCGATGCGCCGGGCCTTGGCCGGGTCGGAGAAGGCTCCGGCCTGGACCGCGAAACCCTCGCCGGCCGCAAGCGGCGCCGTGGGCGGGGCGACCTTCGCCGGTCCCGGCTGGCTGCGCCAGGTGGCCTGGACCATGGGCGGCGCTTCGGCGACGGCGGCCGGTTGCAGGCGATCGGCCGGACCGTTCCTGGCCACGAACAGGGGCTCCAGCGAGCCGTCCAGCCGGGCCGGGCCGATATAGCGCACCCGCACCTTGGCGGTGCCCTTTTCGAAATAGCCCAGCTCCTGGGCCGCGCCCCGGGACAGGTCGATGATGCGGCCGTTCTTGAACGGCCCGCGGTCGTTCAGCCGGACCCGCATCGACTTGCCGTTCTCGAGGTTGGTCACCTCGACGATCGAGGGCATGGGCAAGGTGGCGTGGGCGGCGCTGGCCGAATACATGTCGAAGCGTTCGCCGTTGGCGGTGGGCTGGCCGTTGAACTCGTCTCCGTACCAGGAGGCGACCCCGACCTCGTCATAGGCGGGCTGCTCGGCCGGCACGTACCACAGGCCGGCGACCTGGTAGGGCGCGCCGACCTTGTAGCGGCCGCCGCCCTGGACGCGCTCGCCGTCCGCGCTGGCGCGGGGCCCGGTCCTGCCGGCGGCCGGGGCCGTCTGTGAAGGGGCGGCGGCGGGCGGACTGACCCGCGCGCCCTGGGCGGCCATTTCCGGCGTGACGCTGGCGCAGGCGGTCAGGCCCAATCCAGACAGGCCGGCCATGGCCAGGAGACGCAAGGTCCCGCCGCGGCGAGCCGCGGTATTGTCGCCCTTCGGTGTTCTCATCATCGCTCCGCACCACCCGGCGCAGGCCTTTTGGCCTGAGCACGAAGCCCCCTCTTCGGAGAGCTGATCTGGAGGTTAAGGTAACCGCGGGCGCTGAAAGTGAGCTTAAAAGAAGTGGTTAAGTGGCGTGCACCACGTTTGCGGCCGTTTTTGCCGCAGGCGCCGCCCCGGTTTGCGGCCGGGATACACCCTGCTAAGAGCGGGCCGAGGATGGGTGGCCGAGTGGTTTAAGGCAGCGGTCTTGAAAACCGCCGTAGGTGCGAGCCTACCGTGGGTTCGAATCCCACCCCATCCGCCAGGGCGCCCGCCCCATGAGCATATCGGCATGTTCTTTCGTTGGCTCGACGGGAGCGGGTTAGCTGTCGGCTAAGGGGGCGCCCCATTCAGGGCGCCCTTTTTGTCACTTCTTCTTTCCAGCAGCCTGTTTGGGCTTGAGGTCTTCGCTGGTCTGGAAGGTGGTTTCCCCGTTGGCGTTCGGGCCGTTGCGCTGGTTGTCGCAGACCTCTTCCTCCACCAGCTGGTCGGGCCTGGCCTTCTTGTAGAGGACCCGCCGGGTCCAGGGTTCGGCGAAGGTCTTCGGGTCGTACATCGTGGCCCGCAATTCCAGGGTGGTCGGATCGGTCCGCCGGATCCGGGTCACCACCCGCAGGTCCTCCGAGTGAGGCGTGCCCGCGTAATCGACCGTCGTCTTGTCGGTCAGGCCGATGGTGTCGACGACCAGGGTGTCGCCTTCCCAGTGCCCGATCGAATCCCCGTGCCAGGTCGGCTCGAAGATCCTGTGGTGGGTGTCCTGCAGGTAGATCTGCCAGACCTCGTTGAGCTCCTGGGACAGGATCATGACCTGGCCGGGGGTCTCGAATATCTGGACCGGCCCCTCCACGGCGGCGAACATCATCAGGGGAATGCCCTGCCAGGTGCAGGTGGCGCCCATCCAGGAGAACGGCTTTCCGCTCGCGTTCATGGCCAGCCGCTTGTCGAGCACCGCCTGGGCGGCGGGCAGCAGGGACGGCACTTTCCCGTCTTCCGTCCGCGCCACTTCGGGCGGCGCCGCGTTCCCGTCCTGCGGCCTCGCGGGCCCCGGCGCCCCGGCTGCCCCGGGCGGCGGTCTGTTGGGCCGGGCGCGCTGCATGATCCAGCGGCCGGAGATCCCCGTGGCGCTCTGTTCCCAGGGCTGGGCGTCCTTGAGATAGGGCGCCGGTTGCGCCACCGCGCCGATCGGCAGGGCGAGACCCGCGAGCAGGACCGCGAGCGAAGGGGGTCTCGACTTGACGCGCATCAGGGCGTCTCGATCAGGTTGCGGTCGCCCAGCGGAGCCCCGTTTATGGAAATGGACTGGACCGATCCGCCGTGGCGGCCGTCGCGCAAGGGCGCCATGACCACCGTCACCTTGTCGCCGGCCTTGAGCATCTCGCGCGTCCAGCCATTGTGCTTGCGGACCAGGGACGGACTGGCGCCCTCCAGGCTGTATTCCTGCGGAACGCCGCCCTGCAGGACCATGAGCTCGAGGAAGATGTGGGGATTGGTCCATTGCCAGTCGCGCACGGTCCCTTCCAGGGTGACCTTCTTGGTGTTGTCGTACATGGCGGCGGAGTGGTGGGCCATCGCCGGCAGGGCGGCCACGGCGGCCCCAAGCATCGCCAGGGCCATGAGCTTCGCTTTCATCTTTTTCTCCTGGCGGACGGGCGCCATACGTCCGATGAAGTCTGGCGCCGCGCAATAAAGGACGACTGGCTGCCCTCGACAGGCCGAACGGCAGCTTCACGGATCACGTTTGTTTCGCACTTCAACCGCCGCCAGGCGGTTGGGAATCTCTGCTGTCGGCTGAGTTGATTTGCCTCCCTGCCTGGAGGCGAACTGGCGTCGAGCGCGTGTCACGGCGCAAGCCTCCCACCTGGGCTGTATGAGGTCAGCCTTGGGGAGCATGTTACGCAAATGCCGCCAAATAGCCAGTCGATCCCAGTCGGACCCAGGCCAAAACCGGCTTCCCGTCGATTCTCCGATCTCGTCAGTTTCGGAGGGCGATCTGCCCCGGGCGAGACAAATGGACCCCATTAACGATAAGTCCTGCACAAGCTGAGCAGTAACATTTGTTGAGCGGATTCATTCCCAGTTAAGGGATCCTCACGCTATGGTTGTGTAAGATCGCCTGAGGCTACTTGGGGGAGGAAGGGGATGCCTGTCTTCCGATACGCGGTGCTGATGTTCGGCGACGAGTGGAAGATTGTCACCGCACAGCGAAGGATCGGGCACTTCCGCTCCCGCCAACTCGCTCTGCAGGCTGGGGCGCGTCTGGCGCGCGAGGCGGCCTCGATCGGCCACGAGGTCGAACTTCTCGTCCAGGACTCCTTCGGCGGCCTGTTGAGCCAGGACGTCCTGCAAATGGCGGTCTATCTCGACATGATGCAGGGCGCGAGCGCCTCTCCCCTCGGCGAGGGGCCCGTCCAGCCCGGCACCCGCGCGCTCGAGTTCTGACGAACCAGTAAGGCGCCGCGGCGTCGGCCAAGAACAAGGCGGCCAAGGCGAACTGATGGTCCGGCTCCGGTGGGACTCGCCTCTCGCCTGGCCTTGCGACCTGGCCGACGTGCGGCAGGACGCACGGGTCCTGATCTGCTAGAGCACCGTATGCCCTACAGGATCACCTACACCAGCCCCGACGGCGCCACCCGGATCACCTGCGCGGATCCCGCCGAAGCCCTGCGCGCCGCGGAGGCCGCCATCGCGGAGGGCCGCGGCGACGTCTGGATCGCCGACGACGAACAACACCTGTTCAGCGTCGGCGAATTTGCGCGGTTCATCAACGGGGCGAAGTGAACCTCCGCCCCGTCGCCCTGCCTAGCTGAAGACGATCCAGGAACTGCTGAACGAGCTCGAAGGCACGCCCGCCAGGCCGATGGTGTCGCCGCCGCCCAGGTCGATCAGGACCTGGCCGGCGAAGGAGGTCACGGTGAAGGCCTGGCCGGGCGCCAGCACGATGCGGTCGCCCTCGGCGGCGTTGAAGTCGGCGACCCAGTCCTGCCCCCCGCCCCTGGCGAACATGAACCGGTCCGCCCCCGTCCCGCCGTATAGGATGTCGTTGCCGAGGTCGCCGGACAGTTGGTCGGCGCCCGCGTCGCCGTAGATGGTGTCATTGCCCTGGCCGCCGTAGACGGTGTCGGCGCCGGCGTCGCCGTGGACGATGTCGTTGCCGAGGTTGCCGTTGACATGGCCGTCGTCGCCGTCGCCCCCGGACACGGTGTCGTCGCCCTGGCCGCCGCGGACGGTGTCGTTCCCGGCTTCGCCCGACACCGAGTCGTTGCCGACGTTGCCGTTGACGTCGTCATTGCCGCCGCCGCCGGCGACCGTGTCGTCGCCGTCCAGGCCGCGGATGAAGTCGTTGTCGTCGCCGCCCTGGAGCAGGTTGTTGCCCGAGCCGCCGTCGATCGCGTCTGCCCCGCCGTTGCCGTAGATGGTGTCGCTGGGGCTGATGGAGACCAGATATTCGGAGGCGCCGGTGCCGATGATCGTGGTCGGAACGACCGGGGGCGTGACGCCGCCGCCGCCGCCCGGCGTGGTGACCGGATCACCCGGCTCGACCACGTTGTCGACGAAGATGAACAGCGACTGGGTGGACGCCCCCAGGCCGGAGTGAGCGTCGACGTTCACCAGGTAGACGTTGTCGCCATTGGCGTCGGCCGGAGCCTCGAAGTTCGGGGAAAAGGCCCCGGCGAAGGTCAGGGCGCCCGTCGCGGCATTGATGGTGAAGTCGGCCGCGTCGGCGCCGCCGGTGATCGAATAGACGGTCGGGTTGGCGTGATCGTCCGGAGTGGCGACGATGGTGGTGATCGTCGTGGGGTTGGCGGTGTTTTCCGAGACGTGGATCAGCGCCACCGAGGCGCCACCGCTGGAGGTGATGACCGGGGGTTCGACCACGTCGGCGACCGTGACCGCGACCGCCTTGGTGGCGAACAGGCCTCCCGAACTCGTCGCCTTGACGGTCACGTTGTAGACGTTGTCGGCGCCGACGTCGGTCGGGTGCTCGAAATTCGGCTTGGCTGCGAACGCCAGCGCGCCGGTGCTCGAATCGATCGTGAAGGCCGCCGCGTCCGCGCCGCCGGAGATCGACCAGGTGGTGCTGGTGCTCGCCGCGTCGGTGGTCGCCGTCATGGTCGACACCGCCTGGGTGTTCTCGTTGACGCCGAAGGCGGCGCCCGAGGTGACGACCGGGGTCACGTCGTCGACGTTGGTGACGTTGACGATGATGTTCTGGTCCGTGGTCAAGCCGCCCGAGGTGGCCCTGACCGTGACCAGATAGTGATTGGCGTCGACGCCGTGACCCGTGCCGGCCTCGAAGTCGGGGCCCGCCGCGAAGGTCAGGACGCCGCCCGCGGTGATCGAGAAACTTGCCGCGTCGGCGCCGCCGTTGAGGGCGTAGGTGGTCGTCCCGCCGCCCGCCGCCACGGCGGTCTCTACGGCCGTCTGGTTCTCCGCCACGCTGACCGTCGTCGGCGTCGAGAACACCGGCGCGCCGACGTCGTCGTTGGTGAGGGTGACCGTGCCCTGGTAGAACGGATGGCCCGGGTCCGAATTGCGGTAGATCCAGACGAAGAAGGTCTCGTCCGTCTCGACCGTCGTGTCCGCGTTGGCGGTGATGGTCAGGGTGTCGGTCAACCCCCCGCCCCAGGCCGGCGTCACGCCGCTGTTGACGGCGAAGTCCGTGGCGTTGGAGAGGTCGGAATTGAGGATCTTGAAGCTGACATTGTCGCCGTCGCTCGAGGCGTCGCCTGCCAGACGGGTGATGCTGAAGCTGAACGAGGCGGCCGTGCCGCCGGGGCTGCCCTCGGCCTGAGACGCCGAAGACGTTAAGTTGACCGTATAACCCATCTGGACCCCCCCAAGGCCGCGCGACGCACGGTCCACAATATAGGAGCCTATTCCATCGCCCCTCCGTGGTGAATAATCCATTACGTTTCGGCGATTGCAGGGAAGGCGGCCGTTCGCCTGACCGAGGGCGTTTCACCTTCCGGAAGGGCTTCCGGTCCCCTCGACGTCATGGGGACCTCCCCAAAACCGGCTTCCTCACCGCGCCCAGGGATGTCACGTTCGGACCATGAATCGGAAGACCCTGCTGATCCGCGTCGTCATCGTTCTGCTCGCCGCCCTGGCTCTGGCCGAGGGGTTGTCCCTGGCGAGGCCGGCGGCGCCGCCGCCCGCGACCAGCAGCCAGTAGCCGGTTCTAGGCCGACAGCAATTCCCGGCTCGATGCGGCCTGTTCGGCGATCCACGCGGCCTTGGCCAGGACGCCCCGGGCGCGGTCGAGCACCCCGTGCAGGGCCGCGCCCCCCGACAGGGCCTCCGCCACCAGGGGCGCGCTGACGCACAGGCGAAGGGCGGCGGCCGCATCGCCGCCGGGACGGCCGAACATGACCGGCTGGCCGAGTTCGATGCGCAGGTCCGAGGCCGCGCCAAAGCCGTCGGCTCCCGGCCAGCCGGCGGTGAGATTGGTCCGCAGCAGCCTGTGGACCAGGCTGGTCTCGGGGGGCGAGAGCAGGCGCTCGCGGCCGCCGACGCGGCTGCGCAGGGCGAAGGGGAAGATGGTGGGCATGCAATCCCAACCAGCTTCTACGCCCAGGGCCGAACGGTCGATGGGCGCAGCCGGGACCAGTTGCAGGGCAGGGCTTTTCCACATCGCCTCGGCGACCACGTCCCGGAACCGGGCCAGGAAGGCGGCGACCTCATACTCGGGAAGGGTCGAAAAGGCGCGCAGGTGCTCGATGGCGGCGCTCCAGCGCAGCAGCAGGCCGAAGTTGGCGCGCCCGGCCATGGCCGCTCCGGCCCGCCAATGCGCCGGCCACTCCCCCCGCGAGCAGCCGGCGGCGGCTTCCGCCGGCAGGGCCAGTTCCTGCAACCGCTCGGCCGCTTCGGCCGGGACGAACAGGGCGCCGGCGAAGGACGGTCCGGCGAGGAATTTGGAGCCGGTCATGGCCACCAGCAGACCACGCTGGAGATAGGTCCGGAGCGTCTTCGGCGACAGGCGGAACTGGCAGGCGTCGATCAGGATGTCGATCTGGTGGCGATGGCGCCGACGCAGGGCCAGGGCGCAGTCGAGGCTGGGGATGATCAGGCCGGTCTTGGACAGGTCGGCGACGATCAGCAGCACCCGCCGGCCCTCGGCCACGGCGGCCTCGGCCAGGGCCTCGACCTCGGCGTCCACCTCGCCCGGATCGCGCAATCCGCCGTCGGGGGCGCGGGCGCAGACGTGCGAGACGGTCCCGTCGCCGGCGGTCAGGGCCGACGGTACTCCGCTTCCGGTCTCGGCCGGTTCGCCGACGATCGACAGCAGCGGCCGGGTGGAGCCGGCCCCGACAAGCCGGGCGGTCAGCCGGTGAAGGTCGGTGCCGGACCCGGCCAGCACCGTCTGCAGCCCGGCCAGGTCGTCCAGGCCGAGCAGCGAGGCGAGCTCGCGACGCAGGGATTCGATCTCGCCGGCGTAGACCGCATTGGAGGACGCCGACCCGAGCTGGGCGATGACGGCGTCGCGCCGGCGCTCAGCCGCGGCGTAGCCGGCGGCGGAAATGGTCGAGGCGGTGGAGGAGCCGAAGGCGGCCACCGCGTCCTGCGGCGTCGGCGCGCAGCCGTAGCGATTGCGGCCGGTCCCGTCGAGGTAGAGGCGGGCGTCGCCGCCGGAGACCAGAAGGTCGGATGTAGCCGGCAAGGCCTCGGCGGTGTCGAGGTCCAGCCTGGTCAAAGCGCCGTGCACGAAAGCCCCCACCCCGAGCCGCGGCCAGGAGCCGCCCGGCAAGCGTGCGCCCGCAACTCCCTAGGATTGGTTAACGCCCGCTTCAGTACGGCTACGGAGCAAGGCCTCGAAAGCGTCGAACAGCTTGCGCATCTGGGGCTTCTTGTAGGGATACAGGTCCGGCGGATCGAGGTCGTGGACGATCATGCCGACATCGGCCTCGAACACCAGGATCGAGCCGTCGGCGAGCTCGGCGCAGTCGATGGCGAAATACTCCAGCCCCAGCCGCTGGTGCAGGGCCCGGAAGGCGTCCGCGTGGCGGCGGGCGAAATCGGCGTCGAAGCTTTCCATGGCCCCCTGCTCTTCCCGCCGCTTGCCCGCGTCCCCGGCCATGTCGGCGTTGAGATAATGGACCATCCAATGGTCGCCCACGGCCAGGTGGGCGAGGTAGGGCGCGCCGTCGAACAGGGCGATGCGGTATTTGCGGAACCGCCCGTCCGCGCCGGCATAGTCGACGTAGGGCGAGACGTAGAGCGCCGGGGCCGGCTGTTCGGACAGATAGGCGATCAGGGCGGCCGGATCGTCGAGCTTTTCCAGCCCCCTGCCCGCGTGGGAGCCGACCGGGCGGACGATGATCGGCCAGGTCGCGCCGGCGCCCAGCACGGTCTCGGGCCCCTGCTCCTTGACCAGCATGGCCACCAGGGCCTCTCTGGTCGCCCGCAGGGTGGGAGGGATGACGATCCCCGGCGCACCCGCCAGCTCCTTGTACAGGCGGTCGCGCGACAGGGCGGCGATGCGGTCGGCCGGGTTGATCATCGGCCGGGGCCAAAGCGTCCCCAGGCCGACCAGCTGGGCCAGCAGCGGCCGGGTCTGGTCCGACTCGCTGACGGCGATCATCGCCAGGTCGTGGTCGGGCAAGGCGTCGGGCATGGGCCCGCCCGCGCCGACGTAGAGCTTGGTCACCTCCACCCCGCAGCCCTCCAGCATCAGGTCGAGGGGGGTGTTGGTCATCAGGTCGCCGGCGCAGACCAGGGCCAGGAGCCGCAAGGGACGCGGGTTCGGGTCGGCGGGACCGCCGCCGGCGCCGATGCGGTCGTGGCGGTACAGCCGCTGCTGGCGCAGGGCCGCCTGTTGGCAGACCATGGCGTCCTCGGGCTGGCCGACCAGCTGGTACAGCACCCCAAGGTCCATCAGCGCCGCCGGGTCGAGCTTGACCGAGATGGTCTCGAGCGCCTGGGCGATCAGCGGCGTCAGATCGCCGCCCTCGAAGGCGAAGCGGACCCGGGCGGCCGGGTTGGGGGCGACGACGACCGGGACTTCGTCGCTGATCTTCGGGCGGGTCATGCAGGCTTCCACGCTATCAAACCGACAAGGGCTGCCGCGAACGCTCCGCCGCGGCGCTCCGCCCCAGGGCCAGCACGCCCTCGACCAGGGCGTCGATGTGCGCCTCGCGGGTGCGGTGGTTGACGATGGCCGCCCGGATCGCCAGCCGGCCGCCGAGGGTGGTGGTGGACGGCGCGGCCACGCCGCTGTCCTGCAGCCTGGCCACGATCCCCGCGTTGAGGGCGTCGAGATCGCCGGGCGCGTCGGCGAAACGGAAACAGACGATGTTCAGCCCGACCGGGGCCAGCCGCTCCAGTTCCGGCGCGGCGTCCACCCGCGCCGCAAGATAGGCGGCCATCTGACAGGTCTTCAGGATCGAGGCCCCGATGGCCTCGGGCCCAAGGACCCTCAAGGTGAACCAGGTCTTCAGCGCCCTGAATCCCCGCGACAGGTCCGGGCCGAAGTCGCAGGGCCAGGGCGAGCCGCCGGCCAGCCCCGTCGCCGCCTGCTTCAGATAGGCCGCGTCCGCGGCGAAGGCGGCCCGGTGCGCCTCGCGGTCCCGCACGAGGATGAAGCCGGCGTCATAGGGAACCTGGCCCCACTTGTGGAAATCGAAAGCGATGGACTGGGCCCGTTCGATCCCCTTCAGCCGCGGCGCCAGGGCGGGCGACAGCATGGCCAGGGCCCCGAAGGCGCCGTCCACGTGCAGCCACAGCCCCTCGCGCTCGGCCAGGTCGGCCAGGGCCGTCAAGTCGTCGATGGCCCCGATGTCCACCGAGCCTGCGGTGCCGACCAGCATGAACGGGGCGGCCCCGGCGGCGCGGTCGGCGCGGATGGCCGCCTCCAGGCTCGCGACCTCGATCCGGCCGTCGGCGTCGCTGGGGATCAGTCGCAGGGCGTCGGAACCAATTCCGGCCATGTCGAAGGCGCTCGGAACGCAGCCGTGCGCCGCCGCCCCGGCGTAGGCGACCAGCCGCTTCCCCGTCCCCGCCACGCCGCCCGTGCGCACCCCCGCCCCGAGAGCGGCCCGGCGCGCGACCAGGACGGCGATGAAGTTGGCGATGGAGGTTCCGGTGACGAACAGGCCGCTGGCCGTCTCAGGGAAGCCGAACAGGTCGGCGGCCCAGCGGGCGACCTGGCGCTCCAACAGGATCGGGCTCTGGTCGCGGCCGCCGAGATTGGCGTTGAGTCCTGCCGCCAGCATCTCCCCCAGCATGCCGACGACCGTGCCGCCGCCGTGGACCCAGCCCATGAAGCCGGGATGGCCGTTGCCCGCCCCATAGGGCAGCACCCGGTCCAGGAAGTCCCGGTGGACCGCCTCCAGGGACGACGGCCCAGTCGAAAGCGGCTCGGCGAAAACGGCGCGCACCGTCCCGGGGATCGGCCGCCGCACCGGGCCGTCGGAAACGCCCTGTACGTGGTCGAGCATGTCGTCGAGCATGCGGTGCGCCTGGGCGCGCAACGCCGCCCAGTCGGCCGGGTCCAGGCCCTCGGGCGGATCATTGGCGGATTGCCCGGCGGGTGTGCTCAAGGATCGGACGCTACGCTCGGGGTTCAGGGCGGCGACTCACCGACCGCCGGGCGATGATAGCAGACGCCCGCTCCTCGAGACCCTAGCCGCCGGCCTCCCGCGCCAGCAGGGCCCGCTTGCGCTCCACCCCCCAGCGATAGCCGGACAGGGCGCCGTCGGTCCTGACCACCCGGTGACAGGGGATGGCCACGGCCAGGGCGTTGGCGGCGCAGGCCCCGGCCACCGCCCGGACGGCCTTGGGCGCGCCGATCCGGGCGGCGATCTCGGCATAGCTCGCCGTCTCTCCCGCCGGGATCGCCTGCAGCGCCCGCCACACCCGCTGTTGGAAGGCGGTGCCGCGCACGTCCAGGGGCAGGTCGAGCCCCCGCGCCGGGGCCTCGACCAGGCCCACCACCTTGGCCACCACGGCTTCGAATCCGGCGTCGCCCCCGACCAGCCGAGCCTTGGGGAACCGGTCCTGCAGGTCGCGCACCAGGGCGTCCGGATCGTCGCCGATGAGGATGGCGCAGACCCCCTTGGGGCTTCGCGCCGCCAGGATCGCGCCCAGGGAGCACTGGCCGACGGCGAAGCGGATCTCCGCCTCGGCGGCCCCGCCCCGGCGATAGTCGCTGGGCGTCATGCCCAGGATGGCGTCGGCCTGCTCGTAGAACCGGCCGCTGGAATTGAACCCGGCGCCATAGATGGCCTCGGTCACCGCTTCGCCCTGCTCCAGCCCCTTACGGACCCGCTTCGCCCGGTGCGCGTCGGCGTAGTCCTTCGGGGTGACGCCGACGGCGGCCTTGAACAGACGGTGGAAGTGATGCGGGCTGAGGCCGCTCATCCTGGCCAGGGCCGCCAGGGTCGGCGGGGTCTCGGCCGCCTCGATGGCCCGGCAGGCCCGCTCCGCCATCGCCGCGTGGCGCTCGTCGAGGGACGGCTGGTCGGGCCGGCACCGCCTGCATGGCCGGAAACCCGCGGCCTCGGCCTCCGCGGCGGAGGCGTGGAAGCGCACGTTCTCGGGCCGCGCCGGGCGCGACGGGCAGGAGGGTCGGCAATAGACCCCCGTGGTCTCCACCGAATAGTAGAACCGGCCGTCGGCCGCCGCATCGCGGGCGGCCAGGGCCGTCCAGCGGGGGTCGTCGTGGGCCGCGGCTTCGGGGCGTTCCATCACAGACGTTGTCATAGCAGGTCTCCCGGCTTTCAAGCCTTTCGGACCGCAGACCTAACGGCGACGGCGCGCCTTCGCACTCCGGACCTTGCGCTGGAATTTCGCCGGCTTGGCGACGGGTTTGGGCGGCGGTTCTACTCCTGTGACGGGCAGGGTCGTCGGGTCCACCCCGTCGTGGACGGCCACGACCGCGTGGGCCACGTCGGCCATGACCGCCTGGCGCCGGGGGATGGTTTCGCGGGTCTCGGCGATCATCACCGCCACGGCGTAGACCCGGCCGTCGGGGGCGGTCAGCAGGCCGACGTCGTTATAGCCGGTGGCGAGATCCCCCAGCTCCTGGCCGGTGCCGGTCTTGTGGGCGATGGACCAGCCCTCGGACAGGCCGGATTTCAGCCGCATCGGCCCGGTCTCGGTCGAGGCCATGATCTCGAGCATCTTGGCGGTGGAGGCGGGGGAAAGCAGCTCTCCCCTCTTCAGCCGGGCCAGGCCGTCGACCATGGCCACGGGCGCGGCCCCGTCCTCCGGCGCCGCCAGATAAGCTTCCAGGGCGGCGATCCGGGTCCCCATCGGCACCGCGTCGCGGGCGGTCCAGAACGCCCGGCCGAAGGAATATTCCGGGCGCCACGCCACCGCGGCGGTCTTGGCCTGCAGCACCCGCTCCTCGGGGCCGCTGCGGATTTCGCCCAGGCGCCGGTCGGCGATCAGCCGCTCCACCGTCGGGGCGCCGCCGATCATCCGGGCGAGGATGTCGTTGGCGGCGTTGTCGCTCTGGGCGATCTGGTAGTGGAGCAGGGTCTCCACGGTGGTGGCGTAGGGGCCGGCGGTCAGGCGCTCCTGGATCGGCTGGTAGAACACGCTCATGTCCTCGCGCCGGACCAGGACGGGGTCGTCCAGGTGCAGCGCCCCCCGATCGACGGCGTCGAACACCGCCAGCGCCACCCACAGCTTGGAGACGCTCTGTTGCGGAGCGAGGAACTGGCCGTCGTACGAGGCGATCCAGCCGGCCTGCACGTCCTCGACGGCGATGCCGATCCGGCCCTGGAAACCCTGACCGAGGGTCCGCAGCCGCGCGGTGAGCGTGGCGGGCGCCTGCAAGGGTCCGGCCGCGGGCGCCGGCGGGGCCGCGAGCGGCGTCCGCGGCGGCGGTCCCGGTTCGGCCGCCTTGGGCAAGGGCGCGCCCAGGAGGACGAGCGCCAGGACCGACAGGACTGAATGACGGACCACGAAATGCATGGCCTCAAGGACAGGCCTGCCCCGCCCCCGCGTCAAGCGCGCTCTGGCGATGCGGCGCGCCCAGCCTTACCCTTAAGCCGGCCCAGAAGGAGTCGCATGCCCAGGATCGTCGTCGCGGTGCTGATCGCTTTGTTCGCCTGCGTCCCGGCGACGGCGCGGGCGCCGGACAGCGTCTTCGTCGAGGACCTGACCTGGACCGAGCTCGCCGCCACGGTGGCCGCCGGCAAGACCACGGCGATCATTCCCGTCGGCGGGGTCGAACAGAGCGGGCCCTATATCGCCCTGGGCAAGCACGACGCCCGCGTCCGCCTCCTGGCCGAGCGGATCGCGCGCGACCTGGGGAACGCCCTGGTGGCTCCGGTGGTCGCCTATGTTCCCGAGGGCGCGATCGATCCGCCGACCGAGCACATGAAGTTTCCCGGTACGATCAGCGTTCCGCCGACGGTCTTCCGCGCCCTGTTGGCCTCGGCGGCGGCGAGTTTGCGCCGCCACGGCTTTCGCGACGTGGTGCTGATCGGCGACCACGGCGGCTACCAGGCCGATCTGAAGGCGGTGGCCGACGACCTGAACCGGCGCTGGGCGGGGTCGCCGGCGCGGGCCCACTATGTCGCCGACTACTACCGTTCGACCGAGACCGCCTATGTGGCGGCGCTGAAGGCGCGGGGCTATTCCGCCGCCGAGATCGGAACCCACGCCGGCCTCGCCGACACCGCCCTCACCCTGGCGCTCGCCCCCGGCATGGTTCGCCCCGAAGCCTTGCGGCCGGGCGCCGCGGTCGGGGTCAAGGACGGGGTCCACGGCGATCCCCGCCGGGCCAGCGCAGCCCTCGGCCAGCTTGGCGTGGAGGCGATCGTGCGGCAGACCGTCCAGGCCATCCGCGCCGCCGTGCGCAGGCCCTAGAGCAGGATGCGAAAAACGGGCGCCGGCCTTCCATGCAAATACCGCCCCAACTTGGTGGAATCGATTACGTTTTCTGACCTCGGATTGATCCGATCCGATGTCGCCGCCATCAGGACGAGAGCCGCCTTGAAGATTCCCATGCCGAAGCGTCGCTCCATCGGCCGCCATCCTGGTCTCGGCCTCGCGTTCGCGGCTCTGCTCGCCGCCTGCTCGCCGGCCGGGAACCTGGTCGGGGGCGCTTCCCGCGCCCGAGGGACAAACATCTACAAGGGCACGGGCGCCGGCGACCTCAGCCCGGCCGTGGCCGGGGCGCTTGAGCGGATCTACGTCCCCAACGTCAATTCCGACGACGTCTACGTGATCGATCCCAAGACGCTGAAGGTGGTCGACCGCTATGGCGTGGGCGCCAATCCCCAGCATGTGGTCCCCTCGTGGGACCTGAAAACCCTGTGGGTCACCGGCAGCGCCAAGGGCAAGGGCTTCGGCAGCCTGACCTCGATCGATCCGGCCACGGGCAAACCCACCGGCTCCCTGCGGGTCGACGACGCCTACAACATGTATTTCACCCCCGACGGCGCCTCGGCGATCGTGGTGGCCGAATCCTTGCGCAAGCTGGAGTTCCGCGACCCCCGGACCATGAAGCTGCAAGGCGAGATGAGGGCGCCCGACTGCCACGGCCTGAACCACGCCGACTATTCGCCTGACGGGGCCTACGCCGTCTTCACCTGCGAGTTCGACGGCTCCCTGGTCAAGATCGACGTCCGCGCCCGAAAGGTGCTGGGCTACCTGAAGCTTGCCGACGGAGGCATGCCCCAGGATATCCGCAGCTCCCCCACCGGCGAGCTGTTCTATGTGGCCAACATGATGACCGACGGGGTCCACCTGATCGCCGGCGACAGCTTCAAGGAGGTGGGCTTCGTCCACACCGGCGTCGGCGCGCACGGCCTTTATCCCAGTCGCGACGGCAAAAGTCTCTATGTCGCCAACCGCGGCAGCCACGACATCGCCGGCAAACCCAAGGGGCCCGGCAGCGTCTCGGTGATCGATTTCGCCACCCACAAGGTGGCCAAGACCTGGCCCATTCCCGGGGGCGGCAGCCCCGACATGGGCAATGTCAGCGCCGACGGAGCGAGGCTGTGGCTCTCGGGCCGCTTCGACGACGTGGTCTACGCCATCGACACGACCACGGGCCACGTGGATTCCGTCCCCGTCGGCCACACGCCGCACGGCCTGGCGGTCTGGCCCCAGCCCGGCCGCTATTCCTTGGGGCACACGGGGGTGATGCGATAGGGCGGATGCATTCATCCTCGACTTGAGGCAGGCTGGGCGAGAGCCGGGCCAACCCGCCGGCGTTCGGAACATGTCCATGCGGGCCTTGGGTGAAATGGCCGCGACAGGCGCAGCGGTCCTGCTGCTGCTCCAGGCCGCTCCAACGACGGCGGCGTCGGAGCCGCAGCAGCTCGACGCCGTCCCCGGCGTGCCGGCGCCCTTGGCGGTCGAAAGCAGCGGCCGCGCCGATTGCAGCGTCGGCGCGACGCCGAGCATGAGGGTGGTGGTCGCGCCGGCCCACGGCACCCTCGCCTTGCGTCACGGCCAGCTCAGGCGGCAGGGTTCGACCTGCCCAGGCGCGCCGGGCTATGTGGTGCTCTATGTGCCGGACGCCGATTTCAACGGCGACGACAGGGTGACCATCGAGGTCTCGTCCGAGGACGCCCCGGCCGAGACCCTGGCCTTCGAGATCCAGATCAAGGGCAAGACCACCCCGCCGCCCAACGGGGTCTGATCATCGCGACAGACGAAGGGCGGCCCCTTGGGAGGGCCGCCCTCACGGTTCAGCCTTCGGTAGGCCTCAAGGAGTCGACGTCCCCGTGTCCGCCGGAGCGGCGGGGCCAGCCGGAACGGCGGGTTGCGGGGCCGCCTCGACCGCCGGGGCCGGGGCTTCGACGAGTGGATTAACCGCCGTGGCGGGAGCCGGAGTCGAGGGCGTCGCCGGCGTCGCCGTCAGGCTCTCCGCGGGCGCCTCGGCGACCGGGGCGGCGGCGCGACGCGCCGGCGCGGTTCTGATCGTGGGCCGCGGCGTCGCATTGCTGGCCAGCAGCGGCGGCGGAACCGAGGTCTGGACCGTCTGCGGAGCCGGCGCCGCCGCAACCGGGGCGCTCAAGGCGGGCGACGGACTGGTCTGCAGGGCCGTCTGGGTGGTCCGGCTTGTCTGGGCCGTGGTTTGAGTGGTGGTGTCGCTCGGCCTGGAGCTGCCGATGATGATGGCCGCTCCGATGGCGACGACGCCGACGATCCCGGCCGGGATCAGCCAGTTGGGACCCTTCTGACTGCGTCCGATCCGGCTGTAGAGGGCCGCGCCCTCCATGGCGCCGCCGGACGGCGCCTGCGGCTCCATGGTTTCGGGATTGGACGCCGCGGTTTCCGCTTCGGAAAAGGTGATGGCCATTTTGGCGGTTCCTCTGTGACCTCTGGACCCAATCAAATGGGTTAACATTACAAAGGTTGCAAAGAACGAGAGGGTCCAGGGACGACCGCCCTGGAAAATCGACTTAAGGCCTGTGGATGATGCTCGTCGAGTTTTCCCTTTACACTCATGCGGATGCCAAGAACCGGAGCTGTATTCATGGCGCGCCGATGTCATCACACAAAGGTGACTTCACCGCTTTGCCAAGGGGTGGAATTGACCTTGCGCCAACCCGCCTGGCTCAACGGAAACCGCCGCCGGAGGGGTGCTCCGACGGCGGCTTGGTCGCTGAGGGGCGATGGAGGCTCTCCGAAAGGAGAGCTT
>Ga0310811_10000214_pt1 | contig 84057 bp, 64 predicted proteins | sample YCmetagenome_FD_207642 | JGI IMG/M metagenome (GOLD analysis project Ga0310811, IMG submission 207642) | Soil microbial communities from experimental microcosm in Duke University, North Carolina, United States - YC | ecosystem: Engineered > Artificial ecosystem > Soil microcosm > Unclassified ... | reverse complement strand
GGATGCTTTTGCAGCAGCCAATCAACGTGCTCCTGCGCCTGTTTAGGCTCGCCACCCGCGTTCAGCAGGTTGGCGCTCTCAAGATGCGCCTTGTAGTTCTCCGGGTCCAATTCGAGCGTGCGGTATAGTTCCGCATAAGCGCGTTGCCAATCCTGGACTTTTTCATAGGCTTGGGCCAATCCGTAGTGTGCCTCGACGAACCGTCCGTCCACCTGGGTTGCGTTGCGGAACTGAATGATGGCTTCGCGGTACTTGCCTTCCTCGTAATATCGCTGCCCGCTCTCGAAATACTTTTGTTTACGCACATTCGGATCGCGGGAACAACCCGTGACCAGCGCGGCCATACAGCCGGTGAGGAACAGAACTCGAAGCAGCAAAGATGATTTCATTTACTAATCTCTCCCGAAGTCTCAATACGCTCTAAAAAAATCTAATCCTGCGATCAATCCAAATATGCATGCAAGCAAAATTCAAACAGTGTTAACGCGGAACATAGTCGTTGATCACCGGCGTAATCGCGTTCGCTAGGGACAACAACCGCGACTGCGCCGAGTCAAGTGTCTCGCCGCGAGAAATTCCGGTTACAAGCCGAATAAGTGCGCCGTCGGTTCTGTGCATCCGGATTGAATCGGTTACCAAATAAAATTTTGCTGAATATTCACTGGCCACGGCACGATTGTGGGCCAGGTACCAATACAACACCAAGTCCCGGTTTTCTCCTTGCGCAATCACGTAACGATTCGCGAAAAACGGGGCTTGGCCGTTCAGAGATAGTCTGACTCGATCCGATTCGATAGGAGTCCACCCGGCTCCAGGCAGGCAATTTTTAGGTGAGTGAATAGTGTCACCCGAGCGCTGACTGGGGAAGTACGCAATAAAAAGATCGGCATAGGAGCCGCTTTTCGCTTCGAAGTAAGTGCGGGTAAGGAAATCGCCGGGGCCGAGCACATCCAGAATTTCTTTGGGAAGGGCTACGTCCCTGACGCCGGCCCAGTCGCCGACGGTTTTGGGAAACGAACTCAAAGCCGGACGCGGCGGAATGATTTCCGCGGTGTTGCGCGCGTGCAGCAGCAGTGCGGTGCCGCCGAGAATGGCAATCGCGATCAGGAACCTCCAGTAAGCTTTCATCGCTGCATCTCCCTTCGCGTGAGGAAACCTTTTATGCACCAATGCACACCGAAGAGCAGCAGAAGCGACACCACAAAAATTAGCCAACCGGAAAACTCGTGGAAAAACCCTTCAGCCTTATCCGGGTCCCAGTACTGGACCAACAAACCGGTTCCGAAGATGCGGAATCCATTTGCGGCGACGGCGATCGGTATTGAGGCCAGCGCGAGCACGACGCGGAGCCACACGCGGCTTTCCAGCAAATATCCGTACATGACGGCGAGGGTGGTGAGCGAGAGCAGCGAACGTATGCCGCTGCACGCGTCGGCGACTTCAAGCGGCATCGCCGGCAGATTAATGATGTTCCCCTCGCGCAGTACGGGTACGCCGCATAGAGGAAGACTCCAGGCTGCCAGCTTCGAGGCGAAAAACTGGAGCGGCAGAGTGATCTGATTCAAAATGATCGCCGGGATCGGAATCATCAGGGTAAGAAAGAGGAGCGGAAACAGCACCGCTTGCAGCATCGCCCAGCCATGAAAGAAGATCACCAGGCCGCCTAAAAGCAGAATGAGCGATACTCGCGAAAGAAACAGTTCGGCCCCAAACACCCCCAGGATCAGCGTGCAAATTCCAAGAAGAATGACCGGCAAACCCCAGGAAGATGGCCTGTGTGGCACTGCGACAAGCCGAGCTCGGTTCTGCCAGAGGACGAATCCCACAAACAATGGGACGAAGAAGCCGTGAGAGAAATTCGGGTCTTTCCACCACTGCTTGACCAGAGGTATAAGGATGGGAACGTAAAGCCAGGCGATCAGCCCCAAAAGAACCAGGTATTTCCAGTCCGCCAACCCCTTGTGGGAATGCCGCTCGGTTCCTGATTGTGGCAGTGCGATCTCGGCGATCTGGCCCATAACCCCGGACGTTCTCTCCATACAAAAAGATCAGATCACGACTGGCAGTTGCAATTAGAGTGCCGGGTATGGCGGGACTGGCGACTGCTGTGTCCTGGACGCAGTCGCAACCCCCGTAAACTCAGGCAACTTCCTTCCATACAGTCATATACGTCATGCGAGCGAGCTGGCCGACCTTGGTTCTTCGCAGCAAGGCGGGAGTGCCAGAACCGTTGAAACCGCGAAAATGGATAATTTGTTTCCATATGTTGCCACAGCAACCGAAACTCTGTTTCTAATGGCTAACATGCTGATTTATATGAACCTTGACTTGATTCTGCCTCGAGACAGAATCGAGAGTACCATCTTTGGTTACGGCATTTGTGAGAAAAGATTTTCCCTTTTGTACGACAAGTAGTAGCGTTGAACAGGTCGTCTTGCAGGCCGATCGCCGCGTAAACGATTGAAAAGGCGAGATCCATGCTCCTGACGTCCTGTGGATCGAGAAAGAGGGTTGTGGCCCGATCCTTGCTCAGTTACACCCGAAATCACCCTGCGATTTGCGCTCCCCCGGCCATCAGCAGGCATTTTCATGCAAGCGAATTCTACCGAGGGCACAAACCTGTCTAGCGCGACTTCAATCGCAATGCCCCATCTGTTCGAGGCGGTGAGCCCGAGCATGAAGGCGGTCGAAGCCGTGGTCCGCGAATTGGCCCACAGCTCGGTTCCGGTCCTACTGCTGGGCGAGCGAGGGACGGGCAAACGAACGTTGGCGCAGCGAATTCACGCGGCCTCCGACCGCCCCCAAAACGACCTTCTTGATGTGACTTGCGCCGGTCTTGCGCCTGCGGAGCTCGCAGCTGGCAAATACAGGAGCGGGGTTACCCTTTATCTGGACGAAATCGGCGATCTCAGCCCTGCGTGCCAGGAACGGCTGCTGGAAATGCTGTCGCCGCAGAATGATAATGGGCCACATGTCCATATTATCTGCGGAAGCGGACGCAACCTCGAGGCGGAGGTCCGAGCCGGACGCTTTCGCGAAGATCTCTACTATCGGCTGAGCGGAGTTTGCCTGCGAATTCCGCCGGTGCGGCAAAGGCAAGAAGACGTTCCGCAGCTGATCAGTTTCTTCCTCTCGAAGTATTCCGCAGCTTTTCAGCGTCCTATTCCGCCATTGAGCAAGGAGACGCGCCAGCTTTTCCACGAGCACACCTGGCCGGGAAACCTGGTTGAAATCGAAGCCGCAGCTCGGGCCATTGTTGCAGTGGGTGACGAGACGGTCGCCATGGGCGGCCTGCGTTCCATGCTGGCACGCGCTCATAACGGTAATGGCAAGACTTCGTTGAAAGAAGCGGCACGGGCCGCGTCTCGCGAGGCGGAGAAGGAACTGATTCTGAAAGTGCTGACGCGAACGCGATGGAACCGGCGCCGCGCGGCCCAGGAACTACAGATCAGTTACAAGGCTTTGTTGTACAAGCTGAAGCAGATTGGTTACACCGAATACGGAGCGACCTAAATTTCGGAGACGACATGAAGCGCAACATCGCATTCGTGATTAGTACATGCATGTTTTTGGGCGCAGTAATTTGCGCCCAGAACTCACCGGCCAAAGACACGGCGAAAGACTCATCGGCGCCGACACCGACGGCGTCGCAAGCAAGCGCCACCTACGTGATCGGGCCGGAAGACACACTCTATGTGAATGTGTGGAAAGAGGCGGACCTGACGGCGACCCTGCCGGTGCGAGCCGACGGAATGATTTCTCTTCCGCTGCTGAATGATGTTCAGGCTGCCGGGCTGACGCCGATGCAGTTGGCGGCGTCGATTACCGACAAGCTCAAGAAGTATGTTTCGGATCCGCGGGTGACGGTGACGGTGACGCAAATGAACAGCCAGCGGGTTTACGTCACCGGTGAGGTGTCGCACAGCGGAGCCATGGCGCTCACCCCCGATATGACCGTGCTTCAGGCGCTATCGTCGGCGGGTTTCACGCAGTTTGCGAACACGAAGGGCATTTATGTTTTGCGCTCGGAAAACGGCCAGCAGAAGAAATATCCGGTGAACTACAAGAAGCTCATTAAGGGCGAAGACAGCTCGAGCAACATCATGCTGAAACCTGGAGACACAATCGTCGTACCGTAGGCAAGTTTTGAGAGAAGGCATGCATACCGAAGTCATGAACAAATTGCGAACAAATTTTACTTTTGCGGTTTTGGCTTTTGCGATGGCAGCCCTCGGCGCGGCCGCACAAGCTCAGAATACAACCGACCAGGATCAGAGCGGGGCGGCTCCGGCTGCCACCGGTCCTGACAATGGTGCCCAGACGATCGAGAACCCACCACTCTCCGGACTCGATCAGCCGTCCTTTGAACCTGGGTTCGGGGCGCGTAGTTACTTGGTACCCAAACTCCAGATCAACGAGGCGGTAGATACGAACCGTACGGGACAGTTGACTACCGTGAACGGGCAGAGCGTTCCGGCTATCAAGGGTGTGACGCGGGGCTTGGGTTCTTTGACGTTGCAGAAGATGTGGAAGCGACATCCGCTCGACATTGACTACTCGGGCGGTGTGGCGTGGTATCAGGGGCTCGATACCTTTTATCAGGTCCACTCTTTGAGTGCCGTCCAGAGATATCAGTGGCGCACTGGCCAGGTTGCGTTCCGTGATGACTTCAGTTATCTGCCTACCGGAAACTTCGGGTTCAATTCATTCGGTGGCAGTGGCGCGATTTCAGGCGGCGGCTTGGGTGGAGTAACTGGCGGCGGATTGGGAAGCGGTTTTGGAGGGGGTGGTACTGGTTCTTTCGGAACCAGCAATTTCGGTAGCACTGTGAACCAGCCGCGTGTTTCGAATATGTCTGTGGTTGACATTACCCAGGCATTTTCGCCGCGCAACTCTATAACGGTCGCGGGTGGCTACGGCATCAACGATTTTCTCACCAACCAGGCGGGATACGTCGATAGCCATCAATACATGGCGCAGATAGGTTTCAATCGAAAGCTCACCCGTCAAGATCAGATCGCAGTCATGTACTCGTATCAGGATTTCACTTTACCCAAACAAGGCAGCGGGTTTTTCGATGCCAATGTAATCCAGGTCGTATACGGGCACCGCATCAACGGCAAGTTGGACCTCCAGATTGGCGGCGGGCCGGAGTGGGTCCACAGATTCTTCGTGAGCGTGATTCAGATACCAAATCCATTACCACCTCCTGTCAACTTGACGTTTTTTACCCCGGTCGGCAATACGTTCCTCTCAGGCTCGGGGCGAGCGATCCTTACTTACCATTACTCATCCCGCACGAACATGAACTTGACGTATTCCCGCTCGGCCAATGCCGGGTCCGGCCTGCTGGCAGGAGCTAACACAGATGCAATCCGGCTAGGGCTTAGCCATCAATTAACGCGACGCTGGAGCACAACTTTAGACTCCGGGTATTCATACAGCAAGCGAATCCTGAGTTCCAGCACAGCGCAGGCGGGAAATTCCTCTGCCTACCGCTACTGGTATGCCGGAGGTGCGTTACGGTACCAGCTGTCGCGGCATGTGGGCACGTTTGCGAACTACCAGTACGACGCGATCGGCTTCGCCAGCGGGATTTGCTCAGGAAGTCCTGCCAGCTGTGCAGCCAGTTACGGTCGTCACGTGGGCCTGATTGGTTTGGATTGGACGCCGAATCCAATTCGGTTGGAATAAATTGTGGGCCGGCCGAACGCCGGCAGATGGGAAATAGTCAATGGAGAACCGCGAATTAACAATGGACGATTACTTTGCGATGCTTCGGCGTCGCGTAAAGGTGATCCTCATTCCCACGCTGCTCGCGCCGCTGGCGGGCTTTGCCCTGTCTTACGCTTTTTCTCCGAAATACACCTCGGAGTCGCTCGTACTTGTGGAGGAGCAGAAGGTTTCAGAGATCTACCTGAAATCCGGGGTCGGTCAGGACTTGACCCAGCGAGTGGCGACGCTGCAACAGCGGGCGATGAGTGCCGAGAACCTCCGGCCTCTGATCGAGAGCCTGGGCATAGCACACGGAGCGAATATAGACGGGGCGATTGACGGGATTCGAGCCAATGTCGCGATTAATCCGGTGGTCACCACAGCCCTTGGACCAGTACCACCTGGTGGAAGAAAACAGAGCGCGTTGCCAGGATTTAACGTCGCTTTTACTGCGAGTAATCCTCGGCGGGCGCAGGAAGTTTGCGCGGGCGTAACCAACATTATGATCCGCGAAAACCTGAATGACACCTCCGCCAACGCGCGGAGCACGGCCGATTTCCTCGGACGCCAGGTGGAAGATGCCAAGCGCAACCTGGACCAGATGGACGCAAAACTGGCCGACTTTAAGAAGCGCTTTGTGGGTCAGTTGCCAGGCAGTGAAGATAAAAACCTGCAGATGCTGATGGGCATGAACTCTCAGTTGGACGCCAACACTCAGACCCTGAACCGGGCGCAGCAGGACAAGGCATACACGGAATCGATGCTGGCGCAGCAACTGGCAGCGTGGAAGTCGTCGCAGACTTCCACCAACCCCCAGAGTCTGCAGCAGCAGCTGGCAACATTGCAGGCGCAATTGATCAGCCTGCAGGCCCACTATACGGACGACTATCCGGACGTGGTGAAGACGAAACGCGACATTGCCGAGATACAGAGGAAGCTCGACGAAATCAACGCGGCAGCAGCTAATCCAACGAACGTCGCGACTGACAAAGAAAATCTCGCTGAATCGCCGGAGATCAGGCAGTTACGGATGCAAATCCACCAGTACGAACAGTTGATCACCCAAGGCACGCGGGAACAGCAAAGACTACAAGAGCAGATCAAAGTGCTTCAGGGCCGCGTGGCGCTGAGTCCGGCAATTGAGGAAGAGTACAAGGAATTGACGCGCGACTATGACACCGCGCAGAAGTTCTACGAAGACCGCCTCGCCAACAGGAAACAGGCGGAGATGCAGGTGGCTGCGGTGCAGGAACAGCAGGGAGAAACGATGTCGGTACTGAATCCGGCCGAACTTCCGGATTCGCCCAGTTTTCCCAACCGCATCATGTTTGCGGGGGGCGGCTTCGCCGGCGGGCTGATGCTGGGGCTTGGCCTGGCCATCTGGCTGGAAATGCGAGATACCTCGCTGCGGACAGAGAACGACGTGGTTGCGGTGCTAGACCTGCCGGTCTTGTCGCAGGTGCCATGGGTCGGAGTGGACGAGGAAGAGAAGGACAAAAAGAACGGCAAGCGGAAGTCGAAGATCGGCGCGAAGGCCAAAGCCGAAAATCAAGAGACAGTTGAGGTCTAAGCAGGAATGTATAAGGAATTTTTTGGGCTGCGCGCCAACCCGTTCAATGTTAATCCCGATCCGCGTTACTTGTTTCTGACGCGGCACACGGAAGAAGCGCTGGCATGTCTGACCTACGGTATCCAAAGCCGGAAGGGCTTCGTGCTGCTCACCGGAGAAGTGGGGACTGGCAAGACGACGTTGATCAACAAACTGCTGGAGTGGTTGCGCGCCCAACAGGTGCCCACCGCATTCATATTCAACTCGCGGATGAACGTTCCGCAATTCCTCGATTACATGATGGCTGACTTCGGGATCCCGTGCGATACCCGATCGAAAAGCCAGATCCTGCTGCGCTTGTACAACTGGCTGCTGGAACGTTATCGCTCCGGCGAGACTGCGGTTTTGATCGTGGACGAGGCGCAGAACCTTGCGGATGAGGTGCTCGAAGAAATCCGCATGATGACCAATCTTGAGACCTTCACCGAAAAGCTACTGCAAATTGTTCTGGTTGGGCAGACCGAACTCGAGCAAAAACTCAAACAGCCCAATCTGCGGCAGCTGCGGCAGCGGTTGACGTTGCGCGCGAAAACCCACCCGCTCACGCTCGATGAAACCAAAGCCTACATTCAGCAGCGTTTGCGCATCGCAGGATCGAATGGGCAGCCGATATTTGACGGCGACTCACTGAGCGCAATCCACCGTTACTCGAACGGGATACCGCGCGTGGTGAATTTGATTTGCGAACATTGCCTGGTGAGCGCATTCGTGGACCAGCAGAAGGTCGTGGGTACAGGGATTGTCGATGCGGTGGCGCGAGACTTTGATCTGGGCGACAACCATGCGGCCATGCCTCCCATGGCTTCGCAGCCGCCGGATAGGTTCGACTTGGTCGATGCATTGAAAACCATCTCCAACTTAGCGGAACGATTGAAAGACACGGAACGGGATGTAACCAAGGAAGGGAAACTATGAGCCGAATTCATGAAGCCTTGAAAAAAGCCGAACAGGAAAGGGCCGCAAACCTGGGGCAGTCCGGCGGTCGAGTCGAGACCGTACCTGCACCAACGTTCGAGCCCATCGGCAATTCCGACCGCGCCATCGCCTCTTCTTTGGTCATGTCCGGGGCGGCGCCCACCATGGCGCTTTCCCCTGAAATCTCGCTGGCGCGCAGTCGCCAAACCCAATGGAGTCCCGATCCGAAGACCATGCTGTTCTTTAGCAGCGAAGAGCATGCACCTGGGATGGAAGAATTTCGCACACTGCGCACGCGGCTCTATCAGGCACGGGAAAAACAGCCGCTCTCCAAACTTCTGGTGACCAGTGCTCTGCCGAAAGAGGGAAAGTCCTTCACCTCGGCGAATCTTGCGCAAGTCATTGTGCGGCAGCATGGCAAACGCGCACTCATCATTGACGCCGATTTGCGCAACCCCCAGCTTCACGGATTGCTGGGTGCTGAACCCGGGCCCGGCCTGAGCGAATATCTGCGTTCGGAGAGCGATGAGTGCTCGATCATGCAGCGCGGCCCGATGGAAAATCTGTTTTTCATTCCTGCCGGCCGTGCCAATGGAAATCCAGCAGAATTGATCGCCAACGGCCGCATGAAGGCGCTTCTGAACCGGGTCGAGCCGATGTTCGATTGGATCATCGTCGATTCGCCGCCGAGCGTCCTGGTGTCAGACGCCGGCCAGATCGCAAACTACTGTGATGGCGTGCTGCTGGTAGTGCGGTCCAACGCCACACCAATCGATGCTGCCAAGCGGGCAAGGAAAGAGTTCGCCGAGCGCAATGTTGTAGGTGTTGTGCTCAACGGAATCAACACCGAACTTTCGCCCTATTCACAGTATTACTACCCGGCCTATGGCTCTCAGAACACAAACAACGAAGCAGTGACGAACTAAGGGGAGAACGCGTGATCCGGCTGTTCAATGTCTACTATCCAATCCGCCAACTGGTTCTTCTTGGTGGTGAGGCGTTGTTGGTCTGGACCTCATTTCTGATCGCCGCCGTTCTACGGCATCCGGAAGACTACTACGTGATGCTGAACTACGAGGGCGGCTATTACAAGGTCCTGGCGGCGACCGCTGCGGTGCTGGTGTTCTCACATCTCTTTGATCTTTACGAGCCCGCACGGTGGAGCGCGCGCGGCGAGCTTTACTTCCGTTTGTTGTTGGTGCCCGGAATTCTGGCCCTGCTGTTGGGCGCGCTGGCCTATGTGTTCCCTCGGCTGCTGGTGGGTAACAACGCTGCTGTGCTGGGTCTCATGCTGGTGACCATAACCCTGTTCACCTGGCGGATCGTGTACGCATGGCTTTCGCAGCAGCCTTATCTGCGCGAGAACGTGTATGTGCTCGGGACCGGCGAACGCGCGCAACGGTTGGTCAATGGTCTGCGAACCAGGACCGAACTAGGGATCAACGTTGCCGGCTGGAGCGGAAACGTGGAAGGCGCTCTTACCAGGGATGCCATTGCGTCCCATCTGATAGAGCTGGTTCGCGAACACCGGGTTCATCGTGTCATCGTCGCCATGGCTGACCGGCGCGGAACACTCCCTGTAATGGAGGTGCTGCAGCTTCGGTTGAACGGCATAAAGATTGAAGAGGCCACATCGTGGCTGGAGAAAATTTCCGGCAGGATTGAGGTCGACAATCTTTATCCCAGCTGGCTCATTTTTGCCGAGGGCTTTCGATTCAGCGCCGGTTTCATGTTGTTCCGTCGAATCCTGGCGGTGTGCGCCGCAGCAACGCTGCTCCTGGTGGTTCTCCCAATCCTTCCCCTGGTTGCGCTGGCTATCAAATTCGATTCACGCGGCCCGATTCTTTACCGGCAAAAACGAGTCGGACTGGGAAACAAAGTGTTTTATTGCTACAAATTCCGCACTATGCGACAGGACGCTGAAGCCGACACTGGAGCGACCTGGGCGCTGGATGACGATCCACGCATCACTAAGGTTGGCAAGTTTCTGCGGACCACACGTCTTGATGAGTTGCCGCAACTCTGGTGTGTTCTCAAAGGCGACATGAGCTTTGTTGGGCCGCGTCCGGAGCGGCCGGAATTTGTTGACATGCTGGCTCAGGAAATCCCCTTTTACCGGGTTCGTAACGCCGTGCGTCCCGGCATCACGGGATGGGCGCAGGTCAGATACAAATACGGCAATACTATCGCCGATTCGAAAGAAAAGCTTCAGTACGACCTCTACTACATCAAGAACATGTCCCCGGGCCTTGATCTGATGATCATGTTTCAGACCATCAAGATCGTGCTGCTGGGCCGGGGAGCGCAATGAAGTGGGTCTTCTGGTTTTCGGCGGCATTGCTGGCATACACCTATGCGGGCTATCCAGCATGGCTCTGGGTGCGCTCGCGGCTGCGTTATCGTCCGGTGAAATCGGCGAGTTCAGCTCCGTCGGTCTCAATTGTGATGATTGTTCGCAACGAGGCTGCAGCACTCGAGCGCAAGCTCAAGAATCTGTTGTCGCTCGATTACCCCGCAGGAAACAGCGAGATTGTGGTCGTTTCCGACGGCTCGAACGACGCCACCAATACGATCCTCGATTATTTCGCTGCCGATGGCCGGATCAGAATTCTTGTGAACCCAGCATCACGCGGCAAGGCAGCCTGCCTGAATGATGCCGTCGCCGCGGCCCGCGGCGAGATTGTCCTGTTTACCGATGCGCGCCAGCAAGTCGAATCGGGAGCTCTAAGGTTGTTGGTTGATGCATTCGCCGATCCTGAAGTCGGCTGTGCCAGCGGTGAGTTGATGCTGGGCGATCCTGTCGCGGGTGAACACATACGCGGGATGGGATTGTATTGGCGTGTTGAAAAGAGTGTTCGGCAGATGGAGTCTGCGTCTGCTTCTGTGGTCGGCGCCACCGGTGCGATTTATGCGGTGCGAAAAAGTCTGATCGTGCCGGTTCCGGCGAGCACCATTCTCGACGATGTCTATATCCCGATGCATGTTGTCCGGCAGGGATTCCGTGTTGTTTTCATTCCTGAGGCGCGGGCGTGGGACGTCGCCGATCAAGGCCATGAACGTGAGTTTTCTAGAAAAGTAAGGACGCTGAGCGGAAACTATCAATTGCTGCAACTCGCGCCTTGGTTGCTCAGCAGCCGGAATCCGATCCGCTTCGAGTTCATCAGCCACAAACTGCTTAGGCTGCTGGCACCGTTTCTTCTTGTGACGATGTTCGTATCGTCGCTGGTATTGCCACAGATGTTTTTCCGGGCGGCATTGCTTTCGCAGGTTGTTTTCTACGCGCTGGGAGTGCTGGCGATTCTGAAATTGACGCGAGGCCCATGGACTCGGATTGCAGATGCAGCCCGCACTTTCATGGTGCTGAACGCGGCGGCTTCAGTGGCATTCATCAAATTTATCTTGGGACGTGAAGTCGCCTGGGCGGCATCGCAGCCTGAGCAGACGCGTGCCAGTGTGCAGGTGGGGTGAGAGTTGTCAACCGCTGGAGTACTCAATCCAAACTCCGGGCAGAAAGGCCGCTTGAAACAGGCGGGAGCGGCGTTTTTGTGGCTGTGCGGATTTTATGTGGTTTACTGCGGCCGGCCGGAAGACTGGGTGCCAGGCATCGGCTTCCTGCCGCTGGCCAAGATTACCAGCGCCGGCGCAGTGCTCGCCTTCCTTTTTACTGCCAACAAGGCCCGACGCAAGTTATCCGAGTTGCCGATCGAATCCTATCTGCTCCTGGCTTTAATCATCGGGCTTTTCCTCTCGTCCGCAATTTCACCCATCTGGAGGGGTGGGGCGATCTCGCGAACCATGGATTTTGGCAAGGTCTGGGTCATATGGGTGCTCACATTTCTTCTGGTCACAGACATTGACAGGTTCCGGCGAATCATCTTTATCCAGACCGCATCGGTGCCTCTCATCTGCCTGCTGTCGTTAGTTAAAGGACGGCACACGTTACGTCTGGAAGGAGTTCTGGGAGGCATTTATTCCAACTCTAACGACCTGGCATTTGCCATTGCCTTGTCGTTCCCGTTGTGCCTGATGTTTTTTTTGCGAACTCCCAGTAAGTTGCGAAAACTCCTGTGGGCAGGAGGAATGCTGACGATGGGCTCGGCGCTTATCCAGACTGCATCACGCGGGGGACTCATCACGTTCATCTGCACGGCGGTGCTCTGCCTGTGGTATTTCGGCGTGAGGGGAAGGCGCTTCTATCTGATCGCGGCCACAGCGGTGGCGGGGTTGGCTCTGTTGATTGTGGACGGTGGCCCAATGATCGACCGCATGAGCACGCTGTGGGGTGGCAATAAGGGCCGCCATCCGATCGAAGAAGCCAGAGCCCAGGCGTCTCTTGAGCAGAGGCAGTTTCTGATCGACCGCGCCTTCGAAGGTATCAAAGAATATCCAGTGCTTGGCATCGGAACCCGCAACTTTGAGGAGTATTCCGGCGTCTGGCAGGAAGTTCACATGACCTACCTGCAATTAACCGTGGAAGGCGGCATACCGGCGCTGATTCTCTTTTTTGCCTTCTTCGCTTACGGTTTCAAGAACGTGCGCAAAATAATGAGGCACAAAGATCAGACGGCAGAACTCAAATTGTTTACCGGCGCGCTGCAAAGCCTGTTGTTTGCCTTTGCCCTTGGCGCGCTGTTTGCGCCTGAGGCGTATCAATTCTTCCCCTACTTTGCCGTCGCTTACACCTCGACCCTGCTGGCCTGCGTTCGAGACCAGGACAAGACCAAATCCGCGTCCTTGAAGCCACTCGCCAACCAATTGAATCGCTCAGTCCCCGCGTATGCCAACGCAGGAGTGCCGGTCAATACCTAAATGCTCTTCGACACTCCAATCTTCATCGTATTCCTCGTGTCTGTCGTGGCTGCTTACTGGTGCCTGAAGTTCCGCGACCAGAACCGGTTTTTGCTGGTTGCGAGCTACTTCTTCTACGGCTGGTGGGACTGGCGCTTTCTCTGCTTGATGATTGCCTCGACGCTGATTGACTACCTCATCGCCATCAAGATCGAGGACACGCAGGACCGGCGAGTTCGGCGTGCATTTCTAGTTCTGTCATTAGTCGTCAATTTTTCAATTCTTGGCTTTTTCAAATACTTCAACTTTTTTGTAGATTCGGCGGCCGGTGCGCTTTCGCTTTTGGGAATTCACGGTTCTGTACCCTTGCTGCGAATCATTCTTCCGCCCGGCATCTCGTTCTATACCTTCCAGGAAGTTGCTTACATCGTGGACGTGTATTACGAGAAGCTGCCGGCGTCACGGTCGTTCCTGGATTACGGCTTGTTCATCAGCCTGTTTCCACACCTGATCGCTGGCCCCATTCAGCGGCCCTCGCACTTGTTGCCACAGGTCCAAAAACCGCGAGAATGGGATTCGGGAAAGGCCTTCTCCGGGATGTTGCTGATTCTTGAAGGACTGTTCAGGAAATGTGTAATAGCCGATAACTGCGCTCTTATTGCCAATGCAGCATTCGGAGGTTCGCTGGGGAAGCCCAGCTTACCCGTGACTTTATTGGGGATGTACGCGTTCGCGTGGCAGATATATGGCGATTTCAGCGGCTATAGCAGCATCGCTCGCGGTTGCGCCCAGCTGATGGGTTTCCATTTCATGGTGAACTTCCGCCAGCCGTATCTGGCGGAGAGCATTCAGGATTTCTGGCGACGGTGGCACATCAGCCTCAGCACCTGGCTACGCGACTATCTCTACATCCCTTTGGGTGGGAGCCGCTACGGCGAACGAAAAACATATCGCAACCTGATGTTGACCATGCTGCTTGGCGGGTTGTGGCACGGCGCCAATTGGACATTCGTGATCTGGGGCGGACTGCACGGAGGAGCTCTAGCGGCGGAACGTAAGTTCCGCAACCAGGCCGCAGTCCACATGAGCACAGTTTGGAAGTGGCTGCGCCGGATTTTCATCTTCCACGTAGTTTGTCTTGCGTGGATATTCTTTCGCGCACAATCACTTCCGGCCGCATGGGCGATGATCAAAGGTGTTACGCAGTGGAGTTGGAGGCCGGAGCTTCCGTCGGCGTTCTTTTTTCTTGCGTTGTTCTCGTTGCCGCTGTTCTTGCTCGATCTATATCTGGAATCTTCCGGCGACGAATATTGTTTCGCGTCCGCCGCGGTCCGTCCGCGGGTGGCGTTTGGACTTGCATGCGCGATCGTGATCGCGCTTTTGGGAGCGAACCAGGCAAATGCCTTTATCTACTTCCAATTCTGACGCGGCAGTTGATGTTGCCGTCGCCGAATCTGCAAAGCGCCAGGGCATGAGCGCGAAAAGCGGTATTGTAGCCCTGCTTGCGGGACTGGTGTTGCTTCTGGTGGGACTGGAGGTTTCCGCGCCGGCCATCCTAGCGCATTTAAGCCACACCGAGCAGCGCATCGCGGTAGAACTCAAAGCCGCGCAGAAGCTGCAGCCAAACACAAAGGATGGGCGCCCCACTGTTCTATTCGTAGGAAACTCCTTGCTTCTTCAGGGTGTGGCGCTCGACTCATTGCATTCCGGTCTTGCATCCCAATACGAGGTCAGCCGATTCGCGGTTGAACAAACGCATTATCTCGACTGGTATTTCGGGTTACGAAAGCTTTTGCAGGAAGGCTCTCGCCCGAGCGTTATCGTTCTCACATTGGCCACGGATCAGCTTGCCTCGCATTGGACCATGGGCGAGGCGTTCGCCCATCGCCAGTTGACTACCCAGGATTTTCCCCTGGCTTGGCGGGAAGCCAATCTGGACCGAAACACCGCCAGCAGTTACGTATTCGCCCACTGGAGCAATTGGCAGGCGGATAAGGGATTTATCCGCCAGTGCGTAACCATCCTGATTGTTCCGAAGTTTCGTGAGCTTGCCGCGCGAATTGCTGACCACAGTCCTCATGTGAACAACCCCGATGATCTCAGGGCGGCCGCGCAGCACCGGCTACCGCAACTCGGGGAACTCAGCCGTGAGTATGGCGTAAAGATCGTTCTGCTGGTTCCTCCGACATTGCGGCAGGACTATTCAAGCGAAATTGAAAAAATTGGAGAGTCCGCCGGGGTTCCGGTCTGGGTGCTTTCGTCCCCGGGCGAGTTTCCACGTGATTATTACGCGGACGGCTTTCACCTCAACGAGCATGGCGCGGAAATCTATACGGCCAGGATTTCGCAGCAGCTTAGAACCACGCAAATGTTGCAGGCAAGCAAGGTTGCGCGATCGGCCACTCAGCTTGAACAGGGGAGCCGATAAGCTACATTATGGATTCCACCGCAATTCAAAGAGCGAGCCGGAAGCGGCAATGAGGGCATAGACGGAATGTGCGGGATTGCAGGCGTCGTCAGCGCGGACCGGACTGAGAGGATTGAGGAGGCCGTCGTCCGCCAGATGTGCGACGCCATTGTGCATCGCGGGCCGGATGACGAAGGCCTTCTTGCGCATCGGAACGTTGGCCTGGGTATGCGCCGGCTCAGCATCATTGATCTTTCTGGCGGACATCAGCCCATATTCAATGAAGACCGTTCGTCGTGGATCGTATTCAACGGTGAGATTTACAACTTTCCTGAGCTGCGGCCGGAGCTCGAGGCGCGCGGCCACCGCTTTTCAACCCACACCGATACTGAAACGATTGTTCACCTCTACGAAGACCTGGGCGCCGACTGTGTTTCGAAGCTGCGCGGTATGTTCGCGTTTGCATTATGGGATGAGCGGCGTCAGTCCCTGCTGGTTGCGCGGGACCGCCTCGGCAAAAAGCCACTGCATTATGCCCTGCACAACGGCAAGCTCTACTTCGCGTCCGAAATCAAGTCGATCTTATCTGTGGCCCCTGAGCTCGCAGAAGTGAACCGGGCAGCCCTGATGCAATACATGTATTTAGGTTACGTCCCCGACCCAGCCACAGCGTTTCTGCACATTCACAAGCTGCCTCCTGGGCATCTGCTCGAGTTCGAACGGGGGGAAGTGCGGGTGCGCAGGTATTGGGACCTCCCTCAATACGGCACCTACAGCCCGAAGAGCGAAGAGGAATGTCTGGAGGAAATGGAAGCGCGGCTTGCTGAAGCAACGCGCATTCGCCTGATCTCGGACGTGCCTCTGGGCGCCATGTTAAGCGGAGGAACAGATTCCTCCACCGTGGTCGCGTTGATGGCGCGCGCCAGTTCGAAGCCGGTCAAGACGTTTGCAATCGGATTTCGCCAGGCCGATTTTGACGAGTCCCACTATGCGCGGCTGGTCGCGCGGAAATTCGAGACTGAACATCACGAATTGGTGCTTGAGCCCGATGTGGTAGCAATTCTCGATAAGCTGACAGCCTCACTCGAGGAACCGTTCAGCGATGCTTCCATGCTTCCCACCTACTACGTTTCCTGCCTGGCGCGGCAGCATGTCACCGTGGCGCTGTCGGGTGATGGCGGTGACGAACTCTTCGCGGGTTATACGCGCTATGGCATCCAGCAACGGCGGCAAGCTTCTGCGATGCTCCCGCAGAGCCTGTGGCGCTTTTACCGCGATCGCTTGTTTCCACTATTGCCGAAGGGAATGCGCGGCCGCCAGCTCTCATACAACCTGTCTCTTCCCTGGAGAGAGCGCTACGCCGATGAAGTCTGCCTCATTCCGGCGTTTGAGCGCGACATGCCGCTGCTTTCCCCGGAGTTTCGCGCGACCATCGCGGAAAGCGGCGATCCGCAGGACATTTTGCTGAAGCTATTTGACGCGGCTCCGGCGGACGACCCCATCAGCCAGATGCTCTACGTGGACACTAAGACCTACCTGGTCGAGGATATCCTCACAAAGGTGGATCGCATGAGCATGCTCACGTCGCTCGAAGTCCGCGTGCCCATTCTCGACCACCAGTTCGTGGAATGGGTCACTTCGCTCGGGCCGGAATGGAAGATGCGGAATGGCCAACAAAAGTATATTTTCCGTAAGCTGGCGGAGCGGGTGGGTGTGCCGAAGGACGTTCTCTATCGCCCGAAGCGCGGATTTGCCTTGCCGCTAATTCACTGGACGCGGAACGAAATGAAAGACATGATCCTCAGCCTGCTGCTCGATACCCGCACTCTGCAGCGCGGTTATCTCGACCCGGACGGCGTGCGGCACCTTGTGGATGAGCATATGAGCGGGAAGCGCAATCACTCAGGGCGGGTATGGCGCTTGCTGATGTTTGAGTTGTGGCATCGTAATTTCCTGGAACGATTTTCGTCCCCTCAGAATTTCGTGACAACCGTCTCGGGAGGCTTCGCGTGACCGAAGTCGCGGAAGATATTTCAAGCCGCGCACCGGTAGGACCGGTCGAGCCCTCTGCACGGGGAAAGTTACGCGTCGCGATCGTTGGGCCCTCGCTGCGATACGTCGGAGGCCAGTCGGTACAAGCTGATTTGCTATTGCGGCATTGGGAGGCCGATCCCGACCTGCAGGTTACGTTTATTCCGGTAGATCCTCAGTTTCCAGCCGGACTACGCTGGGTCAGGCGCGTACCGTTCCTGCGAACCATTGTGCGAACGCCGTTCTATCTGGCTTCCCTATGGCGTAAGTTGGCCAAATGCGATGTCGCACACATCTTTTCTGCCTCATATTCTTCATTTCTGATTGCGCCGTTGCCGGCATGGTTCATCGCCAGAATGCGGGGAAAAAAGACGCTGATCAATTACCACAGCGGCGAGGCGCGCAATCACCTCAAAGGTTCAAAGATCGCTCGCGCCGTACTGAAGCGCGCGGACCGCATCGTGAGCCCTTCCGGGTATCTGTTGGATGTATTTCGCGAGTTCGGCATTGAAGCGGAGGCTGTTCCCAATATTATCGACTTTTCCCGGTTCACCTATCGTGAGCGTTCGCCGCTGCGTCCTCATCTGGTGTGTACGCGCGGATTCCATTCCTACTATGCGATTGACATTGTGATCAAAGCTTTTGCGCAGGTGAAAGAGCAATATCCCGCCGCGCAGCTGGATCTGGTGGGTGGTGGATCGCTGGAAGGCGAAATGCGGCGCCTGGTTTCAGACCTTCACTTGGCCGGCGCCAACTTTTGCGGTGTGGCCTCGCGAGAAGAAATCGGCCGCTGGTACAACAATGCGGACATTTTCATCAATGGTTCTTGCCTCGACAACATGCCAGTTTCCGTTCTCGAGGCATTCGCCTCAGGTACGCCCGTAATTACCACCGCCCCCGAAGGGATGCGATATTTGGTAGAGGACGGGCGCACCGGCTTACTCTCCGAGGTTGGCGATCCGGGGGCGCTGGCAGGGAACGTTTTTCGCGTTTTGCGCGATCCTGAATTGGCGATGCGTTTAAGCAGAAACGCATTTGAGCAACTGCCGAAATATCATTGGGAGCAGGTTCGGAAGCAGTGGTTGAGCGTCTACCGTGAACTGGTCCCGCAGTTGGCTGCCCGTGGTTAATCGCTCATGGAATCCACCATCGAGAGACCGTTGAAAATGGACGCCCGGAACCGAGCACGATCTATGGCGCCAGTATTTGTGCTCGGCTGCCCGCGGTCGGGCACGACTGTGCTTTATCACATGCTGCTTTCAGCCGGAAATTTTGCCGTCTACCGTGCGGAGTCAAATGTCTTCAGCGTGCTTCAGCCGCGCTTTGGAAATTTGCGATCTGAAAGTAATCGTCGAGAGCTTCTACGTCATTGGTTGAAAAGTAAGTTGTTCTCGGTATCCGAACTTGATGCGGGGTTGATGCAGGAAACACTTCTGCGCGATTGTCACAGCGCAGGCGCCTTCCTGCGCATCTTCATGGAAGCGATTGCGCGCGCACAAGGCGTAAAGCGCTGGGCGGATTGCACTCCCGATCACCTTCTCTACATGCGCGAGATCAAGCGGGAAATTCCAAATGCGCTGTTTGTGCACATCATTCGCGATGGGCGAGACGTTGCGCTGTCATACGCCAAGCAGGGCTGGGCCTATCCATTTCCCTGGGACAAGGGCCAACAACTCGCGGTTGCGGGGCTTTACTGGGAGTGGATTGTTCGCAGAGGCCGCGCCTACGGACGGGAAGTCGGGCAGGACTACTGCGAGGTGCATTATGAAGACTTGGTGGAGCGGCCGCGCGAGACGCTGCAAGGCCTGAGCGAGTTTGTCGGGCAGGAGATGGATTACGATCAAATTCAGAAGGTCGCTATCGGCTCGGTGAGTCAGCCAAATTCTTCTTTTAGTTCTGGACGTGAGTTTCGTCCAGTCGGGCGCTGGGTTGAGCAGATGACGCGCGAACAGCTTGCCGGCCTGGAAGGGTTAATTGGGGTTCTCTTACGAGAGCTTGGCTACAGGCTTGCCGCTGAGGAAAAACCAGAATCCTCGTCGGGGAGATTTCGATCCACCTATTTGCCATGGTTCACTGTGCGGCACTGGCTCAAGAGCACGCCTTTGGGGCGGTTTTCTTCAATCGAGCGGATGGAAGTCAATCCGGGCGATTAGCGGACGGCGAGGGCGGCGCTTTCGTTCCCGCTGAATCCTTGATGTTCACCTTCCAGGCACACTCTGTGCCACAGTTCAAGGGTTAGCAGGCGCCAGATGCGGTCGTAGTGATCTCGGTATTTCGAGCGATGTTCGGCGAACAATCGTTCGATTGCTTCGCGTTTGAAGTATCCGCGCTGCAGGCTGCGATTTTCGAGCAGCAGCTTCTCCACTGAATCCAGCCTTGGACCAGCCAGCCAGCCGCTCCAGGGAGTCGGGAAGCCGAGTTTTTGCCGGTACAGAATGGAATGCGGAAGCAGGTCCTCGGCGGCTTTCTTCAGAATCTGTTTGCCGGCGAGCCCTTTCAATTGCACTTCCTCCGGAATTCTGGTCGCAAATTCGACCAGCACATGATCGAGGAAGGGAACCCGGCTTTCGATCGAGGCAGCCATACTCATGTTGTCCTGCTTCATGAGAAGTTCGACCAAGTAGGTTTTTATATCTGTATAAAGCAGACGCTGCAGCAACGGGCCTTGCGACTTCTCCCAATACCCAAGTACGTTCTTGTAGGCTGCGCCGCGAGGAAATTTCTGCAAGGCTTCGTCGGTTAGAAGCTGGACCTGTTGAGCTTCGCTGAACACCGAGAAAAAGTTGTCGAAGTACGCAACACCAGACGAAGCATCACTACCCAGGAATGTGTGGGCGAGCTTTCTTCGCAGCCGACCGCTGATGAGCGGCGATCCAGCGATGAGTCTGCGCATCCCAGAGCGCATGAACGAAGGTGTGATGCTGCGGTAGATTCGGTCCCAGGCCTGGTTCTTCAGAGTGAACGAATAGCGAGTGTATCCGCCGAGGGTTTCATCGCTGCCTTCGCCGGTCAGCACAACCACGACGCGTTCCCGCGCGAGTCGCGCCACAAAATAGAGCGAAACACTGGAAGGCCAGACGATCGGTTCGTCCTCATGCCAAATCAACTTGGGAAGCGCATCAAAAAAATCTGCTTCGCTGACCAGAACCTCGTGGTGCAAAGAATTCAGGTGCTTCGCGACGGTCCGGGCGTAGGGAAGTTCACTATAGGTCTGCTCAGCGTAGCCGACTGAGAAAGTCTCGACCGGCTCGCGCCGGATCTTCGTCATCATCGCAGCTACCACGCTGGAATCAACTCCGCCGCTGAGGAACACTCCCAGCGGAACATCGCTCATTAAATGGCTGCTGACTGCCTGCTCGAGCATCTCCCGGTAGGTCTGAACGTAGTAGCTCTCGTCGTGGACGGGGCTGGCACTCGATGTATCAAGGTCCCAGTATTGTTGAATCGTAAGTTCGTGGTGGTGATTCAGTTCGAGCCAGTGCCCCGGCATGAGCTTAAGTATTCCGTCGTAAAAAGTTTCTTCGCCGGAGAGATAGCCGAAGGCAAGGTACTCAGGCAAGCTGGAGAGATTAAACTCGGGGCGAACGTCTCCATTGGCCAGAATGACTTTGATCTCGGAACCGAAGAGGAATGACTCAGCCGTTCGTCGGTAGTAGAGCGGCTTGATGCCGAGCCGGTCGCGGGCAATAAACAACGTGCCTTTTTCGCGGTCCCAGATGGCGAAAGCGAACATGCCGCGCAGGTGCTGAACACAATCGCGGCCGTACTCTTCATAAAGGTGGACGATGGTTTCGGTATCGGAGTTGGTTCGGTAACGGTGACCGCGCTGTTCAAGTCCCTTGCGTAGTTCCGAGTGGTTGTAGATCTCCCCGTTGAATACGATCCAGACGGTGCCGGTCTCATTGCTGATAGGCTGATGGCCGCCGGCGACGTCGATGATGCTCAGCCGGCGCATCCCGATCGCGGCTGGGCCGTCCGCATAGACCCCTTCGTCGTCCGGGCCGCGGTGGGTCATGGCCGCACACATCCGGCGCACGGCGCCGGAATCGGTGCGCGCGCCCTGCCCAAATTTCATTATTCCGGCGATGCCGCACATAGTAGAAGCTCGTTCGGAAGGTTACTGCTTTAAGGTTACAGCAGCCCGGGCGCGAAGAGGCGATTGATCGAAAAACTTGAGTAACAATGGATCGGAAGCCACGGCGCCTTCTACCTTGTTCCATCGCAGCCAGACGCAGGGCTTCTCACACCGGAAAACCGGCTGCCCGTTCCACTCGATGAAACGCGCGCCAATTGCAATTAAGAGTTCCGGTTCTCCATTCTCGAAGCGGGCGAAAAGAAACTTCGAGTCGCTGCTGAATGCCTGGCAAGCCCAGTCTGCTTTTCCAAATACGAGGAGGTCTTCGTGGCCGTAGCGGTATGCAGCACATTCACTGCTCCCAACCGCCTGAAATTGCTTCTGGTTGGGTGACGCAGAGTGAGACTGCAGCAACGTTGCATGTTCAGCGGGAAGCTGAGTTCGAGTTCTAAACACGCTAACCGGCGCCGTGTGCTTTTCGCCATACGCAGGGGAGACATACCCTTCGTCCGCAACCAATGCCCATGGGCTTGCGGACGCGCCGAGCATTACCATCAAAGCGCCGCTCGCGCTCGAAATCCTCGCTTCTTCTTCGGACGCCGACAGCAACAGATCAGAGCCAAAATGCCATGAGATCTCAAGATCGTGGACCGCTTTTCCCTCTACTACATCGCGGACCAGCCAATACTCGCCGCGCAAGTGAAAGATCATACGGCTATGGACCACCGGATCGGGAAGACGTGTGTAACCATCGTGTCTGCCGGCGAAAAAGTCGAACTGCGGAGCGGCGATCCACTGTTCGGTGATGACTTCCGGCGACGAATTCCATGAAAAAGGAGTTCGTGGAACAGCTTGATCGACGCCGTCAACGCAAAGTGTATTGTGCGCTCTTGTCCCGCGAAATTCATCGCGAGCCCCCGATTCATTCGAAGGTGCAACATAGACGTAAGAGCCCGGGTCAACCAACCAGCGTTGCCCATTCATCGAGAGCCGCACGCTGAGCGCATCGGCGTGGCCATGACCACCGCTGCCCTCCCCATGCGGGCCGGCGTCGATGAGGAGCTTCGCCTGGTCACTGGCCATGAGGTAAAGGCCGCCATCCGCGAATTCCATGGATTTTGCACTCGCTTGCACAGAGGCGGGTCCGCTGAGTGCATTTTCGCCAAAGAGCCAGAGCGCTTCTTCAGTGATCGGCGCCGGATCGCGAAGCGTTGCATCTTTGTACAAGGCCGCCCCGAGCGCGAGCGGATCGCTCATGTGCTCGACCCGGTTCCTGCGAGGATTGAAGACGCGGCCGCCGTCGTCGTCACCGAAGCCTTCAAGAGGACCGTTTCCGCTAAGTGCGCGAACTACCTCCAGCATCCTGCGCAGTATTGCGTCGAAGGATTCAGTCGTCTCGACCCGATTGCAGGCCGCCAATGCCCGACAGTGCAGAAAGAAATCAAGCGCATACACGTGGTAATAGAGCGACTGCTCGAAATAAACGCCGTCGGGCCGGACCTGCCGCTCGGCTTCATTGAGCACGATCGCGAGTCCCTGGTCGCGCCATCTTTTGGCTGCCGGTATTTCAGGGCACAGTGCTCCGATGAAGAACAGAGCAACAGCTTCGCCGATCAGGTGCGTGTTAGGCGAGAAGTAGGTTGAGAGAAACGTTTCGATATACTTACCGTTCCGAGCGAGACCGCGTAGAAGATTTCGATCGAACGATTCCGGCATGCCCGGGGCTTCTCTCAACAGATTCCGCACCCACAGCCACGAGAGACTTCGGAACGCGACCTCCAGGCTGCTTCCCCAATTCATACCGAGCGGATAGGGATTTGCTTTCTCCCAGGAATAGAATTGCCGCGCAATTTCCTGTGTGTATTGCCCATCGCCAGTGAAGGCCCATGCCTTTGCAAGTGTCACCAGGTGCTGATGACGATTCAACTCCCATGTGACCTTGTGATCGCCGACCGCGTCAAAGTCGAGAAACGGAATCCTGTACCACGGCTTCAAAGGAGCACGCTTGCCATGGACCACATCGAGGTGCCAGTCGATGTCGGCACCATAGTCGAGATCGCGATATCCGAGCAAATCGAACCGGTGCTGCAGGATTTTGTTGGCTTCGAGCACTGCGTCTTCGACCGCTTCAGGCAGGTGCGTTTTAATCAAACTTACGCGCTTCGGCAGGTCGCCAGGTCCGAAGAAGAACTCCGAATCGCCGTCGGAAGCCGGGAGCACCTCAGCCTCGGACAAACGCCCAGCCCAGTAAAGAGCGTAGTCCCCGCGTTTAGCCAATTCCTGGGACACACGTGTTCGCAGCTCATTCCAACTGGTTCGCGAGAGCCGACGGATGATTTTCCGAAGGGGCAGGATCACTGATTGATCGTATCGCCTTGAGGGGGTGAGAACAAATTACCTTGTAGTGGCATTGACGAACCAGCGGCGTCCCGGCTATGTGTTTGGGAGGCCTTTTCCTGCCCGCAAAACCCATGTGACTGAGGTAAGTCGCTGTTAGAATTGTAGTTAATTAAAATCATTCGTTAGCCGTTTTCCATAACAATTCTGGAGTTCAGCTTGAGCCAATCTATCAGTCTGTTTGGTCTGGGGTACGTTGGGTCCGTCAGTGCTGCCTGCTTTGCCCACATGGGCCACAAGGTCACTGGGGTTGATATCAGCCAGACTAAGGTCGAAATGCTCGATAGCGGCCGTAGTCCGATTATCGAAGCCCGGATGGAGGAACTGGTGGCGGAGGCGAATAAAGCCTGCCGCCTGCACGCGACTACGGATTCGATCGCTGCGGTGCTGGCTTCAGACCTTTCTTTTGTCTGCGTCGGCACGCCCAGCCTGAAGAGCGGGAAGCTGGATCTGAGCCATGTGGAGCACGTGTCGCGCGAGATCGGTACGGCGCTGAAGCAGAAGAAGACATTCCATACCGTGGTATTGCGCAGCACGGTGCTGCCAGGAACCACAGAACAGCTCATGATCCCGGCGATCGAGAGCACCAGCGGAAAAAAACACGGCACGGATTTTGCTGTCTGCTACAACCCGGAATTCATGCGCGAGGGCAGTGCGGTGGGCGATTTTCTTCAGCCTCCGTATACGATTCTCGGCGCGCAAGACCAGCAGCACCTTGCTCCCTTGCGTGAACTCTACAAAGATGTTCCAGCAGCGACATTCGAGACCTCAATTCGCGTCGCTGAGATGGTGAAGTACGTGTCGAATCTGTACCACGCAGTGAAGGTCGGATTCGCCAATGAAATTGGCACGCTCTGCAAGCACCTCAGCGTCGAGACCGATCAGGTCACTAAGATCTTTCTGTCCGACACGAAGCTGAACATTTCATCGGCTTACCTTGCTCCGGGATTCGCATTTGGCGGCTCATGCCTGCCGAAGGACCTCCGGGCGATCACCTATCGCGGAAAAGAACTGGACCTCGAACTGCCGCTGCTCGAATCTCTGATGCCGAGCAATTCAAAGCATGTAGATCGCGCAGTGGACAATGTTCTCGCGACCGGGAAGCGCAAGATCGCGATGCTCGGGTTGAGCTTTAAGGCCGGCACAGACGATCTGCGCGAAAGTCCGCAGGTGCAGCTGATCAAACGGCTGCTCGGCGAAGGCTGTCAGGTCAAGGTTTGGGACAAAGATGTTTCTCTCGGCCGCTTGGCGGGATCGAATCGTCAATACATTGAAGAGGTCATTCCGCATATTGGTTCGTTACTCTCGGCTGATATGCCCGAAGTCTTGCAGGGTTCAGAAGTTGTGATTGTCGGAACCAAGATCGACAGAAGGGAACTGACCAAGTTGCTCGTTTCGGGCCAGATCGTGATTGATCTGGTGAATCTGGATCCAACGAAACGGCCGGAAGCGAAGGTTTACGAGGGGATTTGCTGGTAGTTGGCCCGCCCATTCGTTCTGAGCAGGCGATCATATAATTCTCGGTAACCCGAGCGGCTTCCTTCATGTTCAAACAAGCATTCAAAAAGGCATTGATCGGTAGTGGCGCGATGCGGCTCGCTTCTCGAATGACTGGAAGCGGGGCCGCAATCATCATGTACCACTCGGTGCAAGACGATCCGGCTGCTGCAAACCTGGATCAACTGGGCGGAATCATCCATTCGGCGAAAGTGTTCCAGGGGCAGATGGAAATTATCGCGCACCATTTCACTCCGGTGACGCTGGAGCAGATTCTGGGCTTCCTTGGGGGTGATAAGGCTTTGCCTCAGCGGCCAGTCGTGGTCACATTTGACGACGGCTACCGCGACAACTTTCACGTCGCGAAGCCGATCCTCGACAAAGTGGGAATCCCCGGGGTGTTCTACGTTGCCGTCGATTGCATTCAGCATCAGAGCCTGCCGTGGCCGAGTCAATTACGTCACACTTTCCTGACCGGCAAAGCCGCGTCGTGGGCCGATTCGCGAGGGACGATTTGGCCGCTGGGCACTCGAGGACAACGATTGCAAGCTTTCGATGACGCGTCCAAGCAGTGCGCCAGGCTCGCCGGCCAGTCGCAAAAAGACTTTCTCGAGTCGGTTCGAGGCGAACTGCACGCATCGCCGTTGACTTCGAATCACGACATGATGAGCTGGGGCGAACTTCGAGCGCTCGATCGCGCCGGCCACATCGTTGGTTCGCACACCGTAACCCACCCGAATATGGCGCAGATTTCCCCGGAACTGGCAGAGGTGGAATTTGCCGAATCCAAGCGGCGGCTGGAGGAAGAACTGGGAAAACCCGTGGCGCACTTTTCCTATCCATGTCCCGCACTGGAGCCGCACTGGTCGGATCAAACGGTCGGCTTGAGCCGCAAGCTCGGATATCTGACTGGAGTGACCACAAATGGAGGGCTGGTGCGGCAGTCGGACAACGCGCTCGCCCTGCGGCGCATTCGCCCTACCAAGACCGTTGATGGAGTTCGTTGGAATCTGGAGTGCACGTTTGCGGGAAGGGTGGTTTGAAGCCACTCACGAAATATAGGGATACTGCGGGTCGTAAAAAAACGAAACATCGCTGTCCAGCAGGCTCAACTCAAACTGAACTCCGGGGTTCATGCGTTTTTTCGGATCGTAATAAAGGACGGAGTCAACTCGCCGTTCCCAGAAGCCAATCTGCTTAAATGTCTCGCCAACTTCAGGGCGAGACGTACCAACGACCACCTCGCACACTTCCGGATCGCGACAGGCCGTGAATGCCGCGATGCTGCAAACCGTGCTCCGGTCGTGCGGATCGGAACCTGCCTCTATGTCCACGATCCGCGACTGACGGCCGACCTTGGACAGCACAAAATAGCCGTGACAATTCTTGTTGTGCGAAACTACGTAACCGCTGAACTCAGCTCCGGGACAATCGAGCATGTAATTCAGCCCGGCGACTGTTCTCACCGCGCGCAGATGAGGAGTACTCGATTGGTGTTCGAGTATCCTTTCCAGTGAACTCTCGAACCGGAGCACCTTCACTACTTCCCAACCCGCAGCAGGTGCTGGAAAGCGCCTTAAACTTGAAGCGGTATTCCGAATAAACCGCAGCGGCGTTTTCCAGTTATGCTCAGGGCTGGTTCGCATCTGCTTCCACGGCCTTGCCACATAAACATAGCGTTTCAATTCCCCGCCGTGTTTATAGCCCAATTTCGGCAAGATGGCCTTGGTATCAGCCGAGCCACCGATCGTGATCAGGATGTCCCCCATCTCGGCTATCTTCCTCAGCATTTGTATTCCGGATCCGGGACTGCCCCGGCTCGCAGCCCAATCGATAAGGTGAATGGCCTTAATTTCGGTTCCTCCGCGCAAGAAGCGAACCGGCCATACGCTACCGTGCGCCACGATGTCATCGCCATTCCTCAGTACGTAGCTGCGTGAGCCGTTCCAATCGGCATGTGGAGAAAAATATTTCCAATGCAACACCTCAGGACGAAAGGAGTTCAGGGCGGGATCGGCTGCAAACGTCTTGAGGAGAAAATCCCTGACTTGCGGCATGTCCGAAGGCGAGGTGGCGGCGAATCGCAAGCCCATGCTGGGATAGTATCAGTTGCAACATCGCCCCCCGGACAAAGCCGTCGTAGAGGGGGCTCGGAGATTGCCCTATGCTATTCTTGGCAATCGGAATCCAGATTGGATAGCCCTTCCCCCGTGGGCTTCGAGTCAAATCCGCCTTTATGACATCCTTCCGATGTTTCTCAATTGCACTTCTTTTCTCTGTGTTTTCGGCTGTTTCTTCTTTGGGTGGACAAGCGTATGCCGCCGACCAGGCCCCGTTTGATGGGCCGGCGGAACTGCCGCGAAAGCACGTGGCGAGTTCGCTTGTGGATACTCCTGCTCCCGGAAAAGTTCGCGACGTCCGCGAGGGAGAGAGCCTTCAGGCAGCTCTCGAGGCCGCAAATTGCGGAGACACCATCAAACTGCAGGCTGGTGGAACGTTTCACGGGCAGTTCCGTTTTCCTGAAAAGCCCTGCAACGAGGGCCATTGGATCGTTGTGCGCACCAGCGCTGCCGATAGCGAACTTCCTCCCGAAGGAACCCGGCTGACGCCATGCTTCGCGGGGGTAGAGTCTCTTCCGGGTCGACCCGATTTCAATTGCAAGTCTGTGCGCAACGTTCTGGCGAAAATCGAATTCGACGATAAGAACGGATCCGGCCCGCTTCTCTTTGGGCCCGGCGCCAACCATTACCGTTTCCTCGGCCTCGAGATCACGCGAGGAACTCCCGGAGCAAGCATCACAGCGCTGGCTTTCGTGAGAAACGGCACCGCGAATCACCTGATTTTTGATCGTGTCTGGATGCACGGCACCGCGCAAGACGAAACCACACGTGGTGTCGCCCTCTACAACATGACTGACGTCGCCGTGGTTGACTCTTTCTTCACGGACTTCCACTGCGTAGCGGGAACGGGTTCCTGCACCGATGCCCAGACTATGGGCACTACCGGTAGTGATGTCCCCAACGGGCCGTACAGAATTGAGAACAATTTTCTGGAAGCGTCCGGAGAGAATATTCTTTTCGGCGGTGGCGGCGCGAGCGTGGCGCCGGCGGATATAGAAATCCGCCGCAATCATCTGTTCAAGCCGCTGACCTGGCACCCGAACCAGGCGGGCTTTGTCGGTGGTGCATCGGGGCACCCCTTCATTGTTAAGAACCATTTTGAACTCAAGAATGCGCAGCGCGTGCTGTTTGAAAATAATCTGCTCGAAAACGTTTGGGGAGGATTCTCCCAGGCTGGATTTTCGGTTTTGTTGACGCCTAAAAACCAGAATAATCACTGCCCCCTGTGTATCGTGACCGACATCACCATCCGCAATTGCGAGATCAAGAACGTTGGCGGTGGATTCCAGATTGCGAACGCATTGTCCGACTCGGGAGGAGCCAGTTCGGGCGGCGAGCGTTACAGCATCCACGACGTAGTGGTCGAGGATGTGCATGCCAACGACTTAGGCAGTTTCGGTATATTTGCCATGATTATCTCGGTCGGTCCTCCGGTCGCGAATGTCAGCATCCAGCATGTGACCGCATTTGTTCCACGTGCGGTATTCATACTCGGAGGCAAATCGAAGATGGAGAACTTCAAGATCGACAACAACATTTTTGTTCTGGGTGGAGACCGCCAGATCGACAACGCCGGTGGTGGCCCGGCGAGTTGTGCGTTTCAGCCCGACCGGCAGGGTCCTTCAGGAGTCATAGGGAGTTGTTTTGCCAATCCCAGTTTCACGCACAATATGATTGTCGGGGGAAGCGGCTGGGGGTCCGGTAATATGACTCCGGGAAATCCGGGGAATGCAGGAATTCGGTTGAACCGCCAACCGGGAGCGGCATTCTATTCTCTCTGCCGTGAGAAGGGCGACGAGTGCAAGAAGGCTTCTCAGGCGGTAAACGCCGCGACTGACGGGCGTGACGTAGGCGCCGATGTCGAGGGGATCCGGAAGGCGCTCGCGGACGTTATCTAAGGGCTTATTGCGCGTATTGTACTTGGGAGCTTTGTTGGACTCGTTCCCTTTGGTTTACACTTCTACAGTTGTTATGTAGCTGGAAGCAAAGAACTTGCCGCCCCCGGCAGGTTCGCGGGGAACAGAGCCTTTGGGGTCATCGACTAAGCCTACTTTCGTAAAGGAATCTATCGCAGTCTCCTGGGCGCCGGGGGGCAGCTTTCACCACGTCGGTTTTGTAGTTGGGTCCATTGAGCAAACCGTTGATGCTTTTGTGAAGTCCCTCAATGCCCGATGGGATGGCGTAATCGTCCATGATCCTGCGCAGCGAGTGCGAGTGACGTTTCTCGAAAGCGTTAATCCCGCCGATCCGCTTTTCGAATTGATTGAGCCCGCGGCCGACGATTCTCCCGTGAGTGCGGTCGCGAAAAAGGGAGGGGGGATTCACCATGTGTGTTACGTGGTGGATTCCATGGAAGAACAATTAGCGCGTTGCCAATCGCAACGAACCTTGATTGTGCGGCGGCCAACGCCCGCCGCGGCCTTCGGCGGACGAAAGATTGCCTGGGCGTACACCCGCAACAAGCTTCTGATCGAGTATCTCGAACGGTCAAAGAATGATGACTGAGGACATTTCAAATTTGCGCAGCGAAGTTGACCGCTTGCTGGAAGAAGCGAAGTGGACTTCTGCAGCGGCGCGATTGCGGGATGTATGGCGAGCTGAGAGCAGTTCCGCCTCGGCTGCATTCGTGGTTTCCAGACTCGAAAAACTGCGCGACAAAATTTCGCTGCTTCCTTTCCGCGTGGCAATCCTGCGTTCGTTCACGGTAGAACCGATTGTGCCCTTACTGCGGGCCGAAGCGTTTTATTTCGGGATCGATCTCTCGGTGCACGTCGGCGATTTCAATGCTTATGCCCAGGAAATTCTCGACTCAGAAAGCTCTCTGTACCGATTTGCGCCGAATGCCGTAATTCTGGCGGTCGAGACGAGGGAGATCGCTCCAGATCTCTGGCAGGAGTACGCGCACCTTTCCGAGGAACAGGCAAACAGCGCAGCGCAACGTGCTGCCAATAGCGTGCAGCAGTGCGTCCAAGAGTTCCGAGGGCGCAGCCAGGCGTCCCTGATCGTGCACAATTTCGAACAGCCGGCGAGGCCCACATCTGGCGTGCTCGACTCGCAGCGGGAGCTCAGTCAGGCTGAATTGGTGCGTGAAATCAATCGCCATCTGGTTGCAAGCGCCAGTCAAATGCGCGGCGTGTACGTGCTGGATTACGACGCATTGGCCGCCCGGCATGGACGGCTTCGCTGGCGCGACGAACGCAAGTGGCTTATGGCCCGCTTGCCGGTTGCAGCCGATCAGATGATTCATTTGGCGCGCGAGTGGCTCCGTTTTCTGGTTCCACTGAGTGGCAAATCGGCGAAAGCGCTAGTCGTCGATCTTGACAACACGCTGTGGGGTGGGGTCATCGGCGAAGACGGCATGACCGGAATCCGGCTCAGCGCGGAGTATCCCGGCGCCGCATATCAGGCGCTTCAGCGTGCCCTGCTTGCCTTAACTTACAAAGGCATTCTTGTGGCGATCTGCAGCAAAAATAATCCTGATGACGCAATGGAAGTTCTGGAGAAGCATCCGGGCATGCTTCTGCGGCCCAGGCATTTTGCAGCGATGCGGATCAGTTGGAACGACAAGAGCCAGGGGTTGCGCGAAATTGCCGCTGAACTAAATATCGGGATCGACAGTCTCGCATTTCTCGATGACAACCCATTTGAGCGCGAGCAGGTTCGCAGAACGCTGCCCGAGGTCATGGTCATTGATTTGCCGGCGGATCCTCTGCAGTATGCGGCAGTCGTCCGCGACCACCCGGCTTTCGAGCGTTTAACGTTATCGGCGGAAGACCAGCTGCGCACGACGTTTTACGCCGAACAGCGCGAGCGCGCCCAGGCTGAACAAAAATTTCAGTCGAAAGAAGATTTCTATCGCTTCCTGGAACAGGAAGCTGAGATCGCGGCAGTCTCGCCCACCACGTTGGCCCGCATTTCGCAACTCACGCAGAAAACGAATCAGTTCAACGTTACGACTCGCCGTTACGCGGAAGAGCAAATTTCCCGGATGGCGGAGGATCCGGCATGCGAGGTTCTCTCGATTCGCCTGCATGATCGCTTCGGCGATCACGGCCTGGTTGGGGTATCGATCACCCGCGACGAAGGTGACACCTGCGAGATCGATACCTTTCTGCTCAGCTGCCGCGTAATCAGCAGGACGGTCGAGTCTGCGCTGCTCGCTCACCTTGCAGAACAAGCAATCGCACGCGGCTGCAAGCGACTGGAGGGATGGTTCCTGCCAACCAAAAAGAATGCACCCGCCCGCGATTTTTACAAGCAACATGGATTCGAGATCGCCAGACAAAATGGCGAGGGTGCTCTGTGGTCCCTGGACTTAACCAAACAACAGTTAGCGTCGCCGGAGTGGGTTAAAGTAGTGAGGGTGAATGGAGGAATGGATTGAGCGTCTCGGACCAGATTCGAACGATTGCTTCCGATATTTTTGGAGTTTCGGCGGACAAAATCACTGCCGCATCGACTCCCAAAACCATTGAGGCCTGGGACTCCATCCAGCATCTCAACCTGGTGCTTGCGTTAGAGGAGAAATTCGGATTGCAGCTTTCACCCGAAGAGATCGAGCAGATGAAGAGCATGGGAGAGGTAATCAAGCTTGTGGAAGGCAAGCTTCAGGCCGCGGCGAACTAACCCCGGCTTCGATCGTTATACGTTGAGCCAAAAACATCATGATCCCTCAGAAAGGCCCACAGGTGGCCCTGTTGCCGCCAATGAACCTCTATCGCGAAGACCTTGAAAAAATAGTCTCGGTTTTCAGGCAGCACTGCCGGAATGTAACAATTGGCGATCAAGAAAATGTTTATGGCTCGATGGATGAAATGGCAGAACGGGTGCCGCGTCCACGTTGCTTCGCGGTGACAGGGAGCATTCCACATGCCGAGCTCGTCATCCGTGGTGATTACTTACTACCGCTTAGCGTCCGGCAGAGCACCTTATGGAGATGCAAATCGACGTTCGATCAGACGCGGTCTTCCTGGCAATAAGAGAGTTTCTGTTTAGCCGCCGCCAGAGTCTACTCGCTGCGTTTGCGGATGGCGTTCTTTTCGTAGCCTCGGTGCTGGCGCTCGCTTGCCTGTTTTCCAAAGTGTTTGGCGGCTGGCATTTTGGCACTCGCCTGCAATACGACATTACCATTCTGTTATGCGTAGGTCTTTTTGCGCCGGGCATTTACATGCGTGGCCGGCAGGCAAGCTTCATTTCACTGGGCTTGCGGTCGAATCGACAATCGTTCTGGGAACGGATTAGCGACCAGATTGGCATAGTCGTTCTGGGAATGTCGGCCGGTATTCTTGGAACGCTCGGGGCGGAATGGATCATGTACCTTATATTCCGGGTGACGAAGTAGTGTTCTTGTTACCACCTTGCGTTTCCACTGCATTTCAACTGTTGATTTCAGTACATCTTTTGGCATAGTCACTTTGAGGCTAGCAGCGCAGCCTCTAAACTTGAATGGAGCGATGAATAGCAGGAAGCAAACCCGCCGTTCGCTTGGGCGCAAGCTGAAGTACGCCGCGAAATGTCTACCCAGCCACGCCTGGCAACGACTGGTCCGCAGGCCTGCGCACGGCACAGTGCATCTGATCCTTGCGATTGCCGATCATTTTGAGCCCAGCAGCGTGGGCGATTTTCAGTCCGGGTATGCTCCGCGGGATGTCCAGGAGCAGCGGCTGGAAAGATGGTGCAAAGAATATCCGCGCAACTTTTCGGAATTCCGGGATGCCGAAGGGCAGAAGCTCAATCACACCTATTTTTATCCGGCGGAGCAGTACGACAAGGCATTGGTGCAGCGTCTGGCAGACTTTTGCCACGCAGGCTGGGGAGAGATTGAAATTCACCTGCATCACGGTGTAACCGAACCGACAACCGCAGAAGAAACCGAAAGACAGCTGACCAGTTTTCGTGATGCCCTGGCGCACGATCACGGATGCTTGTCGTATGAGGAGGGTGATTCTCGGCCCAAGTACGCATTCGTCCACGGCAACTTCACGTTGGCCAACTGCGCGAATGGATTGGATTGCGGCATTGACAATGAAATGCAGTTGTTAGCGGATACCGGCTGCTATGTGGATATGACCTATCCGACAGCTGCGTTTCATCCGGCGCAGATCGGCGTGATTAATTCGATCTATGAATGCGCGCTTCCTTTAAACGAAAGAGCACCCCAGAGGCTCGGACAACGGTTGAAGGCTGGCAGGCCAGTGACGCGATTCCCGTTTCTCGTCCAAGGGCCGTGGATGATGGACTTCGACCGCTCGGCCCGCAGCGGCTGGGGACGGGTTGAAAACGCCGCGTTGACGGGGCCGAATCCTCCATCGCTGCGAAGACTCGTTTTGTGGAAGAACGCGATGGTAACGGTGCGTGGCAGGCCGGACTGGCTTTTCATAAAGCTGCATGCCCATGGCATGGCGCCTGCCGATATGGGCGCGATGCTGGGAGCGCCAGTCGAGCAGTTCGCGAAAGAATTGATTAAAGGCGCTGCAGACCGCAAAGAGACCATTCACTTTGTTTCTGCGCGCGAAATGGCGAACATCGCTCTCGCAGCGTGTGACGGCCGCGAAGGGAATCCGGGAGGGTATCGAGATTACCGGTACAAACTGAGGCGTTCGGTTTCTTCCGGTTCGACCTCGGAGGCGGATTCACTTGCGCTTGCTGCGCCGTCGACGCGAACCCACCAACCGCCTGCCAATTGACGGAGATGCACCCTGCGTTCCTCGACTTAGATCTCTTGTGAAAAGTTCTCAGCTGAGGCAACAAGCGATTCCGGGGCTTCGGGCGAATGAAGTTTGCCTACTTTTATCGCTCGCTGGGACGCAAAGGCCCACCACAGCGCCAGCCCATAAACCAGTCCGGCAATTACCACGTGCACTACGAGCTGCAGATAGTTGTGGGGGACGAACCACTTCGTCATCACAAGCAGAGCAATGGTCAACGGTATGCAAAGCAGGAGTGGCAGCGAATAGGCTTCTCGCAGGTATGTTGTCATGCGGATTTGCAGCCGTCGGCAGACGTGCCAGGGCAGAAAGCACGTTGTCGTGACAACTAGAGGCACAGCGGTTCCAAGGGCATCGCCAATAATGCCGTAAGGGCGGACCAGCGCAATGCTCAATGCCAGGTTGGCCAGGCCTTCGATCAAGGTCGCGAACGCCCACGTCCTGTGCTTACTCATGCCAAAGAGCACCCTGGGAGACGCGGCCTGCGCGAGCATCGTGCTGGTAGAGAGCAGCAGGATCAGCAAGACGGGATAGCTCACCGGCACGTAGCGCGCACCCACCCAAACCTCAATGACTGACTTGCCGAGCACGATCAGAGAAACGCAAATCGGAAAAATTATCAGTGCGCAGAAGCGGTTTCCCGCGACGAAGATCTTACGCAATCGGTCCGTCTCACCCAATGCATCGGCGTGGCTCGACATAGGCACAAACAGTTGCGCCAGGTTCTCCACCACTTCGCCGGCGTAATCCACAATCTTCGCGCCGATATTGAAGTAGGTAATCGCCGCAGAGGAAAGGAAGGCGCCGATGATTACAGAATCCGTTCTGAAGCGGAGGCGGCCCGCGATTATGATGATCAGCGTTGTTCCGCCGTAGGTCGCCATCTCCCGAAACGTTGCCTGGTGCACATACCTCAATCCGAGGGGAACGGGCAGCAGTCGCCCGGCAATTATTGCGCACACGATGGAAGCGACGAGCGGGATAGCCACGGTAATGAAGGCTACCGTTAACAGCCCATATCCATGGCGCAGTGCCAAGACAATCAGTACCGCTCTCAGTAGCGTGCCGACGATATCGGGGATCCGGCGCGCGTCGAATCTCTGCAGGCCTTCAAGCACGCCGCCCGCCACCCCCAGAGGGAACCCGAGAGAGACCGCGGTTCCCACCATGAAGAGCAACCAAGGAGCCGTCGCATGAAATTCGGGTTTCACGCTGTGAAAACGGTTCACGAACAGGCTTGCAATGACCGTGATCACAAAGGCGATCGCGCCGACTCCGGAATAGGCGAACAGGCTGGTGCTGACGACACGACTTGCGGCTTCAAGGTCGTTCGTCGCATTAGCCTTTGAGATGTATCGGATGATTGAAGACCGAATACCGAGATCAAAGAGTCCGTAATATCCGGTGATGGAAAAGATGAGAATCCAGATGCCGGCCGCATCGTCGCCCAGTCGATGCACGATCACAGGCCAAAGAAAAAAGCCGACGACTACACTGGTTCCCAGTGCAAACCAGCTTGAACTGGCATTTTTCACGATCTGGTTTCTTTCCAGCTTGCGCATCAGAAGGACAAGAATATAACGGCGACGCTGGTGTGTGAGGTTCCAGACTCTATGTCGCCATCATGAAACTGCCGGGGTAGAAAGAGGACCATGGACGCGATCCTGGAACCTGGAGTCCGAATCAGTTGAAGATAGCGCGGGCCGTCTTGGGTGAGATCGCTCCTGAGGCGATTCGCATCCCTTGGCGGCCCATTGTGAGTTAAATTGCGCAGCCCCCTGAACTACGAAGCCACCACTTGTGAATTGGCTTAGTACACTCCAGCGATCAAGGACTGGATCGCGTTGATGTCGGCGCCAATGTCTTTGCCATCGCTCGCCGCACTCTTGTACGGACTGCCGGACGCCAGGTGGTAGTCGCCGCCGTTTCCGCCATTGAAGTTGACGAACTGTATTCCGCCCACGCTGGCCGGGAAGTAATTCGACGTCGGCCATTTTGTCGGCCCGAACGCGAGTGGGGCCACGATAGCGTTGTCGACGAACTTGTACGACGTGAAACAGGCATTCAAGCTGGTGATCGGCACGTCGTAGTACGCGCAATTCGCCGTGCCACCACCGGTGGACCAGATTGGGTAGGTTACCTGCCCGACGAGGTTGTTGGTGAAAGTGAAGGCGTACATCGCCGGGTCAGAGATGTTATTGCCGAGGTCGATGATGCGTCCACCCGGATCGGGGAAGCCCGTGATGTGGTTCACCGTCACATTGTTCAGGGAATTTGCCGCCCAGCCGTTCACGACCTGCAATAGGGTACCGGCGCCCTTGTACTTGGTGACGCTGATGTCGTCGATTGTGATGTCATGAACGCTAAAACGTTCGCCATACAGCGCGGGCCCGGCTGCTGAACCTACATCCGCCATCGCAATGCCAGCCCCCACGTGGCTGATGGTGTTGTAGCGGATGGTAACATCTGTAACCGCGCAGATCGGACATAGCGGTTGCGAGGTCGCACTGGCCTGGTTCTTCGCTGTCAGCAGGATGGAGTATCCAACCTGGCTGAAGCCGCCCCAGCTGTTTTCAAATACATTGCCCTCGACCAGAACGCGAGCGGCGTTTTTGAGCTCGAGGTGGTTCTTGACCATGAATGGATTGCCGCCGGTGCCACCCATAAAGCCGGATTGACCGCTCATCCACACGAGCGGCTTGAAGAAGTGGTTGCGACGGATCTCAATGTCGGTCGGTGTAGTGGTTGCGCTGCCGCCACCGAACAAAATGTTTTCGGTTGAAGCTTCCAGGAAGTTTCCAGTCACCTTGAACACAGCGTCGGTCGTGGAGCTAGTTCCGCCAAAGAATACGTGGGCGTCTGTGCAGGCTCCGCTTACAGAAGTGCAGTGGAAGTCAGTGGTGTACGAATCGATGAGCGCAGCGTACGACATGTGATTGACGTTGAACGCGTTCATCGTGTCATCCTGCAACGAGCCGTGCATCCAAAGGCGGTCAAGAATAATGTGGTCCGCCGATGCGCTGTTGGCCGCGCTGACCAGCGCTCCAACCAGCCCGCTTCCGCTTGCGCGGGCGATCTCAAGGCCGATGAAGCGGTAGTGGTTCGCTCCGTTGGCAAACTGGAACGGGCCCGATCCCATGCTTTGGAACACAACTTTGGCCAGCACGTTCTGGACGCCACCGCAACTGAAGGAAGGCCGTCCCGGAAGCGACGCAACACCCGCGTAGCAGGGAAGCATGCGCGATCCCTCAGGAGGCAAGGCTGAATTCGGCGCGCTGGTGCGAATGATGATCCAGTGCGCATTGTCGCAGGGCTTCGCTGGAACCGTGAATTGTCCGGTGAAAGTTGCGCCTGCCGCGAGAGCAATGGTGTCTCCGCAGTTGGCGCTATTGAGCGCGTTTTGCAAACTGCCGCCGGCGGAAACATTGATCGTCGTTCCGGGAGCTGGCGTATTTGCCAGAGCGGTCTGCATGAAGGCGACCGGCAACTGCGCCGGACCGTCGTAGCCACCGCTTCCCGGCGGAGGAGGAGGCGCGGAAACTGCCAGGGTGAATGATTTGCTTGCGGTGCTTTTGCCTGCGTCAGTTGCTTGCGCCGTGAATGTGAACGTGCCGGTCTGTGTCGTCGTTCCCGACAAACCGCCGGTGCTGCTCAGCGCGAACCCTTGCGGCAGAGAACCAGAAGCGACATTCCACTGATAAGGCGTGCTTCCACCCGATGCCGATAACGGGAAAGAGTACGACGACCCATATTGCGCGCCCGGAACAGCTGAAGTGGTAATCGCAAATGCGGAAGTTGCGGGCGCCACGGAAACGGTCGCGCTCGACTTCTTGGTGGTATCCGCAACACTCGTGGCCGTCACGGTCACGCTGGTGCTGTTGCTCACGCTGGGCGCGGTAAACATTCCGCCGGCTGAAACCGCGCCTGACGAAGCTGACCAGGTCACTGCTGTGTTGCTGGTTCCCTGGACGGTCGCCGAGAACTGTTGAGTATTGCCCGACGTCAATGTCGCGCTATTGGGTGAAACACTTACGCTGATCGCCGGAGCCGTGGGACTTACCGCAACCGTCGCGCTGGCTTTCATCGATGTGTTTGCCGTGCTGGTTGCAGTTACAGTCACATTGGTAGAGGAGGAAACTGCAGGCGCGGTGAACAAGCCGGCGGAGGAAATTGAGCCTGATGACGCGGTCCAGGTCACACCCGTGTTCGTCGTGCCCTGAACCGTTGCAGAGAACTGTTTCGTGGTCCCGGACGTCAAGCTTGTGCTTGTCGGCGAAACTGTGATGGTGACACCAGAGGTTGTCGGCGCGATGGCGACCACCGCGCTGGCTTGCTTTGTGGTATCAGCAACGCTGGTTGCCGTAACAGTTACGTTTGTGCTGCTGGTGACGCTGGGAGCAGTAAATAAACCGCTGCTCGAGACTGTTCCCGCGCTTGAACTCCAGGTCACGCTTGTGTTGGTCGAGCCCTTCACCGCTGAACTGAATTGCTGAGTGGCATTCGAAGCGATGCCGACACTGGTTGGTGAAATGGTTATGCTGACTGCCGAACCGGAGCTGGTTACCACCGTGATTTGCTGGTGAGTGGTGGCGAATCTGCCATTCGCGTCTGTCACCTTAACCCAGAAAAACTTCGAGACCGTTGAGGCAGGCGTACCGGTGATGGCGCCTGTAGTTGAATTCAGGGTCAATCCCGTGGGCAGACTTCCATCAGAGACCGCGAAGCTATATGGTGCAGTGCCGCCACTCGCGAGTATTACACCCGCATACGGAGCACCCACGACTCCCGTCGGCAAAGTTGTCGTCAGATTGAAGGACCAACTTGGCGCGGCGTGGCCGGAAGCTGCGAAGAAAAGTGAAATAACAACCAACAGCGTGATAACAATTTGTTTTCTCGCGTGCTTAAACACAGGAACGCACGCGGCGTTCTTTTGATTGCCCGAGCCAGCCAGGTGCAGTGCCATTGTGTGACCTCGCGTGGAATTTCGGGGGTCTTCATTCCCCAAGGTGCTCTTTCGGCAATGTAACCAAAGTGCGGCAGAAAACAGAGATCACGGGAGGGCAACTTGGAAGTGCTGCTTTTGGTGCATGAACTTTCGGCAAATTCCAGCTGATAACCAGCACTTCCAGGTCTGGCGCGGCTTTTGGCGGATTTCCTTTTTGACCGGAATTCCATTACTGCAGATAGCGCGTAACGTGACTTCCGTAACGCTGGAAGTCTTTTTCAGTGTTTGATGGCAAAAAAGTTCCCTCTCGCCCTTTCATCCCATATTCATCAATCTGCGCTCATTCAAACTACGGAGTTTACGGGCGTTGATTTGGACTTTCTCTTGCACCCTAGCTGTTCAAGGCTTGAGCGCTTATCGCAAGGAGGTTGCAGTGAGAAGTATGTTTGCGGGAGTTGTCCTGTTTGCAGTTGCGCTTCTATCTGCTTGTGGAGGCGGTGCTGGTGGCGGCCAAAATACCAATCCCACACCGATGCTGAGGTCGATGCTCGTGACCGGTGGTAGCGGCAACCTGACCTCCGGCCAGACTCAGCAGATGAAAGCCGTCGGCACGTACAGCGACAACAGCACGCAAGACCTGACCGCATCGGCCCAATGGTCGTCTTCGACTCCCAACATCTGCACGGTTGCTTCCGGAGGACTCGTCACCGCAGGAAACAACGGCGGCGCGTGCGCGGTCACTGCAAGCCTTGGTTCGATCAAAGGATCCTCGAGCCTGACAGTCGTGCCTGCTCTCGTCTCGATCGTCGTGACGCCGGGGAACCCATCGATTGCGGTTAGGACCACCGAACAGTTCATCGCTACCGGAACTTTTAGCGACAGCAGCACGCAGAATCTTACCGGCACTGTAACCTGGAGTTCCTCGAACCCCGCTGCCGCGACCGTGAGCACCGCGACTCCCACAGCCGGATTGGCAAAGGCGGTGGCGGGCGGCAGCACGATAGTTACTGCAACATCTGGCGCGATCTCAGGAACAACTCAGCTTACGGTCACGTCTGCGTCGCCGGTATCCATCGCAATTTCTCCGACAGATATCTCATTGCCGCTGGGTCTAACACAACAGTTCACCGCGATCGCAACCTTTGATGATGGAACCAGTCAGGACGTGACAGGCACGGCGACGTGGAAGTCGTCGTCGAACCCGGTCGCATCCATTACGACCAGCGGCCTTGCCGTGGCGAGGAATGTCGGAACAACCAACATCAGCGCCACTTTCGGAGCGGTCAGTGATAGCACGCCGCTTACGGTCAATGCGGCCAACCTGAATTCAATCTCGATTGAGCCGGCGAACGGCAGCATCGCACAGGGAACGAAGATTCAGTTGTCGGCGATCGGTACGTTTAACGACGGCGGAACTCGAGACGTCACGCATCAGGCGACCTGGTCGGTGTCTGATCCAAGCGTTCTAAACATTGGCGCGAGCAACGGCTTTGTGGTTGGTCTCGCTCCCGGGCTGGTGACAATCACCGCCACCCTTGGATCAGCGACGCAGTCGGTTCCGTTTACAGTGACGGCAGCGAAAATCGTTTCTATCTCGCTCTCGCCATCACTGGCGACCATTCCCGTCGGCGGCCACGCTCATTTCACCGCCACCGGCGTGTTCGATGATTCCTCGACGCAGGACATCAGCATGAGTTGCGCCTGGAGTTCCACCAATACCGCGGTCGCGACGGTGGGCAGTTCGTCGGGAACATTTGGAACTGCGACGGCTTTGGCCTCAGGAAAATCGACCATCAACGCCGGTTTCGGCTACGCAGGCGCATCGGCCACGGGAGCGGCCCAGCTCACCGTCAGCGGAGCCACGTTGTCCAAGATCACGGTGAGTCCGAGTTCGGGACTGGTCACGCCGGGCTCGTCGTTGCAATTCGCCGCGACCGGAACGTTCAGCGACGGAAGCAAGCAGGCTCTGAGCTCGGGAGTGGCTTGGAGTTCCTCTGACGCAAATGTAGCGACGGTAAGCTCAGCGGGCGCTGCCACGGGGCAATCGCCGGGCGTTGTGACGATCACGGCGAAGGTTGGCGGAATCACCGGAACTGCGAGTTTGGTTGTGGAATCATCGGCGCTGACTTCGATTCAGGTAACTCCCGCAAACGTCAGCATTCCCGCCACGGTCGAGGCGCAGTTCAAGGCAGTCGGTCAGTTTGCTGATGGAAACACTCAGGACCTTAGCGGTGCGGTTACGTGGACTTCATCCTCTTCTTCGATCGCAACCATCAGCAACTCGTCCGGAAGTATCGGTCTGGCCACGGGAATTCAACAGGGCACAGTCACGATTTCCGCAGTATTTAACGGACAGATAGGCACTGCCACTCTCGCTGTAAACAGCGCTACCCTAAACTCGATCAGCATCACGCCGGGAACCGCGAACATAAGCGTGGGTGCAGGCCAGGCGTTCACTGCCAAGGGAACCTTCAGCGATGGTTCGGTGATCAACATCACCAACCAGGTGCAGTGGAACTCTTCGAGTCCCTCGGCGGCGACGGTTGATGCGAACGGATCTGCGAGCGGGGTCGCCACGGGCACCACGACGATCTCTGCGAGCATGAATGGAGTGAACGGGACGGCGATATTGACTATCCAGTAATCAGACGACAGCCGGCCGGGGCAGGGCCTTTTCAAGCGCAAGCGCAAACTGGCGCGCAACCGAAGCCCAGCTGTATTTGCTTTCGACGAGCTCTCTTGCGGCACGGCCTAGCGTCTTTCGGCGAGCGTTGTCCCGTAGCAGGATAACGACGCTCTCTGCAAAAGCGTCTGGCGTATCTGCAAGCAGTATTTCGCTCCCGTGCTGCACCGGCAATCCTTCGGCGCCGATCGTGGTGGATACGACGGCCTTGGCCATCGCCATGGCCTCGAAAATCTTTAACCGCGTGCCGCTTCCGATCCGGAGCGGGACCACGCACACTGCCCCCTGGCCCAGGTGAGGGCGAATATCGTCGACCCAGCCGGTGAGATGAATGTGATTGACATCTCCGCGGGCGAGCGCCTGCAGCCGCGCCGAAGGTTTGCGCCCGACAATGTTGAGTTTGACGTTCGGAATTTCCCGCCGAATCTTCGGCAGAATTTCCTGCGCGAAATAGCAGATTCCGTCTTCGTTGGGCAGCCAGTCCATGGAGCCGGCAAAGACCAGCGTATTCTCGATTTCGTCATCGAGGGGCCGAAAATATTCCACATCAACTCCGGTGGGAACCACCGTCAACTTGCTTGAAGGGATAATTTCTGCGAAGCAATCACGATCGGTGCTAGACACCGCGAGCACATGGTCCGCTTTTTGCAAGTAGGTGCGTTCGGCTCGAGACATGGCCTTCCACTCGCGCCAGGAGAGCAGTTTCCAAAGAGGATTGTGCGCGACTTCATAATGGCGCTTCCAAATGAGTGCCTCGACATTATGGGTGAACAGAACTTTTGGAATCGGCAACTCCCAGGGGACCGCACCCGCAGGAACGAGGAAGTCGCAGACCAGCACGTCGAATTTGGAACTTGCCAGCAGATTCCGCAATTCGCGCACGACCTCTGGGCGGCAATATTTACGAATGTTGTAGGGCTGGCTTGAGAACACTCCGCCGGCGTATTCCAGAAGTTCGCTTGCGCTTTTTGCCTTAGGAAGGTGGAGGGGTACGCAAATCACGCTGTCGAAGATGTGTTCCAATTCGCGCTGCGCCGCATTTTCCTGCTCAGCGTGGAAACCAAAATAGGTTACGCGGTGATTGCGAGCGAGTTCTCGCAGAATGTGAAAACTGCGAATCTTGCCGCCGCTATCCAGCGGCAACAGGCCCCCGGCCTTGGTCCATAGGATATTCATTCGTTACTTTCGAGCTTTCTCCGTACGGCATTACAAAAGGAGAGGCAGAACTAGCAGGGTAATATGTTTTGAGCTATTGCACACGAGGGCGATTGTCAGAACAGATTACGCCAGTGACACACGTCGAAGAGAATATACGGCCAACTACAGCTGAGCCGCGCGGGAACGAGGCGCTTCCGCGCCGCGTTTTCTTTCTTCTCGATTCCTTCATGATTGGTGGAACAGAGACGCAGGCCGTTGAGTTGGCGCGAAGGCTCGATCCCGCGCGCTACCAAGTGACCATCGGCTGCCTACGCAAGGAAGGACCGCTGCTGTCACGTCTGGAAAGCTCCCAAGTACGCGTGATCGAGTTTTCGCTGGGGAAGGGAATCGATACTCCTTCAGGCATCGCGGGAATGCTGCGCATCGCTCGCTTCCTGCGCCGGGAGCGAATCCAGATCCTGCATGCTCACGATCTGTGGTCGAACATGGTCGGACTGGTGGCGGCGAAACTAGCGAGAGTGCCGGTAACGATCACCAGCCAGCGCGACCTGTCACACGATGCCTGGTATGGCACGTATCGCCGGCGCGTTTTGCGATTTCTGCAAGGCAGATCGTCCGCTGTGCTCACCAATGCCAAGGCCATTCGTGAGGGTCTGATCGAAGACGGCCTTGCTCTGAAGAAGGTCTGCGTGGTTTATAACGGTGTGGACATCGATCGTTTCCGCAGCGTGAACGCGAACCGGGAATGGCTGTTTCCGGGGCGCAGCGGACGAAAGCTGATCGTATTGGTCGGCAATATGAACAGCGACGTCAAGGGACATCCGGTGTTGATCACGGCGGCAGCAGAAGTCGTAAATGCGTACCCTGCGGTGCGGTTTGTTTTAGTGGGAGATGGCCCCAAGCGGCGTGATTACGAAGCCATGGTGGAAGCGGCAGGACTTAGGGAGAACTTTCTTTTTCTTGGGAGGCGAAGTGATGTTCCCGAGATTTTGGTTTCGTGCGACATTGCCGTTCTGCCATCGTTGGCGGAGGGATTGCCGAATGCGGTACTCGAGTACCTGGCTGCGGGCTTGCCGGTGATCGCGACCGCGCTGGGAGGGAACTTGGAGGTGATCCAGGACGGGATTACAGGACTCCTGATCCCGCCGAAGGATCCAGATGAACTAGCAAGCGCGCTGAAGGGATTGCTAGACGATTCCGAATTTTCCACGAGGCTGGCAAAATCCGGGCGAGAGCATGTCCAAGCGCAATTCAGTTTTGAACGGCTGGTCATCGAAGTGGATCAGTTGTACACGCAACTGCTCGGCGGGTCGAAACAGGCCTAAGCATGTGGATTTTACTGTTTATGCATCGCCCGTTCACAGGAACGGATTCACTATCCGCAATCCATCAATCACGCGATTGTGCAGCAAATCTTCGCTGAATAGCACTCTGCAAGCGGTCTGCTGCGCAGCCCGAACGATCAAAGCATCCCAAAACGAAAACTGATGAAGGCGATGCAGATCAATGGCCGCGAGCACGTCAACGATCTCTGGAGCAGCCACGTCGAACTGCGCCAGCAATTCGACTTTGCGCCGTGCTACTTGATCATCAACCTGAAGTTTGCGAGTGACAGTAACGAAATATTCTTGCAGCACCTGCAGTGACACCACACCTGTGCCTGCGCGCCGATGTTCGGCGAGCAGTTCGAGCGCGCGACTCTGCTTTCGCTTCGCGGAGTTGTCGTCGCTGTAAATGAGGACGTTGGTATCGAAGAAGCTACGAACGCTCATGGGTCTCGCTTCGGTCGAAGCGCCAGCCACGCGAGTTACCCTGCCCTGACAAGCGGCGAAACTCTTCTATGCTCCGCTCCGCATCGTCTCCACTGGTCAAACTGTGAAGATAGTCGCGGATCAGTTGGTTCAGGCTTTTGCCGAGAGCAGCTGCTTTCTCCCGCGCCCGAGAGACGGTTTGTTCGTCAACTGAGAGAGTTAGATTCACTGACACAGTATACGTGTGCACATATTATGTGTCAATCGTAGTACTCCAACCCCAGGTGCGTAATCAGTTCCTCGCCTCGCAAGTGTCGGAGCGTGTTCTTCAGTTTCATAAGCTGGATGAACAAATCGTGCTCCGGATACAGTCCCGGCGCGGTCATTGGAGACTTGAAGTAGAAGCTGAGCCACTCCTGAATCCCAATTCCGCTCAGTTCGGATGTGCGTTTCGCGAGGTCGAGGAACAAGATCAGGTCGAGCACGATCGGCGCCGCCAGGATGGAATCGCGGCAGAGGAAGTCAACCTTGATCTGCATGGGGTAGCCGAGCCAGCCGAAGATGTCGATGTTGTCCCAGCCTTCTTTGTTGTCGCCGCGGGGAGGGTAGTAATTGATCCGCACCACGTGGCTCAGCTTGCCGTAGAGTTCCGGATAGAGGTCCGGCTGAAGAATGTGCTCCAGCACCGAAAGCTTCGATTCTTCCTTGGTCTTGAATGACGCGGGATCGTCCAAGACTTCGCCATCGCGATTGCCTAGAATATTGGTGGAGAACCATCCGTTCATTCCGAGCAGGCGGGCTTTGAAGCCGGGCGCGAGGATGGTCTTCATCAATGTCTGTCCGGTTTTGAAATCCTTGCCGCAGATTGGCGCTTCGTTCTTGCGGGAGAGTTCGTGCATCACGGGAAGATCGACGGTCAGGTTTGGAGCACCATTCGCGAATGGCACACCTTCCATGAGCGACGCGTAGGCGTAGATCATCGACGGCGCGATCGCCTCGTCGTTGGTCTGCATGGCCTTTTCGAATGCCTTCAGCGACTGGTGTGCGGAGGTCGGCTGCAGAAAAATTTCGGTTGAGCCGCACCAGATTGTGATCAGCCGCGCCGCGCCGGATGTCTTCTTGAAATCTCGAATATCGGCGCGCACCTGCTCGGCAAGATCCATTTTGTTCTTGCCTTTCTTTACGTGATGGCCGTCGAGCTTCTTAACATAGTTGCGGTCGAAAACCGCCGGCCGCGGCTGGATTTCACTTAGGAAGGGTTTGATTTGATCAAGCAGATCTCTCTCTAATACGCCGGCCTTGCGCGCGGCGGTGTACATGTCGTCGTCGAACGGGTCCCAGCCGGTGAAAACCAGGTCGTCAAGCCCGGCCAGGGGAACGAATTCCTTGACCTTGGGCGAGCGGCCGTCGGTGCGCTTACCCAGCCGGATGGTTCCCATCTGGGTCAATGAGCCAAATGGGCTGGCGAGGCCCTTACGGACAGCTTCCACCCCGGCAACAAATGTCGTAGCCACGGCCCCCATTCCGGGGATCAGAACTCCCAATTTGCCATTGGCAGGTTGAATTTCAGCAGTTTTGGACGAACCCTTCTGAACAGACTTTTGGCGCGTAACCATTTCAGGTGTTTTCCTTATTACATCAGTAGGATTTAGGCAAACGGGTATGTTCTCGTATTGACACCGCTTTTGCAACTCAGCGGAGCCGAATGGGTTACTTCACACATCAAACGGATCAGGGTAACCCGCGGCAGGGAAGTTGCGTCATACCTATTAGGCTTTGGGCCGTCTTGTCCGGCGTATAATCCTGATAATTTCGCGGGTCTTCTGGAGAGGTTTATGAAATTGAGAGCGACCACACTGATTTTGGCGCTGACCGCCTTGGTGTGCCTGGGGCAGGCTGCGTTTGCTGCCGATGACACCAAAACCCAAACTGCGGCGGACGATACCCCGGTGAAAACCGAGTCGGTCGAGCCTTCGGCCACGAAAGTTAAGCACGATGGCGGCCTTGACGACCTTGATGCCATCGGCAACCGCAACGTAGGTTGTGCCAAGGGCATGGGCAACTGGTATGGGCTGGAGAAACAGATCGCCCTCGGAAAGCAAGTTTCCCAGGAAGTAGAAACTCAGTCGAAGGTCATCAATGATCCGGTGGTTTCTGAGTACATCAACCGTCTCGGTCAGAACCTGGTGCGCAACTCCGATTCGCAGGTGCCGTTCACCATCAAGGTCATCGATTCCGATGACATCAATGCTTTCGCGCTCCCGGGCGGGTTCTTCTATGTGAACTCCGGGTTAATTCTCGCAGCTGATGAAGAGGCTGAACTGGCCGGCGTCATGGCCCATGAGATCGCGCACGTCGCCGCCTGCCACGCAGCCCGCGAACAAACTCGCGCCAGTCTGGCACAGTTCATGACCATTCCGTTGATCTTCCTCGGCGGCCCGATTGGATATGCGGGATATGAAGCCGCCAGTTTAGCCGTACCCATGACGTTCCTGAAGTTCTCGCGTGGTTTCGAAGCACAAGCCGATTATCTCGGCGTCGAGTACATGTATAAGGCGGGCTACGACCCGCAGGCATTCGTATCCTTCTTCGAAAAGGTGCAGGCCCAGGAAAAGAAGAAGCCGGGTACGATCTCCAAGGCATTTTCAACGCACCCGCAGACTCCGGATCGGATCGGGGCTTCGCAGAAGGAAATTGCTTCAATACTCCCGGCCAAGGCGGAATATACCGTCACTACGTCGGAGTTTGACGAGGTCAAGGCCCGGCTTGCGGCCATCGAGAACAAGCACAAGCTCAACGACGAGAAGGACGGCAAAAAGCCCACGCTGCGTCGCACTTCCTCGACCGACAAGAACGGCAGCGACGACAAGACTGGGAATGACAAGAACGGAAACGACGATGGCCGGCCGACGCTGAAGCGGCGTCCCGACGACAACTAGTACTTCTCTCCTCAGAAGCGAGCTGGCGGGCCGAGAGGCCCGCCTTTTTTATTGCGATCAAGCAAAAGCCGTTCATTCCGAGCGGAACGAAGTCGTGGGACCCGTTTTCCTGGCAGTTGTAGGCGCCTCACCGCAAGGAAAGCAGCTTCCCTCCACACGCGGAAATCGATCAGCAGTGCTGTTCAATTTACTCGGGCGGGATGACAATCTTTAGATTGGCCGAAGACACCAATGGGCGGAACTCAGTCCGGCCGTTTGATTCGTGGCAATTTTATGCAGCTTCTTTTGTCTGAAGGGACGCAACCTGAGATGGACCACTCGTAGAAGAGACAATCCTCATCAGCTTCCAGTCGTAGGGAAATTCTTTGCCGCAGTCGAGGCATACCACATAGGTCCCGGTGGAGAAAGCCGCTGAACTTCGTTTCCCCTTTTTCACTGTGATCGGAAAACTGTAGCGCCCGTGCCAACAGCCAAACAGAGCACCGACAAGCCTGGAGAACATCTTCCTACCCCCGCCACCTTAAGCTGCCGCTACAGGGAAAGCGGCATCATCTACTTAGATTCGATTTCCGGCAAAAGGGTTCGACAAGGGTTGTTGGATGGTAAAGGCGTCAATTCCGGCAAACAAATACAGCGGAAGCGTTCGCAAGGCATTTAGCTATAAGCGGTTAGCAGTCCGAGCAACCCTGCCGGTTCCAGGACTTTGCAAACCTCATGTTGCCCATAAAAGCTGAAAGCTGAAAGCTAAGAGCTGCTCTTCTTCCGCGACTGGCACTTCTGCACAATCGCTGATCGAAGCTTGGTTCTGAGGTTTTCGGGGAGTTCGTACAACTGGGAGTCGCGGTAGATTTCGATGGTCTTTTTGGTGGTATCGCAAACTACATAGCAGTTGTGGCACCAAGCCAGGTGTTCATCCAGTTCGGCTTTGGTGTTGGCGTCAATGACGCCGTCAAGATAATCGGTCAGTTCGTGGAGAAACTCAGAGCATTTCACCGGGACCCATCTCCACTACTTGGTTTTTGCGCGCCATTCGACTTCTCTCTTCTCTGAAAGTATTTATTCAACCGCTCGCGCAATTGCAGCCGCGCTCGCAGCAGCCTCGATTTCACCGCCGGGATGCTCAAATCCAGAGCTTCTGCGGTCTCTTCCGTCGAAAGTCCTTCTACGTCTCTCAACACGAACACGGTGCGAAACGTTGCCGGCAGCCCGTGAATCGTTTTGTCCAAAATCTCGCGAAGTTCGGCCTGGTTGTACTGTTGCTCGGGGTTCGGGCTCCAATCCGCAACTTCGCGCGGAACGCTGTCGTCTTCAGTTTTTACATCTTCGTCCAGCGAAACCGTGCGCTCAGGGCGGCGGCGCCGCAACTTCATCAGCGCTTCGTTTACTGCAATCCGGACCAGCCAGGTGTAAAACTTCGACTGACCCTGGAACTGGGCAAGATTGCTGTAGGCCTTAAAAAACGCTTCCTGAACCACGTCTTCTGCGTCTTCGCGGTTCTGCACAATGTGCTGCGCGATGCGGAAAACGTTGCGATCGTAGCGACGGATCAACTCCTCAAAAGCCCCTACATCTCCGGCTTTTGCGGCATTGACCAAAGCCAGTTCGTCGGAAACCGGCTCACCCACTTTTGGTTGGATTGCACCCATTCGACATTCGATGCAGGATTTTTCGCAGCTAACGGATGGACCTGGATCGAAGGGCTATTCTAACAAATATGAGGATAGCAGCCCCCGGCTGTGCCCACATTGAGAAAACTACTCCTCGTTCTCTCCGACTTCCTCGTGCTCAGGCGCTCGGTTCAGATCAATCACTGGCAGGTCAGCTGAGGACAGCTTCACGTTCAACTGCTGCAGGCTATTCTTCAGCTGCTCCCATCGCTTGAGTAGCGTCGGCAGCTCTGCGGTTTTTGTGGAGGAGGCTTCCAAGAGTGCTACCGTGGGCTCCGCATCGGCTCTCTCCGCCTCTTTGTACAGAGAGATCACGTTACTGTTGTTGTCTTTGAGCGTGGGCTCAGCCTTTTCGGAAGTAGCCTGTTTGGGGCCATCGAGCAGGCCTGAAAGCCTGGTTTTCAGGCCTTCCGCAGCGGATTTTGTCTCGCCAGTCGCGGCGAGTTTTTCCAGTTGCTCCTGCGCCGATCGCACCTGCATGACGGCTTTCGAACTTTCGGTGATGGCGGAGGTGAGCTTTAACTCCAACTCGAGCTGCTTGATCAAGCCCTCCGAAGAAGCTTTCACCCGTGGATCCATCTTGACGACAAGCGGCTCAGAGGCCACGGGCTTTCCGTTCACAGTCAGGCGGACGGTGTATTTATCCGGCAATGCGAATGGTCCGAGCGGATAACGCGGAGTGGCATGGGGCACGGCCGAAATTGGATATTCGTGTTCGGTTGAAACCGGAGACGCGTAGCGCAAATCCCACACCCAGCGATGCCAGCCAGCTTCGCTCGAAAGAATGCGCGAAGGTTGCAGCCAATAGAGCGGGATCAATCCTTTCGTTCGATCCTCTTCGGTCAGTTCCGGTTTGTCGTTGCTCGAATACCGGCGAACCACTTCGTTCTTGCCGTTCAAAATCTCGAGCGTCACCGGGGCGGCGACCGAGGCCGGCAGAAAGTAATCAATGATTGCGCCGTCTGGCGGATTCTCCCCGGCAGGCTCGTCAGGCTGAACGGGAGTATCTGAGTAGGTGCTGCGGCGCACACGATAAGCCGGAGGCGGTGGAACCAACTGCGTTGCCCCGCTCGCGCTGTTGCCGTTCAGAAAGCGGATGGGGGCGATGTCGTCGAGCACCCAAAAGCCACGGCCGTGGGTGGCGACGATCAGATCGCTTTCATGCACCCACAAATCGCGCATGGAGGTGTGAGGCAAGTTCAACTGGAGCGATTGCCAGCTATCGCCGCTATTGAAAGAAACCGACACTGAGTTTTCCGTACCGGCAAACAGCAGACCTTTGCGCGCGGTGTCTTCACGGACAGCGTTTACCGGCGAGTCCAGCAACCCGCTCACGATCAGCTTCCAGGTTTTGCCGCCGTCAGTCGTGCGGTAGATGTAGGGCTTCAGGTCGTCAATGCGAAATCGGCTGACTGAAATGTACGCGGTTTGCTCGTCAAAATGGGATGCGCTGATCTGCGTCACCTTGCTCCAGGCACTTAAATCAGGAGGAGTGATGTTGGTCCAGTTTTTTCCGCCATCGTGCGTGATCCAAACCAGACCGTCATCTGTTCCTGCCCATAGCGTGTTCACGTCCCGAAACGATGGTGCGAGCGCATAGATCGCACCGCGTTGCTTACCGGCTTTCTCGTTCAAGCTTGCCTGATCACCAACACTCGTTGGCACTCCCGGATTCTCACGCGTCAGATCCTTGCTGATGGCCTGCCATGTGTGTCCGCCGTCGCGGGTGGCAAAGAGCACGTTCGTGGCGTAATAGAGCAGGTGCGGGTCGACCGGCGAGAACATGACCGGCTCCGTGCGGTCCGTACGATAACCGTCGCGAATCGGAATCGGGGTGACGTTTTCGGTTTGCCCCGTGCTCCAGTGAAAGCGCGAGACTTCATTTCGCCCGGCGCCATAGATGACGTCAGCGTCGAGCGGGTCGGGAGCGACGTAGCCGTACTCGATCACGCCAACCGGGTGCCAGTCGCGATAAGTGATCTCGCCATCATTCCCGCGGCTTGAAATGCAAAGTGAGCCGCTTTCTTGTTGTCCGCCGCAGATTTTGTAAGGAAATGTGTTTGTGGTGGTGATCGCGTGATAGAGCTGCGCGGTCGGCTGGTTGTACCAGGATTCCCAGGTTTCTCCTCCGTTGACTGTGACCACTGCGCCTTGATCTGCGACCAGCAGAATGATTTTGGGGTTCTCAGGATTGATCCAAAGATTCTGATAGTCATCGCCGCCGGGCGCGCCACGCAGGCTCATCCAGGTCTTGCCGCCGTCGCGCGAGCGCGACGTCACAATGCCGGTGACATACACTTCGTCGGGGTCCTTGGGATTCACTCGCGGAATCGGCAGGTCGCCGCCGCCAATCTTCATTGCGGCGCGGGGGTCGGTTGTGACGCGAGTCCAGCTTTCGCCCGCGTCATCAGAGCGATAAAACCCAAGTCCGGCATCGGATCCATACTCAGTTGGCCTGGTCGTAGAGAAGGCAGCGTAGAGGCGACTTGGCTGGCTTTGCGCGATCGCGACGTTGATCTGCACGACGTCAGCGGGCAGGCCTGCAGTCAGTTTCCGCCAGGTATTACCGCCGTCCGAGGATTTGAACAATCCGCCGTTGGTTCCGGCGAACGCATTGTTGTCTTCCCAGGGCCCATTGCGCGATTGCCACATTCCAGCGTAAACCACGTCAGGATTCGAAGGATCAATCTCAATGTCTGAGGCCCCAGTGTTTTCGTCTTTGTACAGCACCTTCCTCCACGTGGTGCCGCCATCGTCCGAGCGAAAAATTCCGCGCTCGGGATTGGCGCCGTAGGGATGGCCAAGGACTGCGGCGAAGATGCGGTCAGGATTTCGCGGATCAATTGCGAGCGCAGGAATCTGCTGACCGTCTCTAAGTCCCAGATGCGTCCAGGTCTTGCCCGCATCCGTGGACTTGTAAATCCCATCGCCCACCGAGAGATCTGGACGCTGCAATCCCTCGCCGCTGGCGACGTAAACAACATTCGGATCGGACGGCGCTACGGCAATCGCGCCAATGGATTGAGTCGGCTGATCGTCGAAAATCGGGTTCCAGGTGCGTCCAAAGTCGTTCGACTTCCAGACGCCCCCGTTCACCGCGCCGATGTAGAAAACGTTCGGCTGGCTGGGAACGCCGGCAACGGCGCGGGTTCGGCCTCCCCGGAATGGCCCTACCATTCGCCAGTGCAGCTCCTTGAACAGATCGGGTGAATATTGTTGGCCAAGTACGGGGGCAGATGCGCAGGCGATCATCATCAAGAGAAGCAGGCTGCGAGTTCGCATGGAAGCTCCGTGTGTCCGCCAGAGAGTGCGGCGGCAGCCCGAGCATTATAAGTTCTTTCAGCTCTGAGGTTTTCTCTCCGCGGGCGGCGGCATCTGCGGTTTAGGGGTTTGCGACGTGACTAAAGTGACCTGCTGCTTGCACTGCCGTTCAACCTATAATCCGGGAAAGCCTGGTCCCTCAATATGCCCGACGCTCGAATCGAAGAAATTGTGCGCAATGCGGTAGCGCAGGCGGTGGAACGCCAGCTTGCCTCGCTCCGCGAAACCGTTGTGCAGGACGTTCTTCGAGAGATCGCACCAGCGCTGAAGGAGCAGGGCAGTTCAGGTGGAAGTTCGGCGGCAACGCTGCAAAAAGCTATTTCAGCCATCCAGGCGGGAACAACCCAGAAAGAAATTCTGCGCGCGCTGCTGGATAACACTGTTCTTTACAGCGGACGGGCCGCGTTGTTTGTGGTGAAGAATGGATCGGCAACTGGCTGGCAGGGAGTTGCGTTCGACAACAATGACGCAATAAAAGATTTCGCCCTTGAGCTCGGCTCGGGCCTTCCGTCGCGCGCCGTACAGTCGCGAGCGTCGCAAACGGGTGCCTCATCGGACATGGATCCTCGCTTTACAGCCCAATTCGGCGCGGCAAAAGGTGAAATGGCTGTTTTGCCATTGCTCTTGAAGGACAAGGTTTCCGCCCTGGTGTACGCCGATGGTGGAGATGCCGGCGCTCTCGACATTTCGGCCCTCGACGTACTGGTTCGGGCCACCAGCGCCTGGCTTGAAGTTATAGCCCAGCGGAAGCAGGCGCAGAAAGACGGCACGCCCGAACCGGAGATGCATGCGCCCGCTCCGGCTGCCAACGATCCCTTTGCTGCGCATGTGCCCATCCACAGCAAGGCCCACGAAGAGCCCGCGCCCATGGCTGCGATGTCCGCTGCCGCCGGCTGGGGTGGGGCGACCTCTGCGCCCAGTGGCGAAGACGCAGAGATACATAAAAAGGCGCAGCGTTTTGCGCGGCTGCTGATTGACGAGATCAAGCTTTATAACCATGCCAAGGTCTCCGAAGGCCGCAAGCACCAAGATTTGTATGACCGGCTGAAGGAAGACATTGAAAAGAGCCGCTCGACGTACCAGAAACGATATGGCAATACGGCCGCGGGCGGAGCAGACTATTTCTCTCAGGAACTCATTCGGAGTCTGGCGGAAGACGATGTTTCACTCCTGGGCAACAATTTTCGGCGATAATTAGGAAAAGTGTCGGGGCATTTTCGCAGATTTGTTTTTTTCGCAGCGTTGTGCGCGTGTGCATGCCCGGTGATTCGAGCTGGCGCGCAGACTGCTGACCAATCGTCGGCGCAAGCGCCGTCAACATCCGTCAGCGCTCCGCCTTCAACAGCCGCATCTGCTTCGCCGAGCCCACAGACAACCTCCCCCAAGAAAAAATCTCAGGCCCAGAGCACACGGCCCAAACAGAAGACTGCCGGCTCATCGAAGAGGCCCGCTCGAACTTCAACCAAGTCCGGTCGAGGCTCGGTCCGTTTCCGGCGTATTCATCAGGCCTTTGTCGCATCCGCCACGCTGAAGCCCATGGCGCAGCAGCTCCTGCAGAACCGTACGCCGCAGGCTTATTCAGGTGTCGAAGCTTTTGCCCGCAAGCACAGCGCTGAAGACGCGGGCGCGCTGGCATGGCTCGCCGTTGGATACGCGCACTATCTCGACCGTGATTTCGTCAAGGCCGTTGACCCGCTCAGCCGGGCGAAGTTGCACGCCGGAGATATCGGTGACTACGTGGCGTACTACCTTGCTGCCGCCTATCAGCAAAGCGGGCGATTGCCTGAAGCGGTTGCGGCGCTGAGCACGTTCGACCAGACATTCCCGAATTCGCTGTTGGTGCGCGACGCGCACGTACTTTACGCGAATGCGCTGCTGGCGGACAATCGCCCCAAGGATGCAATCGCACTGCTTGAAAAGGACCGTGAACCGATCCGGCCCGATCTGGAGCTGGCCCTTGGCCGCGCATATGAAGCCACTGGAGACGCCGCCAGAGCGGTTGGTGTGCTGCGCCATCTCTATTTCACCCTGCCCCTGAGTTTCGAGGCTTCGGCTGCCCAGCCGGACCTGCAAAAGCTCACCGCCACGCCAGGCATCGCTCCGATCTCGCTTTCGGAGCGCCGCATTCGGGCTGATGCTCTCGCCAAAGCAAAGCGATATGCCGAAGCGGCTGACGCCTATCGCGAACTGCTGCGCGATCCTGCAGCCGCTGATAAATCGGAACTTCAGCTGGCATTGGCGGAATGCCTGCATCGTCAAGGTCAGAACAGAGATGCCAAGCAATTGCTGGATTCGCTGCAGATCACGTCGCCGGAGGTTGCGGCGCACCGTCTGTATGACATAGGCGACATGCAACGCTCGTCGAACGATGATGATGGCTTTTTGCGTACTGTCGACCAGATTCGCCAGACCGCCGCGACCAGTTCGTGGCTGGAACAAGCTCTGCTTTATGCGGGCAACATCTATCTTCTGCGCCATGACTTTGACAAGGCCATCGATTCATACCGCGAAATTCAAACTCGATTCCCACAAGGTCCGCGCGCGCCCTACTCCAACTGGAAGGCTGCATGGCTGAGCCTTCGGCAGGGGAGAGCGTCTGACGCAAAGACAGGATTCGAACAGCAGATCGCTCTATATCCGAACTCGAATGAAGTTCCGGCAGCGCTTTATTGGCGCGGGCGTCTGGCCGAGGAAGACGGCGACCAGACAATGGCAGCGGCGTTTTATCAGAAGATTGCCGAGCGGTATCGCAACTACTACTACGGGCCGCTCGCCCGTGAGCGCGCCGGCAAGCTGAAGGTCGCCGACGATCCGCCGCACTATGCCATTCTCGACCATGTGCCGCCGCTCAGCGCCGGTGATGTGAAAGACGATTCTCCGCCGGAAGACGATCTTCGTATTGAGAAAGCACGGTTGCTCGAAAACGGAGGGCTGTTAGATTTCGCGGTGAGAGAGCTCAAAGCTGCGGCTGAAGATGATAAGGGCACATGGGCCCCGGCAGAGATCGCGCGCATGTACATGGATGCCGGGCGCTACGACATCGCGGTGGAGACCATGAAGCGCGCGGTGCCCAGTTACTTTGCCGTCGATTTAAACTCACTGCCGCGTTCCTATTGGGAAGCGCTGTTTCCCAAGCCGTATTGGACGGACCTGAAACGCTTCTCATCAGCGAACGGGCTCGATCCCTACATGGTTGCGTCGCTGATCCGGCAGGAGTCGGAGTTCAATCCCAACGCGGTGTCAAACAAAAGCGCGTTGGGACTGATGCAGTTGCTGCCGCGGGTTGGCAAAGGCGTGGCCAAGCAGGAAAAGCTGAAGCACTTCTCGCCGACACAGCTGTTTGATCCTGCGGTTAACCTGCAACTTGGAACGAAATATTTCCGCTCTATGGTCGATCAGTTCGGCGGCTTCGAGTACGCACTCGCTGCTTACAACGCGGGCGACGACCGCGTCCGCGACTGGCAGGGCCTGGGCAAATATCGAGACATTCAGGAGTTCGTGGAGTCCATTCCGTTTACGGAGACGCGCGAATATGTCCAGGCCATCATGCGGAATGCGAATGTGTATAAGCAGTTGTACGGCACGCCTTGAAAGCAGTTGTTGATTATCGGTTGTTGGTAAAAAACTTTGGCATTATTGTCTTCAATAACCAACAACCAGTAACCAACAACCGAATTAGGCTGATTTTTCTGCGGGCGTCTTCGCGAAGAGAATTTCAAACACCAGCAAGCCCGCTCCCACTACGATCGCGCTATCGGCCACATTGAATGCCGGCCACTGGTAAGAGCCGATATAGACGAGAAGGAAATCCACCACTCGGCCTTTGAGCAGGCGGTCCCATAAATTTCCCAGTGCGCCGCCGAGAATGAGCGAGAGGCCAATGGCGGTGGCCGTCATCGTGTGGCTGCTGCGCCAGAGCAGGGCGGCAACGATCACCAGAGCAACTATCGAGAACAGCACCAGCAGGGCGATCTTCCACTCCGACGGCGAATCGTTGAACAGCCCAAATGCCGCGCCCTGGTTCTCAACGTGGGTGATGTAGAAGACCCGCTTGATGACCGTGATGCTGTCGTGCAGAGAGATGTCTCGCGCAACCAGTCGTTTGGTAAAGCGATCGAGCAGGAACACGGCTAGCGCGATCAGCAAATGCAGTTTACGGATGATGCGATGGCCATGCATGCGATTTAACTCTTCGATGCTCCTGGCTCGGAGTCCAGTTCATGGAGAACCGGAGCGCATCGCTCGCAGACGGTCGGATACTTCGCGTCTTCACCAACCCTGATCGAATAATTCCAACAGCGCTCGCACTTCTCTCCGGCGGCGCGGCTGATTTCCACTTGTAAGCTGCTGCTGCCATTTCCGGAGCCGCGTTCTAGCGAAACCTGCGACACAATGAACAGGTAGCGCAGATCGTCCCGGTGACGCTCAAGAACAGCGTAGAGCGGATCGGAAGCGGTCAGCTTCACTTGAGCTTCCAGGCTCTTGCCGATCTCGCCCTTGGCGCGCGCCTCTTCGAGCGGCTTCAACACTTGATCTCGGATCGACAGAAGCGTCGTCCAATCAGACTTCTGCTGCGCATCCTCCCTGGCGATGGAGTCGCCGCCGAGGATCTCGGCGCTGGTGGGAAACTTTGCCATGTGCACGCTGCCGGGACGCCCTTCGAGCTTTGGCAAGTATTGCCATGCTTCGTCACTGGTGAAGCTCATGATGGGTGCCAGCAGGCGCGTCAACGCTTCGCCAATACGCCACAGTGCTGTCTGCGCGGCGCGCCGACCGGCTGATTTCGGCGCGAAAGTGTAGAGCCGGTCCTTCACTACGTCCACATAAAACGCGCTAAGCTCGACGATTACGAAGTTGGTCACCCTCTGATAGATCTTGTGAAAGGCGAACTCGTCATACCAGCGCACGACATCGTCGGCCAGAACGCTGGTTTGACGAAGGATGTACTGGTCGACCGGCCGCAGCTGTTCGAATGCCACCGCATCCTGAGCAGGATCAAAGTCGAACAGATTACTGAGAACGTAGCGAAACAATTTGTTGCGGATATCGCGATAGGTTTCGGCGGTCCGCTGCATCAGTTTCTCCGAGCCGACGACATCCTCGCGGAAATCGACGGACGCGACCCAAAGACGCACAATTTCACCGCCCAGGCGGTTAGCGATATCAACCGGGTCAACGTCAGTTCCACGAGATTTCGAAAGCGCCCGGCCCTGCTCGTCGAGCGTCCAACCGGGAGTAACCACGCCTTTGTATGGAGCGCTGCCGTGGGCCGCAATCGAGCAGAGCAGGGAAGACATGAACCATCCGCGGTATTGATCGCCGCCTTCAAGGTACAGGTCTGAAGGCCAGGGATAATCCGGTTCTTTGCCAATTTCAACCAGGTAGCTGCAGCCCGATTCAAACCAGACATCCAGAATGTCCATTTCTCTTGTGAAGGCCGCGCCGCCGCAATTCGGACACTTCGCCCCAGCGGCCAGGCCCTCCGCTTGGTCGGTGTACCAGGCGTCCGCGCCGGATTTAGCGAAAAGTTGTACCACCTTGCGATTTACGCTCGGATCGCTCAGCGGCTGATTGCAGCCATCGCATGCAAACACTGCAATCGGCACCCCCCATACACGCTGGCGAGAGATGGTCCAGTCGGGGCGGGTCTCGACCATGTTGGAGATGCGCTCTTCGCCCCACGCCGGGTCCCATTTCACTTTCTTGATATCTTCGAGCGCTCGTGAACGGAAGGTGCCGCCCGGCATCGCGGTTTCCATGGAAATAAACCACTGCTCAGTCGCGCGGAAGATTACGGGATTGTGGCAGCGCCAGCAGTGCGGATACGAGTGCTCAAGTTTCTCCGCGTGTAGTAGAGCGCCGTGCGACTTCAGGAGTTCGATTATCGGTTCGTTGGCTTGGAAGATCTGCAGGCCGTCGTACTCGGGTAGCCCATTGCGGATCCGGCCGGCGGCATCGACATCACAGTTTGCGTCCAGCTTGTATCGCTGGCCTGTAACAAAGTCCTCCGCTCCATGCGAAGGCGCGGTATGGACTACGCCGGTGCCTGTATCCATGGTGACGTAGTCAGCCAACACACCAAGAATCTTGCGCCGCTCCCAGGGAAGGAACGGATGATAGAAGTACGTGTGCTCCATTGCGCTGCCGGGGAATTTCGCGATCGCCACCGCATCCGCAAAGCCGCAGTTTTCCGCAACGGACTTGGCCAGCTTCTCAGCGACGATGTAAATGGCGTCGGCCGCTTCGAGTGCAACATACTCTTCATGCGGATGAAATGCCGCCGCCATGGAGGCCGGCAGGGTCCAGGGAGTCGTAGTCCAGATGATGGTGTAAACAGGCTTGTCTTTTGTGATATGCGTATCAGCCAGCGCGAGATCGATGGTTCGCGCATCCGACTGCATGCGGTAGCGTACGAAAATCGCTGGGCTGGTGTGAGTCTCGTACTCGACCTCGGCTTCGGCCAGCGCCGTCCGGTCGTGCCAGCACCAATACACCGGCCGAAGCCCCTTATAGACAAACCCATCCTCAAAAAACTTATAAAAAGTCGCGATGACCACCGACTCATACTCGGGAGTCATGGTCGAGTAGGGCCTCTCAAACCTTCCCAGCACGCCGATTCGCTTGAACTGCTCGCGCTGTAAGTTCAGGAACTTCTCCGCGTACTTGCGGCACTCGATGCGCACGTCGAGTGCCTTCATCTGCAACTTTTTTCCGCCTAGCTGCTGATCAACTTTGATCTCGATAGGCAGCCCGTGGCAGTCCCACCCGGGGATGTATGGCGCGTCGAACCCGGCCATATTTTTCGACTTGACCACGAAATCCTTCAGGCACTTGTTGAGCGCATGGCCCAGGTGGATGGGGCCATTCGCGTAAGGCGGGCCGTCATGCAGGATGTATTTTCGCTCTCCCTTGTGGGCTTGGCGAATGCTTTCGTAAAGTCGCAACTGCTCCCAGCGATGGAGCATTTTTGGCTCGTTCTGGGGCAAATTCGCCTTCATGGGGAAGGCGGTTTTGGGTAGATTGATGGTGGACTTCAGGTCCAGCGGCACGCCGTTCGGTCTCTCCAATGTGGTTGAGATTGCATTATACGGGTGATGGGCTTCAGGCGTCAGGCACCCCAGACGGGCTTCAGGCGTCCAGTTAGACTCCAGGGTTAATTGCGGGTGCGGCGCCAAATAAATTCCGGGCACACCAGCGGATCCTTGAAAATCTTGTGGTACGTCGAGTGAAATCAGAGTTTGGGAAGCATCGACCTGTGCCTGACGTCTGACGCCCGAAGCCTGATGCCTGAATTCGTGTGAAATCTACCCGTCGCGCGTGTACAATTTTTGTAAGGTTACGTTTCCCGAGTGCAGGCATCTAATTGCAATAGGTTGGCTGGTGCCTCAGCCGTTGCCTAACCTGAAAGCAGAGAAGGCTTTACGATTCCGGTTCGCGGGCATGCAACTTGGCCGGAAAGCTGCTCATCAGGTAATAGGACAGGAGTGGCGACCAACCAGCAACTCGGGTAACATATGGCCACATTGGAATTCAAACCACCGCAATCCGCCGAACGGGAACCCGAACTGAATCTGTTGATGCCGAAAGGCTCAGATCCATCGTTGTGGGGTTCGCTTCGTCAAAACTTCAAGGACACTTTTTTCCCAGAAAAGCTTCCGCCGTTGGTGCTGACCTCGAAGCCGGTGCCGGTGCGGGATATCTGGGGCTTTTACGGTCATAAAAAGACCAGCGCGACTCTATCTTCGATCGCCCATATCGTCGGGCTTGCGGCGATCCTCGCCATCAGCGCCTATTTCGCAAAGAAGATCGTGCCGGAAGCCAAACGTCAGGTCACCGAGATCGTGTTTCCATCTGAGGTTCCGGTCATGAAGCCCGCGCCCAAGCCTGTGGCTGGCGGCGGCGGCGGCGGCGACCGCGACAAGTTCGAAGCGCCGAAGGGCAAGCTGCCAAAGCAGTCGCTGCAGCAGATCACTCCGCCCGCCATTGTGGTGCGGAACGATCATCCCAAGCTCGCGGTTGAACCTACGGTCGTGGTTCCACCGCAGGTGAAGTTGGCTTACAACGCCCCGAATCTAGGAAATCCGATGGCTCCTATGCCGTCCGGTCCGCCTTCAAACGGCACCGGATCCGGGGCTGGCATCGGTTCCGGTAGCGGCGGCGGCATCGGCGTCGGAACCGGCCCTGGCGTGGGTGAAGGCCGCGGCGGCGGTATCGGCGGCGGCGTATTTCGCGTGGGTGGCGGTGTAAGTGCGCCGAAAGCGGTTTTCGCTCCCGATCCGGAGTATTCCGAGGAAGCCCGCAAAGCCAAGTATCAGGGTGTCTGCGTACTCAGCTTGATCGTTGGCCCGGATGGCAAGCCTCGGGACATCAAGATCGGGCGCAGCCTGGGATTAGGCCTTGATGAAAAAGCCATTCAGGCGGTCAATCAGTGGAAATTCGAGCCCGCCATGAAAGACGGCAAACCCGTAGCCGTGGCCATCAACGTGGAAGTACAGTTCAGACTGTACTGATCCCCTTTTAAGTTGACATTCCAAACCCGTCCGCGAAAGCGGACGGGACAGCTTTCTTGCGTTGCTTTTCGAGCGGCAGTTCACTCCTTCAAATCCACGTGAACAATCTCTGTAATGTCTCGCCCAAGAAATAGCTTTCCTAACCGTCTGAATTTTTCGGTTGAGTCCGTCACAAAAAATCTGATCTGATTGTTTTGACTTCTGGGGTCGCGGCCCTCAATGCCTAAGTCGTGCGCTGCAGAAGATTGCGCCCAGTCGCGAACCGCAGCTGCGGTTGATTCCGCCGAATCCACGAGCGTTACGTCAGGAGGCGCAACCCGCTGCAGCACCGGCTTGAGCAGCGGATAGTGCGTGCAGCCGAGCAGCAGAACATCGGCTGACTTGAATCCTTCGCCAAACGCCTCGTTCAGATAAATGCGGGCAATTTCCTCAGTGACAGCATGATTTACCCATCCCTCTTCGACTAACGGCACGAGCAGAGGGCAAGCTTTCTCGTGAGAGTCGACCTGCAGTGCATCGAGGGCACTTCGGTACGCATGGCTGGAGGTTGTCGCCTCAGTCCCGATCACCACAACTTTTTTCGACTGCGAAGTTTTTGCCGCGCGCTGTGCTCCCGGCTCGATGACTCCTATCACCGGAACGGTCGAAGCGGCCTCGATCTGGTCAATCGCCAGGGCGGTTGCGGTGTTGCACGCGATCACCAGCAGCTCGGCGCCTTCCTGCTGCAGAAACTGCGACGCCTCGCAAGCGTACTTGGCTACGGTTTGGGTGGACTTCGATCCGTAGGGAAGGCGGGCAGTATCTCCAAAGTAGAGGTAGTCGGATTCAGGGACTACTTCAAGCAATGCTTTAAGTACCGTGAGACCGCCGAAGCCGGAGTCGAAGACGCCAATAGTGGGACTCATCGGCGCTTGTTCATCTCGTCCCGCGTAGAGGGGCCATCCGCTCTGATGTGCGACAACGCTTCCATCGTCTCTTGGTATTCACTGCTTCGACAGCATGCTCCCCGCGGTATAGGCGCTCCATGCGGGCAGGTCTTCGGATGCCCCAGGAACGTGCAGATCTTGTCGGTAGCTTCGGGAGAGAGAATATGCTCGAACTTGCACGCCTGCTGCTCAATCTCCGATTCGCTTTCGAGCGCCAGGCTGTCGGTGAACAGCCGCTCCGCGAGGCGATGGCGGCGAATGATGTCGGCGGCGCGCTGTTTCCCACGGTCGGTTAGCTCGACGATCATGCTGCCGTCGCCAATTGAAACCCCGGTCGGCTTGAGCGCGTCGTGGCAAGGATTCACAAACGGCTTGTGGTCGTGTGCGACGGGAGGATGAGGAGCAGTTTCTACGAGTTCCATTTCCCGCATCTTTTCGACCGCCATGCTCACCGGAAGAGCGCCGTGGACTTCCATGCGATCAATTTCAGCGATCTCGCCGTGCTCCGCTAAAACCCAGAGCTCTTCAAGGACTTCATCAAATTGCTCTTCATCCGCAAGCGCGAATACTTCCTGTGCTGCGATTTTGCCATGATGCAATTCAATACGCCGGTCCCCCAGGCGGGCCACAATCGGATCATGCGTCACCATCACAATGGTTCGCCCCTGCTTGTGCAGGTCACGCAAAAGCCGGAGCACGATTTCTTCGTTCGCCGCGTCAAGGTTCCCCGTCGGCTCATCGGCCAGAATGATCTTGGGATCATTGATCAGCGCACGCGCGATGCAGACCCGCTGCTGCTCGCCGCCGGAGAGCTGAGCGGGAAGGTGATTGGCACGCTCGCGAAGTCCGACGCGGGCCAGCGCCTCGATGGCTTCCTGCTCGTCGGTCATGCTGTGGAAGTACTGGGCAAGCATGATGTTCTCGACCGCGGTCAGGTATGGAATGAGGTGGAACTGCTGAAATACGAAACCAATCTTTTCCGCGCGCACCCGCGTAAGCTCGTTGGCGCTCAATCCCGCAACATTTTGACCATCAAGGAGAATCTGACCGGAACTGGGTGAGTCCAGGCATCCAATCAGGTTTACCAAAGTTGATTTGCCCGAGCCAGATGGTCCCATGACTGCGATCCACTCGCCGGGATCAACCGTCAGCGAAAAATCGTCGAGACCGCGAATCACACCACCGCCGGCGGCCTGGGCCCGGTACAACTTGGTGACTTGTTTCAGCCGGATCATCACTCTCCCCTCAAAATCATAGCGGGCTGAATCCGGCGCAGCAATCGCAAAGGCGGCACGGTGGAAGAAACCGTGACCAACAGGCATCCGGCAAGCACCAATGGAAACAATTCGAATCGGGGGCTGACGGAAGCGTGAAAGTTTGCCCGTCCGATCCACGCCGCGATGCCGACTCCGGCGCTGAAGCCCAGGACCGCCCCTGCGGATCCCAGAACCGCGGCTTCGCCCGCCACAAACAACGCAATCAGACGATCTGAGGCCCCAAGCGCTTTCATAATTGCGAAATCGCGTCGGCGGTCGAAGACCCAGCCCATGAGCGTTGCTAGAACACAGAGCGCCGCCGTACACACAATGAACGCCGACGAGGCCAGCAGGGTAGAGCGCGTCTTGCCGAGCACATTGGCTTCGCCTTCGGCGATTTGCCGCACCGGGCGCACGTCCAGGCTTGGAATAGCAGTACGCAGGGTCTGCAGGAGCGACGTCAGCTGACTCTGGGAACCTTCTGCGGATATCTCCATGACCGAGGGTTCAAGGCCGGTCAGTTGGCGAAAATCGCTCAGGGAGAGATAGATTCTGCTGTCCTCACTGGCTCCCGTCTGTAGGGTGCCAGCGGGGGACAGTTGAATTTCGCTGCCCTGATAGCGCAACTTAAAGGGCTTTCCATTAGGGTTCATTAAACGCGCAGCGCGGATCCCAAGTAGTGCTTCTCCCGAAGTGTGCGGCCACGAGCTGACGGACCACCAGGGATTCAGCCTTCTTGCCAGGTCGAGTTCAGTGCCCGCCACGACGATCGGCTGATCGTGTTCCGTGCGAGTAACAGCATAGGCAAAAGGGACCGCCAATCCACGTCCATCAACCGCTGCTTCAATCGCATTGCGCTGTTGCTCCGACAGGGCTTTGCCTTCGGGAGCATTTACGACAATGTTGGCGCCGAAGTTGCGGAACTCCCGATGCAGCTTGCCCTGCACGTCGGAAAACAGGTTCAGCATGGCCGTAGCCGCTGCTGCGGCGACTACGATCGCCAGCAGCGCAGCCAGCGCGCTTCGCTTTCGCAGCATCGCGGCGCGGGCCAGCATGCGAAGAAACATCGAGCGCTTTTGGGGGCGACGGCTCATGCTTCTCCCCGCAACGCCTGCACAGCATCGCTTCTGACGGCCCGGCGAATGGCGACGGCGCTTCCAGCAAATGTGACCCCGATTGCCAGACCCAGTACAACCGGAAGTAGTACCGGCTGCACGACGATCGATGATCCGAAGATCGTTCGCCCCAGCTCTATCGCCAACAGAGAACCAACGCCGAATCCGAGCACGCCTCCAATCATGGCCAGGAGGACCGATTCTGTAATGAAGATCATAGACAGCGAAAAATGGCCTGCGCCAAGCGCCTTCATCAGGCCTACTTCTTCACGCCGCTCGAACATCGCAGTCGCCATCGCGGCGGCGACGGCGAGTCCTGAAGTAAGCAACGCAGCCAGCGTGATCAGCAGCATCAAGCCGTTGATCCGCGAAAGCACGGTTCCTTCGTTCTGGGCTATGCGGCGAATCTGTTCGGCATGAGAATGCGGAATGACTTCCTGCAACTGGTATGCAATGGACTGCGGATAAGGCGAGCAGTACCAGCGGTCGCGATCGGCCGGACTGAGAGAATCGGGGTTTCGCCGGGCGAAAGCATCCTCGGGTTTCGTTAGCGCGCTTACAAAAATCTTGCCAATTGCCCCCGGGCTTCCTGCGAGGGCCTGCGCGACCGCAAGCGGCGCCATGATCTGGTGGTCTTCGTCTCCGCCCGTCTCGAGAATGCCGGCGATGCGATGCGGCGTGCCGTTGAGCACAATCATCGAACCGGGGGAGGCAGCTAACTCCGCCGCAAGTCGCCTGCCGAGCAAGACGTCCTGCGACTCGTCCGCAGGCCACTCGCCCTCAACCTTCCACCACGGAAACGTTGCACGAGCGCCGGTTGTGAATTGCTGATTTCCGAACTTGAGCGGCCTGGAGAAATAGGTTCCAACCAGAGTGACTTCTCCCGAAGGCACTCGTGCGCGAATCGGTAGTAAAGGCGCGAAACCAGTAATGTTATTTCTCCAGAAAATTCCCTTGATCTTCGGCAGATCGGCTTCGTTCAGGTATGTTCCGGCAGGCTTCAGGTTCACGCTGCCGATCTGCACATCGAGCGTATCTTCTTCCGGCGTGACCACCAGGTTTGCGCCCAGGCTGCGCAACTCGCGGCTCACCTTGTCTCCAATATCCGTAGCAATGGCAATCATTGCGGTCGCGACCGCCGCGCCGAGTGTGACGGCGACCGCCACCAGCAGCTTGCGCCGGGGCTGCCGTCGAAAAGATTCGTAAACGAGGCGTACGAACATGGTCGAAAAGCTCGTGTGGCACAGGCGGCCCGCCTGTGCTCTGTTGATCCGTGCTTACTGCGCTGGCAGGCACAGCCGAGCCGGCTGTGCTACATGAACAGCTTTGCCCGGGAAACTAGATCGGCTTCGCGAATTACCACCGAATCGCCTGAGACCGATGATTCCAACGGCACAGGATTGCATCCTCCCGGCGTTCCCACCGATTGCGAGTTGATCGGCGCAGCGCAGTTCTTGCACACAACGCCGTTCTGCCCTTTGAAGAACCCAACCGAGCCGCAGATTTCGCAGGCGTCGAAAATCGCGACGACTTTCCCGTCAGGCCGCTTATAGAGAAGAAAGCGGACATCAGTTCCATTCTCGCGCGCAGCAAAACGGTGCAGGTCTCCATCAGAGACTTGACTTAACGGTATCGACACCTCGCCGTTGCTGAAGCTGACCTGGGCGGCGGGGGAAAGCGCATTCACACTTTTGGCGTAAATGAACTCGGCGGTGACTAACACAACGAACACGAAAGAACTGGCAAAGACCGCCATCATCCACAGCCGCTCGCGGCGCGCGCTCCATCTGGATTTGCGGCCCTCGGCGGCAGACGAAGTTTCTGTGCTTGGCTGGCGGCGGCGCACCTCAAACAAGACCATGAGTCCGGCAAGCGCGACAATAGTCACGAAGAAGAAGAAATCGTTGCGAACAATCGGGCCGATGAGCGCCATTTCCCGCTTGGAAGACGGTAGAAAGCCGTTTTCAGAAAGCTCGTGCAGACCCGAAACCAGTAGCTGCGCCGCAACAAAAAACAGAATCACCGTGGTCACGCGAAAGAACTTTTGCAGGTTGATGCGCACGCTGCCCTTAACGAAGGTCACGCCGAACAGTACGGCAGCAATTACTCCGGCCAAAGTCCCGATGAAGCTGAGCAGGGCACTGGTGTCGAGGGACACCGCTGAAAGGATCAGAACTGTCTCCGCCCCCTCGCGCAGGACCATCAGAAACACGAAGAGAAAAATGCCGATCTCGGATCCGCGACCGGCCAGCGAACCGAGAGTCTCCTCGATCTGGCCCTTAAGCTTCCGCCCGGTCCGCATCATGAAAATGATCATGGTGACCACGAAGAAGGCGGCGACAAGCATCACCCAGCCTTCAAACAGGTCTTCATTGAACTGGAAGCGGGAGAGAGCGATCGCGACCCCGATGCTCGCGACGAATGCGGCGCCAAGCGCCACAAACACAGGCTTGCGCAGATCGGGCCGGCCGATCTTGGTCAGATAGGCGAGCGTGATCCCGATGATCAGCGCCGCTTCCACACCTTCGCGCAGAGTTACGATGAACGCCTGGAGCAAATGGTTCCTTTCCCGGAAATGTTGCAACTGAGTTGCAACTAGAAGTCTAATTATGAGAATATCTGGCTCAAACGCAGCCGTCAAACGATCACAGGAGTCTAAGGAAACGCCTGGCGTCGTCGAGTCGCGGGAACAGGCGCTCCTCAGCCTGAAACTCCGGAGGATGCACGCACCTGCGGCTACCGCGCACCTTCACGGGATGCTTCAGGTGCAACATTTCGTGATAGACGATGTACTCGACCACAAATCGCGGCACCCGAGGATGGTCAAACACCTTGCTGACCACGATTGCATTGTGCGCGGGGTCGTAATGCCCGAGGCGGTTGCGGGCGCGCTCGCTGCTCCATGTCATCTGCGGGCGGGCCAGGAGTCCATGAAAGAACTTCAGATTCAGTTCCTCGAAGATCGCCTCTAGATCGTACGTGTCGCCCTGCGGTGACGCGATCCGTTTCCTGCCCCTGATCTGGCGTACCAGGTGGGCCTTGCGAGACATATGGGTCGCCGTAACATAGCGCCGGTAGCGGGACGCGTGCTCGCGGTCTATGGGCTTGCGATACATCTTTGCGACCAGGATGTGGGCAATCGCCCGAAGCACATTGTCCGGGGCGCCTTCCAGCAAATCTGAAAGGCGAACCAGCAGCCTCCCCTCGCGAAGCCGGATGGTGTTGTTGATATTGGCGAAGCTGTAGAACTGCACTTCCAAAGCCGGAACGGGAGACCGCGGCCTCAGCTCGCGGTAGGTTTGATCAAACACCTGGTGAAGACTCGACGACACAATTGCAGCCTAGCATGACTTCCTTCGATCAACTGGGACTAGCACCTTCGAAGTTATTCTGAGCCGTGCTTCTTGTCCTTCTTTTTGTGCTTGAAAGTCTCTTCCTGCTCGGCCAGCAAATCGCGATGGTCTTTCATTCCGGCGTCAATGGCGTCGAGTGAACTGCCCAATAGAAAGGTGAAGTCCTTTTGCGACTCTGGTCGTGATCCCAGCGAAGACTTGAATGCGCGCAGCTTCGACCCAAATTCGGTGTCGGCTTCAATCACCGGTTTGAGGGCTTTGCGAAGATCATCGCCGCGATCTGCGAAGGTATCGACGTTTGTATTCAGTTCGTCGTACACATCGAGAAAATCCTGCAGAGCGTCACGCGTGAGTTCGTCGCGGTTCTGCACTTTTTCATCGGTGCGCACCTTCTCCAGGTTTTCAAGACGAGTCCGAGCAAATTCGACGTAAAGCTTGAGCCGGGCCTCGGGCTCCTGGGCGGTATCGCGTAGCTTATCGATCTCCAGGTCATTCAACGGGTCGCGGTGGTGCTGCTCGGCAACGGCAGGGAAGGCCGCGAGGACGGAAACGAAAATGACCAGGGCCGTTCTCATTTGCTCTCCGAATTTTTCGAGCCGAACATCGACTTCAGCAGGTCAGTCCGAAAACCCTCCAGCTTATCAACCGCGGCTTGCACGGCTGTCTGCTCGTCCGCATCCACATTCTGTTTGAGATCACGGAAACGCGCGACCAGCCGTCGAATCTTGATTTCAGTGTGAGGCAGTTTCTTTCCCGACTTGAGCACGTTTGCGTGCGCCTTGTCCGCATAGCTCACAGTTTGATCGAGCGCCTTGTGACTGTCTTCTAAGTTGCTGCTCTTGTACGCGTCAACGGCAAGCTTCGATTCGCGGTCTGCGATTTCAAGGTAGAGATCAAGCTGCTGCGAGGTTGAAGCCGTTCCCGCGCGCGCGATCAGTTGCTCCAAAGTGTCATTCTCGGACCCCAGGGCGGTAAACCCGCAGGCAACTAACAGCAAGATTGTCCCAAGACGACGTTTCATTTTTTTGGCTCGATCGCAATCAACCGGTGCTTGGCCTGCCACTCTTGCTCAGGGAACTTGCCGCTCGCAGCATCCAGAAACTGATGATAGTACCTGGCGGCCTGCTTAGCATCGCGCAAATGGTCGTACGCGGTAGCGCGAAAGAAAAATGTGATGGGCGTGTCTGGCACGTATTTGGCGCGCGTGTCGAGGGCTTTGAGCGTGGTCGCGTAATCCTTGTTCTCGTTGGCGGCGATGGCAAGGTCGCCGTACGCCTCCCCCAGATCAGGCTTGAGTTGAACGGCTTTGACGAGTTCCTGCTGTGATTCGGGGAACCTTTTTTGCTTCAACAGAACCCGGCCGAGCCCGTGGTGCAATCCGGCCTCGTCGGGATGCAAAGTCAGCAGCGCCCCGTACAGCTTTTGCGCCTCGTCATACTTCCCCATATCCGTGTAGAGATTGGCAAGGTCACGCTCACCTTTTGGGTCGGGATCGAGTTTAATGCCTGTTTCTAATTCCTGTGCAGCTTCCTCATTTTTTCCTGAGATGATCAACATCCGGCCAAGCTGTAGGTGAACGCCGGCGTTTTTGGGCATCACCACAATGAGTTTGCGCAGGGAAGCCTCCGCGTCCGGGAAACGTTTTTGGCGCATATATAGGTTCGTCAACGCCGTCAGCGCATCGGAGTTGTCGGGGGCAATCTGCAACGCGTGCTGATAAGCCTTTTCGGCTTCGGACGGGCTGTCTTTTTCGAGCACAGCGCCCGCCAGTAAGAGAGGCTCAGCGTCTTTAGGGGCGAGCGCTGCGGCCTGCTGGTAAGCCTGTGCGGCCTCGTTGGGCTTGCTGCTTTCGAGAAGGTGCCCTAGCGCCGTCCAGGCACGCTTCTGTCCGTGGGCCGCATCGCCGGATGTCGGCTTCAGTTTGACTGCGGCGCGAAGGAATTGTTCCGCGTCCGGCTGGCCAAGGTCGGCGAGGGTGAGGCCAAGGTTTAAGTTGGACTCGAAGACATCTGGCTTTGCTGCAATCGACTTCCTGAAAGCTGCAGTCGCTTCTTCCTTCCGGCCCAAGCCACGATAGGCATATCCGAGGTCATACCATGCTGCATAACTCTCGGGATAGGTTTCCAGATACTTCTTCAGGAGAGGCTCAGCGCTGGCGTAATCCTGTTTGGCTATGTCGGATTCCGCTTCGTTCAAGAGAACGGCTGCCGGGTCCTGGTCTTCGACTTTGTGATGGCGGACGGTGGTGTGGGTCGACTGCGCAGCGGTTAGCGTCGCGGCGGCTGTTATCAGCAGAACGCTGAAAGCTTTTAACCACAGAGGGCGCAGAAACCTCGCGGCGATCGCAGAGGAGATCTGAAGCGAGACGCATTTCTCTGCGGCCTCGGCGGAAACTCTGCGATCTCTGCGGTTAAAAGCTTTCTCTAACTTAGTGGGTCCCATTCGAACGCGACGCCCCGTTCGTGCTCAACACATTTGCAAGAAACTTGCCGGTGTAGGAGTTTGGAATTTCAGCTATCCGCTCCGGAGGTCCCTCACCAACCACCCTTCCGCCGCGATCTCCGCCTTCCGGCCCCAGATCGATTACCCAGTCGGCGGTCTTGATCACCTCAAGATTGTGCTCGATCAAAACGATCGAGCCCCCTGCTTCAATGAGACGCCGTAAAGCAGCCAATAGTTTACTGATGTCGTCGAAGTGCAATCCCGTAGTCGGCTCGTCGAGGATGTACAAGATCCGCCTTTTGCTGCTGGCCCGCGCCGACGCAGGTTGCAGATGCGCGGCCAGTTTCACCCGTTGCGCCTCGCCACCAGAGAGCGTGGTTGCGGACTGCCCCAGCCGCAAATACCCTAGCCCGACCTCATCCAGTACACGGAGTTTGTCGGCAACTTTGGGGGCGTTGGCGAAGTGATGCATGGCCTCGCGCACCGTCATCTCCAGCACTTCGTGAATATTTTTGCCGCGGTATCGAACTTCCAGAACTTCGGGCTTGAACCGCTTGCCTTTGCACTCCTCGCAAATCAGTTCTACGTCAGCCAGGAACTGCATTTCGACCACCACCGTGCCGTCGCCCTGGCAGGTCTCGCAACGTCCTCCGGGAACGTTGAAAGAAAAGTGTCCAGCGGAGAAGCCCCTCTTGTTCGCTTCGGGCGTTGCCGCGAATAGTTCGCGAATGCCGTCGAATGCCTTGATGTAAGTGACCGGATTCGACCGCGGGGTGCGCCCGATCGGCGACTGATCCACCAGCACCACATCATCAATAAATTCCCGGCCCTGGATGTAATCCAGCCCTTCAATTGGGCGGGCTCCCTGACTTTCGGAAACCAGAGGATTTTCAGCCGGCCGTGACAGGCTTTTGTACAGGACCTCATGCAGTAGTGTGGACTTCCCGGAACCCGACACGCCGGTGATCGCAACCAGCATGCCCAGAGGAATGCTCACATTGATATTCTTCAGGTTGTGGGCACGCGCGCCCTGAATGGTTATCTGCTGGCGTCCGGGTTTGCGGCGCTTGGCAGGAAGCTGAATACGAAGCTCATTGGCCAAGTACCGGCCCGTCAGTGAGCCGGGCGCCTGCTGTATCTGTTCGTAGTTCCCACTGGCAATGACCTTCCCGCCGTGCTCGCCCGCGCCGGGGCCAAGATCAAGAATGCGATCGCTGGCGCGCATCACATCCGGATCATGTTCGACGACCAGCACGGTGTTTCCAAGATCGCGCAGGCCGTGCAGAATGTCGATCAAGCGATGAGTGTCACGGCTGTGCAATCCGATGGAAGGCTCATCCAGAACATAAAGCGTCCCAACCAATTGCGATCCCAGAGAAGTTGCCAGCTGAATGCGTTGCGCCTCTCCACCTGAAAGGGTAGATGTCAGCCGGTCCAGCATCAGGTATTCGAGGCCGACGTTGTTCAGGAATCGCAGCCGCGAGCGGATCTCGTGCAACAGTCGCTCGGCAATTCCGGCTTCCTGAGTTCTAAGTTCGACCTGATGGAAGAACTTGCCCGCTTCTTCCACCGTCATCGAGCAGACTTCGCAGATGTTTTTTCCTGCGATCCGCACCTGCTGCGCCTCGCGCCGCAACCTGACGCCGTCGCACTCGGAGCAGACCGTATACCCGCGGTATCGGCTGAGAAACACCCGCACGTGCAGTTTGTATTTCTTTCTTTCCAGATAGTTGAAGAAGCCGCGAACTCCTGGATACTTCTTGTCACCATCGATGATGCGCTTCTGCTGTTCGGTTTCAAGGTTCGCCCAGGCAACATCGACCGGAATACCTGCCTGTTTCGCGTAACGCTTCATCTCCGTGGCCAGTGTTCGATACCGTGGCTTCGTCCAGGGCTCGATCGCGCCTTCATTCAGTGTCTTGCTTGGATCCGGAACCACCAGGTTTAAGTCGAAATCGATCGTGTTCCCAAAGCCCTGGCAGCGCGGGCATGCGCCATAAGGATTATTGAACGAGAACAGGCGCGGCTCAGGCTCCTCGTAGCGCGTGCCGCAGGTCTTGCACTCGAAACGTTGTGAGAAACGCAGCTGCTTTGGCGCTTCGCCTTCGCCTGGCGCACTTTCGAAGATGACTTCGCCGCTCTCGCGAAAAGCGATTTCCGCCGCGTCGACAATGCGTGCACGCGAATCGGATGAGATCGCGATGCGGTCCGCCAGTACGTAAACCGGTTTCGCAAAGTCGATGTCCAGCAGCGATTCCGGCGTCGAGAATTCAAATACTCGCCCGCGCTGGAACAGGCGGTTGAAGCCTTTTTGGCGTAAGTCGAACAGGCGGGATTTGACCGCGTCAGATGCTGCGACCGCGTCGGTTTTCTTTGCATTCGCCCTTTTTTTGGATTTGACTTGCGGCTTTGAAGCGATCCCAGACTGAGGTTTTTCTGAAGGCGCCGCTACGGGAAAGAGCACATTCAGCCTTGTGCCTTCACCGAGTCCCAACACGGACTCGGCGACCTCATCCACCGTGTCTTTCTTGACCTCCTTGCCGCACTGCACGCAGTACGTTCGCCCAACCCGCGCAAACAGCAGCCGCAAATAGTCGTAGATTTCGGTCGCGGTCCCAACCGTCGATCGTGGATTCCGAGTCGTGTTTTTTTGCCGGATCGCTACCGCTGGGGCGATGCCCTCGATGTGGTCGGCATCAGGTTTCTCGATCCTCTCCAGAAACTGCCGCGCGTACGCTGAGAGCGACTCCACGTATCGCCGCTGCCCTTCGGCATAGATGGTGTCAAACGCCAGCGAAGATTTCCCGGAACCGGAGACACCGGTCACAACCGTCAGCGCATTGTGCGGAATCTCAACGTCAATGTTCTTGAGATTGTGCACACGTGCGCCACGCACCACGATGCTGTCATTGGAAACTGGTGTGGACATCGATGAGGGCGATTACGCGTTGCCGGGCATCCATACAGATGCGCTGCGACGAACAACCGAATCTTCCTATTATAAAGGCGATTGCGGTGTTGTTCGTCCGGGCTCTCACGATCGGGGAATCGCTGAAAGCACAGTTATAATCATGGCGCAATGTCGCTTCCGCCGCGCGTGAAGATCGGTTCGTACGAGATCATTTCGTCCCTGGGCGCGGGCGGCATGGGCGAAGTCTATCGCGCCCGGGACCTCAGCCTGGGCCGTGACGTCGCGTTGAAAGTCCTGCCTAAGGGCTTTGCTGCCGACTCCGAGCGGTTGCGACGCTTCGAGCAGGAGGCGCGGGCCGCTGCAGCTCTCAATCATCCCAATATCGTTTCCATCTACGGCTTCGGCACCGACGGGGACCACGCTCCCTACCTGACAACTGAGCTTCTCGAAGGGCAGACCCTGCGCGAGCGCCTGATTCAGGGTGAAATACCGGTGCGAAAAGCCATCGACGTCGGGTTGCAGACTGCCCTCGGACTGGCCGCAGCGCATGATCGCGGAATCCTTCATCGGGACCTGAAACCTGAAAACATCTTCCTGACCCGAGACGGGGTGGTAAAAATCCTAGACTTCGGACTTGCCAAAGTAGTCGCGCCCGATCCGAAGGCGAGTGATCACGGCACCACCATCACCAGCACAGAGCCCGGCCTCGTCATCGGTACGGTGGGTTACATGTCTCCGGAGCAAGTGCGCGGACAGGCTGCCGACTTCCGTTCCGACATTTTCAGCCTGGGAGCAATCCTTTACGAACTGCTTTCCGGCAAGCGGGCCTTTCGCGGGCCCACGCCTGCCGACACCATGAGCGCGATTTTGAAAGAGGAACCGGCAGATCTCTCGAGCAGTGGGCGCAACCTGCCCCCCGGGCTTAGCCGCATTGTGCATCGGTGCCTCGAGAAGAATCCCGCAGAGCGCTATCAGTCTGCTCGGGACTTGGCGTTCAATCTGGAAATGCTTAGCCGCGACGAAAGCGGCAGCGCTGCGACGGTCCGAGCCTTGCCGGGCAGAAGTGCGCCCAAATGGCTGGCGTGGGCGATCGTCGCCGCTGCAGTTCTAGTTGCAGTCGGCTTCGCGGCTTATGCAGGGCGAGCGCATAGCTCAAATTCCGAATCGTCTGTTGCCACTCAGTTGAGGCGCCTGACCGACTTCGTCGGCATGGAGGAGTTCCCAGCTCTCTCTCCCGACGGCAAGTCGGTCGCGTTCATCGCCGATGCCGGCGGACGCCGCCAGGTTTGGGTGCGACTGCTAGCCGGTGGCACACCCTTGCAAGTAACGCGCGATAATGCCGATCATCAATCTCCCCGCTGGTCATCGGACTCGTCGTCTCTCATCTACTTTTCTCCATCCGAGGAACCCGATGGAGAAGGCAAGATCTGGCAGATTCCCGCTCTGGGTGGCACTGCACGGCCACTGGTGAGCAGCCTGGCCGGGGCCGACTTGAGCCATGACGGGAAGCACATCGCTTACCTTCACTCAAATCAGGGCGAACTGGACCTGATGATTGCGGATCCCGATGCCTCGAATCCTCGAAAAGTGACGGCGCTTTCGGGCGAGTACAACTACTCCGATTTGCACTGGTCCCCTGACGATCAGAAGATCGGCTTTCAACGCGGTCGAACATTCGATTACGACATCTTCTTCGTACCGGCTGTAGGTGGCGACATTCAGAAAATGACTCGCGACGGAAATCCGCTCAATGGGTATGCATGGCTGCCGGATGGTTCGGGAGTGGTGTACAGCTCCTCGCGTGGCGACACGGTCCTGTACCTGCGCACGATGAATTTGTGGTCGGTCGAAACCGGCGGCAAGAACTTGCGGCAACTCACATTCGGCGAAACGTCCTATATCTCACCCGATGTGGACCGCCAAGGGAACATCGTCGCCAGCCGCACGCGAATGCAGTTCGACATCTGGCGATATCCGGTTGACGGCAGCGCCGAAGAAAACGTGCGCAAGGGCGTCCAGATTACACACCAGACTGGGTCAGTGCAGACGCCATCGGTCAGCCCAGGCGACCGGGAGTTGGTCTATCTCTCCGACAGCGGAGGCCACGGCAACCTGTGGATCATGGACCTTCAAACCCGGCAGAACCGGCAGGTCACCTTCGAGCACGATCCAGAGGTCACCGTCGGTGTTCCGGTATGGTCGCCCGACGGGAAGCACATCGCTTACGTGAAGCGTGGTCTGAATGCCTGGAACGTAGATTTATGGCTGATGAATCCGGACGGAAGCGACGCTCACAAGGTCTCGGATGGCGGCGGCTGGGCATGTTGGTCGCCCGATAGCCGCTGGTTGTATTTTTCTCCGCCCAGTCAGAACGGATTCCAAATCAAAAAGGTCTCTTCCGACGGCGGCCCCATTCTGTCGGTCCGCGACGAAGGCCAGAAGCCTGCGGTTGATGCCGCCGGCAAACTCTACTTCGTGCAGACTCTGCCCGCCATCAACGGCTTGTCAGACATGGAAATTCTGGTGGCCGACCCGGAAAACGGTCCGGCCCGAAAGCTGGCACAGGTTTCTGGATCGCGTCTTTCCAGTTGGGTGCTTATGCAGCCCGTGCTTTCTCCGGATGGCAAGTGGCTGGCGATGCTCCTGACTGATGGCCCCACGACCAACTTATGGGCGCAATCAACCGATGGCGGGAGAATGCGGCGCATCACGGATTTCGGCACGCAGGCGACGTTCATAACGCGACGCGTCTCTTGGTCTTCGGACGGGAAGTCAATCTATGCCGCCGTCGGCGAAGGCGAAGCGGACATTGTGTTGTTGAGTAACGTTAAACTGTAAGCAAGTACGTGTGCGCTGTCACCACACCCGGCACTGATTTTCTTTCACCATGGGTTGCCCTGCCTTGCAGCCCCAGGCTTTCTGGAATTCTGGCATATTCTGCACCGCCCCGTTGGTGCGGAACCTTCCCGGCGAATGCGGATCTACGTTGACCAGCATTCGCGAGAATTCCGGGCGGCGTTTTTCACACCAGACGCGCCCGAATCCCAGGAAGAAGCGCTGCTCAGGCGTGTAGCCGTCTATTTTTTCGGCAGTCTTTCCGGTCTTGTCTTCGGCGATCATATTCATTAACGCCATCAGCGCAATGCGGGCGCCGCCGTTGTCGGCGGTGTTTTCACCGAGTGTCAGCTTGCCGTTCAGTTTAAGGTCGTCAACTGCGGTGAACCCGCTGTATTCGTCGGAGACGCAGCTGGCCCGGTTTTCAAACTCTTTGCCATCTTGATCAGTCCACCAGTCGCGCAGGTTGCCCTGTGGGTCGTATTTGCGGCCCTGATCGTCGAATCCATGGGTCAATTCGTGACCGATGACTGCGCCAATCGAGCCAAAATTCACGTCGTCGTCCACCTCTTTGTCGAAAAACGGGGGCTGCAGGATGCCGGCAGGAAAGACGATCTCATTGCGCGGCGGGCTGTAATAAGCGTTCACCGTCGGCGGAGTCATGCCCCACTCCTGACGGTCAAGCGGCTTGCTGATCTTCGCAATCTGCCGGCGCGACTCGAATTCATTCGCGCGCAGGAAATTCCCCATCAGGTCGCTCTGAGCAACATTCAACTTGCTGTAATCTCGCCAGACATCGGGATAGCCGATCTTGTTGCGGATCGCATCCAGCTTCACCTTGGCCTGCTTCTTGGTTTCGTCCGTCATCCAGGGTAAAGTGCGAATGTCCTGGTCAAGGGACTTCTCCAGCGCATCCACCATCTTTAGCATGCGCTGCTTGCCTTCAGCACCGAAGGTTGTCTCTACAAAGCGCTGCCCGAGCGCCTCGCCCAAAGCATTGTCGGTTGCAGCCACGCATCGTTTCCAGCGGGGTTTGATCTCGTCTTGACCTGTCAGTGCCTGCCGGAACTTGAAATTTGCGTTCACGTAGGATGTCGAGAGCCAGGGCGAAGCTCCGTCCAACAAATGCCACTGTACGTAAATCTTTAGAGCGTCCAGCGACTCCGATCCGATCACTGCGTCGACCTGCTTGAAAAAGTCAGGATTGGCAACGTTCATCTCGGAAAACGCCGGAGTGTTTATGTCCGAGAAGTAGCGATTCAAATAAAAATTTGGAGCCAGGGCGACGGCCGCATCGCGGGTCATCTTGTGGTCGCGGTTTTTGGGATCGCGCCGGAGTGTGCGGTCCATGGAATCCTTGGCCAGCGCGGTCTCGATCCGCAGGACTGTTTGCGCGGAATCGGCTGCCTGCCGTGGCGACTGGCCACTTAACGTGAAGAGAGTAGTTGCATAGTCGGTGAGCTTCTTTCGCATCTCGACCATCTTGGCGTCATCGTCATTGATGTAGTACTTGCGGTCAGGCAGTGACAGCCCGCCTTGATCGATGTAGGCGATCACCATGTCGGCGTTGTGCAGATCAGGTGAGGAATAAAAGTTGAACAGAGGGTTCGGCCCGATCAGGTGCACGCGCGCAATCGCGTCAATCAGGCCGGTCTTGTCCTTTACCGCGGAAATCCGTTCCAGTTCAGGTTTCAGCGGATCGAGACCTCGGGTGTCCACCGCCTTCTCGTCCATGCAGGCGCCATAGTAGTCTCCGATCTTCTGGTCAATCGGATTTCGCTTGGACCCGCCGGCAGCCGCCTTCTCCAGAATTCCACGCAAAATCTCGTTGTTGCGCTCGTCGACTTCAACGAAGCTGGCCCATTCCGGCTGGTCGGAGGGGATCTGTGCATTCTTCATCCAATTGCCACAGGCGTACTGATAGAAGTCCGTGCACGGATCCACGCTCTTATCGATATTTTCGAGACTGAACCGCGCCGGTGGCTGAGTGTTGCCCTGTGACTGGCAAAGTGAACATGCAGAAAAAGCAAGAACTGCGGCGAGCAGGATTCCGGTGTTGCGCATGACCGCCTCCAGAAGAACGCCGATTTTAAGGCGAGAAGATATGGACGTTCAACCTCAAGGACGGTTAGCGGCAAAAAACAAAGGGCCCGCAAACGATACGCGGGCCCCCGTTTCAGGACAGTCTCTGGAAAGGTGTTAGTCCGACCAAGCCAGTATGCCAGGCACCACCAGATTGGCTATCGGGACGATGAAAAGGACACCCCACCAACTCGGCTTTCCCCGTGCTTCTGCCACCCCCATCCAGACGATGATGATGAACACGATGTTGACGATGGGAATCAGAAAAAGAACAATCCACCAGATTGGTTTTTTCGCGATATTCAGCATCAGGATGATGTTCGCGATTGGAATCCAGGCCAGCCACGAGTTCTCAGTATGTGTCTTGTTGGCGATGGTCTGTAGAGCCAGTGCCATATAGACATACCCTGCCGCGACGAAAAGCAGAAAGAACATGAACAGCCCGGCACCCAAACCGGCGGCTGCCAGTGAATTATTGTCCTGCGCCAGTGCACGGCCGAAGGGTAACAGAACCAGCAGCGCAAGCGAACTCAACCCGTACACGACACTCGTTCGTGCTTTCATTGAGGCTCCTTGTGAACTCTCTCGAGTTGTATGAATTAGCGGCTGGCGAACGGGAGAATTATGCACGCAATCGCACCGCTCGACAATTGCCTAGTTGGTGAATGGGAAGGGTGTTTCGAAGTGCTCACTTGGCAAATTCGAGCAGGCCAAAGACGTAAATCCAAAGAACGCCCATGAAATGCCAATACCAGCTGACAACTTCGATCACGATGCGCCGGTGCTCGATGGGTCGCCGCAGCAGCGCCGCGAAACCGGCATAAAGCAGTGCCAGAATTCCAACCGTAAGATGCACGGCGTGGGCGGCGGTGAGAACGTAGAAGAATAGCGATGGCTTGCGAGTAGAAAGATGGAAACCGTGCGCTGAGAACCATTGCCAGGCGATCCATTGTCCCGCAAGAAACATCAGGCCGAGCATGATGGTGATGGTGAGCCAGGGAACTGCAAAATTCGGGTCCAGCTTGATGCCGGGAATCGAACGTAGCGGAGCCAGCGCTTGCTCGCGCGCGCTGGAACGGCGCGACATCTCCATGCTGAAACTGCTCAGCAGGAGCACGGCGGTGTTGATCAGGAGAAGCCGAACGGGAAGGACAACCTGCGCCCATTGCCGAATGTAGGACCCGCCGTGAACGTCAAAAACGAAAGCGCCATGCCGCAAATACGCAAAGACTGCGGTCAGCATGACGAAGATGACAGTGATTGAGCAAAGTCCGAGCAGCAATGCCAGGCGGGCGCTATGCAGCCGCCTGCCGTAATCGGGAAAGCTATCGCCCGGCCCATTATCATCGCCTCCGCCTGACTGCGGAGGATGCAATCCGCCGCCATATCCCGACCTGGGGTTTTCAATGGCTGGAGGAGGCGAAAATGACGGCATAACTGCTGCTCTGTCAGAACTACTTTTTAGCTACCTTACCGAGCGAGCGAACGAACTGAATGACCTGGTTGATCTCGCTGTCATTCAGTTGCTCTCCGAACGGCGGCATGTTGCCGTTTCCGTCGTGAATGACTTTGTGGATCTCCGCATTCGTCTTCTTCTGAACTTCTTTAGAGCGAAGATTGGCGGCTTGCAGTTGTTTGCCCAGCGTGGTGTTTCCGGTCCCGTCCGCCCCGTGGCAAAGCTGGCATTTGTTTTTGAAGATGGTCGCTCCTGGGCTGCCTTCCGCGTTGGCAAACGGACAGCTCACAAGAAGGCTTCCTGATACTGCGCAGACTGCTACAGCCAACAAGAAACCACGAATTCGATCCACGATTGTTCCTCCATAAAGTGTTGAGACAAACCCGCTACGGCAGAATATAGATGATACTTGAAAGCTTCGCGGAGGCATGCTCATGGGATAGAATGCACCGCCAATGGCCAACAAAGTCAAAGCTCGCGGACATGGGACGAAGAACTTCCCAACAAAAAAGAACTACTGCTTTGCCTGCGGAAAAGACAATCCCGCAGGAATGCACCTCAAGTTCGTATTCGATCCCGGGCGCAAACGCTTTATCTCGAAGTTTCGCCTGAGCAAACGCTTTACCGGCCCGCCCGGTCACTGCCACGGCGGAATCATCGCGACGATCCTCGACGATGCCATGAGCAAGCTCAGCAAGTTGCACGACGTTATCGCCGCAACGGCTGAGCTGAAAATTGAGTATCTCAAACCCGTTCCTCTGCACACACCTTTGCGCGTTGAAGCATACGAGCTGCAGAGGCGCGGCCGGACAATGATTCGCCACGCGGAGATTATCGATCAGCAGGAAAGGACGCTCGCGAAGGGAAGGGGCGTGTTCGTGATTATCAATCCAAAGCAGGTCTTCAAGCGCGAGTAGGGCTACGCCGCTTTCCTCAGCACCAGGGCCGAGTTCTTCGATCCGAAGGCGATACAGTTGCAAACTGCATGCTCGATGGTCTTTTTCCTGCCGGCCTCCGGAACATAATCCAGATCGCATTCGGGTGAAGCTTGCGTCAGATTGATTGTTGGAGGAATCTGCTCTTCCCGCATCGCCACCAGCGTCGCCGCCACTCCAGCAGCCCCGCATGCGCCTTGCGGATGCCCGATCTGCGACTTCAACGCCGACATCGGCACCTGTGCCGCTCGCTCGTCTCCGAGCGCCAGTTTCAGCGCGCGGGTTTCGATCCGGTCGTTCAACTGAGTTGAAGTGCCGTGAAGGTTCACGTAGTCAACCTGCGCCGGTCCGATACCCGCCTGCTTCATCGCAAGCTCGATCGCGCGGGCCGGTTCTTCGCCACACTCCATCAGCTTCACCCGATGGTAAGCCTCACAGGTAGAACCATATCCGACCACTTCCGCCAGGATTTGTGCCCCGCGGGCGCGAGCGTGTTCGTACTCCTCCATTACAAACATCCATGCGCCTTCGGCGAGCACGAATCCGTCCCGGTTTGCCGAGAATGGGCGAGAGCCCTTCTCTGGATCGTGGTTCCATTTTTCCGTCAGGATCTTCATCAGAGTGAAGCCGCGAACCGTGCCAAGGGAAATCGGAGCATCGGCGCCGCCGGTCAGCACCGCGTCTAATCTTCCCGACTCGATCTGGCGCATCGAGTATGAGATTGCGTCGGTCGAAGAAGTGCAGCCTGTGGTGACCACGTGGCTGGGACCGCGAAGATTGAACCGCACATTCAGTTCACTCGAAATGCTGCCCATGACTCCGCTGGGGATGCAGAACAGGCTCATCTTGGGGACTTGGCCATGGAAATAGAGCCTGTACTGCTCTTCGCTGAACTCCGACGCGCCTCCGCCCGTCCCGAGGATTACTCCGAACCGGCGGCGCTCATCGAGCGGCAGCACAGCCGTGTCGATCCCCGCCGTTGAGATGGCCTCGGTCGCGGCGCAAAGCGCCAGGGGCACAATACGGGAGACATGCTTGCGCTCTTTCTTATCGAGCCAGGCAAGTTCGTCGAAACCGGCGACTTCGCCGGCAATCTGCACCTCGATAGCCGATGGGTCGAATCGCGTGATTCGCCGCACACCGCTCTTGCCAGAAAGAATGGCAGCGGTAAAAGCCTGATTGCCGACCCCATTCGGGCTGACTACGCCCATCCCGGTAATGACACAACGTCGTTTCATTCGTTATTCACAGCTGAAATCCTGTGATCTCCATTGTCCGAAAATCTGTGGAAATTCTTGTCAAGCCCCTGTCACCACCCATTTTCCCAGAAGCCTTTCATTCTATTCGGAATATAAACTTTCAAACCATGTCACAATTGCCCCGGCAAAAATGGTAGCTTAGAAGTGTAGGGCATTCTTCAGTCCAACCCCAGTTCCTTCGCCAAAGTTTTCCATTTGCTATCGACAGAGTGCCGGGTTTTTTCGTCCATGACGATTTCATCGGGCCACGGACGCGCGAAACCTTCTGTGCTCCACTTGCGGGTCGAGTCAATGCCCATTTTTGAACCGTAGTTCGGCAGCCGCGATGCGTGGTCGAGCGAGTCCACAGGGCCCAGCGTGAATTGAATGTCACGCTCGGGATCAATGTGATTGAGTGCCTTCAGCGCGACTTCTCCGATGTCCTGCACGTTGACATCTTCATCTACCACGATGATGCACTTTGTAAACATCGCTTGCCCAAGCGACCAGATGGCGTTCATCACCTTGCGCGCCTGGCCTGGGTACGACTTACGAATCGAAACGATCATCAGATTGTGAAACACGCCCTCGACGGGCAGATTAATGTCCACTAGTTCCGGGATGGTCAGTTTCATGAGCGGCAAGAATATCCGCTCTACTGCCTTGCCCATGTAGGCGTCTTCCTGCGGCGGCTTGCCGACAATCGTGGTCGAGTAGATGGGATTTTCCCGGTGGGTTACGCAGGTCAGGTGAAACACGGGATACAAATCTTCCAGGGAATAGAACCCAGTGTGATCGCCGAAGGGACCTTCAGTACGCAGTTCGTCGAGGTTCACGTAACCCTCGAGCACGATCTCTGACGCGGCAGGCACTTCGAGATCCACGGTTTCGCACTTAACGAGTTCGACGGGTTTTTGACGTAGAAAGCCGGCGATCAGGTATTCCTCCACGTCCGGTGGGGCGGGAACGATGGCGGAAAAAGTGATTGCTGGATCCGTGCCAATGGCGACTGCAACTTCCATCTTGCCGGAAGGAAGTTCGCCCTGAGGAATTAAAGAGCCGCCTGAGGTGCGGGCCATAATATCAACCGAACTGGGGTGCCCCACATCTCGCCGACTCTGCGAGATGTGGGAGGTACTCCTCACCGCACCGTGTCGCAGCATCTCCCGATAATGCTCGGCCGCAACCTTCTGCCGCTGCCAGTGCATGCCGGTGGTCTGTCCATCAAACACCTGCATGCGGTACATGCCGACATTGCGCTTGCCGGTATTTGGATCGCGCGTAATTACGCACGGCAAGGTGATGAACCGCCCAGCATCCTGTGGCCAGCACTTAAGAATCGGAAAGTAGTCGAGATCGAACCTATCTCTCCGAACAACGTCCTTGCATGGCCCGGTCGAAACTGTCTTCGGGAAGAACTTGCCCATCTCAGCCAGCATGGGCAGCATTTTGACTTTGTCGAGGAAACCTTGCGGAGACTTCACGTCCATGAACTGGCGAATTCGATCGGCGACTTCATCGAGTGAGTCAACCTCAAGCGCCATGCGCATCCGCCGCTCGGAGCCAAATTGATTGATGAGGACAGGAACCGTCTGTCCTTTGGGATTTTCGAAGAGAAGCGCCGGGCCGCCGCCGTTGCCATCTTCGTCTCGATGTTTTGAAACACGATCCGTAATCTCCGCGATCTCGAGGACCGGATCCACTTCGGTTTTGATGCGCCTGAGTTCGCCCGCTCGCTCAAGTGCCGTAAGCCAGTCGCGAAGATCGTTGTAAGCCAATCCGTCTCCCTGATCTACAAACCGTTTACCAACAGCCAAAAGCCAACAGCCAAGAGCCGCTGTTAAAACGCTCGATTATAAAGGAGGAATGCGTGTCCACCAACGCTGCACCTGCAATTGGCCCGCTTCGTCCGCCACGTGGTCTTGATGGAATCATCGCCACGTTCGGCGATATTTATGGATTTATCGACTCCGATCACACACTCGATCCGCGATGGCAGGTCGACTCGCTCGATCGCGTGCCGTTGCCGTTCGGGCTCCCGCTCTCCTGGGATCTTTCCCGAACGGTGACCCAGTTTACGTGCCACAAGTCGCTCGTGCCGGTGTTTGCCCGCGTCTTCGCCGACATTCGCGATGCCGGCCTGCAGTCGCGGCTCACTAGCTTCGGCGGTTGCTTTTCATTTCGACCGCAGCGCGCCGGCATCAAGCTGTCCGCTCACGCCTGGGGCATCGCCATTGATCTGAACCCTGAAACCAACCAGCAGGGAACCGTGG
>Ga0310811_10000213_pt1 | contig 84272 bp, 96 predicted proteins | sample YCmetagenome_FD_207642 | JGI IMG/M metagenome (GOLD analysis project Ga0310811, IMG submission 207642) | Soil microbial communities from experimental microcosm in Duke University, North Carolina, United States - YC | ecosystem: Engineered > Artificial ecosystem > Soil microcosm > Unclassified ... | reverse complement strand
CGCGGCGCTCGCTGTCGAGCACGGCGTCGATGCGGCTTGTGGCCGTCGCGGTGGGGACGCCCGTACGCGCAGCGACAGCGGCGGTGAGCCAGTTGCGGTCGTCTGCGTTCAATCCGCCAGATGCGGCCGCCGCCGCCAATGTCCGCGCGGCTTCCTCGCGAACAGGCGCCAGGGTGGGGTCGCCACTCTGCGTGCGGAACAACCTGTCGGCATCGTAGGCCAGGTTCAGAGGCGCGCTTGCCTTGGCGGCGTCCGTTCCCAGGCCGACCGCTCCCGCGCCCGCCCAGGCCGCCACCGTCGCCATGATCACGGTCGCCAGCGACCATGTCATCAGGCCGTGAGCCGTATCGCGGAAGAACACCTCGTGCCCGTGCAGGCCAGCCCAGCGCACCCGCGTGCGGCCGGCCAAATAACCCCCGACCGCAGACGACAGCCACTGGACCACGACGAGCCAGATGCCGGTGAACGCGCCCACGCGGGCGGCGGTGTCCACGCCTCGGTCCCAAGGCGACGCCAGGCTTAGCCCGAGGCTCGAGCCGAGGCTGAAGAGGATCAGCGTGGTGGCGATCGCAACAAGCGCGCCGCCAGCGATCGATGGCCACGAAACGGCAGGCGAGAGTTGGTCTCCGACCGGCGTCTCGACGATCTCGATGGTCATGGCGTTGCCTCCCAAGCGATGCGGCGGGGAAGCAACGATTGCGGCGGTTTTGTGTTCCGGTGGGCTCAAGTCCGAGACGACGCGAGCGTCGCGGCCCCGCCGCCTTGCGCCACAACAGATACCCCGCGTGGCGCATGAACCCGGGAGCCCCGCTCGCGGTTTCCCGTGGACATGATCAAGGGGCGTCCCGCTGATGGTCGGCGCCGAGCAGCCCGCGCGCGAAGCGCCCAACACTCGCCTGGCCTCGCTGGACGCGCTGCGAGGCGTGGCGGCCCTGGCGGTCGTCCTGTTCCACGTCTGCATTCCGCTCCGCGTGATCGCTGCGCCGAACGGCTATCTGGCCGTGGACTACTTCTTCCTCCTCAGCGGCTATGTTCTCGCACGCGCCTACGATGGCCGGCTCCGCAGAGGCGGAGCCGCGGCCTGGTTCATCCGCGTGCGCCTGGAGCGCCTCTATCCCCTGGCCCTCCTGGGCGTCCTCATGGGCGTCGGCGGGGCGGCCATCCGCTACGCGCCCTGGCTGCAGGGGACGGGCGCCGTGGAGTTTGCGACGACGGCGGTCGCCAACCTCCTGATGCTGCCCCTCGGCAGGCTCTCCTATGCCCAGGACCATCCGCTGTTCGCCTTCAATGCGCCGGTCTGGTCGCTGTTCTGGGAACTCGCCGTCAACGCCCTCTACGGCGCCGTCGCATTGCTGCTGGATGCCCCGCTCCTGGCGGTGTTGATCATGGTGGCGGGCTTGGCCGTGGTCGCCGTCAGTCTCGATCACGGGTCGCTGCAGGCCGGCGCGGAAGCGGCGAGTTTTGCCGCGGGTGCGGCGCGAGTCGGCTATTCGTTCTTCTGTGGCGTCGCCCTTCAGCGCCTGGCCAAGCCGCGTCATTCGGACCGCCGTCGCCTCGGTCCGACCCTGGCCGCCGGGTTGCTGGCCCTGCTCCTGTGGTCGCCGATGCTGATCGACAGCCGGTTCTTCGATCCGGTGATGGTGCTGTTCGCGTTCCCGGCGGTGCTGGTGCTCGCCGTGCAGGGCGAACCGGCCGGCGCGACGCGGCGGCTCTCGCTGTTCGTGGGCGACGTATCCTACCCGCTTTACGTCACCCATTTCCCGATCATGCAGCTGTTCCTGTATTTCGTCGGGCCGCGCAAGCCCGTCGGGGCGCCCCTTGCGCTGCTCATCGCCGTCGAACTGGCGACCATCATGGCCGCGGCCGTGCTGGTCCTCTGGCTCTATGACCGCCCGGTTCGCGCCTGGCTTCGTCGATCGAGGGGTGGGGCTCGACCGGAGATCCGTGACTCGGTTCGAGGCTCGCGATCACCTCGCACCCCGACCAGAAATCCTCCAGGACGGCCCATGCCCTTCGGATAGGTCGTCCTGACCAACATCCCAGCAAGAGTCGCCAGCCCTGGCTACGGCGCCGACAGGCGTTTGGACCGGTTGCCTTACTTGCGCCGGTGACAATACGGCGCCACCGTTCCATGCCTTGAGGGAGGGCTCCATGCGCCATGTTCTGATGATCGCCGCCGCCCTGGCCCTGGTCGCTGCAGCCCCGAGCTACGCCCAGAAGCTCGACAAGAACGGCCGCTGTCACGACCAGGCCGGCAAATTCGCCAAGGATGAAGTGTGCAAGGGCGCCGTCACGACGACAGTCAAGGCCACTGTGCCGGCGGGCTCCGCGGCCGCCGATCCCAAGGCGCCGTACAAGCTCGACGCCAAGGGCAAGTGCCACGACAACAAGGGCAAGATGGCCGCGAAGGCCAAGTGCGCGGCCTGAGCCGCCTCTAGCTATGCCTTAGCCTTGCGCCACGCCGCCGGTTGAGCAAACCTCGTCGGCGGGGGTTGTACATGCGCTTGGTCCACACCGCCGTCTTGGCTCTCGTCGCCGTCAGCCTTGTGGCGGCGCCGGCCGAGGCGCGCAAGCACGCCTATGCTGACGCAGACACCTATACAAACGTCGACGGCCACCAAGTCCACCGGCCGGTGCGCTCGGGAAGTCCACCCCCCGGTTGGACAGCGCAATGCCGGGACGGCAGCTACAGCTTCAGTGAGCATCATCGCGGAACCTGCTCGCACCACGGCGGCGTCGCCCGCTGGCGATAGCCGCCGATCTACAGGCGGCCCGCATCAGCGAGAAGGGGGGCAGTCACCCCGCGACCGCCGCCAGCCGCTGCTTCACCACCAGAGCCAAGGGGACGGTGAAGAAGACGTGCGACATGAACCCGCCGATGATCACCGCCGGATCCAGGTAGTCGGGATGGCTGGTCGAGATCGCCGCGATGGCCGCGTGCATCACGATCCAGGCGAACACCGCATAGAACAGGGCCAGCAGCGTCGCCTCCCAGCCGCGCCGGCGGAAGAACGGCCAGATCAGGGCGAACAGCACGCCCCAGGCCATGGCGAAGGTGAAGTGGATGACCGTGCCCAGCACGTGCGCGCCCAACCCCAGCGAGGCCTGGAGCGGCTTGCCGAACACCAGGCCCGTGGCGTTGGCGGGAATGCCGCCCAGCGGCATCTGGTGCTGGATGCCCACCCAGACGATGGCTTCATAGATCCAGATGGACACGCCGCCCACGAGCCCGGCGCCTGCGCCGACGCCGACCGCCCGGCGGACCCTGGAGGCGGCGCCGGCGGCTTGCGCGGGCTGCGGAGACAGGCGAGCGGCGGTCATCGAAATCCTCCTGGTGCGGCGTTCGCTTGACGCCTTGGCCGGAACTCTCGGCGCAATCCCGGCGCGGGGCAACCCGCTAGCGGCCAAGGGCCCTGTTGAGCACCAGGGCGAGCCGGACCCCGGCCCTCTCCAACTGGATCGCGGCGGCCGCCTGGGCCGCCCGGTCGTAGCCGGGGGGCAGGCCCACCGGCGCCTGATCGCGCGCGCAGCCGGGCGGCGAGCCGAAGGTGTAGACCGACTGGCGCGCCACCGTGTAGCTCTCCTGGGCCCAGGCCCTGGGAGCGCCTTGCTCCCAGGCGCTCTTCTGGGCCGGCGTGATCTTCGCCGCCAGCTGCCTGGCTACAACCTGCGGGTCACTACCCAGGGCGGTCACGACGGTGGTGTCCCAATAGCTGTGCAGGTTGGTCGTGCGAGGCCCGCCGAACGCCAGCCGAACGCAATTGCCGCCGCGGTCGTGGTTGTCGGAGGCATGCAGGGGTTGGTGGATGTCGCCGATAAAGTGCAGCAGGTACTTCAAGGCCAGAAGGCGCTCGGCCGGCGCGGTCGCCGGGTTGGCGAGTTCGGCCTGGAACTCTTCGACCTTGTCGACGACGCAGTCGTCCTGGGGCCCCGCCGACGCGGGAGACGCCGGCGGCGGGAAACCGAAACAGGCCGCAGCGAGGTCGGGCTTGTCCAGCTCGATGTCGACGAAGTGCCAGGATGCGGTTTCCGGATGGCCGGCGCCGCGATAGCGGTCGGCCCAGGTGGCCTGCGAGGCCATGTCGTGGGGGGTCAGGGTATCGGTATCCGCGGCCAGCATGGCGTCGACCTGCTGGCGGGCCTGGGCCGTGAGGTAGCCGCGCGCGATGCCGGCGATCAGCTGATGGCCCTCGGCGCCCCAGGCGAAGGCCGCGTGGGGCATGGCGCCGAGCGCGGCCGCCACGACGGCTAACATCCACCTGCTGCGCATTGAACCCCCTCCCCACCCTGGACCCGCCCGTCTTTCCTAACCCGGTCCCATGACCGATTCACTGTCCTCGCCCGCGGCTCCAGCGGCTTAGTGCTGGAGGAGCAGTTTGGCCGCGACAGCCAGGGCCAGGATGAGCACGACAATCGGCACGGCGAGGACTCCGCGTCCGGTGGCATGGGCCTCGAACCAGTTTCCGAGCCTCACCGTCAGCGAGTCCCCGCGCGAATTGGATTGCTTCAGGACCATCGGAACGAACCTCTAGGCGCGCGGGGCTTGCCCCGCTCGGCCAACCTCGGTCCGTAACGGTGCCTCCTCCCGGCGGGAGTTGCATATAAGGGAATGAGCGGTGTGACGGCGAACGGCCCCCGCTTCGGGAGCACGAGCGCCGCGGCGACCTTGCGGTCAGAGAATTTGTATTTTATACAAGATCGCCTCGCAAGCGATTTCCGGGCCGAGGCGCCGAGAATCTTAACGCGGAGGGCGAACGCCCATGCCCCGCAAGGTGCATCCCCATCCCAAGCCGTTACGCCGGCCGACCTATATCCGCGCGTGGCGCAAGCACCGGGAATTGACGCTTGGAAAGCTTGCCGAGCGTCTCTCAGCCGAGCTTGAGATCAGGATCTCCGAAGGGCAGCTATCGCGGATCGAGCGAGGCGAGACGCCATATGGCCAGGACATTCTGGAAGCCCTCGCTTCGGCCCTGCGGTGTGAACCGGCCGACCTGATCATGCGCGATCCTTCCCAACATGACGGGATCTGGAGCCTTCTGGATGGCCTCAAGCCCATGCAACGCCAGCAGGCGATCGAGGTCATCAAGGCCCTGCAGCGCACAGGAACTGACGGCTAATTCTTGCACTTCACACAAGCCGCCGATTGATCGCGGGGCTTCGCCGCACAAAGAAAAGCCCCGCCTGGCTGAGTTCGCCAAGCGGGGCAGTTGGATCTCAGGCGGCGGGAGGGGCGATGCCGCGCCGAGAATGGGGGTCAGCGGTAATACGGGTTGCCGTAGCCGTAGCCGCGGTAGGCGTGCTCGCGCTCCCAGCGCAGGCGGCGCCACTCCTCGCGACGCAGTTCGCGCTCGCGCTCGATCCTGCGCCAGTCGCGACGATCATAGTCGCGATGGGTGTAGTAGCCGCGGCCGTAGTCCCCGCCGTAGTAGGGCTGGGCCGAAGCGATGGCCGGAATGGCCAGGGTCAGGGCAGCGGCGGCAGCCAGGATGCCGGTCTTGATGGTCATGACGTCTCTCCAGTTCTTGGCGCCGCCTGGGCGCCGTTCATGGAGGCCATATTGTAGGGGCTGACCTGAACGGGTTTGGAGACATCGGTTCAGAACCGGTTCATCCAAAAGACGCCGCCGCACGATTTAAAATCAATGGCTTATGCGGTGTTTCCCTGCCTGTCGGCCAAGCTGTGGCGGCTCGTAGCCGATGGCGGCGTAAGCCCCGGTGATGCTGCCAAAGGCCCCTATGAAAGTATGGAGCGATGGCATCTTCGGATCGGCTTCGATGATGGTCCTGGAAAGCTGGCCGTGGCGCGCCAGACAGCCGCGCAACAGGTCTGCCAGCTGCTCTCGGCTGAACCGGGGCCCATGCGTTCGTCCCGGCCTGCGGGCGCCGAGTGTGTAGACCCGTTCGTGGTGATAGCCGACCAGGGCAAAGGCTCCGACCAGGGTGCCAAATCGCCATCGGTAGCTGTTTGCGCTCGGCATGTCCGGCTGGCCATCAACCAATGATTTGCTCAGCCGACCCGCGCGAGCATAGAGCGCCGCCAGTTGCGCAAGCATGACGTCATCGGTCGGCCCTCGCCTCCTGGACGACAAGGCCGCCTGGGCGGCGGCGAAGAGCTTGGGCGAGACGACGGCGACGAACGCCCCTTCTTTGCGAACCCAGGTCTCTGGACTGGTCGGCCTTCTTCGCGACTTGAGGAGCCCGGTCGTGCGGCCAGATATGTTGGCGCCGGCGTATTTCTCATTCTTCAGCACACCCTTCACCTGGGAAGCGCGCCAGGGCGCTCCCTTTGGCGTCGTAGCGCCTTCGCGGTTGAGAAGCCTGGCTATCTGAACAGGGCCCAGGCGCTGGTCCGCGCAAAGCTGGAAGATCCGGTTGACCAAGGCCACTTCGCCCGGAGGCCCCGGCACAAGAACCACCCTGTCCGTTGCGATCGATTTCTGCTCGCCCTTCGCCAAAAGGAATTTCGGCTCGCCGTCGGCGCTGATCAGCAGTCGCCGCAGACCGATCGACGGGAACCCGCCCTGACAAAATCCCTCCCTGATCAGACGGCGCTGTCCGTCCCAGACCTTTGCTGAGAGTTCACGGCTGTATTCCGCCGCCATGGCTCTCTTCATGCTCTTGAAGACCGCCGCCATCGGGCTGTCGATGTCGATGTAGGGTTCGGCGCAGTAGGTGACGCGGACGCCGGCGCGACGGCACATGAACTCGTAGCAGGCGCTCTCGTCGACGTCCTGGAAGCGTCCCCATCGGCTCACATCGAGAACCAGGACGACTTCGAACGGGCAGTCAGGGTTCAGCACATCCTGAAGGAGCTGCCGAAGGGCCGGACGCCCGCCCAGGTCCAGCCCGCTCCGACCGTCATCTTCGTAGGACGCGACAACGTGCAGACCTTTACGGTCCGCATATCGACGCAGGGCCTCGTCCTGGTTCGAGGTCGAGTATTTCTGATGATCCGAAGAGGCCCGGAGATATAACGCGGCTCGCTGCATCGAACGCCTCCTCAAAATCGAAGGCTGTTCAAGAATCCCGAGTCGCGCCGTTTTTGTATGTATGGCACGCAAGCCCGAGAATTTTTTGATCGGCAGGGCAAGGACGCTGATGTCTTCACCCCCATCCCGCTCCTGCGGCTCATGCAGCCTGTGCTGCAAGATTCTCAGGGTCGACGAGCTCGCCAAGCCGATGGGCCAGTGGTGCGGTCACTTCAAGGCCGGCGTCGGCTGCTCGATCCATGCCTCGCACCCGCAGTCCTGCCGCCACTTCCAGTGCCTGTGGATCCTCAGCCCCACCATGCCCGAGGCCGTGCGGCCGGACCGCTGCAAGGTCCTGTTCACGATCGACGACAACGGCCACCGCATCATCGCCCGGGCCGATCCCGCCGATCCCGTGGCCTGGCGGCGCGAGCCGATCCACGGCCAGCTCCGCCGCTGGGCGGCCGACTCCTGGTTCAAGGGCCGCACCATCTGGGCGATGGTCGGCACACGCATGTGGCTGATCACGCCCGACCGCGACATCGACATCGGCGACACCGACGAGCGCTGCCCCACCGCCTACCAACAGGCGCCGGACGGGAGCATCACAGTCATCGTCCTGCCCCCGCTGCCGCCCGGCCAGGCCTATGACCCCGCCGCCCTCCAGGCCGCCGTCGATGCGGGCGAGGGCCAGCGCTTCGTCAGCCGGCCGGGATAACGGGGGCCATTTTCCGAACATCGGGTCGCGCGTCGGTGAGGCGACTGGGTCGACCTGTTCATTTCGTGAGTCTGGTTGTAGTCCTGCCGCAAAACCTTCGGAGAATTGATGTGGCCGACAGCAACCTGACCCAACTGACCGCGGACATCGTATCGAACTACGTTGGCGCGAACAGGGTCTCCGCCGAAGAGCTCCCGGCCCTGATTCAGACGACCTACGCTGCCTTGCAAGGTGTCGCTACGGGCGCCAGCGCTCAAGCTGTCGAGCCAGTGAAGCTGGCCCCGGCGGTGCCGGTGAAGAAATCCATCACCCCCGACTACCTGATCAGCCTTGAGGACGGTCGGAAGTACAAGTCCCTGAAACGCCACCTGCGCACGGCTTACAACATGTCGCCGGAGGAGTACCGGGCGAAGTGGAACTTGCCGAAGGACTACCCGATGGTCGCGCCCGCCTATGCGGCCAGCCGCTCCGCACTCGCGAAGTCCATGGGCCTCGGTCGTGGCGGGGCGCAGGCGCGGAAGGTTGAGCCCGCTCCGGCGGTGCAACCCGCAAGCCTCGGGCGAAGCCTGCTGGCTAGAAGGGCTCTACCGTAGCCGCTAGGACCATGGCGCCGCTCCTGAACGCACAGACGCGCCGCGTGGCGTCGACGGAGGCCCTGTGGAGCTGGCGACCTGCCGGTCGCCCTGGCAAGGCTTCCACCGCGCCGGATGTCCGCCGCCGCCCATGATCTTCGGAGCGTCGTCGCGTGACCGCGACACGCCCACGGGGTCTCGCCCTACTCTTTGCCATCAGCCCGCCGGCTTGGCGGTTCCGGCCAGCTGGTTTGCGGTGGGGATCGCGGCCACGGCGGCGTCCACGCTTTGCTTGGTGCACTGGCGGTAAGGCTCGGCCCGCTTAAGGTCCCGGGAGTCCGGCTCGGGGCCGCAAACCTTCTCCGCCGCCCGATGGATGCGGGCCACCAGCACGGCTTGGCCGTCGGGCGTGTTCACGTTGAGGTCAGCGTAGGACACCGTGACGTGGGCGGGCGCCTGGTCATCGGTCTCAATGGGGCGAGCTAGGGCAGAACCAGTCGTCGAAGTCAGGGCGGCGAGAGCCGCCAGGGCGTATCGCGTCTTCATGATTTACTCCCCCATCTTGTGGCCGAGTCGCCACGCTTCCAGGCCGACCTCTCGACAACAGTCCTCTTGGTGGAACGTCGTTATCGTTGGCGGCTCGTCGCGACGGTGGCAGTTTGGCAAGAGCCACACATCACCCACCCGGGTGACGCGGTGGCGTAAACGGGCGCCTCACTGGACAACTGACGCGGTTGTGAAACCAAGCCTCCATCGACTACGGCAACGCTAAGGCGTTGAGCGATTTGGCGGCCGGCGACACTCGCGCGATCCGCGCTGGGTCGGGGCGTCGACCCACCGGTTGGCGAGGCCCCACCGCAGCGGCTGCTCCTCTATCTGGAATAACTTTGCGCAGCCACGGGAAGAGTCTGGGCCAGCTCCGCTGGCGCATCCGAAGTCAGGGCCTGCCCCTTGACGGCTTGGGTATCGAGCAGGGCCCGATCGGGTTTTTTACCCGACACTCACGACGAACATTCGGGATATTGCGGCGCAATGCGTGGCGGCAACAATGGCGAGGCCGTGGGCCCGCGTCTCGCATGGCGGCAGCCCTTTGCTGCGTCGTGGCGCAGTCAAATTGGCAATTTCAAGATCCAAATGCCGCCGCCGCGGATCAGGGGATTGTCGCGGCTGGCCGTTGATCACGCTCAAGAGTGATCGGGGCCAAGCCTTGACGAGCGCTCCACCTGGTCGGCCGCGGCGGCAGTCAGTTGGCGTCAGCTCATGGCAAGCGACATCCCGGCCGCCACTTTCCCGATCAGCTGCTCGGGGGCCCAGACTTCGATGCTTCTTTGGCCAGCGAGGTCACGTTTGGCAAACGCCAGGGCTGCTCGATCCGACGCGAATTGCCGGCTCTCGGCTCGAATGATCTGCTCATTCTGACCCACGGTGTAGAAGGTATAGTACCGCACGCCTTCACCTCGCTGCCGGGCTGTCGCTCGTTGTCCGGATGAAGAGGCCGATCGCGTCGCGCACGAGCTGCCCGTGTATTTGCGCCGCTCTGGTCGCCACCTCAGCACAGTCGCGCGCATAGGCGGCGTTCGCCGCCAGGAAGTCACAAGGCGAGGAGGCATCCACCAGCTTAGCCGCGGCGGTCAGGTTCAAGTCGGCAATCCGCCGAGAGGCCTCCTCCGTCGCTCCGGCTACAGATTTGTTGTGCTGCAGGACGGCGGAAGCGAAACGCTCCCAGTCGCGGTGCGCGTTTTTCGTGGCTGCGCTCAGTGGCGCGGCGGCCTTCTCCCACGAATCGAAAACAGACAGAAATTCGCTGACGGATTCTTTGTTGTTCTTTTTATCCGCCGGATGCGCATTACCAGACATACGACACTTCCTCCCAAGCGCGACAGTAATATGTGCGCGGGAAGATTGATACGTCGTGGTTGCTTGAACAGCAAGTGACAGTTTAGAGAAACGATAGCCTTATGAAGTCTATCCGACACTTCAGGGCCGATATTTCACACTCGAAACGAAGCGCTCTTCAATATTATTGATGTGTCAATAGTAGCTCGATCAGCTATCCATACGGTCCCGATGTTGAATGGGACCGTTCGTGAGCGACCGCTCCAGCCTCGACGTGAAATGGGAGGGCATCCCCTGCTGCAGGGCGGTGTCGCCTAAGAGTGTCGGTCAAGAGCTCCGGTTCGGGCTTGGCGCCCGCAATTGACAGGCGCAGTGTGTCAGAGCGGGCCGGGCAGTGGGTTCCTTTAGGGAGTCTCGTCATGTGGGCTTTGAAGCGTCATAACCAAAATCATCGACACCATCACGATGGGCACGAGTTTGAGCGGCTCGAGGGCCGACTGGGCACGATAGCCGCGGCGATTGCCCTGCTGATTGGCCTGGCGATGGCCTTGGGGCTGATGTCGGCAAACGGACACGTGACCTGGTAAATCCCGGCCTAACGCCCCCTAAAGGGAGGCGGTTCGAACTCGGACGCCGCCTCGCAAGCGCGCCCACTGCGCCAGAGGCTCGCTCGGCTCTGAAGAGTGTGGCGGGCGCTTGGCCGAGCCCTCAGACCCGGTCCGAGAACCGGTCGTGGGCGGCGATCCTGCGCACCAGCAAGTCGATCTCGCCGCGGTAGATCTCAGACTTCAGGAACGTCAGCTCCGGCTCGCGGAGGGCGTCCTCCACGTCGATATACCAGGCCTTGGGCATCGGCCCGCCGTCGCCGTTCCATCGGTAGCCGCGCGCCTTCAGCACGTCCTTCAAGTCGAACGGCGAGTTCTCCGCCCAGATGCGCCAGGACGGCGTCCGGGCCTTTTCCAGGAGCTTGGCCATCGCCAGGGCGCCGCTCTTTGGTAGCGGCCGCGCCAGTAGCGCGATGGCGGCCAGGCAGTCGTTCACGGCCCGGTGGCGGTCGTAGAAAAATCCGGCTCCAGACGCCAAGTAGGCGAGCTTGGTTCCCTCGTGGCCCTCTCCCACCCAGTCGACCTGGGTCATCGAGCAGGCCCAGGGCTTGGTCGTGAACGCCGGGTAGAACCGTTCCAGGATCCGCCGGTCAAATCCGGCGTTGTGGGCGATCACCAGGTTGGACGGCGCGGCGAAGGCGCTGACCGTCTCCGGGTCGATCACGTGGCCGGCCACCATCTGGTCGTCGATCCCGGTCAGGGCAGTGATCTGTGGCGGGATCGGGCGGGACGGCTCGCGGAACGACTGGAAGGGCTCGCCCACCCCATGGATCTGGCCGTCGAGGCCATACCAGAAGGGGACCATGGCCAGTTCGATGATCTCGTCGCGGACCACGTCCAGCCCTGTGGTCTCCACGTCCACGAACAGGCCCTGCCGCGTCGGACCCGCGGCCGGCGGCGGCGAGACGTGCGGCTCCAGGCGCCGCAGCACCCGGTAGCGGCCGCTGGCGGCCAGGGTGGCGGCCATCGCCTCCAGAGCCTCGGGCGTCCAATCCGGCTCGCTCTCCCCTTGTCTGTGCGATGCGCCTTCCACGACTTCCCTGCAGACCTCTTATGCCTACATTCCCTCATCCGCCGATCGCGGTCCGCCGAGCCCTGCGCAAGCCCGGCAGCGACCTGCGCGAACCCCGCAGGCGCTGGGGCCACCGCCGCGATCGTCGCCAAACGGGCCTTCACCTCCCGGCCGATCATGCAGCGGATCGAGGAAGGCGACGAGGGCGTGGGGCATGGGCATCTACGCCGCAGTCCTCCGCCCTGGGTCTGCTCGAGCCCCTGTCGGACCTCGTCGATCGGCGGCGGGGGCCCAGTGGTTCAGGCGCTCGCGGCCCAGACCCTGCCCGAATACGTGCGACTCAAGCGGGCCAGGCCGGCAGACCGATCATGACCGATATCGAGATCCAGATCGACATGCCGGGGTGGTTAAGCCGCGACGGGAGCCAGCGGCGCTCGGCGCGCGGAAGCGGCGAGACGGTGGTCTTCGAGCACCACACCGATTGGCTTGCCGGCCCGACCGCTTTTCCCTGAAGCCAGCGATGCAGGTGGGGCCAGGTCCCTTCTCACTCTCGGCTCTATCGGGCGAGCGCCGCCTGGCCGGGCGCGAGGACCGCCCGACTGCCTCCTTGGGGCAGGCCCTGGGTTTTGGCATGCAGGAACCGAGACGATGAAATCGCCGGCCGGAGGGCACACAGGCCAGGTTCAGCCATTTAAGGGGGATGAGTCAGCACCCTACCGCCCTTGAACGTGCATTCGCCCTCGCGCGCGCCGGCGACTGCCCCGGGACGAATGAGATCCGCAAGCAGCTGAAGGCCGAAGGCTACGCAACCCATCAACTGGATGGGCCGGCCCTGATGCGCCAGCTGCGCCAACTCTGCTACGCCTCCGTCAAGGCCAAGGGAGCGTGAGCCCAGGGGCTTGGGCGCAGGTCCGGGAATGACGCCCAGGATAGGGACTGCCGGCTGGACCATCCCGAGAGCCGTGGCTGGGCGCTTCCCCACGCACGGCTCCGGGTTGGAGCGCTATGCGGCATGCTTCGACGGCGTGGAAATCAACAGCACTTTCTACCGGAGTCATAGAGCCAGCACCTATGCCCGCTGGGTAGCGTCCACGCCGCCGCATTTCCGCTTCGCGGTGAAACTTCCGCGGGCGATCACCCACGGCGCCCGCCTCGCGCAGGCGGCGCCCCTGGTCGGCGCCTTTCGTGCAGAGGCCGTCCAGCTGCGCGATAAGCTGGGGCCTCTTCTTGTGCAGCTGCCGCCTAGCCTGGTTTACCAGCCGTCCCTGGCCGATGGGTTTTTCCAGCACTTGCGGGATCTATGGCCGGAACCTGTCGTGTGCGAACCTCGCCATCCAAGCTGGTTCGGCGCCGACGCCGATGGGCTCATGGCCGCTCATCGTATCGGACGCGTCGCCGCCGATCCGCCGCCCGATCCGGCCGCCAGATCCCCCGGCGGATGGAAGGGCATCCGCTATTGGCGTCTGCACGGCTCGCCGCGCATGTATCGCTCGTCCTATGATGCGGCGGCCCTCGCCGCCCAGGCGTCGGCTGTGCTGGGCGATCCTGCCGAAACCTGGTGCATGTTCGACAACACGACCACCGGCGCGGCCACCGCCAATGCTCTCGACCTTCAGAAGATGGTCGCGTCCCGAACGGCGAGGCGCGTCGAGACGTGAACCTATGGCGCAGCTTCCCGCGGGACGCTGGGACTTCCGCCCGAGGCGACCGTCCGCCGGTGCAAGTCCTGCCCGCGCCTGCCAAGCGGATGCTTGAGACTCGGGCGAGGCGGCCCTCCCGCAGCAGCCGTTTGTCAACGCCTTCGATGGCGCCCTCTGGCGAGCGAGGCTAGTCCCGGGCGACCGCGGCTTTCCGCGGCGACCGCTTCTTGGGTGGTGGGGCCGGGGCCTTGCCGGCCCCTTTGGCCCGTTCGGCGTCCACGTCGGCAGCCAGCTTCAGCGCGCTGATTTTCGCGCCGCCCTGCACGACTTTCACGCCTAGGTAGCGCATGTCGCCGGCGGCGAAGCTGATGTCCGACACGGCGACTTCACGGTCGCGTTTCAGCTTGTCGGCGTCGCCCAGCGTCAAGATCAGCACCAGGTCCTCCAATGGGGCGCCGTCTGCGGTCGCTCGATCGATGGCGGCGCGGAACTGGTCCGCGACCGAGGGGCGGAAGTCGATTGCGTCGGCCCTCACCGCAGGTTCCCTTCGCCTTGCACCGGCATCTGCACAGCGCGAGGAGCTTCGAGCGCTCGCTGGTGGGCATGGGCCATGCTCAGCTGCTTGTTTGACGCGTGGCCGACGATGTGCCCATCGCACTCCACTTGCCAAGCGTGGCCTTCGCGCGACGCGGCCAGGACGGTTCGTTCCAAGGTTTTTTGCATCCGCGTGCCTAGCATGTTTTGGCGGAGCGATGAAAGTGACTATCAAATCCGTCTTGCTGTATCCGTCGCGATCTAATAATGGAACAATATAAAGTATCGCTTGGGCTCGCCTAGTGCTTCGCCGATATCAATAGTATCGTCCGCCGGACCGGCAATTTATTCCACGAAAATTTGGTTTGTCATTCTTTCCGGTGTGGAAGATCCGTGTTTGAGAGGGGTAGTCAGGCGCATCGGCGTCGTAAAGTGGTTCAATAGTGAAAGAGGCTTTTGGCTTCCTGCCCGTCGAGGCCGGGACCTCCTTCCCGCTGCCTGAGCCCAGGACCAGGGCAGGGCAAATGGACCCCGCCAGGCCGGCGCGAAGATCGGCAATCGGATCGGCAAAAATTCCGGATGTCCTGTATCGTGTTTGTGAGGTTTTCCGATATAAGACCGACGCTTACATGTATCTTTGACGATGCGGAAAGATCGGCAATGAAATCCCTCGTCGAGACCCCCGACCGGCTGGAGCCGATGCGCCTGGGCGACGAGGCCACAGCGCAGATCCACGAGGTGCTGACCGAACTGGCGTTCAAGGCAGGCCGCCTGGACAACGCCCTGCGCCCGCCCCTGCAGGCCGAGGCCGCCGATTTGGTCCGGCTGATGAACTGCTACTACTCCAATCTCATCGAGGGCCACGCCACCCGCCTGCGCGACATCGCCAAGGCGGTGGAAGGCGAGCTCTCCAACGATCCTGGCCAGCGCGACAAGCAGCTGGAAGCCCGTGCCCACGTCGCCGTCCAGCAGGCGCTCGATACCCGCTTCCACGCCGGCGACCTCGGCGATCCCGCCTCCGAGGCCTTCATCCTCGGCCTGCACCGAGACTTCTACGCCGAGATGCCGGAGGCCTTCCGGCGCATCGAGGACAACAGCCGCAGCTTCATGATGGAGCCGGGCGTTTTCCGGCACAGGCCCGACCATGACGTCGAGGTGGGGCGCCACCTCCCGCCGCCGAGCGAGCGGGTCGCCGCCTTCATGGCCCGGTTCCGCGAGGTCTATGGCGAGCGCGCGCGCCAGGCGCCGCGCGGCCGGCTGATCGACATCCCGGCCGCCCACCACCGCTTCGCCTATATCCACCCCTTCCCCGACGGCAACGGTCGGGTTGGCCGACTGATGACCCACGCCATGTTCCTGAAGGCCGGCCTGGGGGCCGGCGGTCTCTGGTCCATGTCGCGGGGCATGGCGCGCGGGCTTATGGATCGTGGCGAATACAAACAGATGCTGGCCATCGCCGACACGCCGCGGCGTGGAGATCGCGATGGGCGGGGGAACCTCTCCCTCTCCGCCTTGCAGGAATTCACCCTCTGGTTCTTGAGGGTGGCCCTGGACCAGGTCGAGTTCATGACCGACCTCTTCGACGCCGACACCCTGAGCACGCGCCTGAAGCGGGTCGTGGAGACAAACCCCGACTTCGATGCTCGCGGCGGCGCCATCCTCCAGGCGGTGTTCGCCCGCGGCGAGCTGCCGCGTGGTGAGGCCGCGGCCGTCACGGGCCTCGGCGACCGGATGGGGCGCACCGTCCTGGCGCAGCTCACGGGCGCTGGTCTGCTCGCCAGCGACAGCCCGAAGGGACCGGTGCGTATCGGTCTGCCGCCCGACTACGTGGACCAACTGTTCCCGAGGCTGTTCTACGAAACCTGATCGCGCCCGGGCGTGAGCGGCCGCGGATCAACTGGCCGATGTTTCCACATCGCGGGTGGCCCGGCGCACGTCGAGAAGGTTCGTCTCGGCCAGGGTGAAGCCGCCGGCGCACATCGGCCCAATGGCCATGCACTCGCTGCCGCGTTGCGCAGGGCCGCCGTGGAGCGTGGGCGCCGGCGGATCGATCGTTGGGGGCCGCGCCGGGATAATTGGGGCCCGCCGAGGCGGGCCCCCGGGGTCGCGCGTCACCCCGTGATGAAGGCGCCGCTCATGTGCAGGCTGGCGGCCGACACATGGTCCAGGGTCGTCACCAGCGACCAGCCATTGCCCTCATGCAGTTTGTGAAGGTTGGACCAGACCTGGGCACCGCCCGCGCCGTCGTCGCTGATCTTGACGTAACCCGTAACCGGATCGGAGGGGGTCAAGCCGAAAGTCGCCAACAGGCCCGTGAGGTCGACCTTGTCGTCGGCGCCGAAGTCGGTGATGTGGCCGGCCGCCCATGGCGTAGCGGCGAAGGCGAAGGTGTCGGCGCCCCCGCCTCCAGTCGCCCAGTCGCCGCCGCGGCCGAGGTTGAAGGTGTCGTTGCCAGTCCCGCCGACCAGGGTGTTGCCCGTGTCGTTGGAGTGGAAGGTATCGCCGAGGGTGTTGCCGGTCACGGCCTGGGCCGACCCCGTCAGGCTGATGTCGGTGACCCCCGCCGGGGCGATGTAGGACGAGGCGTTGGTGGAGACGGCCAAGACGGCCCCCGTGCCGGCGGCGGCGACCGTATCGGGTGAGGGCGTGGCGGACGGCGTTGGATCGGTGACTGAAGTCACGCCGCCGCCCGACACCGCGCCGCTCGTCGCACCGCTGCTGGTCGCAGCGCCGGAACCAGCAGCCAGCTGACCGTGCAGTTCGATGATCACCGGGTGGTCGGTCACCTGGACCGAGATCTGGCTGGTCGAGCCGCCGGTGGCGACCGCGGTGGTCCCCGTCAGCGGATCATAGATCGAGTAGCTGGACACCGCCTGGCCGAGATTGATGGTCGCGGTCTGGGTGGGCGCGGCGACCTCGGTGTGGGTGGTCGAGTTCCAGATCGTCGGCTCGTCCCACACGACGATGTCGTAGGCGCCGTTGCTCTGGTGGACGACCATGCTGTCGTTGTAGCCGTTGAGGCCGGACACCGTGTAGGTCGGGGCCGCGGCGGTGTCGCCGGGTCCGTGGGTCAGCACCGTGGTCAGGTTGTGCAGCGCGGTGGCCGCGGGTTTCGCGGTCCAGTCGCCGTTGAACAGGCCGCCATAGTTCCAGGCGCCGCCGCCCGAATACTGGTTGTCGACCAGCTCGTAGATGAACAGCGGGTCGCCCAGCTTCTCCGCGTCCATCACCAGGTTCAGCGTAAGCTTGGCCTGCGTGGCCTGGTCGACCCCTTGGGCGGTGTTGGAGGCCAGAGTCGGATAGCCGCTCTCGGTGATCGCGATCGGCTTGCCCGGCGTCACGTTCTGGGCGAGCGAGAGCAGGCTCGAGAGCTGCACGTGCGGCTGGTTGCCGTTCGACATGTAGGCGTGAGGGGCGCCGTAGTCGACGGCCGAGGCCATGTTGCCGAGGCCGGTGAAGGCGCTGGCCGAGCCGCTGCCAATCGACAGGTTGAACACCGGGATGTTGGCGATGGTCGGGTCGGCGTTGACCGCGTTGAACATCGCCTGCTGGTAGGACGCCTCGGCGGGCAGGCCGGTGGAGCCGTTGTAGGTGATCGGCCAGTTGTTGACCTCGTTGGCGCCCTTGATGCTGCTGACCGAGCCGGGGTGCGCCTTCACGAAGGCAGTCCGATTTCGCCCGCCGACTGGCTTCGCGAGGCTGGCGCCAGGCGTGCCATTCATGGCTACGGACCCGAATTGGCGTCAGCTTGCACAAAACGGCCCAACTGCGGTCAAAACTATAAGGAGCGGTCCAGCGCGCGCTCGTCGTTTGAGCGCCTGGACCGTCCGGAGCGGGGGCTGGGAGTCGCACCCAGGCGCTGTGAGGGGTGCTCACCGCGGCCGCTCGGCCCCGCTTGCAGGCTCCTGACGCGCCTGGACGCCTGCGCGGCGCGGGCTGTCGGAGTCTTTTGAGCAACGGGTCCCTCGCCCATTCGATGCATGACTCCGCGAGCTCGTTTCTCCCGCAGCCGAAGGCAAGCATGCTGGAACGCGAGCTTGGGCTGAACCTCACCGCCAAGCCGTGGCCGGGAACCCCCTCCGGGAAGGTCCGTTCCGCCTCCATGCAGTTCTCCCTCCACTACCGACTCGGCGACGCGCCGCAAACGTCCGACATCCGAGAATTTCCTGATGCGGGGGCCGCCAAGGCCCACGCTCGCCAGAGCCTCGAGGAGACCCTGACCGCGTCCTCCGCCGACACAGCGTCGATCACGGTGGCCGAAGTCCAGAACGACGGCGGCGAGGTGATCTGCCTCGGCGCCTATAGCGCGGCGCGGGGCGGCGAACCGGTCTGGCGGGAGGCGAGCTAGCGCCTCGCATCCCGAACAGGCCGAAGAGCGGGATCGAGGAGGTGATCTCTTGAGCCGATCGCCGTCTCGCGACGTTCCCGAGATTCGGGGCCTGACGCTGATAAACTTCATTTCAGGCCTCGGCTCCGGCGCCCCGACCCCGGGGGCCGGCGCGGCCTGCGCCGTCACGCTTGCTCTCAGCGCCGCCTGCGCCGCCAAGGCCTTCGCCATCAGCGCGCGGCACTCAAAGGAGTCTGCGCTGGATGAGGCCGCCGCGCGGGCGCGCGCGATCGCCTCCATGGCCCTCGAAGGCGCCCAGCGGGACGCCGCCGATTTCCGGGCATGGCTGAAGACCCACGATCAAAGGGCCGGCGCCGCGTTGCAGGCCGACGCCACCGCCCTCTTCGCCCTCGCGGGGGAACTGCGGACGCTGATCGCCGATTGGCGACCGCGGACCATTGCCGCCCTGACTTCAGATCTGGATGCCGCCGACAAGCTCCTGCGGGCCAGCATCGATATCGAACGGCGCAACCTGGCGGACCTTTAGCGGACCGATCGCACCCTTGCCGGGCGCGCCGCCCACCGACACGGCCCTGAGTGGGTCAGCGCCGAAAACGCCGCCAGCTCATGGAGGCCTTGAGTGTCTTCGCCCGCGGCGCCCGGCAACCACTCAGACTCAAATCAACACAAGGAGCGTGGGGCAGCGTGACTACGACCGCCCCAACATGCCGCTATCGCTTCACTTGTGGCCCATGGGAGGCCCCCTCGTCGTCGCGGCGTGTTCAGTCTCAAGCGCTAGCCTATTGAGCCTGAGCGCTTCTTCCAGCAACAGGTGCCGCTCGCCGTTATTCGGCTCGTCCGCCGCACGCCTGAGAGCGTCGACCGCGCGATCGAGGAGAGATCGATGGTTCATTCCTGGATAATGCCGGGATCGCCCGTGCGTTCACCGCCAAGATATCAAGAATTCTAAATAGTTAGCGGGTTAGACGCCCGTCGCTGAGCTGACCGCGCACCGACCGGCGATGGATCCGCTCCTCATCGACCGAGGGTTGGGCCATGTCCTGGCGGGTGATCCCGGTGATCAGCGTGGGCTCGCCCCGGCCGCGCTGCTGGCAGCCCGCGTTGAACCAGATTGAAAACTTGGAGGCGTTGGCGGACTGTGGCTGGGCCCGATAGCCGGGGACCCGGCCGCCGCACGCCCCCTCACAGCCTCTTGGCGCAACGCGCCCTTGCGCCGCCAGGGCCGCCAGGAGTCATTCGGCCCTACGGGATCGCCCAGATGGAAGGCCGCGACGAACGCGGCCACAGGATTGAGCGGTTTGGGCGTAATGGGCCGAAGGCGGCAGTAGCCCCCCGTGCGCAAGGTTTCGAGCGCCGCGCCCACCCCGCCATGTTTCGTGATCGCCGCGTCCAACCGTTCGGGTGGTCCGCCCAGCCAGTGCGCCAGCAGCGCGTTGCGCAGGCGCAGGATCTCGGCGCGCTTCTCGGCCGAGGCGGCTTCCAGGCTGAGGTCGCGTTCCGTGTCGAACCCAAAGGACCGGTTGTTGATGTTCGCCGATCCGATGCGCAGAAGGATGTCGTCAATGATGGTCAGCTTGGCGTGCACGATGATCGTGCGGCCCAGGGTCGTGACGGGGCTGTAGACCCGCACCGCTTGTGTTTGTCCGCCTCCCTCAGCGTCCGGATGAAGTCGAGCCGGGTCCGGTCCATGGTCATCTGGTCGAAGTAGCTGGGCGAATGTTCCGTGGAGATCAGGATCACCTCGGGGCCCGATGCTTCATGGTCGTCTCTCGATGATGCTTGGCGCAGGCCCAATCCTGACGCCGTTGCTGATGACACCATCAATCTGAGGGACGACCGCCGAGGGGCGGATTGTCCGCGAGGGGAAGGTCGCCAGCGAGCCGGAGGCGCTGATCGCCTGGTTGGCGGCGTTGGGTTTCCCGCTGGAGCGGATCGGTTTTGAGGCCGGCCCCCTGTCGCAGTGGCTTCACGCGGCGATGACTCAGGCCGATCTGGCGGCTGAGCTGCTGGAGACCCGTCACGTCCGCAAGGCCTTCAAGACCATGCCGGTGAAGACCGACAAGAAGGACGCGCGCGGGATCGCGCAGCTGATGCGGCTGGGCTGGTTCCGAGCGGTGCACTGCAAGTCGGCCTCGGCGCAGGAGGTCCGCGCCCTGCTGACCGCGCGCAGGCTGCTGCAGGGCAAGCTGCACGACGTCGAGATGAGCGTCCGCGGCGTGCTGCGCGGCTTCGGGCTGAAGGTGGGCGCCACTACGCCCAGGACCTACACCGCGCGCGTGCGGGACCTGGTCGAAGGGCACGAGGTTCTGGAGGCGATCGCCGCGTCCCTGCTGAAGGCGCGGGAGGTTCTGGCCGAGGAGTTCCGCAGCCTCGACCGTCGCCTGCGGGCCATCGCCCGCGACGACGATCGCACGCGGCGATTGATGACCACGCCGGGCGTGGGGGCTCTGGTCGCGCTGACCTTCGTGGCGGCCGTGGACGACCCTGAGCGCTTCCGCTCCTCCCGCGCCGTCGGTCCGCACTTCGGCCTCACGCCCAGGAAGTATCAGTCCGGCGAGAGGCCCGTTACAGAAGCTGACCTTCAGCCAAGCGCCCGAACCAGCTATAAGCGTCGCCGTGTTGTCCCGGTTTCGGCGGTGGCCGCCCTCTTGCAAACCCCTTCAGCGTCCCTTCGCCAGTTCTCGCGCGATCCGCTGGCGGCGCGCGTTGATCAACGCTGACGTCCGCCTGTTCCAACCCACCGAGGCCTCACGCCCCACAATCCACAGTAGCGTCGCTTATCCGACACTCAACTCTCGGTTAGCGGTTGAGTAAGAGTTTGGCAGTTACCACCCATTAGCCATCAGGCTAGGGGGATATCCAAATGAAGCTACTCTTCGGTGCCGTTGCCGCCGCTTCGCTAATTGCTGCTCCGGCGTTCGCGCAGGATCTGCTGCAACCTAACGCTAAGGTCGCCGCCTATGGCACTATTGGCTACACCTACGCGGATGGTGGACCTGGTGCGCAGTTCGGCGTCATCACCGGCCGCCTCGGCGTGAAGAAGGGCTACTTCGGCATCGAAGCCGAAGGCGGCGGCGGAGTCGCAGGCAGCCACGTCGGACCTGTCGATACCCACGTGGACTACGAGATCGCCGGCTACGGCATCGCCACCATCCCCGTGACCACTAATCTCCAACTTCTCGCGCGGATCGGCTACGGCCACACCCAAGTCAGTGCGTCGGTCTCGAACTTCGCAGTGCGCGCTAGCGACAATAGCGTGAACTACGGTGCCGGCGGTATCTTCTCGATTAATGAGCATGACCACATTCGCGCGGACTACACCCGTTATGATTTCGGGAACTCCGGCGGCGTGAACGGATGGTCGATCGCCTACGTCCGGAAGTTCTGAGGCTTATTCCTCTCGGGCGCCGCCCAATGCGGCGGCGCTATCGGGCCACAACCCGCAGTCTGGCGCACCGCCCCCTTGGCTTGGGTCTCTGGCAAAGCCTGCGTCTTCGCTCGCCAGACTCGCCGCGCTTGGTTCCTCACGTGACGTACACGGATTGGGGGGCACCCAATGGGGCTGGAGCCGTACTGGGTGGCGCCCCCATAAGCGCTTCTACGCGCCAGTCAGGTGCGTCCGCTGCCCGACGGGAATGAGCGGGATCCAGACGTTGGGTTGGTCACCGATTGCAACCTGCTTAGTCGGGTCTGAGACCGATGCCATCGTGGCGTTGCGAAGAACAACGTTCTTGATAAGCTCCATTCTGCTGGCGCGGGCATCCGATATCGGCCTGCGCTCGCGGGAGGCTTGCCATGACCGAGGCGATTTCCTCGACGAGCATCAACTCGTTGCGCAGACCTGTTCCATCACATTTGGTCAGGTTGATCGACCGGTGGATTTTCGTCTTTTCCACCTCGCTGATCGTCGTAATCGCCCTGATCGGATTTATCCCGGACTCGCTCGACATGTTGGCTGCCGTGCGCGCCCACGTCGTTCCTGGCCTGCCTCCAGTGCTTCACGTGCACGCTGTTCTGATGGGATCCTGGCTCCTCCTGCTGCTCACCCAGAGTGTGCTCGTCGCCATCGGCAGGACGGCCTTTCACCGACAGCTCGGCCTGATCTCCGTCATCTTCGTCCCGGCTATCGTCCTCGCGGGCATAGTTCTGGTGCCGACGATGTATCGCCTGGTCTGGAACGTCGTCCACAATGCTCCTCCGGCCCTCGCCGCCCAACTGAAGGACCAGGTGCCACTCGCAGGGAACATCCTGCTGGGGCAGATACGGGTCGGTATTGTGTTTCCGCTTCTGGTTTCCCTTGCGCTCCTGTCGCGGGGCTCCGACTCTGAAACGCACAAGCGGTTGATGATCCTCGCCACGCTCGCACCCCTGCCGGCTGCCATCGACCGCATGCATTGGTTGCCGAACACCTTCCCCGCCAGCCCCATCGCCGACGATTTCTACCCGCTGCTAGTAATTCTGCCGCTGATCCTCTGGGACCTCTTCCGCCTCCGGCGAGTGCCCCGCGCCTACTGGATATGGTTGTGCGTCAATGCGCCCTTCGCCGTCGGCGTAAATCTCTTGTGGAACGACCCGCGGTGGCTGGCTTTCGTTCCTAAGCTAATGGGTGTCGCCTAGATTCATCGGCAACGCGAGGTGGCCCCCATCGCCTGAATCTGGGCGGCGCGGCCGCCTGCTACCGCCCTCACCGACGTTCAGCCGTTCGACGTCCCCAGCTCGAAGCTCACGATGGCCTCCGGCCCGCCGGGTATGAGGGCGATGTCCGCTACGCCGCCGCTGAGCATCACGCGCCGAATTGCAGGGCGCCGTCCGAAAGGCGTACGCGCCCACCGCGGCTGAGCGGATCCAGCCGCCGCGCCAGCCAGGCCGCTGCCTCATCGGGCGCGCGCTCCAGCCGAAAGCGCCGGATGCGAAGTGGCGTCATGGCGAGGCGGGTCACCGCACCGGAGCTCGGGTCGGCCTCGGCGAAATACATCAGCGACAGATCGGGGCGGAATTCGCCGTAACCGCCGATCCCCTCGTAGTCGTTGATGAAGTCGCCGCAGCCGTAAAGGATCAGTCGCCCGCGATGCAGCTCCATGCCCTTGGGGTGGTGCGAGGAATGGCCATAGACGATGGAAACGCCGGCATGATCGATCAGCGCGCGGGCGAAACGGGTCTGGCTGTCGGGAACGGCATAGCCCCAATTCGCCCCCCAGTGGATCGACGCCACCACCACGTCGCCCGGCCGTTTGATGTGGCCGATCCGTTCGGCGAGCTGGCGCGCCTCATGCTCTGACAGGCCGGACAGATTGACGCCAGGCCGACCGGGGCCGGCGGCCCAGGCCCGAGGCGCGCCACTGCTTTCGGCCGCCATGGCGAAGACCAGGATGCGTCCCTTGGACGGAGCCTCGAGGATCATGGGGGCCGCCGCCTCGACCGCATCGCGGCCGGCGCCGGCGGTCCTGATCCCAAGGGCACGGAGGGTGTCCAGCGTATCAAGCAGCCCTCGCGGCCCCCAATCCAGCACGTGGTTGTTGGCGATGACGCAGCCGTCGAACCCGGCGGCCTTCAGGCATCGGGCATTGTCCGGGCTCATCCGGTAGTTGATGCCCTTGTCGAGCCAGTCCTCCCTGCGGGTGACGCTGGTCTCCAGGTTGCCGATGCGGACGTCCGGCCGAGCGCGGCGCCATTGGGCGACGGCGTCGCCCCAGATGTCGGCGGGGCGGACGGGCCTGGCGATGGGACCGTTGGCCTTTTCGGCCAGCCGCACATAGTCCAGGGCCGACTGCACATGACCCTCGTGCAGCGCCGGGTCGACCGGATGCGGCAGGACCTGGTCGACGCCGCGACCCGTCATGACGTCGCCGCACAGGAACAGCTTGATCGGGGCCGCCATCGCGATCCTCGCAGATCCGCCCTCATAGAGGCCCCGACGAGACCGTCTGACGACCGCCGCGGCCGCGGCGGCGGCAGACCGTCAGGCGCTGAGGGGGCAGCGGGCCGCCTCGCCGTGCAGCCGGCGCCAGTCGCTGCCGGCGACATGCACCAGCGTCCGATGGTCGCCGCCCTCGAAATAGACATCCTCGGACTTGCCAAGATCCTCGTCGAGGATGGTTTCGAGCCCGAAAGCCGCGCCGACCGGGGGCATCGCGCCCAGGGCGCAGTCTTCGAACAACGGAACCGACTCCAGCTCCTCGGCCAGGCGCACGTCGCGGCCCAGCCAGTGGCGGAGGCGGCCCAGGGCGACCCGCCTGGAGGACGGCACGACGGCCATCAGGTACTCGTCGCCCGCCCGCACGAGCACGCCCTTGGCGACGTGCCGGCCCGGGACGTGCGTCGCCTGCGCGGCCTTGGCGGACTGGACGACGAACTCGTGCGGCACCTCCTCGAAGGCGACGCCGCAGCGGTTCATGTAGTTTCGAAGCTTGGTTGAAATGGTCATCACGCCCTCCTGCTGAGGTCGGAGTGAACAGCCTCGGCCCGCGAGGCCGATCCTGGACCGGATAATAACCCGTCTGGGCGCCCGCGTGTTACGCTTGGATTCGTGTGGAGGCGTAGCGTCGGCGCGTTCAGGCGGACTCTGGGTTCGTTCCCCCGACCGGAGGTTCAAGTCCGCCGCGCGCCAAGCCGAGCGCTCGCCACGCGTCCTCTTGAGGAGACTTGGCGGCGCTGAGATCAGGCCCCTGCAACGTCCATTAGCCGTCGAGGGTGAAGCCGATCTTCACGCGGACCTGATAGTGGGCGACCCGTCCGGCTTGGACATGACCCCGGGTCTCCATCACCTCGAACCAACGCACGTTCCGCAACGTCTCGTTCGCGCGCGCGATTGCGGCCTGGATGGCGTCTTCAATGGAGGTGGCGGAAGACCCCACCAGTTCCACGATCTTGTAGATGTGCTCGTCGTCCGGCGGCATGTCCGTACTCCGCGCCAGGGGCTGCCCCCACGAGCAACATCCTGGCTGAGCGGCGGTTCCCCGGGGCCCTCGTGAGACCAATCGCGAACCGGCCTCGTCCTGGTCCTGGCGCCCTGCGCAAGCTCGGCGGGACCGTCGAGGGGCGCCGAACGCACATCAGGCGCCGGAGGCCTCAGGCCCTCTTTTCGCTGCCCGCGAACTCTACTTTCGCGCCCTTCTTCACCGCCTTCCCCAGCTCAACCGCATCCCAGTTGGTCAAGCGGACGCAGCCGTGGGACTGATGCTTGCCGATGGTCGACGGGTCGGGCGACCCGTGGATGCCGTAGGTCGGGATGTCCAGGGTGATCCAGGTGGCGCCGACAGGGTTGTTCGGGCCAGGCGCGATCCGCAACTTGCCCTTGGCGCCCTGGGGCGTGAACGTCAGCCGCTTTGGGTCGTAGAAATAGGCTGGGCGGGGCGCCACGGCGACCACCTTGAAGGCTCCCGACGGTGCGGGCCGCTCGGTCGATCCGACGCTGGCCGGATAGTAAGCCACGAGCGCGCCCGCGGAATCGTAGACGCGGACATCTTCGTTGAACTTGTCGATCTCGATCCGCGCCGCCTCGTAGGGCCGGGGCGCGGTGTGCGAAGCCGCGGCTACGATCACGGAGCCGGCCTTGCTCCAATCCGCATCAGGGTTCAGCGCCTGGAGCAGCTTCTGGTCCATGTGGAATTTCTCGGCCAACGCCTGAAGCGGGGTCGAGTAACCGAGCGCCGGCAGCTTGGACATGGATTTCTTCCTCGGCGCAGCGCCTGGTTTCGCGCCGGAATCCTCGGCCGATGCGAACCGCCTGTTCCAGTCTCGCACCGACCTCTACCGCTGGCTCGTCGCCAACGCCTCGCGGTTCGGTTTTGTGCCCTACCCTTTCGAGCCGTGGCACTGGGAATGGACCGGAGAACCACCCTGACCGCCTGGACGCGAAGTCCGTTTCACGGGCCGATCGCGACAAGCGCAGCGCCATTCCAACCGGCTGCCGTGGCGCAACCGTTGGGGCAGGTAGTTTTCATCGAAGCCAGCCAGCTGGACCGATCGCAAGGCGCCCTTGCAAGCTCAGCCATAGGAACGGGAAGCGGGGGCGACGGTTACCTCATCAGCCCTTCAGCGCTGCGCCGCTGGGCCGCCCCCCCACTCATCTCGGTGGTGCGCGCTGAAGGGTGAATTGCAGCCGGTGCGGCGTGCGATCTCCGCGACCCTGAAGGTCGCCATCCGGCTCACCCATGTCTTACGAAACACGACAGCAAGGCTTGCTCCGACGTCTTCAGGCCTCGATCGGTGCAGTGCGGGGGGATGTCCAGGCGCCTGCGGCTTTGGATCTGCGGCCTGGGCCGCCCCGACCTGCGAAGGGCTATGGCGCGCGCGGGCGCGGGGGCCTAACACCACGGGATGGAAACCCCGGCCGAAATTCGCGAGCGCTGGCGCTATCTCCGCGATCTGCTGATCCAGCAGCTCGGGCGTTTCGAGAGCGGCGCTCTGCACATGCACTCCAATGATGTCGACGTGAGCGAGCGGGCCATCGCCATGCTCAAGCAACACATCGAGGACTTCGACGAACTGATCAACCGCAGCGAGAGTCGCGACCCCTGAACGCTTTTCGGCTGGGGATCGGCGGCTGAAGGGGCTGACATGCCGCTGCCGAACCGGTCCTGGGATCGTCCCGCGCGGACGACGGGATGAATCACAGCGACAGGAAAAATCCCGTGACCGACATGCGTCCCGACGCGGAGTTCAAACGCTATTCGCTCACCTTCCTCGCCGACCAATGGGAATGGGACTGCGAACTCGTCGCCGACACGCTGGCCCAGGCCAAGACCGCCGCGCGAAATGCGCTGGAGACGCTCATCCGAGAGGAGGCGCCAGGGCTTGCCTGCGTCTACCTCCTCGAAGGCGGCCGCAGGATCGGTGTCTGGGACTGGGTGGAGCGGCAGCCCTACTGGACCGCTCTGTGACGGCCCGTTCCCGGGAGGTCTGGGCGTGGCTGCAACAGGACATTCGTCCCGTCAGGTGGGAATGGTCTGCCCTTAGCCTGCGCCCGGCCAAAGCCATGACCCGATGCAATGCGACGCGCTACGAGCTGGCCCAAAGCGGGTCTGTTGACCCTGTCATCGGACGCAGCTGGCTCACCAAGCGATAGACTCCGCAACACCGGCGAAAGTGGCGCGGGTCACCTCCACATATCAGAACTCGGTATTCTCCTACGGAGACTTCGCACTTTGATGTAGGGTTCAATCCTGTGCTTTGAAATGGCCATCTACACTAAGGCCATCGGCTGGCTGGGCGTTGCCGCCTTTCTATAGCCTTCATCGATCCATCGGAGGGTCGACGCTGCGCCACCGAAGCGCCTCGAGCGCGTTTATGGTTAGTGGCCAGCTTTTGGCGGCTTGGATCGGACGGCTTCATGAGCCGGCTTCTAGCAATCTTCGTGGGCGCAACCGTCGCCGCGGCGCAACCGCCCCCGGCCACCGATCCGTCTGCACGACCGGTAATTCCCACTCCCGCGGGGCCTGTCATCCCCGCCCTGCCCGCGCCCGCCATCCACCCCGGCATGCCCCTTTTCGACCGCTCGGGCGTCCAAATCGGAGAGGTGCAAGCAGCGGCCGATACGCCGCGCGGTCTCGAAGTCGTGGTCAAGGTGGACGGGAAACTGCTGGGCGCCCCTCTGTCCACCTTGAGAGTCGAAGGCGACCACGTCGTTAGCTCACAGACCAAGGAACAGCTTCTGGTAAGCACCGGAGCGGCGCACTAGCCGGCGCCAGACGCGCCCTGCAAAGCGACCCGACTACCAATGGTATTCGCGGGGCTGCGCGCGGCCTGAGTTTGGTACATTGGGCTGGATGAGAACGGCCCACTTTCAAGATATTTCGTCCGCGAGCAGCGAGAAGATCGACCAGGTCATCCGGTCGGGGCGCACGCCCGTGCTCCAGTTCAGCGAACCTCCCGATGCGGCTACGCTGGCGCGCACCGACGCCTACTGCGACGAGTTTGGCGCCGCGTTGCAGATCCGCTTCTACGGTTTTCAATGGCGGGAGTTCGACACCTCTCTGCTCCGCCACCTGCCCCACGTGGCGAATCTGTCAATCGACACCATACGGACTATCTCCGATTTCGGTCCTGTGGCCGACCGCGCCGAGCTGACCCGCCTCCGTTTCGGTGTGCACGAACATCCGGATGGAAGCTTTCTCGAACAGCTCGATATCGCGCGGTTCACGCACCTCACCCTGGGAGAGACCAAGCGCCGAAACTTCGATTTGTCACCGCTTTCGGCTGCGACTTCACTGGAGCAGATCTTCATCCAGGGCCACGATCGAGGTGTAGAGGCGATCAGCGCGCTCAGGCGCCTCACCGATGTGTCACTGAGCGGCTTCCCAAAACGCCACGATCTGGCCTTTCTGAACAGCCTGCCGGCGCTTGGCTCGCTGCTGTTAATCCTAGGATCGCGGACGTCCATCGCCGAGTTCACACATCCCGGATTGTCCAAGCTCCGCATCGTCTGGGTCCGCCAACTCGAGGATCTGGGTCCGCTCCGGCGGTTCACGGACCTGGAGGATCTGACGATCGAAGACCAGTTGCGCCTCACGGTTCTCGACGTTGGCGGGCTCAACCTTCGTCGGCTGACCGTCTCGAACTGCAAGCGCCTCGAACGGATCGTGGGCATCGAGGAGCAAAATCGTCTCGAGCATCTGCAGATCCCAGACCGGCGGACAGTCACAGGCTGAGTGGGCAGCGGCGGTTGGGCGAGCAGCCGTTGCCGGGTTCATCGCAGGTGGCGTGGAGCGCGGCCTGGAGTTTGAGTGGGGGACTCGGAGAGCTTCGCCCTAGGAACACGGCATGGCGGGCGCAGTTAAAGGCTTCGCCGTTCGCCACCTTTTCGCCCCATCCGCTGGTGGCGACGAGATGTGGAGGCACGCCATGTCGCCCGATTCCCTGACCCCGATCGGCCCATCCCAGTTCGAGGCCATCATCGCTCCCCACATGGGACCGGACGCCGCCGCCGTCATAGGCCCGGATCAGCTCGCCGTCCTGGAGGGCGGCCGCCAGATCGAGGGCGCCGCCTTCGCCGTGTGGGTGATCGATCCCGCGACGTTCGATCCGGAGAGCAAAGTCGTGTCGGGCGTGCTTCCCGCAGTGGCCATCAACCTGCCTCAGGCCACGCCGGCCGACCTTTTCTCCGTGTCCGCCTCCATCGTGGGCCAGCCCGGCGCGGGCGCCCTGGTCGTGGTGAACGCGAGCGACGACGTCTTCCCGGCCGGCGGCCTCCAGCAGAACGCCTATTTCGAGGCGCTGCCTCTGGGCGGACCCGCGTCCGGTCTGCAGACGCTCGGTGTCCCCGGCCATACGTTTGACGCCCTCGCCTTCGCCGGGCCCGCGGGCTTCCACCTCGAATGGGTGACGGAGGACGACGCCTCAGGCTTCACCCGGTGGCAGGAGGACTTCACGGCCGCCGGCTCGTCCATCGCCGGCAGCCTCACTCATACCCAGGGCGCAGCCCCGATCCCCTACGCCGGCCTGATGCTCGGCGGCTCGGCCTTCACCATCGAGGACAACGTGGCGCAGCTGGCCGGCGCCGCGCCGCTCGTCATCCCCGGCGAACCGGCCCACGCCATCACCGACGTCGCCGCTGTGGTCCTGGCGGGCGGGACCCAGGCCGCCGTAGGCTGGATCGATTCCGGCACCGACTACGTCTCGTTGTTCGACGCCGCGACCGACCGCTTCGGGCCCGTGATCGGGCTCGACTGGGGCGGGGCGAGCGACATTCATCTCGTGGCCCTGGCGGACGGCGGCTTCGTGGCCAGTTGGATGAACGGCGGCGTCTACAAGGGCGAGGTGTTCTCCGCCGACGGGACCGGAGGAGGCGAGATCCCCCTCGCCGGACAGGTCATCGGCGTCACCAGCACAGGCGCCCTCTACACTCTCGACCACGGCTTTCACGGCCAGCAATACCAGATCGATCCGGGCCAGGTCGTCTCCACCAGCGCCGCAAACTACGCCGCGCCGGACGGCGTCAGGACGGTGTTCCTCACTGGCTCGAGCCAGACCGCGACCGCCAACAATCAGGGCGACGTGATCTGGTCGAACACCACCGGCAACGCCCTGATCGGCGGCGCGGGGAACGACACTTTCTATATCGGCCGCGGCGGCGACTGGGTGGCGGGCGGCGGCGGCGCCGATGTCTTCAAGTTCACTGAGGTCCCCTGGGCTGGCGCCCACATCACGGATTTCTCCGCTGGCGACACCGTGGACCTGACGCTGATGCTGGCCACCCTCTATCCGATCGGCGACCCGTTCGCCGCAGGCTATATGAAGCTGACCGACGATGGCGCCGGCAACGCCCAGCTCTGGGCCGACTACCACATCCCGGGCAACGACGGCTGGTGGCTCGTCGCCACCGTTGACGGCCTGAATCCGTCCAGCCTGCACTATGCGAACGGGCTGATCACCTAGCACCCCCTGCCCAGCCGTGCCGGCGTGACAGGGGCGTCAGTCGCGGCTGGCCGCGCGCCCGCGCGGATAGGTGACCTTCACCTGCGCGTTCGGCGATGGACGTCAACTGCGGTCGCTTCCGCCTCGGTGGCGAGCACGCCAACCAGACCCACAGGTTTCTCATCGATCGCGGAGCCACGGCTACCGATATGGCGCCCGCCGCTCCCCAGGCCTTCGACGACGGCCGGCGGCGCTGCGTCCGCAGCGCCCACAGCGGTGGCGACTGGTAGGATCCGATCTTCGATGCGGCTGTTTACCGCTGACATGAGACGGTTACGGCGATAGGCGGTCCACCTGCACAACGAGCCGATGTTCGATCCGCTCCAGGTTCCAGACATTCAGCCGACGGCAGTGGCGGGCGAGCACGGCCCAAAGCCGACGTTACGGCCGCGGTGCTTGGGCTCCCGTGTGCTCATGACGCGCGGCGCTCCAGATTTCACGCGCCGCGTCGAGGTTCATGGCGGCGATGCCAAGCCCTACGATCACGTCGGGCCATAGGGAGTGAATCACGGCAGTCACGCCGCCCGCCGCGATGATCGCGACATTGGCGATGGCGTCGTTCCGCGCCGAGAGGAACGCGGCCCTGGTCAGGCTCCCAGCGTGGGCGCGATGACGGGCGAGGGTGAACGCGCAGAAGAGATTGATAGCGAGTGCGCCGAGGCCGGTCAGCGAGAGCGGTAACGCATCTGGCGGCGTGGGATGGGCGAACTTGCTCCAGAGCGTCCACAGAAAAGCGGTGGCGGGCAGAAGGAGCACCGCCGAAAGCAACATGCCCACGCGAGAACGCGCGACGGCGCTCCACCCGAGGGCGGCGAAGATCAGGAAGTTGACCGCGGCATCCTCGAAGAAGTCGGCGCCGTCCGCCAGCAGCGAGACAGAGCCGATCCGAAGCGCGACCGCCAGCTCGACCCCGAAATAGGCAAGGTTGAGGGCTGCCACGAGCCGGACGGCGCGGCGGATCTGGTCAGCCTGAGATGCCTTCATCAGGCAGTAGTTTCGGCGAACGGCCCTGCCCGTTCAAGGTCACCCCGGCCAGCCGTTCAGAGCCTCCGCTTTCCACGGCGGCGCGGCGCCAGGCCCGGTCTTTCGGCTCCCTCCGGAACCCCGCCCGTCGTGCAGGTGATGGATTGAGACCCGTGGCCCAGTTTCGCGGCCCTGGTTTGGCTGACCGGTCATTGGTAGTGGTGCCTCGATGAACGAACAGCCCTTGTCCAACCCCTGGATTATCGGAGAGACCGTTCCATGGTCCGTAGCGTGGTCCGGTGAAATCGAGTTCGCCTTGCGACAAGACCTGGATTTCCCGGGATATGTCGAACTGGTCCAAAAGGACTCGCCTGGCGACGGCCGCCCCCTGTTCGCGGCTAATCATGTCACTCGAAATCGCCGCGGCCTGATCGAACATCGGTGCCACGTTTGCGGGTTGGCGACGAAGAGTTGGGACAGGTGGCTATTCCCGTTGCAAACAGGGGGAATGGTCGACCTCGGCAACGGGGAGAAGCGCTACGGAGGCAACGTCCCTCCTACGCATAGAGCCTGCGCCGATCGCGCGGCGCGCCAATGTCCACATTTGAGCAAGCAATTCGCCGTCCCGGTCCGCTTCCCGAAGGATGACGAGGGCCGCATGATACAGCGCACGGATGTCGTGCCAGGCATGGAGGAAATCGCCACACGCCTGCCCCGAGGCGTCCCGATCGTCCTGTCGTGCTACCGCCTGTACGGTCCACGGTTTAGCCGTGACGTTTCCAAACTCCGCGCGGAAGCGGGCGTCGACTGACCTGCTTATGCCGCTGACGCGCCACCGGTGCTCACTAATCCAGGTAGTCGGCCTGCTCTGATCGTCCGGCTCGTGCATGTCCCGCCGTCCCAGATCTTTCGGAGCTTCGGCGCTTCCTTCGGACGGAGTGAGCCATCTGGTGCTGCGCCTTGGAGAACGCCTTGTTCAATCGAGTTTAGGAAGTTATAGAAGGTTTCTCTTATAACTCGATAAACTCCCTATGGACGCCGTTTCCAATCCCTATGCGCCGGGCGCCGGCAATCCCCCGCCGGAACTTGCCGGCCGCGCCGAGGTGCTCAAAAATATCGAGGTGGCGCTCAAACGATGCGCCCAGGGGCGGCCAGCCCAATATCCGATCCTGGTGGGCCTGCGCGGCGTCGGCAAGACCGTACTCCTGGTCAAGGCCGCCTCCATGGCGGAGGAACAGGGGTTCATCGTCCTCGACGTGGAGGCGCATGAGGGCAAGACCCTCGCCGAGCTGCTCGTGCCCGGCATCCGCAAGGCGCTGTTCGCCCTCAACCTGGTCGATAACGCCAAGGATAAGGCCCGCCGCGGTCTTCGGGTGCTCAAGAGCTTCCTGGGCGGGTTCAAGATCAGCTTCGCCGGCTTCGAGATCGGCGTGGACGCCGAAGCGGGCGCCGCCGACAGCGGCGACCTGGAAGCCGACTTGCCGGAGCTGCTGTCGGCCCTCGGCGACGCCGCCGCCGCCGCGGGCCGCCCCATGGCCCTGATCATCGATGAGCTGCAATACCTCTCCGGCACGGAGATGAGCGCGCTCATCATGGCCATGCACCGGATCAACCAGCGCTCCCTGCCGGTCGCTCTCATAGGGGCCGGCCTGCCCCAGCTCCTGGGTCTGGCCGGCAATTCGAAATCCTATGCCGAACGCCTGTTCACCTATCCGCCCATCGGCGCTCTTTCGGCGGCCGACGCTATCGCCGCGATAGAACACCCGGCCCAGCAAGAGCGCGTGGTGTTCGAGCGGGACGCGACGCTGGAAGTGATGCGGGTCACCGGCTGTTACCCCTATTTCCTGCAGCAGTGGGCGCACGACTCCTGGAACGCCGCCGTCGGCCCCGCCATCGTCAAGGCCGACGTCGAGGCCGCCACGGTCAGCTCCATCCGCGCCCTGGACGACAGCTTCTTCAAGGTGCGCTTCGACCGGTGCACGCCGGCGGAAAAGAAATACATGCGGGCCCTCGCCGAGCTCGGCCCGGGGCCCCATCGCTCATCCGACATCGCGGAGGTCCTGGGGGTCAAGATCACCAGCGTGGCGCCGACCCGAAACGCCCTGATCCGCAAGGGCATGATCTACTCGCCGGCCTACGGCGACACGGCCTTCACCGTTCCTCTGTTCGACGACTATCTGCGGCGCGCCATGCCGGATCCCACGCCGTCCGCCCCTTGATGCGTCGGCTAGGCTCGAGATCCGCCAAGCGGGCCATCGGGCCCACGATTCGGGCTCGGGTCTTGGCCGGGTAAACACAGCCCTCTTCAAGGTCAGTCCCGATAGGCTGAGGCCAGTGTCTACGTCCCCGCCTTCAATAATGCGAATCGGTTGGACCTGATTCGCATTGGGCGCCTGCGATTCTGCTTTTCGGACAAGGCCAACAATACGGTCTTGAGGTCGGATATTGTCCAGTTTTCGACCTCGTGCGCCGTTGGGGGCGCCTCAGACTCATCCCAGGCTCGATCCTGCCGAACCGCGCGCGGCCTGCCACGCGCGGTTCGGCCCGTGGAGAGCCAATCAATGACGTAACGACGAGCCCCTGAAACGGCGAGAGCCCCCCGTTGGCGCGGAGGGCTCTCGGATATCGCAGATGCCGTTGTGGTAAGCGGCGAGATGACTGGTCCAGGCTATGGCTCTTCGCGAGAGGGGTCAAGGACCAGACGGAGATCTTTTGTCTCCGCTCTGGCGATGTCGACCCCGACCTCACGCGCTCGTCCCGACGGAAGGGACACCAATGCAGACCGCCCATTCCGAGGAATGGCGGCCCGGCTTCGCCAAGCGCGCGGAGAATTTCTCCGATGTCGTCGCCCAGGCGGAAAGCTGGCGTTGGAACCCGGGCGAGACTGTCGCCCGGGTCGCCGGCGCCGTGCTGAAGGGCACGCCTACCCTCACCATCCCGCAGCGGATGACGCTGCTGCTCTACGTCGAGCACCTCAACCAGGAGCGCCTGGAGCAGGACATCGCCTGCGTATGGCCGTCCACGGCCCTGGTGGCCGAGTATCTGGGCTGCAGCCAGAGCCAGGCCCGCGCCAATCGGAGGGCCCTGGAGGCCGCCGGCTTCCTGGTGCGCGACTATACCCGGGCCAACCGGCCGGCGGGGGTGGAGGCGTATGACCTGCGCCCGCTGATGGCGCGCCTGGACGAGCTGGAGGGCGTCGACGACGGCATCCGAGCCGAAATGGAGGCCCGCAGGGCCGCCTATAGCGAGAACGTCGTCTTCGCGGCAGGATATAGCGCCCGGGCGCCGAAATCCCGGCGCCTAGAACAGTCCCATCAGAACTTCAGTTCATCTGTACGAGGAAAGGACGCGGCTCCGCCGCGACATAACTCCATCTCGCGGTCCGCTACGCGGCCCGGGAACGGCCAGGACCACAACGACTCGGGCCAGCGAGCTCGCACCGGACAGGACCCCGCCAATGGCTCCTCGGGGGGAGCCAGCGGATTGGGCGGCGCAAGTTCTGCTCCTTCGGTGTACGCGGAAATGGTCCGCCAGGAGCTTGCGACGGCCGCCAAGGTGTGTCCGCGCCTGGCGCCGCTGATCACCCCTGCCCTCCTCGCCAACCCGGCCGGCGCCGCGCCAGAGGACGTCGCGCGGGTGGCGGCCGCCGCGGCCGAGTTGCTGCCCAACCCGGAGCGGCACAACGACCAGACCGCACTCTCGGGCTGGCGCAAGCATGGGGCCCGGGTCCTGGTGATGCTGGCCATCGCCGTGGAGGATCCCGAAGTCCGTTCCCCGTGCGGATACTTCGGCAAGCTGACCGGCCAGGATCGGGGCGCGGCCGACCTCCGCCTGAACCTGGCCCGGATCCTCAAGGGCAAGGGCGAAGTTCCGCCGCCCGAACCGGCCCCCGCGCGCCCGCCGGACGGCGAAGCCCAGGCCCGGCGGCTGGCCGAGGACCTGATCGCGCCTCCGGGCGCCGAGGATCCCAAGTGGCAGGCGATCGCAGTCGAGCTCCGGCGGATCCTGCGCGAGGGCAAGTTCGGCAGCTGGTTCGGCCGGGTCGGCTTCCACGGGGTTAGCGACGGGGTCTTGACCCTGTCGACGCCCAGCGCCCTGGTCGCGGACCGGATTCGGGCCGACTTCATCCCCGATATCAAGGCGGCGGCCGATGCGGCGGAGGTGTTCGTGGAGCGGGTGATCGTCACCTTGCGCAAACCATGAGGACGGTGCTCCCGCCTGCGCGCCAGCCGCCTTCCGGCGTCTTGAGCCATCCGCTCCAGCGGTGGACGCCTCGGACCGCCCAGGTGGGAGGTGAAAGGCAGGTCCCTGAGGGTGAACCTCAGGAGGGCCAGCGTGAGTTTGCGTGCGATTGTTCAGGCCTTGGGCGGCGAGCTCTACGAGGGCGGCCGCCGGGCCAATATCCCGGCTCCGGGCCACAGCGCCCAGGACCGTTCGGTATCCCTGCTGCTGCAGGGCGACCGGGTCGTGGTCCACACCTTCGGCGATGGCGACTGGAAGGGCGTGCTGGACCATTTGCGCGAACATCGGCTGATCGGCGCGGACCACACCCTCCTGGATGGGCTTGGCGCGCCGCTGCTTGGCCGGCCCCTGCGCGAGCCCCCCTCCGCGCGGAAGCGGCTGGAGGCGGCGCTGCGCCTATGGGAGGCAGGCCGCCCAATCGGCCGGACCCTGGCCGCCCGCCACTGCCGCCTGCGCGGCCTGACGGGTATTCTCCCCGGGCCCGAGGCGCTGCGCTACGGGCATGAGACGCCGGTCTCGGCCTACCGGGCCGGCGGCCCGGCGCGGCCGGCCCTGCTTGCCGGCGTCCAGGATGAGGCCGGGTGTTATGTCGCCGTGGAGATCACCTACCTCGCCCCCAGCGGCCGCCGGGCCCTGGACCTGCGCCTGCCGCGAAAGACCATCGGCGCGCCGCCGCCCGGCTGTGCGGTGCGGCTGAATCCCGCCGCCGAGGAGATGCTGGTAGGGGAAGGGGTGTTCACCACATGCTCCGCCAGCGCGTGGTTCGGCCTGCCCGGCTGGGCGCTGCAGTCGACGCGCAACCTGCGTATGTGGTCGCCGCCGGACGGGGTGCGGCGCGTGCTGATCGCCGCCGACCGGGGCAAGGACGGGGAGGCGTCGGCCGAGAGGTTGCGGGCGAGACTGGCGGCGTCCGGCGTGGCGGCGACCGTGGCCCTGCCGCCGCCGCCCTGGGGCGACTGGAACGAATGGGCCACCCGCCGGGGTTCGGGGCCGGCGGCGGGGCAAAGGGGAGAGGAAGGGACGAGGCGGGCGCGCCCAGGGGCAGGATGACCCTCGCCCAGGCGCTGGAGCCCGATCCCGATGACCGACGTCCAGTCCCCCTCTGTTGAGTTCGCCGACCATGATCTTCTTCGCCAGGCGACGCCCATGGCCCGCATCCAGGTCCGCCTGGGCGACCTCGGCCTGGCCAAGGAGAACCTCCGCTACGGCGAGCCGGCCGACGCCGGCGTGCCCCAGCTCGCCGACACCATTCTTGCCGCCGGCGTGGTGATCCCGCCGATCGTTCGGCCGGGCCGCAAGGGCGAGCAGCGCCACATGGCCCTCGACGGCCGGCGCCGGCGCTTCGCCCTGCTGCTTCTGAAGGAACGCGGCGTCCTCGACGACGACTACCTGGTGGAATGCCAGCTGGCCGAGACCAAGCCGCAGCAGGCGGCCGCCATCGTCCTGCCCAATACCGAGCACGCTCCGGTGCACATCGCCGACGTGATCGTGGCCATCGGCCGGTTGCGCAAGGCCAAGATGGACACGACCTCCATCTCCAGGGCCCTCGGATACAGCGAGCTTGAGATCAAACGGCTGGAGGCCCTGTCGGCCGTCGACGGCAAGGTCCTGAAGGCTCTGCGCCTGGGCAAGCTGACCCTGAAGCAGGCGCGCCTGTTCGCGCGCATCGACGACAAGAAGCGCCAGGCCGAGATCGCCGAGACGGCATTGGCTGGCTACTTCCAGGACTATCACCTGCGCCAGATCGTCGAAGGCGGCCGACTGACCGTCAATGACGCGCGCCTGACCCTGGTGGGCATGGCGCGCTACCTCGCCGCGGGCGGCCGGGTCAGCTCGGACCTGTTCGGCGAACTGCCGGACGCCCTGCTCGATCCGGAGGTGCTGCAGACCGCCTGGCGCGACCGCGTGCAGCCGATCGCCGACCACCTGGCCGCCGAGGGTTTGGCGGTCTTCATCGGCCAGGACGGCGCCTTCGGCGCGCCCGACGGCTTTTCGCGCCTGCCCTATGTCTACCGTTCCGACCTCTCCGAGGTGCAGAAGAGCGCGCTGGACGAGGCCCGGCGCCGCGTCGCGCAGCTGTCCTCCGACGTGGGCGACGTCGATCCGAAGGCCGACGACGCCCCGGAGGCCTTTGCGCCGCTCGCCGGCGCCCTGGCGGTCGAGGCGGGCGCCCCGCTCAGCCGTTCCAGGATCGGCGCGGTGATCCTGGCGCCAGCCGACAGCGACTACGGCTGGGGCGCGACCTTCTTCTCCGTTCCTCTGCCGGCGGACCAACTGCCGCCGGACGAGGTCGAGGACGAGTCCGAGGTGGAGGTCGGGGCGGCCGGTCGTGGCCGCCATGCGCCGGACGTCGAGGTCCCTCGGGCCGATGTGGAGACTGAGGGCTCCAGCCACGTCTTCCATGAAACCCGCACCGACGTGGCCACTCGGGGCCTCATCCGCGACCTGGCCGACGACCCGAGCGCGGCCCTGACCGTGCTGGTGGCGCAGCTGTTCAAGCAGCTCGCGCTGCATTCCTCCGGGAGCCTGGAGGAATCGGCGGTGCAGATCACGGCTAAGCGCTACAGCCGGGGAGCCACGGCGCCGATCGGCGCCCTGGACGGTGAGGTGAAGGCGCGCCTGGATGCCCGGCGCGAGGCTTACCGGGCCTCGGATCTGCGGCCGATCACCTGGGTAGAGAGCCTGCCTCACGGGGAGAAGATGGCGCTCCTGGCCGAGCTGACCGCGATGTCGTTGAACCTCTGTGAGGCGCGGACCACCTCGATTCGCCACGCCGCCCGCGCCGAGGCGGCGGAGATCGCCACGCTCTGCGGGGCTGACATCTCCGCCCACTGGACGCCGGACAAGGCCTACCTGGCGGTCCATTCCAAGAAGCAGCTGTTCGCGCTGTTGGCGCAGATGGGTGTCGAGGACGACCGGGCCTTAAGCTTGAAGAAGGAACATCTGGTCGACTTCGTCGCCCAGGCCGCCGCCGAGCGGTCATGGGCGCCTTTGGCGCTGGCCTGGGATCGCGCGCCCGCGGAGGCCGAGGTGGAGACGATCGAGGCTGACACCACTGCCTCCGGCGTCGTTGCTCCCGACGATGAGCCGTCGGTGACCGAGGCGAACGCGCCGCCGCTCGCGGCCTGATGGCGCACAGGGCCCTCGCCGATTCCGGCGGGGGCCTCACGCTCGACCGAGAGTCCGTCCCCAGACATCACCGCAGACCGTGCGGCGGCCAGGAGACCTATCGCCGCTTCCGCTGGTTGAGGCCCATTGGACGCTGAACTCGAGAATTGGAAACCGTGGGTTGGCCCGAGCCGAGGCCGGGCCTGATTATCCGATATGCGTATCTTTGGCGACGAGCGTCTGAGGCTGGGCGCGATGAGGGCGTCAAGGACCCGGCCGTGCGGCATCGTCGTCGCGGTAAAGACCGAAATCGGCGAAGCCTTGGTTTACGTCCTTCCGATCGCCCACACGCCGCCGCGCGTCGCGCAGGACGCAGTGGAATTGCCCCAATCCGCCAAGGTCCGCCTGGGTCTCGATAGCGAGCGTTCATGGATCGTGTTGACCGAGGCCAACATCTTCGCCTGGCGGGGCCCCGATCTTCGCTTCATCCAGGGTCAGGGGCCGGAAAGCATCGCTTACGGCATGCTGCCGCCCAAACTGATGGCCGTGGTCAAGGATCGTTTCATCACGCGCCTAAGGACGCGCAGGGCAGCCACGGTCAAGCGGACCGAGTCGCGCAGAGGCCGGCGGGCCGAGCTGGCTCGGCGCAGAGCGAGAGGAAGGGGGGCTGGACGGGCGAGCCCGTCGGATCTGGAGGGAGGAGCTCTCCGCTGCGGGTGATCCGGATCCGGTCATGGCCGCCTTTGCCCACTTCGCCTGCCTACTGGAGGTCGGCGCCGATCATGTGGAAGCCGCCTTGTCGCTTCGCCGGCAGATGGCGGAGGAACTTGAGAGGGATGACGGACTCGCCATCGGCTTTGGGGCCTCGCCGTTCATCGGCCAGCCCTCCGCCCTTCTGCTCTTCGACGGGGACGGCGGTCAGCCCGAACACGTCGCCGCCTTCGCTCTGCGCTGCGCGGAGCGGTTCAGCCTGACGGGACTCTGGGGATTTTGTTGGGCCTTTACCTGGCCGAAGCCCCGCCTGGACGCCTTCGGCGGGGGCGCCGCGGCGCTCGATCTCGGGGAGCGCAAGATCCTGGCTTGGCTCGACTGCAGCCAGTGGCTTGGGGGCAAGCTTCAAGCGAGGCCGCCTTCGGTCACTCGTTGACTCCAGGCGACGCCGCGCCCGGCCCGCAGGGTGAAAGAAGGAGAAGGGGCAGAGCGGGCGAGCCCGTTGGGATTGGAGGGATGATCCCCCCGCGGCGGGTGATCCGGATCCTGCCCATGAACGCGCTTCTGCCCCTGTTCACCGTCGCCGGCGCCGCCGCCGACCAGAAGGCCGCCAATCTGCTGGCCGCCGCTCGGGCCCTGGCCCCTCACCTCAACCGCTCGCGCCCGCTGGACCGCCGACTGGTCTCCGGCGTGATGACCACGACCTTCGGAGCCTCGGACGCCGAGGGCGCCTGGCTGTGGCGAGACGCCTATGACGCCATCGAGGCAGCCCTGGTCCTGCAGCTGCGCCGCCTCACCCCGCAGATCGCTCGGCTGGAGGACGCCCCGGCGGAGATCACGGCGCTTCTCGCCAACCTCTCGGCCCTGAGTCTGACGCACACGCGCCGCTCCGAGGAGCAGGTCGCCCTCGACCAATTCTCGACTCCGCCCGAGCTTGGCGCTCTGGCGGCCTTGGCCGCCCAAGTTCGGCCGGGCGACCGGGTGCTGGAGCCTTCCGCCGGCACGGGACTGCTGGCCATCCTCGCCGAAGCCCTCGGCGGGACCCCGACCTTGAACGAGCTGGCCGCCCGCCGGGCGGCCCTGCTGGCGGGCCTCTTCCCCCTCTCGCCGCGCAGCCAACATGACGCCGTCCACCTGCCCGACATGCTCGAGGCCTCCGGCTCCTTTCACGTCGTCCTCCTCAATCCGCCCTTCCAACACCTCGAGGCGCACCTGAAGGCGGCGTTGGCCAGCCTGGCCAGCCTGGCCGACGGCGGGCGGCTGGCCGCCATCGTGCCGGCGCGCCTGATCGACGACGCGGCGGCGATGCGCGCCCTGGCCGAGCGTGGCCGGGTCGTGCTGCGTCTGCGCTTTCCGGATCGCGCCTATGCCAGGCACGGAACGTCCGTCGACACGGGCCTGCTCGTGATCGACCGCGGTGGCGAGGGCGTGGTTCCGTCCGTGATCGACGCGGCGACCCTTGCCGACGCGGCCAAGGCCGCGGCCGGCGTCGACGCTCGGCCGACCGCGCAGCCCCGGCAATTCCGCACCGTCGACCGGTCCGCGCTCCTGGCGCCCAAGGCCCGGGCTCTGGCCACGCCGTTCGGGCGACTGGCCCTTCTGGCGCAGACCGCGCCTGTCGCCTACCAGACCTGCGCCTGGTCGGGCGAAGGTCATGACGTCGGCCTGTATCAGGCCTATCAGCTGGGCCGCATCCGCTTCGCGCAGAGCGCCCCTCACCCCTCCCCGCTTGTGGAATCCGGACCGATGGCCTCGGTGGCGCCTCCGGCGCCGACCTATCGGCCGATCTTGCCTGCAGCCGTTGTGGTCCAGGGCAAGGTGTCGGACGCCCAGATGGAAACGGTGATCTATGCCGGCGAGGCCCACGCCCAGTTGCTGCCCGGGTCGTGGATCCTCGGAGATGCGGCGCACCAGGTGATCCTGGTGGCCGACGACCATCCGCGCGCGATGCGCTTCCGCAAGGGCTTCTTCCTCGGCGACGGGACCGGCTGCGGCAAGGGCCGGGAGATCGCCGGCGTCATCGCCGACAACCTGGCTCAAGGTCGCATGCGCGCGGTCTGGCTGTCGAAGAACGACGCCTTGCTCGAGGACGCTCGGCGCGACTGGGGGGCGATCGGGGGCGCCGCCTCCGACATTACCCCGCAGTCCGCGTGGAAGCAGGCCGACGCCATACGGCTGGACCAGGGCGTGCTCTACACGACCTACGCCACCCTGCGACAGCCGGCCCGCGCCGACCGCCCCTCGCGGCTAGACCAGATCGTCAACTGGCTCGGGACGGACTTCGACGGGGTGATCGTGTTCGACGAGGCCCACGCCATGGCCAACGCCGCGGGCGGCGGCAAGGGCGCGCGCGGCGCCAAGAAAGCCTCCCAGCAGGGCATGACGGGCCTTGCTTTGCAGAACCGCCTGCCGGGGGCCCGCATCCTCTACGTGTCGGCCACCGGCGCCACCACGCCTGAGAACCTGGCCTATGCGGCGCGGCTCGGTCTTTGGGGCGGGCCCGAGGCGCCCTTCCCGACGCGCGAGGCCTTCATGGACGCGGTCGAGACCGGCGGGGTGGCGGTCATGGAGCTCATCGCCCGAGAACTGAAGGCCATGGGCCTCTACATCGCCCGCTCCCTGTCCTTCGACGGCGTCGAATACGAGGCTCTGCGCCATCCCCTGACCGACGACGACGTCGCCATCTGGGACGCGTGGGCTGACGCCTACCAGCTGATCCATCGCAACCTGCGCGCCGCTTTGGAGGCGGTCGGCGTCACCGCGGACGGCAGGCCCAAGTCGGGGCAGGCGGCCTCGGCGGTGATGTCGGCATTCGAGGCGGCCAAGCTGCGTTTCTTCGGCCACCTCCTGTCAGGCCTGAAGGCCCCTTCCCTCGTGGCCTCAATCCGGCGGGACCTCGCCGAGGGTCGCTCGGCGGTCGTCCAGGTCGTGTCGACCAATGAAGCGGTGATGGAGCGTCGGCTCGCCGAGATACCGCCGGAGGAGTGGAATAACCTGGCCCTCGACCTGACGCCCAAGGACCAGGTGCTCGACTACCTGATGGGCGCCTTCCCGGTCATGGCCATGAACGTCGTCGAGGACGAGGACGGCGCCGTCACGATGGTCCCGATGACGGACAAGGACGGCCGGCCGGTCGCGAGCCAGGAAGCCTTGCGCCTGAGGGACGAACTGGTGACCCATCTCGCCTGTCTTCCAGCCGTGTCGGGCGTCCTCGACGCGGTGTTGGACGCTTTGGGGACGGATCAGGTCGCGGAGATCACCGGGCGCTCGCGCCGGGTCATCAGCCGCGACGGCCGCCGCGTGGTGGAGCGGCGCAGCGCCTCGGCCGCCAAGACTGAGACCGACGCCTTCATGTCGGGCAAGAAACGGGTCCTGGTGTTCTCCGACGCCGGCGGCACGGGACGCAGCTACCACGCCGACCTTACCGCCCAGAACCAGCAGCGTCGCGTCCACTACCTGGTCGAGCCCGGGTGGCGCGCGGACGCCGCCATCCAGGGCCTCGGGCGCTCGCACCGGACCAACCAGGCCTGCGCGCCCCTGTTCCGGCCGGTGACCACGGACATCCACGGAGAGAAGCGGTTCACCTCGACCATCGCGCGCCGCCTGGACAGCCTGGGCGCCCTCACCCGGGGCGAGCGGCGGACGGCCGGCCATGGCCTCTTCCGCGCCGAGGACAATCTCGAGAGCCCCTGGGCGCACCGTGCGCTGCAGGCGTTCTACGTCGGCCTGCACCTTGGCAGCGTCGAGGTGATGGACCGCGAGACCTTCGAGGCCAAGACCGGTCTGCGGCTGCTCGACGGCGAGGGAGACCTCAAGGGCGCCGACGACATGCCGCCCATGAACACCTTCCTGAACCGGCTGCTGGCGCTGCGCATCGCCGACCAGAACGCCCTGTTCGCGGCCTTCGACCAGATCCTGACCTCGATCCTCGAGCGGGCGGCGCAATCGGGCCTTCTGGACCGGGGCATGGAGGATATCGTCGCCGACGACGTCGTGATCCTGGATGAGGAGGTGGTGCGCGCCGACGCGGTGACGGGAGCCCAGACCAAGCTGTTGCGCTTCCAGGTCCGCACAGCGCGCGAGCTGACCACGGCCGATGAGGCGCAGGTCGGCCTTGATGCGGAAGGCGTGATCTACGCGGTGAACAGCAAGTCCGGACGCGCCGCCCTGGTGGTCCAGGGCTTGACGACCACCAACGACGAGGACCGCCTGATCCCGGCCGTCCGCATCATCCGGCCGCAGAAGCGCACCATCGCCCCGCTGAAGGTGTTCGAGGAGTCGGCATGGGAGGCGGCCGACGAGGCCCGCTGGCGGGCGGCCTGGGACAAGGAGCTGGCCGAGGCCGACCCATGGATCACGCGCGACCTGGTGCTGGTCTCGGGCCTGCTGTTGCCAATCTGGACCCACCTGCCGGACAAGGGGACCTCTGTCCGCCGACTCAAGGCGCCGGACGGACGGCGCTGGCTCGGCCGATTGCTCGACCCAGGCCAGGTCCCGGCGCTGAAGGTGGCGCTCGGACTGTCAGACGTCGCCAGCGCCTACGGCGAGCCCGGCCAAGCCGCCGAGGTGGTGCTGCGGGACGGCTCGGCCATCGCCCTGGCTGGCGGCCTGTGGCTGCGCCGCGCCAAGGTGATGGACCGCTACCGGCTCGAAGTGGTGGGCGCCGCCGCCCAGCGATCTGTCTTTGGCGCCCTCGGCTGTTTCACCGAGATCATCGCCTACACCCCACGGGTATTCGTGCCGGTCGATCAGCCGGACGTTCTCGCCGCCGTGCTGGCCAAGTGGCCTCCGCAGTCAGTGCTGCCCAAGGCGGCGTGAGGGAGGAGGGAGAAAGGGCCTTCAGGGCCGAGCTGGTCGGGGAATGGATCCCCGGCCGGCGCGGAGCCCCGCCATGCACTTCCTCTTTCCGCCCACCCACGGTTCGTCCTCACCCTGGGGAGCGATCCAGACCGTCGAGCCGCTCGGTCCGGATGTTGTTGCGGTCACGACCGCCTCCCACGGCGGCTTACGCGTCTCCTCGGGCGGCCTTGCCCGGATGCCGCAGGCGATCCAGCGCACCGCCTACAGCGGCGGCGGTTGGTTCGAGGAGGATTGCGACTGGGCCCTCCCCTACCTGGCTCTGGGCTTGGACGCCTTCGAGCCCGATGCGGCGAGCGCAGCGGCGCGTTGGGCGGCGGCCGTCCACACCGTCCAGCGTTTCCACCCGCAGCACGCGGCGCTCCTGGGCGTTGCCGGCGAGGCCGGGGACCGGACCCATGGCTGAGCAGGCCGACCCCTTCGCCTTCGGCGTCAGCGAGACCGTCGCGCTGGCTCAGTCTGTCGTGGACGATCCCCTCGTTGAGGCGCGCGAACGTGTCGTCACTCGCGGGCCCGAAGCGTTGGATGAGGGCGAAATCCTCGCACTCCTTCTCACCCATCGCCTTCGGCCGTGGATCGACGCCTGCGCCATCGCCGACGCCCTGATTGACCACTTCGGCGGGCTCGGTCGGGTCGTCGGAGCGATGCCGGCCGACCTGGCGCGCGTGGCCGGCGCGGCCGCCGCCCAGGAGCTCGGCCTGCTGCATGCCTTGCTGCTGGCCGGGCTGGAGCGACCGCTTCGGCGCCGCAGCCTCCTGACGTCCTGGGACGCTGTGCAAACCTACCTGCGCGCCCGCCTCGCGGCCGCGCCGCGCGAGGGCTTCCACGTCCTCTTCCTTGACAAGAAGAACCAGCTGATCGCCGAGGAGCGTATGGGCGAGGGCACGGTCGACCATGCGCCCGTCTACCCGCGCGAAGTGGTGAGGCGCGCGCTCGAGTTGTCGGCGAGCGCGCTCGTGCTCGCCCACAATCACCCGTCCGGCGATCCGGCGCCCTCCAGTGCGGACGTGGAGATGACCAAGCAGGTGGTTGAGGCCGCGAAGGCGCTCGGGATCGCGGTGCATGATCACCTGGTGATCGGCGCCGACCAGGTCGCGAGCCTGCGCCGGCTGGGCCTGATGTAGCGCGGTATCGGCTGGAAAATCAGCAAGGTGCGGGGGGGGCGTCCCGCGAGGGGCGGGGTCGCCCTTGGGCTCCAGTGACCTCGCCACCCCTCGTCAGCGCCCACAAGGGACGCGGCCGCTCAAAGCCCTTGTGGGCGCCGCCGCGGGTCGGCGCGGGGCGGTCACGAGCCGACGGGCTCGCACCCCACCCACGAAAGGACTTTCCCATGCACCTCTTTCCCTCTTCTCTCCCCTCCGATCGCCTGACAGCCTACGAGGCTCAGGCCCTGCTCCTTGAGGATCTGCGCGCCTATCCGCCAGAGATGGCGCTTCATCAGCTTGGCTGCAGCCTCATGACCGAGCTGCTGGATGTGGTCGGCGAGTCCGCCCTGGAGGACTTCCACGTCCTGATTGGCGAGGCCCTGATCGGCGCCTTCCATTCCATGGCCCAGCGCATCGAGCGCGACGCGGACAAGGCCCGCGACCAGCTCGGCGAACTGGTGCGGGACTTCGACGGCTCGGAGGTTTTGGACACAGAGATCCAGGAGGCGACCCGCAAGGCGCGCGCCGCGGACGTGGCGACCCTGGCGATGGAGATCGTCCGCGACGCGGCCGCCGCCATCTACACCACGACCACGGGCGAGGTGTGGAGCCCCTGGAAGGGGTCGGTGAAGGCTTCGCGCAGCACGGCGGCCCAGATTGAGGCCCGCGATGCGCTACGCGCGGCCAAGGCGAGAAAGCACGCCGCGATCGACCCAGGGAAGACGATTGTCGCGTTCCGCGCCGCCCCTCAGGCCGACACGGCTGAAGACGCCGGACGGATCTTCGACGCGCTGAATTGGGCGAAGGACCAGTGGCCCGGCATGGCCCTGGCCACGTCGGGGGCGAAGGGAGCCGAGAAGCTGGCCATCAAGTGGGCCAGGCAGAAGGGCGTCACCCTGGTGTTGGCCAAGGCGGACTTCGATCGGCATGGCCGTGCGGCTCCGTTCAGGGCCAACGACGAGATGATCGAGCTCGATCCTGTGTGCGTCCTCACTCTGGCCAACTCTTTGAACCCGAACCGGGCGGCGGACTTGAAGCCGTTTGGACCGGCGTTGAACCTCGCTCAGAAGGCCGGCGAGCGCGGGCTGCGTCATTTCCCGGTCAGGGCGCGAGGCTGATCCTGCGAGGTGCGGCGGCCGCGAGGTCGCCGCATCTTTCGTCGTGGGGTCCGCGAGCGGTTGCGGCCAGGACCGGCATCACAGGTCGCCGAAGTCTCCAGGGGGACGGGCCGGGCGGGCTGAACGCGATCTCCAAAGCGAACCTGGGGCGGGGCCGTTCGGGCTCAAGGCGACCTCGCTGAAGCGAGGCGTCCGCGCTGAACCCTCCGGCCTTCCTTCGCTGCGCTGCGTGCAGGCCGGTTTCCAGCGCCGCCGACCCTGAGCCCGCCCCTCTCCCCGCCCCGGACGGTCGCATGATCGCGGGATGAGCCCGCCGATCGATCCAAGGAGACGGATATGGCGAGCATGGCGATGGCTGAGGCGGTTCTGGAGCACGCCAACACGTTCTACGACATCGACAGCTGGTATGTGGTGGCCGAATGCTGGGACGCCTGGTCGGTGCTCGAGGCGCTGGATCAGCATGAGGAGAAGACCCAGGCTCCGTTCCATCTGGACACGGCGGCGATCGCTCACTTCGCGAAGTTGATGGCCCGGCGAAGGGCCACGAACTGAGGTTTCGGGCGGCCGCGCTTCGGCCGCCCTCCTTATTTCGGCGTGGGGAACAGCCAGCGAACGGAACTCAAGATCTGGTGGATCGCCCCAGCCGGCGCGCAATCGGCTGGGGTTGGTGATTCGTTCACGCGCCAATCCCGCGCCCCTTGCCTGACAAGACGAACAGACCGATGAGTGCGAGGAGTGAAAATGAAGGCCGTGTATCGTTTCATAAGCGGGATAGTCCGTTGTCAGTCCAAATGGAATTTGACGATGACATTTCACCCCAAGAGGCGGTCTTTGGCGCCTTGGCGAGGGCGGAAGATCGCCTGAGCCGGCTGGATGAGCGGGTGCGCCACTCGGGGTTCAGGGAGGGTTGGAACGGGCGCGCGGACATTCGCGCGGTGCTGGGCGCCATGGCGGCGGACGGCGATCTGGTTCACCCGGAGGATCTGATCCTGCACGACCTTGGGACCGACGCCCGCGCCCCCGAGCCGTCCGTCACCAAGGCGTGGCGCCTCCTGCAGGCCCGGCGCAAGGCGCGCAGCGGCGGAGCCGAGCTCCTCAGTTGGGCGGGGCTGGCGTGGCTGAGCGGCCTGGCCCGGCAACCGCCGCCGCCGGGCGCGCGGCCGACCACCCGCGTCGAGGGCATGCGGGCGCAGGTGCACGGCTATGCCGCTCTGGCCGCCTTCTTTGACGCCCTGACGGCCGGTGAAGCGGAGTCGCCCCGCGCCGCGGTTGAGGATTGCCTCTGCGTTCTGGACGTCCCTGGCCTGCCCCCCCTGTTGCAGGCCGCGGCCCTGGTCGAGGCGTGGCGGGTTGTGGATCCCCTCCCCCGCTATCGGCCAATTGGCGCGTTGGCGGCGGCGCTCTGGCTGAAGGTCGCTGGGCGCTTCACCGTGGGCCTCTTTCCGCTGGAGGTTGTTTTTCGTCGCCGGTCCATGCCCCCCCGTCTGGCCTGGTCGCCGTTGCACGAACGGTTGGCGTACTGGCTCGAGCAATTCGCATTAGGGGCTGATCTCGAACTCGAAGAGGTGATCAGGCTCGGTCACCAGAAGACGCTCATAGAGCGCAAGGCGAACGCGGCGCGGCGAACCAGTCGCGCGCGGGACCTTGCGCGGCTGGCTGTAGAGAGCCCGGTCATGACAACGGAATCGATCGCTCGGGCGCTGTCGATAACGCCCCAGGGTAGCCTGCAGCTGGTCCGGCGCATGGGCGGCGTCCTGCATGAGATCACCGGCCGATCGCGCTACCGGGTCTGGCGGCTCTAGAGACCGGATCCTTGACCAGGATCGGAGCGCTTCGCTGTCGAGGGCGGAGGCAGCCTGGTCACTACGGCGGAGCGGCGCAAACGGTGAGCGCCGTCGTGGCCTGCCCCTGGCGCGTCGTCTGGCGTTGGCGTCCGAGTTCGCCTGGCCGCCGTCGGGGTTGATCCATCCCTTTCCCGCCCATGCTGGTCGGCGACCGGCTTTTCGCCGCGAAGGCTCGCCTCGGGAGCATGCGACTGCTGGGCGGCGTGAGCCGTCGTGGACGTGCGCATCGTCGCTTGAGGTCTTCCAGAGCGGTGCGGGCCAGGGGCGGCGGACGGGTCCCGCGCGATCAATCACGCAAACCTAGGCCGGGTCGCTCTGAGGGAAAGTCGACCTCGCCTGGCGAGGCGGCGGGGCCGGATCCTCCGGTCTTCCTGCGTGCAGACCGGTGTCCAGCCCGGCCGGACTTCACCCCCTCGCTCTTCCCCGGCCTGGGCGGTCGCGTGATCGCGGCAGGGACCGCGAGCCGCCCGGGCTCTTCCGGGCGGAAGACGGAGAACGACGATGCTGAACCAAGTCCAACTGATCGGTTTCACGGGCGCTGAGCCGGACGTCCGCACCACCCAAGGCGGCAAGAAAGTCGCCACGCTGCGGGTCTGCACCAGCCGCTACACCAAGAAGAACGGGGAGCGGAAGGACTACCCGACCTGGCACCAGGTCGAAATCTGGAGCCAGGGCACGGTGAGCTGGCTGGAGTCCAAGGGGCTGGCCAAGGGCGCCAAGGTGTTCATCCAAGGCGAGATCCGCCACGACCGCTACACCGACAACGAGGGCGTCGAGCGCTTCTTTTCCAAGGTGGTCATCGCGATGCCGGGTCACGAGCTGAAGTCGCTCGACCGTCCCGAGCAGAATCCGGCCGAAGAGGACTGAGACGCCCCCTGCCCCACCTGGTCCGACCGGGTGGGGCTTTCGTCCGTTCGGTCAGCATCCGGGGCAAAGGGGCATTTGGCCCGTTGCCCAGAAGGCCCGGCCCGGGTCAGCGATCCCGCCGGCCGTCTTCCGCGATCTTGGACATATCGAGGTCATAGCCCTTCGCCGCGAGCGCCTCCAGGACGAGGTACTTCACGGTGACCCGGCGGTTCAGGGCTTCGTGGCGCAGTGCGTTCCAGGTCTCGTCCGGTATGGCGACCTTTAGGGTGGCCATACGTTCGGCCGCCGGTTCGACCTGCTTGGCGGCCTTGGCGGACGGACGAGGCGCGTGCGGCGCGACGTCCGCAGCCGAAGGCAGAGGCGCCAGGCTTTCGGGGGGAGCCCCCGCCTCGGGCGTGCTGGTCGTGCGGCCAAATCCGAGATCGCGCGTGGCCTCGGCCAGCTCCCGGGTCTGCTCGGGGCTGACCCGGGGCTGAGGCCGTGGGGCCGGTTGGAACGTCATAGGTTTTGTGCTCATCGTCCCTCCTCCGCGCTCAGGCCGCTCGGTCCTGGCCCGCCAGGCCTTCGAGAATTTCGGCGAGCGCTGCGGCGATTTCCCGATGCGCCTTCGCGTCACCGTCTGGATGCGATGGCGTCGCCCCGGTGAAGTGGATCGACTGATAGGCGGCGCGCTGGATGATCTCGGTCTCGAGGACGGGGATGTTGTTCGCCTGGATCTCATTGCGGGCGTGGCTGGCCACCCGGCTCTGGAGCGGCGACATCTGGGTGAAGACCGCACGCGCCGGGATTGGCCGCTTCAGCATCTTTTCAGCGCGCTTCACCACCTCGTAGGTGCGGAAGACCTCTTGCAGGTCCATGCCCGAGATCTTGGTCGGGATCAGGACGAGGTCGCTTTCGGCGATAGCGTAGGTCACGGCCTGGGATGCCGCGCCTTCGAGATCAACGAAGACGAGCGCGTATTTGGCGGCGGCGTCGGCGATCACGTCCTGGATCTTGGTTTCGTCCGGCTGGGAGATCACCTCGACCTGGCACCCCTCCCCTGCCCGGTCGCGCCAGGTGGCGACGTGGCCGTTGGGGTCGCCGTCGATGATGGCCGTCGATCCGCCCTGTCTCGCGAACGCATCGGCGAGGCACATGACCAGGGTCGTCTTGCCGACGCCACCCTTGGTGGAACAGACGCTGATCACGGACATGGACCGCTCCTTGTCATAGGGCCAAAGGCCCCTTTGCCCCATTGGGCGTAAGGCCAAGTGGTTATCAGGACCTTAACCCAACGGGCCGACGGCCCTTTTGCCCAAGCGGGCGAGCGAGCCAAGGGCCAAATGGGCATGCGAGAATTTGGCCAATGGAGTAGGGGCCCGTTCGCCCAGGCGGGCAAGAGCGCAACAGGGCCAAGAAGCAAGTGGCCAAGAAAGCAGGAGGGCAAGAGACCTAACGCCCTAGGGGGTAAAGGGGCAAAAAGGACAACTGGGCAAATGGCGAACAGCCGGGTTGGGCAGACGCCCAAGTGCGTGAATGGGCGAGGGGGTAAGAGCGCAAAATACCAAAGGGGCGCGAGGGCGACAGCGCATTAGGGCAAGAGGGCAAAGGGCCAGTTGGCTATCGGGCGCTACGAGTCGCGCGTCCTCGATATCACGCTCGATCGAGTCGCGCCGGCGTTCGGCCCGGGCTTGATCGATCAGGGAGCAGAAGCCGACGACACGGCTCACCGGGCCAAAGCGGTACCGGCGCCTGCGGGGGCAACTGCCCCATTGGCCATTTGCTCCTGCCGGACCGTCGGCATGTCCTCGATATCACGCATCGGGCGCCTCGTTGTGCCAGCCGCCGCCGGGCCTGGCCATCGGCCAGGTGAGTCTGGCCGAATCACGAGTCCGAATCGGTAGGGGAGGGCGGTCTTTCCATGAGGCGCGCCGGCGACGTTTCAACGTCGTCGGCCGGCGCGCCGACCGGTTAGATTCTTAGACTCTAGGGTTAGAACAGTTAGCGTGACCGTTTTTCTCCATCCGTCCAATGGCTTGAGCCCGGTTTCTGTCCGCGATGTCACGGGGGGGCGTCCGCCAAGTCCCGATTCGGATGTCCGCGAAAGCCCGAGGGTTTGTCCTCGAAGTCCCGCCTAAGCGGCTGATTTCGCGAAAGTGTCCGCGATCTCCCGAGGATCGGTCCGCCAAGTCCCGAGCCGATGTCCTCGAAATCACGACCGAGGGAGTGTCCTGAACGGACCAAAGCCGGAACAAAGGTCGAATCGCCCCGTGATATCGCGGACATTCGGCTTGAGAGCCTCGGGAGATCACGGACACGGATGGGCCAGTTTCTCGGGAGATCGCGGACACCGGTTTTCGGCTCGTGAGATCGCGGACGCAGTCCAACTCGTGAGATCGCGGACAACAGCAAGCTGCGGAATTCACGGTGGGGGAGGGGAGGGATGCGCCGCCTAAGTCACAGAAAAATCGACAAAAATTGGCGCGATGGCTAAGGTCTGACAGGTCTTGGTTAATACCTCGTTAAGGTATTGAACGGAATCCTTGCAGGACCCCGAGGGCATGCGCTCCGGGAGTCGGGAAGGTCAGGCAGGATGAGTGCGCTAAGGCCCAAGCAAATCGAGCTCTTTGTGGCCCAGCAGCTCGAAGTCGTGTCCCTGCGCGACGACATCGACATCATGTCGCTGCCCTTCTTCTCCATCGAGAAAACGCCGCGCCACGACCCGATCGAATTCGAGCGGACGATCGGGGATCGCCGCCAGTACATCCGGGTGTCGCCCGGCGAGTACGGGCTCGCCACGATCTGGGACAACGACATCATCCTCTATCTGCGCACCCAGATCATCGAGGCGCTGAACCGCGACCGGGAGGTCAGCAAGAAGATCTCCTTTCACATCCACGATTGCCTGGTGGCGACCGGCCGCCGCACCGGCGGACGGGAGTACGAGCTTTTCAAGGAGGCCCTGACGCGCCTGAAGACGACGACGGTCCTCACCAACATCTCGACTTCCGAGGAGATCGCCGACGAGGGTTTCGGTTGGCTCGAGAGCTTCAAGATCAAGCGCCGGCGCACGGCCGGCGGGGCCGAGGTTATGGCGTCTTGCGAGGTGGTCGTTTCCGACTGGCTGTTCGGCCTGTTCGTCAACAGCCGCCGTTCCCTGGCCATCGACAGCGCCTACTTCGACCTGCAGGGCGGCCTCGAACGGAAGCTCTACGGCATCCTGCGCAAGCACCTCGGCCAGCAGCCCATCTGGCAGATCGGGGTCGACACCCTGAAGGACCTTTGCGGTGTTCGCCGGGACCTGCGTCGCTTCACCTACGACCTTAAGAAGATCGTGGAGCGCGGCCTGCCTGGGTTCGAACTCGAGATCACCAAATCCCCCCGCAATCTGCGCGTCATCTCCCAGGACCGAACCTCGAAGCGCGCCTATCTGGTGGTGCGCCCGGCCGCTCGGACGCCGGCGCTTGAGGCGTCGGTCCGGCCCTAGCCGGCTGACGGCGCCTCGACTCGCCGATCGGGTCAGGGAACTCGACTCCGCCGTGGGCGCGATCCATTGGGCGGGCAGGGGAGGGCGGTTCGCCACGCCTTCGGCCTGAAGCGATTGATCGCGTCGTTTGGCTTCCGTTCACGCCCTTCTGGCAAGGACGGTCCGTGCCAGAGTTCCACCCCCTTATTGCTGTTCAGCCTCGCCCATGGCGGCGCCGGCCTGGCCGCGCCAGGGAGCTGGCCGTCGTCGGCGCCGCCACGCTGGCCCTGATCGGCCTGATCGCTTTCGCCCGCGCGCACCGCGGTTTGGTTTTGGCCAATCGCACATCCAGTGAACCTCCGGGACTCTACGTCCGGGCGATGGGTCAGGCCATTCGGCGTGGCTCGCTGGTGGCGTTCATGGCGCCGCCGGCAGCCTATCCCTACGCCGACCATCACATGCCCTTCTTGCGGTCCACGCCGATCATCAAGGCGGTCGCCGCCATCCCGGGCGACCGCGTTTGCACCATCGGCGGGGTGCTTGCCATCAACGGCGTCGTGCGCGCGCCAGTCCGTCAGCGCGACAGCCAGGGCTTTGCCCTGCCGCGCTGGATTGCCTGCCGGCGTCTCGGTCAGGGTGAGCTGTTCGCGTTCTCCAATCGCGTGCCGACCAGCTTCGACAGCCGCTACTTCGGGCCCGTTCAAGTGGCGCTTGCCGAGCCCTACCGGCCGATCATCACCACGCAGGGTTTCGGCCGATGAACCTCGCCCTCCTGGCGGGTGGTCTGGTCACCCTGATCCAGCCCCCAGCGTCGCCGCCAACGGCGCCCGTCACGCCCGCCCCGGTCCTCGCTCCGGCCCCCCGAACCCTTCGTCCGCTGGCCGACCTCCTCAACACGCCGGCGGCTCGCGACGCCATGGCGCGCGTCGCCTATGCGGAGGCTGGGAACCAGGGCGAGAGTGGCCTGGCGGCTGTGGTCTACACGATCATCAACCGCCTGGAGGATGGCCGCTGGGGCGCCACCGTGGAGGCCGTCGTCGACGCCCCCCACCAGTTTGAACCGGTGATGCGCGCCGGGGGCGCCTGGCGCCGGTTGCCGCCGGTGACCGTCGCCCAGGAGGCCACGGTGCACACCATAGTGGCCCTGGCTCTGCAGGGGCGGCTCCCCGATCTCACGGGGGGCGCCCAATTCTTCCAGAATGAAAAAACGGTGGCCGACCGCGCGGCGGCTGGCCTTGTTTCCCCTAGCCTGGTCGGTTTTGGCGGAGCCGCGCCTTCCGCCAAAATCGGTGACCACACCTTCTACGCCGGCGCTGGCAAGCCGAGCCCGGCGCGGGACGCGAAGCAAAGCCGAAGCATCAGGCCAACCCGCTCGGCAGCCGGCGGCATCTTCTTCGGCGAGAACCACGCGCAGAACCAGTCGGACGACCCGTTTACGCCGGCGCCCACGGCCCATTGATCAGTTGAAGCCACAGCGGCGCCGCGGCCTGGCCAAGCGAACCTGCCGGCCGTCAATCGGGTGGCTCTCGGGCCGTTGACAGGAGGTTCGCCGACCCGGAGTTGGCGAGCTCAGGCCCCCGGCGGCTCTTCTCCACGACCAGCTCATCAAGGTCGGCCTCGTCGCCTTGAGCGTGGTCGTACTGGCCGCCGCCGACCGGGCCGCGCTCAAAGGCGGCCAGACCCTCGCCGATAGCGGCGAGGGCGTCTTCGAGGCTTTCGTTCAACGGGCCGCCCCGCCGCAGCGGCAGCGCCGAGCCGATCTGGCCTTCGCCGGCGAGGAGCTCCTTGATCACCAGCCGGTCGCGCACGCGTTCCACGCGGTTGTCGAGCAACCGGATTACGCTGTCCAGGAACGCCTGGTCGGCCTGGTCGTGCATGACCAGCTCTGCGAGCTGCGCCAGCACCGCCCCGCCGATGATGATCTTGCCGCGGGTCTCGCGCTTGCGCAGCGTGATGCTCCAGAGCGCATCCCAACGTTCGACCCGCGCCCGCAGCATCTCGAATCTGGCCGCCGGATCATCAAGCCTGTGGGCAATGTCTGCGATCGAGCCGATGCGCAGGCCCACTCGCTTCATGGCGCCCTTCAATTCTTCGTATCGCCGAAGCAGGGCGCGTTCCTCGAGGGCCCGGCGTTCGTCCGCGCGGGCGAGGTAGAGCGCTTTTCGTCGAGACTTCGCAGCTTCCGAGCGGGCCGGCCATTTGGGCGTTTTCGGAGAAGGCGGCGGGGCGGTCATTGCGGCTCCGGTTCAGCGGTTTTAGAAGGTGTACCGCTTTTGATACCGGGGATATCGGCTTTCGGTCCTAAGGTATGAGCCGATAGTTTTGCGGCAAGAGCGGTGTATTGCGGTAAGTTGAACCGTCTGATACCTTGCGTCAAGTTGGAGTGGGGAATGGCGCACTTACACGTCGTTGGGCCTTGCCCATCGACGGTGCGGCCAGGCTCCGCCTGGCGCTTCTCAACCCCGCCGTCCGGCTCGGGTCTGAGCCAAGGGCGGAGCCCTTAGCGATCCCTCCGGAGAGGGTGGAGTTTTCGGTTGGCGATCTTCAGCCTGCGCGTACAGCTCTTGAGCCGATCGGACGGGCGCTCCGTCATCGCCGCCGCGGCGTACCGCTCGGGGTCCTTGCTGGCCGACAACCGCCTTGGCCAGGACTTCGACTTCACCGGCAAGCGCGCCGGCATCGCCCACACGGCGATCCTCGCCCCAGAAAATACCCCTGACGGGCTGCTCGACCGGGAGGCGTTGTGGAACGCGGCGGAGAAGGCCGACATCCGGCGGGATTCCGTGCCTGCGCGGGAAATCCTCGTCGCCCTTCCACACGAACTTACCGACGATCAACGCCGTGACCTGGTGGAGGACTTCGTCCGAGAGAGCCTGGTGAAGCGTGGCATGATCGCGGACCTGGCGATCCACTGGCCCGGTGGAGAGGGAGACGAACGGAACCACCACGCCCATATTCTGGTCACCACCCGCGATGTTGGGCCCGGCGGCTTCGGCCAGAAAAATCGCGACTGGGTGAAGCCCGAACTGGTCACGGATATCCGGCGGGAGTGGGCGGAAGTCGCCAACCGGCGCCTCGAGCGACACGCGCCTCACGTCCAGAAGATCTCGGAGAAGACGCTGGCCGCCCAGGGCATCGAGCGCGCGCCAACCCAACACCAGGGGCCTGAAGTGACCGCCATGGAGCGGCGCGGAGACCGCACCGATCGGGGCGAGAACAACCGCGACATTCGGGCCGAGAATTCTGGTCGCGAGAGGGAAGCGCGGCGGCTCGACAAGGCCGTGGTCGACGCTTTCGACGCCAAGGCCTGGTCGTCGCGTCCTGCGGACGCCGTCATCGAGGAGATGGAGGCCGGGCGCGCGTCGCTGCGTCGCCAGCGGGACGCTTGGCGAAAGGCGCGAGACGATATCGAGCTCCCGCGGCCCATCAGCGTCCGCAAGCTTGAGGCCGATCTGACCAGGACGGAAGCGGCCGCCTCCAAACGCGCCCAGGTGCGCGAGGAGGAGGTCCGGCGCCGGGCACGGGCCAATGGCGTGTCCCTCAAGACGATCGCCTTCTGGCACGCCAATCCAGCGCAGGCGGCGATGCAGCAGCTTCGCGGTTGGAACGCCGATTTGGACCGGGTCTTGAAAGCGCGCGCCGAGGTCGAGCGCACGCGCAGAGACCTTGAGCGGCGCAGGGCCTGGACGAAGTCCGAGGAGGGGAGGGCCCACATCCAGAACCTCCGCCAGCCCGACCTTGATGCGACCAAGGCGGCGCAAACGCAGCGGCGGACCTTGGATCGCAAGCTCGCGCGCATGGACAAGCGGATCGAGGAAGCCGACGCCTCGGTCCTTGACGTGAAGGTGGCAAAGCGACTGGGACACGACCATCTCCGCGTGCCGACGAACATTCCGAACGCGGCGGGGGAGGGGACCGCCAACGCCCGTCGCTACTTCCGGTTCATGTCCGCTGAGGCGCGCGTGGCCGTGCGTGCGGCGCCGGCTCCCGAGCGCGAGGCGGCCATCAGGTTCGTCAAGACCCTCGTCCCCGGCGCTCCGGTTCCGGCCGCCCCAGGGGCCTCGCCCTCGATCAATCCGACGCTCAACCCTGGCCGCTCTGGTCCCGTGAGCGGGCCGGACCTGCCTGACCTCTAAGGATCCGCCATGACCAGCTTGGGCCGGTTGCTGACCCTGATGTCTGTCATTTTGAGCGCCGCCCTGGTCGCCATGACGGCCATGACCCTGCACCGGGCCGGCGTGCGGGGCTTGTACTGGCCGTGGGCCTGGTTCGGATGGGCGAAGGCTTATGGCCACGTCCATCGGCTCGGCTATCTCGACGATCTGGCCATTGGCCTGGTCGTTTTCCTGGCGCCGGTGTCTGTCGCTGTTTTCATTTTGAAGGCGACGGCTCCGCGACCGCCGGTTCGCAGGTTCGGCGCCGCGGCATGGGCGAAGATGGCCGACTTGGCCCGGGCGAAGCTCGTCTCGCAGACCGGGGACTATTCGGGCCGGGTGTTCGGTCGCGTCGGTGGCCGGATGCTGGTCTACAAGGGCGCCGAGCCCGCCATCGTGGTCGGCGCGACCCGCAGCGGCAAGGGCGCCGGCCACGTCGTTCCGACGCTCATCGCATGGCCCGAGTCAGCCTTCATCTACGACCGGAAGGGCGAGCTCTGGGAAATCACGGTCGACCGCAGAAAGACCTTTTCCCACTGCATCAAGTTCGATCCGACCGACCCCAATACCGTGCGCTGGAATCCGCTCTTCGAGGTCCGCAAGGGCCGCATGGAGGTCGCGGATATCCAGAACGTCGTCGGCATCCTCGTCGACCCCCTTGGCCTGAAGGCCGGAGACCTCAACTTCTGGGACCAGAGCGCGGCGGCCTTTTTCACCGCCCTGATCCTGCACGTCCTCTACACGGCGCCGGACGACAAGAAGCACCTGGCTGAGGTTCGGCGGATGCTGACCAACCTCGAGCCGACCCTTTATGCGATGCTGAACACCAAGCACCGCTTCCGGCCGGACGAGTTTGCGGGAGATGGCCTGGCGCGAGACGCCGAGGGCCAGCCCATTCCGGAAATCCATCCTGAGATTCGCCTGGGCGCACAGCAGTTCGCGCTCATGGACAACCGGGTGAAGTCGAACGTGATCGCCACCATGCAGGCCTCCGTTGCGCTCTGGGCGGACCCCTTGGTGGAGTACGCGACCTCCGCCTCGGACTTCGTCATCGGGGATCTGGTGTGCTCGCAGCATCCCGTCAGCTTTTACCTTCAGACGCCCCAGGCCCACGCGGACCGCCTAGCCTTTCTGGTCCGGGTCTTCACGCGCCAGACCATCAACAGCCAGATGGAAACCCTCGACCGCGATGGCCGCGGCCGGCTCAAACGCCACCGCATGCTGATGTTGCTGGACGAGTTTCCTAAGCTTGGCGCCCTGCCGTTCCTGGAGAACGCCGCCGGTGAAATGACCGGCTACGGCATCACGCTCCACCTCGTCTGCCAGAGCTTCAACGACGTGTTCGCGAAGTATGGCGAGCGGACGGCGCTCTTCGACAACATGCACATTACGGCCTGCACGGCGACCTCTGAACCCGCCAGCATCCGGAAGATCATCGAGCGCGCGGGCAAGTCGCGCGAGATGCGCGAGAGCTACTCGGACCCGCGAGGGGTTCGTCTCGGCGGCTATCGCTCGGTCAGCCGCAGCGAGCAACAGCAGTACATCCTCTCCGAGGAGGACGTGCGGGGCCTGGAGAGCGGCAAGCAGTACCTCTTCGTCAACAACTGCAAGCCGATCCTGGCCGACAAGCTGCGCTACTGGGAGGAGCCGGTCCTCGCCGCCCACTGCGGTAATTTCTTCCACGGCGAAAAGGCCCGTTACCAGCAAAAGGCCGGGCGCTTCGACGGGCCCGGCAAGCCGCAGATCGATTGGCGGGGCGTGCGGGCCCTGGAGGCTGCGCCGCTGCTCTCCGAGACCCGCCAGTCGGCGCGCGTACAGGCCGACCAATCGACCCGCGCCGCCGCGGACGTCGTGGCGCCGCCAGGCGCCGGCGGTTCTCCGGCCGGTTCCGACGGCGCCCCGGCTGAGGCGCCCGACGGCGCCCTTTGCGACGCCGTCCACGGCCCCGACTTCGAGTTCTAGTCCCCGAACCCGCACCCAGCTCAAAGAAAGCCTGACCCATGTCCCGCATCGTCAACGAGGAGGCGCGCGCGCGTATCCTGCAGAGCCTGCGCCACGCCATGGGCGAGGTCGTGATGGCCGCCATGCTCGACAAGGCGGTCGTCGAAATCATGGTCAACCCTGACGGCAAGATCTGGGTTGATCGCATTGGGGAGGGAAGGGCGTGGACGGGCGAGCGCCTCGAGGCGTCGGCCGCCGAGCGGATTCTGCGAGCGCTTGCCACCCACGCCGGCATCGCCGTCACTGCGGATCAGCCTCGCGTCAGCGCCACCATCCCTGAGACCGGAGAACGGTTCCAGGGCGCCATCCCGCCTGTGGTCGCGGCGCCCATGTTCGCCATCCGCAAGCGGCCTGAAACGATCTTCCGGCTCGACGGCGACCCAGGATCCTATGTCGGATCGGGCGTCATGACAGCGGCCCAGGCCGCCGTTATCCGCCAGGCCGTCATCGACCGTCAGAACATCGTGGTGGCCGGAGGCGCCGGCTCCGGCAAGACGACCCTGCTGAATGCGATCCTTGCGGAAGACGCCTTCAGGGAAGATCGCGTCGTGATCATCGAGGACACCCGCGAGCTACAGTGCTCGGCCGCCGACTGCGTGCAGCTCCTGACCAAGCCGGCTCCAAATCCGGTGAGGATGTCCGATCTGGTGTTCGATGTGCTTCGCCTGCGACCGGATCGGATCATTGGCGGCGAGGTGCGGGACGGTCAGACGGCGCTGACGCTCCTGAAAGCCTGGAATACGGGCCATCCTGGGGGCGTCACGAGCATCCACGCAAATAGCGCCTATGACGCCTTACTCCGATTTGAAGATTTGGTCGCCGAGGTGACGTCGCAGATACCCTACAGGTCCATCGGACAAGCTATCAATGTCATTGTGTTTGTTGAAAGAACGCGTGATGGGCGGCGAATCAAAGAAGTTGTGAGGGTGCTCGGCGCGAATAATGGCGAGTACGCGTTGGAAGCGCCGGGAGAGTCCGAGGCGGTCCGGTCGTAGGCGGGGCTCGGTGCGAACTTCTGGCGTGAAGGAGTCTGACTAATTCACGGCCCGGAAGTTGGCGCGGGCGGCGGACGTTCCCCGCGACGAAATCCCAGTGTTCGTTGATAGCGCCTTAGGCGCAGTTGGCAGAACGTGGCGCGAACGGGGGAGATTGACTCTTCTCTTAAGTTGGGAATGTCCGGTTCCGGGCACAGAACACCGATGCCTGGAAATCGAATTCACTCCGCCTTTCAGCGTCGAAAGCTGGCCCGGCCAACTTCAATCGTCGCTGAGACGGCTGAAAATTGGGTCGGCCTTGGGCTGCGGCAACACGGGCTTACGTCGGCCCGAAAACATCCCGAGGTCGACAGATTCCCCCGGCTCGGTGCGATGTAAGAAGACCTGGCAGACGCTCATGCCCGGATAGATCGCCAACGGCACCTCGCCCATGTTAGCCAACTCCAGGGTCAAGCAACCTGAGAAGTGCGGGTGGATGCCCGCTGCTGTCTCGATCACAAGGCCATGGCGACCCAGGGACGACCTGCCGGTCACATATCCCGATAGGCTGGCCGGTAGCTGAAGCCACTCCAGCGTTGCGCCCAAGACGAAGCGGCCGGGGTGTAGGACGAACTTTTTCCCGAAAGGCACGAAGTGCTGCTTTGTCCGCGACACCTCGGTCGTTAGGTCTGAGCTCTCGCCCGGGGTCACCGCCAAGGGGTAGGCCTGGGAGCGCGTCTGCTTGAATGACCGGAACCACCGCCCCAACCGCAAGTCGATCGAGGTTGCCGCCCTCTTGCGTAGAGCGGCGTCGTCTGGACGGGGCACCAGGCACAGGCGGTCGGGGTGACCCGGTTCAAGGTTCAAGGCGTCGGCGATCTGGTCGGCGCTAAGCATCGGCTGACAGCCTGGCGCGAAACTCCGCGACCTCGATGGATTTCAGCATCAGTTCGCCAAGCATATCGTATTCGGCTTGGTCGCCCGCTTCTGACAGGCCGCCGCGCGCGCGGAGATAGCGCCACCCCGCAGTGACTATCTCGGGGAAGGTGGCGCCGTCGTCATAGGGCACCCGACTGGCGAAGGCGGCCATGATCTGCTCGACCGCCGGAGGCCGCGGCAGTTCGACCTGGAGATCGCGGAGAATCTCGAAGGTCCGGCGCATCAAGTCCGGAAACACGTCGGCCACAGCTTGGTCCGCGAAGGTTAGTGCGTCCGGATCGACGCCCTTGCGGGGCGTCGATTGGCGCCAGCGACCGAAGAGTGCCGGCTCAACTTCGATCTGCAAGGCCTTCGCCCCGGCCAGCAAGTAGCTCACGCGATCGAAACTGCTGGGGTAGAGCGGGCTGCGGCTTCCACCGCCGGGCGCCAGGAAATACTCGTAGGCGTAAGCGTAGGACGCGCCGAACACATAGAGACCGAACAGGTCACAGAAGATTTCTTCGAGCTGTTTCATTGCCGTCCCCAAGACGACATTCTGCAGGTCCGGCAGACCTTCGCCGGTCCGCGCCAGGACGCGGGCCTTGGCGTCGGGATCTCCTTCAATGGCGTGCGCCACGGCGCGGCTGACGGCGGTCTGTAGTGCGGATTTCAGATCCTGCATCCGCCACACCGAGTGGCCGATTTCGTGGCCGGCCAGAGGGAAGAGCAGCACATTCCCGGATTCAGGGGCCGGCGCTCCGACCAGGACGAAGTCGGGCAAGAGGTCGAGCGTCATCGGGTAGGTGAAGGGAACGTAGTTCCATTCCGACGACATGATCAGTCGCGCGTCCGGCGAGATCACCTGGGCCACCAGTCGCTTCAGCGGATACTGGACTTCGAAGGCGTTGCGGACATTGGTCGAGCGCAGGATGAATCCGAGCACCTCGGTGTATTTGGAGACCGTGTAGCTGATCTCCGCGCAGATCTCGTCGACAACCTGGTCGCTGAGCGTCGGCGGCAGAGCGCTCAGCATGTGGGTCAGATAGTAGTCGAGCTCCGTGCGAATGACGCCGAGGGCGTCCAGGCCGTCGCGGTGCGGGAAGTCGGAAGCTTCAAGTTCGGCGATTTGATCGACGAACGCGCGGACCCTACGCCGCGCCGAGGCTAGGCGCAGGTCCGTGGCCGTAAATGCGTCCGTCGTGGACGACAAGAGCGTCCTCCGCTGTCAAATCCTCGATCAGTTCCTGGTGGAGAGCCACGCAGAAGCGGACCAATGCCTCGGTGTCAGCCAGGTTTCCGCCTGCAGCCCGGGCTAGGTCGTCGCTGACCCGACGAATGAGCGCCTGTATGTGTTCAACGTCTGCAGCCCTGACCGATTCTTGGTCAAAGTAAAGTCTTTGAAGCGGTTGGTAAAAACCCGGATCGATGAAGCGAAAGGGTCCGCTGCCTTCATCGGCCGAGGTTGTCTGCAGGAGCGCCTGGGACAGGGCCTGTAGCGGCTCGCCACGCGCCTCAGCCCCTGAACGGGCGCGATCAAGCTCCACAGCCGCGCGGAGCGCCAGCTGGGTCAGCCGAAATCTTGTCGTGGATGGGACCTTACCCGTCATAGGCGGCGACCTCCCCCGCGGCCGGAATCACTGCCGACCTCGACCGTACGTGGACGGACAGGCTCTGCAAAAGGGAATCTGTCCGGAGACTAGGTCTGGACTCAACTTGAGTCAATTTGGTTAACGAACACATGCCGTTCGAGCCATCGCTCTTCCAATTCCGCACGAAAGAGAATCGCCGCGGCGCGCGTCGGTTTCACGCCGGCCTCGGCCGCGCGGGCCGCGAAGGCGAGCTTAGTCGCCTGGGTCGGCGTGTGGGCGACGATCTTGAGCCGATCCGGCAATGGCTCGGTCCGGTCGAACCTGGGCGTCAGCAGGGCAAGACGTTTGGCGCGGAGTTCGCGGGCAATCAGAAGGTTGGCCAGTGCCGAGACATCGAGGCCGTGTTCATTGGCGTAGGCCTCGAAGGCGTCGCGCTCCTCCGGCGTCACATAGCCCAGAACCTGGGCCATCAGATCGCCCGTGCGGGCACGATCAGGCGGCGGACGTTGGTTTCGTCGGCGTGAAGCAGGATGAACACGTGGTGCGTCGTCTTAAACGCTTCAGCGATGAACGGGCGACGGTCGCCATTATCATCGGTCAGCTTGACCTTTCGGGCGCGGGTCATGCGCTTGTGAAGAGGCACCATGTGTCCGAGCGACTCGTCCGGAGTGATGGCCGAAGGCCAAGCCATTCGGCCGAACTGGCGTTCAAAGCTTGGCGAGCCGATCACCCGTCTAACAGTGCAGCTGAACCCGAACGGCTCGCCGAGCACGATGGGGTTGAGGACGACCAAGACGCAGGACCGGTCCGAATGGGACACGTAGCGCCTGAGACTCGCATAGGCCGACGCGCCGTAACGTCTGGCGAGCTTGAGCGGCACGTCGATGCTGAAGGCGCTCTGGATCGCCTCGTCGGTGAAGCCGTCGAGTTGGAAGAGCATTTCGGACGCGAACACGTTCGCCTGCCGCTCGAAGACCTGTTTGGTCTCCGGGTCCAGGGTTTTGCGGCAGTCCTCGAAGATGCCGAAAATCGACTGCCACGGAAGGACAGCGTGACCACCCTCGTGCAGCTTCAGGAAGGGAAGCTTTTCCTTCGGGGTGTCCGGATCGATGAAAGCGATCCGAGCCCTGGGGTCGAATACGCCCCACACCTTGCTGAGCGCGCTGAGCAAGGCGCGGCCGGCGTCGGCCGCCTTGCGCCGCAACTGGGCCAGATAGCCGTCATCGAGGGCGATCGGCACGACCTGAATTTTCGCGGCCCGCATGATCTCATCGACAGGCGTGGGGAACCGACCGACGGCTCCAGCGGCCCGGAGGAGTCGGTCCGCCTCGGCGCGGATCGCCGAGGCCTCGTCCTCCGAGATGCTGCAGTCGTCGGCGAGCATCATTTCTTTGCTTTCTGGCTTCGCAGATAGCCGAGGTAGTTGAGCAGCTGCTCTTCCTCGTCCTGGGTCAGTTCGCCCAGCACCGAAGTGGCGGCGCGATTGGCGGGCGCTTCGGATTCGCTTACGAACCCCGCGCGCTCCATGAGCAGGGCGTAGTCGACGCCGTAAGCGGCGGCGAGTCGGTGGAGCATGATGGCCGACGGCCGGGCGATGTCGCCATTTTCCAGCTGGCTCAGGTAGCCGTTCGAGATTTTCCCATCTGTGAGTTGCTCGACCTTCCGCAGCGAGTATCCGCGAGAATTTCTCACTTCTTTCAGGTACTTGCCGATTTCTGGAGGTAGGTCGTCCTTCGGTCGAGGAGGAGTCATAGGTAGCCTGCGGCGCAATCTTCTGGGTGGCGTAAGGTAGGCGCCATGCTAAATTCGTCAAGCGCCGCTAAGCGTACGCTTGACAAACTTAGCACCGCTTCGCATATCAAGCGAAGACGAGCCGCAGTGGCCTCGTCGATGTCCAGCATCGAGGTCACCATGGACACGCCTACCGAAACGGTCGAAGTCATCGAAATCGTCGAGATCGTCGAGATCGAGGTCTACGGCCGCGACAACCGGCCCCCGCCGCCGGCCAAGAGCTACAAGGTCAAGATCGACCACGAGCACTTCGTCTTCCACCAGCGCCGGGTCACCGGGCGCGAACTGCTGGTGAAGGCCGGCAAGACGCCGCCCGAGCACTACGAAATCGAAAAGCGCATGCACGGCGGGAAGTACATCCCCGTCGGGCTCGACGAGCACGTCGATCTGGGTGAGCCCGGCATCGAGGTGTTCGAGACCTTCCCCCTCGACGAAACCGAGGGTTGAGGACCATGCGCCGAGACTTCGATCTTGGCCCTGAGGACGTCCGGGCGCTCGACGCGCTCGGACTGCCTTGGGAAGCCATCCTGTCGGGCAAGTCGCGCTGGATCCTGATCCACGACTACCCGATCCCGTCCGGGTACAACCACGCCAAGGCCCTGGCCGCCATCCGCCTCGACACCTATCCGCCGGGGATGATCGACATGGTCTACTTTCACCCGCTCCTCGCCCGGGCGGACGGCAAAACCATCAACAACCTGAGCACGCTGTCGATCGACAACAAGGACTTCCAGCAATGGAGCCGTCACTACGGCTGGCGTCCTGGCGTCGACACCCTCGCCAGCCACATCCGCCGCATCCGCGGTTGGCTCAGCCACGAATTCCGCAAGCGCTGACGGAGATAGGAGCCATGAACATCTTCCGACTGAACGCCGGCCAACACGCCCAGCTGCGTAGTCATCTGTTCGACAATACGGGCCTTGAGGCCGTGGCCGTGGGCCTGCTTGGGCAAACGGCGCCCGGTGATCGGCGCGCCCACCTGGTGCATTCGATCACCGAAATCCCCTACGCGGACTGCATCCGCGCCGAGGCCACAGTGACCTGGCCGACCCGCAACCTGCGAGCGCTGCTGCCGCAGGCCCGCGCCGGCGGGATGAAGGTCTTTAAGGTCCATTCCCATCCGAACGGCTATCGCGGTTTCTCTGCCCTGGATGATGCGTCTGACCGCGATCTGTTTGCCGCCGTGTCGCTCAAGCTGCCCGGGCCCCATATCAGCGCTGTGATGCTGCCGGACGGAGAGATCATCGCCCGCCTGGTGGCCGACAACGGGGCTTTCCACCCGGTGGAGAGGGTGGCCGTGGTCGGCGATGACCTCGTCTTCTGGCCGGATCCGTCCGCCGCGCACTGCGACTTCGACCAGCGCCACCGGCAAGTCTTCGGGGACCGCACGACCAATCTTCTGCGGGCCCTGACCGTCGCTGTGGTCGGTGTTTCCGGGACCGGCAGCCCGACCGTGGAAATGCTCGCGCGTCTGGGCGTCGGCCGGATCCTGCTGATCGAGCCCGACGTGGTCGAGGGCCGCAACCTGAACCGTATCTGGGGGTCGACCCGGGCCGACGCCGACCGCGGCGAAAACAAGGCGCTGATGATGCGGGCCCATGTCGAGCGCATTGGTCTCGGCACCGAGGTCTTCACCTTCGAGGGGAGAGTCGATACCGCCGATGCGATCGAGCTGATCAGCACTGCGGATGTGTTGTTCGGCTGTGTCGATAGCCTCGAAGGACGCGACACGCTCAGCCGCGTGGCCACGTACTACACCTTGCCCTATTTCGACATTGGCGTTCGTCTCGACGCTGATGGCCGGGGCGGGGTGACGAGCGTCTCGGCCGGCATCCACTACCTTCAGCCGGGCGGCTCCAGCCTAAAGTCCCGCGGCGTCTATTCGGACCAGGGCCTGCGGGCTGAATACCTTAAGAGGTCGGATCCCGCCTTCTACGAGGACCAGGTTCGTCGGGGCTATATCCGTGGCGTGCGGGTCGACAGTCCTGCAGTCATCAGCGTCAACACCCTGGCGTCTGCGACCGCGGTAAACGAGCTGCTGGCTCGCCTGCATCCCTTCCGAACGGCGGACAACCGCGAGTTCGCAGTGCAGAAGCTGTTGTTCACCCACGGCCGGATCGTTCATCGCGATGATGGCGCCCCTGACCTCGAGTTGACGCCCCAGGTCGGCCGAGGCGATTGCGTGCCCCTCCTGGGCTGCGGGCGGATCGAGGCCGCGGCATGAAGATCGGTCGTAAAATCGGCGCGGTCGTTCGCGGCGCCTGCCGGGCCATCGTCGCCAAGTGGGCAAAGGTGTCGGCGCCGACTATCCGTGTTGAGTTCGTCAAAGACCGACCGCAACAGCCGCACAAGAACCGGCTCTATGTCACCCAACAGGCGGGCCATCCGGCATTTGGCGCGATGGCTTGTCCTTGCGGCTGCGGCGAGACCCTGAACTTGCGTTTCTTTGGCGAGCGGCGACCGCGGTGGTCGGTCCGGTGGGACCGGCGACGGCGGCCGACAGTGAGGCCGTCGGTCTGGCGGCAGTCAGGCTGCCGGAGCCACTTCCACCTCACCGCCGGTCGGGTGGATTGGTGCGAATAGGTGGCGTGCTGTCTGGGGCTTCGACAACTGCCTGCTTCCTAAGGTTGCGTCGTAGCTGAGCAGTAACCATCTCACCCAGGCCCCACCACTGCGGGCAGAAAGGAGGAAAAATGGCCACTGGTAAGAAAGCCGCGTCTGACGCGGGCCGGATCTTGAGTGATCCGAAATCGACCAAAAAAGAGAAGGAAGTTGCAGCTTCCGATCTCGCTCAGCGTCGCGGCGCTAAGAAGCGCCGGTAACAGTAGGTAGGCGTACCAGGCTACCCGCTCAAGGGCGGGTAGCCATCCTTTGATGGGGCACGGGGTTGTCGTCAAGCTCGCTCTCAATGGAACGTCTTACACGACCACACGAGCCTCACGGTGCCCGCCTGCGGGAGATCGCGGTTGAAAGCGGCGACCGATGCCTAAGCGTTTTGGCAGGAGGGCGGCTTGAGCACCCTCAAGCTGGATAGAGCGCGCACCCGCTTCCGCAAGGCGTTGTCCATTGCCCCTCAGGAGCGATTCCTCCTGATGTTGTGGGCGGTCGAGGCCCTGAGATCTGGTCGGCCCGACATCGCGAAGCAGTTCATACAGTTCACGCCTGACCAGGCCAAGCAAGCGGTCGGCGACACCTACGCGATCTTCCCGTGGGAGCTGGAAACCCTAGCGATCCAGTCGCTGACGGCGCCGCGCCAGGTTGCTGGGCGCTTCTATCGCTGCGAGGACTTCGGCACGGCGGGCAACTTCACCAACATGCTGCGCTACCTCGAGGACCAAGAATTCGGCGCGACCTCGAAGGCAAAGAAGATCGACATCTTCATCGAGATGCATCGGATTGGGCAGCGCCAATTCCCGTGGCAGCGCGGAGGCCCAAACCTCGCGGACTTCTATCGGCCTCTCTACATCTACGGTCAGGGCCGCTGCGCCAAGTATTTCGCAGACGCCCATGGCCTGACCATCAACGACTTCTCGCTGGTGGGATTCGCCCTGTTCGCCATGTTCTCAAGCCGCCCTTACGCTATCCGGCCGCCGAACCTCAGCGAGCTTGGGCTGACATCTGAGACCATCGAAGCCGCCCTGGGGCTGTTGTCTCTCCCGCTTCGGGACGCCGGAAACGCCCAGCGCGAACTCTTGCAGCAAGCGGGCGCCACGGCGTGGCCGATCGCCTACCAGCCCAGCGTCCTGCGACAGTTTCCGGTCCTCAGCGTGGGCGGCCGACCGGAGCGGCTGACCGCCCCCGTCCCCATCCTTGTCCTGCAGCGCGTGACGTTCGGACTCTACTATGACCTAATGGGGGAGCGCGGGGACCTGCGCAATGAAATCGCGGGTCGGTTTGAGCAGTACTGCGCCGACTACACCCGAGCGATGATGCCCGGCTTCAATGTCGAGCAGGAATACCGCTACGCCGGGAAGCGCAAGGGCGTCAGTTACGACAGCCCCGATATCCTGATCGAAGTGGCCGGCGAGCTTGCCATCGTGATCGAGTGCAAGGCGACCAAGCTCACCTTCTCCGCCAAGTTCTCCGACGATCCGGCGGCCGATGCGAAGGGGCGCTACGCTGAGATCGGGCGGGGCATCTTCCAGCTCTGGCGCTTCTTTGCCCATTGTCGTCTCGGCCTGACCGGCCGCATCCTGTCAGATGGACCGGGAGGGCTCGTGCTCACGCTTGACACCTGGCTAGTGATGGCTCGTTCGCTGCAGGACCATGTCCTTGAGGTCGCCGCGGCCCTGGCCGACGCCGACCCTGACATCACAGCGGTAGATCGACGGCCGATTGCCTTCGCCGCCATCCAAGACTTCGAGCGGCTGCTCAGCCAGTCGGACGGGGCTGGCGTGTGCGCGGCCCTGGCGGCCGCCCACGAGGATCGGTTTCTGGGCTGGGTTCTCCCGAGCGTTGACCAGGAGCTGCACGGGGCAGATCGGAAGCGTAAACGCTACCCCTTCCGGCCTGACGACATCCTGCCCTGGTGGACGAAGTTTGATGGCGGCAAGGACGGCGACGATGAGGACGAGGCATCATGAGCCCCCGCTGAGCGTCCGGTTCTTGGCGGGGGGTTAACGTCTGCAAAATGCCGCTCGATGGGCTGCGCCTCGGAAGAGGACCAATGTGCCTCTGTGCCGGTCCACGGTTCCCCTACGAGAGGCGTCCGTCTTCGCGCTCGGCTTTCACCCATGCCAGGGCCAGCCGTTCGAAGTCTGGGTAAGCTAGGCTTTGTTCGTCGAGCCCATACTCTCCCGCGATTGCCGGCAATCCGGCAGTAAAGCGATCGTAGCTTGCCAACAAAGGAGTTGTCGGAGGAATGGTGCTTCTTTGCGAAACAGTAGCCAGCCAGTCCCGAGCACGCGCCACCATTTGACGAGGGTCGCCACCGTGGGGATTAACATCCATCCCAGACAAGTCAGAGATAAATTTTTGAAATCTGAACTGTTCGATATCGAAGATCAGCGCTCGCTTCCGGCTGTGCCCATCACCGCCAAAGCGCTTGGCTGCTAGAAAAATGCCAAGCTCCAGAGGCATGTTGAATCTCGGGAGCTGATTCTCCAGGTCGAGCTCCGTTCGGGAAAGGTCGTGTATGCTGAAGCGGCTTTGCTCAATAATGCTATAGATCTTATCGATACGGGTTTGGGTCGCGTCATCCATTTCACGCGCGCAGCGAGCACGGAAACCACATGCAAGGACCGCGAATATCAACGCCCGAAAGGCGGGATTGAAATCGTTGTCGAACGCGCAATTGATGAAGACGTCCCGCGCCGAGCTGGTCGCCACAGCCTAATACTTCTTGCTCAAGTACGAACGCACTGCGCTATTCGCCTGGCTCTGTGTGATCGTGGCGTGTTTGGATACGGGCTTGCCAGTGCCCTTCCTGTTTCGTTGCGCAAGGTCTGAAGCGGCAACCGACCGGTTCGAGTCGGCCTTGCGGCCAAGCGATTGTCCCGACTTCAGTTCCTTCTTGCCTTTGGCCATCCACAGTGCCTACGCGCTAACTGAACCTTTAGACGGCAATATCGCTCAGCACCCATACGCCTTCAACCCCGCGGCCGTCTTCCCAAGAAGGTGGCCCGTGCGACCCTGCAAGGTGGCTTCGTAGGTCCTATGGTGGTCAGCTAACAAGCCGACCCTCCCAAAGCCCGACGAGGGTCGGGGTCGGAGCTCGCCAGCTTTGCTGTCTGAATGTCCGGATTCCGGCCGAGTCCTAAGGGCAGCTAATGGCGCGACCCGGCCTTTTCGGTCGGCGACCTCGAACGGCGGCGTGGCTTCAGTGGTGTCCAGCCTGAGGCCGATCGCGCCAAGGAATCCAGCCGACTGCGATCGTCAGCACCACGACGACGAGTGGCGGCACGGCGTGCCCGTATTCGCCGTGGAGTGTGACGGTCGCGAGCGCCCCCAGCATCACGATGCAGCCCAGCGCAGCGCCCAACAACCGGGTGCTTGCCCGCGCCAGCAGAACGGCGGTCGTGAGTTCCAGCGCGCCGGTCACGAAATGGAACCAGCGCGGATATCCCCACTGGAGATACTCCTCGTAGACAGATCCAGGGGCGAAGATGTTGCTGAGCGATCCCACGACAAAGAAAGCGGCAAGAGCCAGGGCGAAGACCTGGCGCCAGGGAATTTTAGACATTTGTCTGACCCTATCTGATTACGCTCGGCAGGTCGGCGCTGGCCTCTGAGCTGGCCAGCGCCACAACGAAATGGCAGCTCACGCCGCAGCGGCCAGCTGGGCGGCCGCGAAGACTTCGCGAGCGGGCGTTGTCCCGGCCACGTGCTCTGCACCCTGGCCTCCGAGATCCATCCACCCCGCGTTGACGGCCTCGAACATCGCTTCGGCCGGTCCGGTCTGGCCCTTCGGGACGCCGACCTGCTCGAACGCTTCCGCCCACCCGGCGCGCGGGATGGCGAAGGCCGTCACGCCCAGCTTCAGAACTTCCCCCAGTTGGGCCGCGACTTGATCCGCGCTGACCATCGAACCAAGCTCGATGACGCGATGGCCCGGCCACGCCGGCCCCGTCAGCAGCGTCGCCACCTCGGCGCCGATGTCGTTCGTCGCGACCATGGTCGATGGCCGGTCGGTCGGGTTGTAGTAGACGGGGAGCGTTCCGCCCTGGGCGACGTGCAGGCCGTAGAGGAAATTCTCGAAAAACCCCCCGGCGCGCACGAAGGCGACCGGCGACGCCAGGTCGCGAAAGCCTTGTTCCAGAAGCGACAGAGCCGTGATCATCCCCAGCCCGCTGGTCCGGTTTGCGCCCATCGACGAGAGCGCGACGACCCGCGGCGGCGGCACCTTGGTGAGCGCCTCGACATAGTTCGCGATGACGCCCTTGGCCTCCCTGAAATCCGGCGAGGGCGCCCATACCGCCGGCAGCATGACAAACGCGCCTTCGACGCCCTCAAGCGCCCGTTCGATGGCCGCCGCCTCGTTCCAGTCGCCATCGATCAGCTCGACGCCTTGGCCCGCCCAGATCGCCGCCTTCTCGCGATCGCGAACCAGCGCGCGGACCTTCTTGCCTTGCGCCAGCAGATGTCTTGCCGTCGCGCCGCCGACCTTGCCGGTAATGCCCATGACTAAAAACATGTGGTTACTCCTGGCCCTGCGAGGTCTATATGTGAGGGCAGGTCTCATATAAAGACCTTGATCCGGCCCCGTAAGGAGGCAGGTTTTCGTAACCAGGAGAGGTCAGGGGAACCCCGCATGAGCACCGCGTCGAGCGCGATCGAGAGATTCGGCCGATACCAGTCGGACAACGCCCAGTCCGAACAGCCCGTCTGCTGCCCCGTGCGCGACGTGCTCGACCGGATCGGCGACAAATGGAGCATCCTCTTGATCATGACCCTCGCGGTGCGGCCACAGCGCTTCAGCGAGTTACACCGAGCCGTCCGCGACATCTCCAAGCGGATGCTCACCCAAACGTTGCGTGATCTGGAGCGCGACGGACTGATCACCCGCCATGTTTTTCCCACCACGCCGCCGAGCGTCGAATATCGTCTGGCGCCGCTCGGCCAGTCCCTGCTGGAACCCATGGCGAACCTCATCGATTGGGCCGACCGTAGCTATGCCGATATCCATGCCGAGCGCGCCCGCTTTGACGCTGCGTCCGGTGATGTCCGGCGCTAGAATTTCAGTCCCGATGTGAGGCGGACGGACTACGCCGAATGCCCCCCCGGCACGGTGGTGAACCCATCACCCGGAGCGCCGAGTGTCGTGAATCTGGAGCGCCCCCAATGGCCGCTCCTGGCGCTGGTCGGCCGAGCCAGATGCGCAGCGCCTTACGGGTCACCTCCTCCTGTCGATGGACGGGGTCAGGCCGGGCGATAGTCCTTCGCCTGCTTGGAGTAGGGCCAGGGCTGGACGGTGGCCCGGATCTCGGTCTGCACGTGTCGCTCAACGCCGGGCTTGCGCGATCCGCCGTCCGGTTCACCCCACACCACCGTGACGTCCTGGCCGAATGCGGCCTCTGTCTCGTCGATTATGGCCAGCGAGACCCATTGGTGGTCGACCGAGAGATAGGCGGGATAGGTGGACAGGCCGACCATGCGCCCGCCGGACAGCACCATGTCGTAGGGATGCGCGGCGTAGTGGGCGTTCGGCATCTCCATGAACTTGCCGTTCTCCTGGCCGTGCAAAATGCTGGCCTGGACGGCCAGGACATCGTCGGCGTTCCATTCCAGCGTCACCTTCCGGCGATGCGGCTGGTCCTTCATCCGCTCCAGCGCCTCGCGCCCGACGAAATCGTGGTTGAAGTTGACCACGCGCCCGTAGTCGAGGTCCCAGGGGGTGAGGTAGTAGTCCCAAGTACCTGCCGTTCCTGAACGACAAGAACGCGGTGTTCAGCCCCTCGACGATCAACGACTGCACCCTGGTCGGCATCGTCAACGGCGGGCGCCTGAACCTCGGCAACGTGCAGCAGAACGGCCTCGACCTGACGGCCAGCTACACCCGCGACACCGACCTCGGGACCTTCGGCGGCTCCGTCACCGCGTCCAAGATCCTCAACCTGAAGAAGAGGCCATCGACTGGGCGGCCAAGGAGAACGAGCGGCAGGGCAGCCGCTTCTATCACCGACTCGACCCGTCCAAGGTGGGGGTCATGGGCCAGGCCCTAACCCAGCCTTGGGCGACAGGACCTCGAGCTGATGTTCAGCTGATGAAGCGCTGACCAACCTGACGCCCCCGCCGACCGGCTCCAGGCGCTGAGTTCGTCGGCGCCGAAGGTCCGCAAACTAGAGCGAACCCGTGGTCGGCTATTGGCGCTCCGCTGCCGCTTGACCGGCGCGACTGACTCGACCGTGCAGGTCGACGGTCGTCAGGACGAAGCTTTGCGCAGGTTGCTGATCTCCATGACCGCTATGCCGGCGACGATCACGATCAGGCCAGCGATCCGGGCGGCGTCGACGGGACGGCGGGCCATGCCGAACAGACCGAACTGGTCGATCGCCGCGGCGCCGAGGAGTTGGGCGATGAGGATGTAGGCAATGAAGCTGGCGGCCCCGAAGCGTGGAATGATGATGGTTGCCGAAAGCGCGTAGAACCCAAGCACCAGTCCTGCGCCGTAACCGGCGACGGGGGAGCCCTTCAACTGGGCCAGTGTTGGAAATCCGTGGAGCGGCAGGGTGATCCCAACCGCGAGAAGCATGGCGACGGCGAAGGTGATTGCCGTGGCGGCGAATGGATTTCCCGCGCTGCGGGCGATGCCGTTGTTGAGCACGCCGACGAGCGGAATGCCAACACCTGCCAGGAAGGACCACGTCGCTAGAACGAGATATGACCGCATCTGATCACCAACTGTGACCGCCCAGACCGCCGATCTGTAGAGGAAGGTTCGGGCTTGGCCAACCGATGGCCCGTTGCGGCGCGGGCCAAACGTCCTCATTCCGGATCGCATTGGAGGTCGGGACAATAGCGCTTTGCCGGCTCGATCAACGCCTTTGACCGCGGGCCTGGCCCTAGCCAGGCGCCCACTGTGCTCCGTTTTTTCCGTCTGTCGGAGCGGGTGAGCCGTTCAGCTCCAGCTCCCCTTGAAAGACCAAAGCCGCTTTCCAACATTTTTGCGCGCGGCGTCACTGCCGCAGATGGAGAAAGGCAAGATCAGGGAGGCAGGCATGTTGCTGGCCACGACCAATGACCAGTTTCACGACCTTGGCTTGAAAGCTGCGTTGCAGCGATGTTTGCGGCCGGCAGTCGGGTTCGACCGGCCCAATGATGTGTTGAAGGATCCCGACCTCGACGACGAGGGCAAACGCGCCATCCTCTCGTCCTGGGCGTCCGACGCTTCGGCGGTGAAGGACCATCCGGCAATGCGCTGGCTCCTGGGCGCCCCGGCGCCGGTTCCGCTGGCGGAGGTCCTTGAAGCGCTCGCGAGGCTCGACCGCAAGGGCGGCAGTCCGGGCCCCACTGCTGTCGAGGCGCGCCCATGATACGCAAGCCCTTGATGATTGCAGCGGCGACGGCCGCGGCGCTCGCAGGTGGCCTGGCGTTCGCCAAGGCCGATAACCTTCTGTCCTTGGGCCAGGTTCGCCCTGCCGTGGACGATGGGGCCGCTCATGACCGCCTCATCGCCAAGACCGCCTTCACCGAAGTCCTGGCGAAGCGCGCCGAAACCCTGGCCATGAAGGCGCCGACCAACCTGGCCCCCTACGCTCCGATCTACCCGGACGGCTTGGTCCTCTATGCCACCCTGGCGCCTGCGTCGGACACGGGAGGCCAGGTGCAGTATGTCGCCGCGGCGCCGCTTCGCGCGACGCTCGACTTCTATGAAGACGCGGCCGCGCTGCATCACTTGCCCTTCACTGTGAAGGCGGAGGGTCCAGACGCGATCATCTTCCACGCCGCCGACGGTCCACGGACTGTCGAGGCCAAACTCACGCGTCAGTTCGAAAACGGAACGCAGGTCGACCTGACCTACAACTGAAGTCAGCGTCGGATGCTCAAGAGCCTCCCGTGTCTGCGGGAGGCTCTTTTTGTGCGTACTAGCTCGGTCTTCGGCGTCAGTGGGCTGCTATGCCCAGTCGCTCGCGGAGACCCAAGCGTTACCCCTGCGCGCTATCCACATGCAGTGGCACGAAGAGCTGCCGGCCATTGCGCGCGATCAGTACAAGCACGTCCTTACGGCCAGCCTTCTTGGCCGTAGCGACCGCGTTCGACAGGTCCGCCACCGAAGACAGGTTGCGGTCGCCCGCCCTCCGGATCACGTCGCCCGGGCGCACGCCTTTCGCGCCGGCGTCTGAGCTCGCGTTCACGCCCTCGACCTTGAGGCCCCCCGATGGGCTGGGTTCGAGCCGCATGCCCAGCATCCGTTCGCCGGAGCCGGGGGCCAGAGGTTGGCTATTGTCCGCCAGTTGTTGCTCGGATGGACGCGTGCCCGAGGTGAGCGACAACGCCTCGGCTTGGCCGTTGCGATTGATGCGCAAGCGAATCGTCTGGCCGGGGTTGACCAGCGCGACTCGGCGGCTCAGGTCCGAGGCGCCTTCGACCATCTGGCCATTGACGTCGAGCACGACGTCGCCGGCCTTGAGGCCGGCCCTGTCGGCAGGACCATCCGGCGTGACATCTGCGACCAGAGCGCCCTTACGGTCTTTCAGACCGAGGCTGTCGGCGATGTCCGCGGTGACATCCTGGATCTGGGCGCCGATATAGCCGCGCACGATTTTGCCGTGGTCGATCAGCTGGCGCGAGACCTGGGCGGCCACGTCGGCCGGGATGTCGAAGCCGATGCCCACCGAACCGCCCGAGGGCGAGAAGATGGCCGTGTTCACCCCCACGACGCGGCCGTCGATGTCGAACGTCGGGCCGCCGGAGTTGCCGCGGTTGATGGGCGCGTCGATCTGCATGAAGTCGACGTAGTTGGACTGGCCGACGTTGCGCCGGCCGAGCGCCGAGACGATTCCCGCCGTGGCCGTGCCGCCGAGCCCGAACGGGTTGCCCACCGCCACCACCCAGTCGCCGACCCGCGGCTTGGCCCGGTCCTCGAAGCTGACGTAGGGGAAGCGGGCGCCCTCGACCTTGATCACCGCCAGGTCGGTGGCCGGATCGCGGCCGATCAACCTGGCCTTCAGCTCGCGCTCGTCCTTGGTCTTGACGGTGATCTCGTCGGCGTTCTCGACCACGTGGTTGTTGGTCAGGATGTAGCCGTCGGCCGAGATGAAGAAGCCTGAGCCGGAGGCGCGCACGGAATCGCTCGGGGCTTGGCCGCGCCTTTGGGGAAGATCGCGGAAGAAGCGCCTGAACTCTTCGCCGAACGGCGAGTCTTCACCGAACGGCCCATCCTGCTGAAGCGTTGCCGGCGCGGCCTGGGCCTTGCCGACGATATCGATGGACACGACGGCGGGCGCCACCTTCTCCACCAGATCGGCGAACGATCTCGGCGCGATCGACGCCGGCGCGGGGGTCGGCGCCGGATTGACCGGTGCTGCCTGGGCGTGCTCGCCGGCGAAATAGCCGCCCGTGCCGGTGATCGCCATGGCGGCGCCCATCATCACCCACGATTTGGAAACGCGTTTCATGCTCCTTCTGCTCCTCTGACCGGGCCATGAGGCGCGAGGGTGCGCCTCAGCCCGAGACAACTTCTGGGGATTTTTCATCACAGTGTGATCTATTGGGGATCGGTAGGACCACGCCTGACCTCAGGACACAGCTCGACCGGACAAAGCAGGCTGCGGGGGGCATAACCAATTCCTTGGCCAGCCCGGCCGACGAGCAGGTAGAGGCCCGCGTTAGCCTCGCCCAGGATTTGAGGACGCGCGCCCCTCTGCAAGCTTTCGCCGGTGGTGTTGTCCGAACCGTAGGCGGGGCTGTGATAGAGGGGGGTGGCGTTGGTCACGACATAGGCCGAATGTGTTGGCGAGAAATCCTGCGCGGGTTGGATGCCCGGCGCCAACGGCGGCAAATTTGCAGCGTCGACCGAGCCTGGCGCCGCCAAGGCGCAAAGGCCGGCAACGCCGGCGTAGACCGCACGGTGTGTGTGCTTGATGGTCATAGCGCGCTCCTTCAAACCGTTCCGTAGGCCGCCGCGAGCAGAGCCGCGACCAACACGACCGCCATGCCGATCCAGCCAACGGTCGCGACGCGGTCCTCGGCTTGCCAGGGGTGGCCGGCGCGCTGCAGCGAACGGCCAGACGAGAAAAGGTCCTTCAGCTTCATGGGTGTGCCTCGATGAACAGGGGACGCAGTCGGGCGCGAGGGCCTGGCCCGCCGGCTACTGGACAAAGATGCTGTAGTTGCCCTCGCTGCCTTCGCCGGATGCGGCTTTGGCGCGCCAGCTGACCATGTAGGGTCCACTGACCGGGGGGCCGCCGGAGAGCTCGGGGGCGAGCGAGACCGTGTCCTTCGAAATCACCGGACGGCCGAGCCGGATGCGGCGACCGTCGGGATCCATCAGTTGGACGTCAAGGCTCGACGGCGCCACCGGCCCGTTGAAGGTCAGGCGCAACTGCTTGGGAAAGGGTCGATACCCCTCGTTGGCGCCAGGGCTGGCGGAGACGAGATCGAGTGCGGTGGCCTGAGCCGCCGAAGACAGCGACGCGGCCAGGGCCAGGCCAAGGCAGACTTTGCGCCCTGCATTCGAAAGCGTCATGGGTCGTTCTCCAATTCGCTCGTTGTGTCCGGACGAGCCCGGCCTTCGTGCTTGCAGACCGGGCCCCGGTTTATTGGGCGGCGGCGGCGTTGATCGGGATCCGCTTGATCCGTTCACGACCCTCATCCGACTTGGGGGCCGTCACCGTGAGCACCCCCTTGTCAAAGCGAGCCTGCATGCGGTCCGCGTCCACACCCTCCAGCATCAGCCGACGTTCGAAGAGGCCGTAGAACCGCTCGCTGAAGGCGCGCCTGCGGTCGTCGGTCTGGCTCCGCTTCTCGCCGCGGATCGTCAGCACACCGTCCTGCATGAAGACCTCGACGTCCTTGTCGTCCAGGCCGGGCAGGTCCGCGTGGATGCGGTACTCCGACTCGGTGTCCTCCACTTCGAGCTGCGGCCAGCCGGCCCGGCGGTTCGCAAGCGCTGGCCCCGGGAACCCGTGCAGCATGTCGTCGAACAGCCGATCCATCTCGCGGTGCAGGCTGAAGAGGGATTGCTCCGCAGGCCTGGTCTCCAGGCCCTGCTGGTTCCGCTCGGGTCGATGGACCCAGGGGACTAGATCGCGCACGTTCATTGGGATCCTCCTTTCCTCACGTGCAGGTGGGGCCGGAGCTGCAGCTCCGGCCGTCAGGACATCCTATCGGCCTAGAGCCGGTGATGGACGGGCCAGGGCCGGCTGACCCAGCGCCCGGGCGGATAGGCCGGACCAAACCAGTAGGCGTAGCGGTAGGGCTCATAGATCCAGCGGTCGCCGACCCAGACCCAGGGCTGATACCAGGGCGGCGGGCCGGGGTCGTAGGCAGGGCCGGCATAAACGAACACCGGCGCACCGGCGCGCACCCCGTAGCCGGGCGGGCAACTCGTCGCCTCGGACGAACCGACCGCCGCGCCTGTGAAAGCCCCGACCGCGCCGCCGGCGAGCGCGCCGGAGCTGTGACCGCCCGTCAGGGTCGCGCCGACGACGGCGCCCGCCGCGGTGTTCCCGGTCCGCTGGTCGATGCAGTTTTGCGCGACCCAACGGGCGTATTGGTCAGGGTATGACTGCGCGGCGGCCTGGTCAGGGGCCGATGCGGGCGCCGTTGCGGTCGGCGCTGGCGTTTGGCCAGGGGGGGCCGGCGGAGTGCTAGGGGCCTGCGCCAGCGCTGCGGACGATTGCGCGATGGTCGCAGCGGTCGCGAGCGCGGCCACCGAGGAGGCGGCGATCTTGGTCAGGTGTCTGCTGTTCATCTGCAACTCCTTTCCTCTCAAGCAGACGGGCTCGGGGTTTTCCAACAGGCCGGATTAGACGGCGGCGTAGGCCGCGAGCAGGACGGCGAGGAGCAGGGTGGCCGTCATGCATAGCCATCCCAGAATGACCACGCGTTCCTCCGTCTTCTCCAACGACTCGGGGGCGTCGGCGCTCTTCAGCCGCCGGCGGAACATCATATCTTTCAGCTGCATCGTTGACCTCGTCAGGCGCGCGACCGCGACCGGCCGGGGAAGAGCCGGCCGCGGTGCTCGTCAAGAACCGCCGCTCACTAGGCGGCGCGGTTCTCCGACCTGTTGGTGTTCTCGATCCTCCGGACAGGCTGAGCGTTCGACGTGCCGATCGGTATGCGCCGCGGCTTCAAGGCCTCGGGCACTTCGCGGGCCAGGTCGATCGTCAGTACCCCGTCCGCGCAGGCGGCCGAACGGACGACCACATGGTCGGCCAGTTCGAAGCGGCGCTCGAAGTTGCGGGCGGCGATGCCCCGATGCAGGAATGTGCGCTCGTCTTCGGCCTTCGCCTTGTGACCGGCGACCACGAGAAGATTGGGTTGGCTCGTGATCTCCAGCTCATCGGGGCGGAACCCAGCAGCCGCCATGGTGATGCGGTAGGCGTCCTCGCCGGTCTTCTCAATATCGTAGGGCGGGTAGCTCACGTCCCCGTCACCGCGCATGGCCGTCTCGATGAGGCTGGCCATCCGGTCGACGCCGATCATCGAACGATAGAGCGGGGAAAAGTCGTATGCCGTTCTCATTTCCATCTCCTCGAACGAGCAAGTTGGACCTGAGGGGGCGCCGAGAGCCGGAACCCCCTGACACATCCGGACCCTAACGGCGCCCGGCGAGCATCGATTTAGAAAGCGCTACGGAGCCGTCAAGGGGGCGGCTTGCGACCCAATGCAATTTTCTTATCTCGTCGCCGGTCAGGGCGTTGGGAAGCATCAGTGACAGACGCGCAAGGAACGGCAAGCATGCATTTCGGGCCTCACATCCTGTCTGCTTTTGTCACTTTGCTGGTGACTATCGGCCCGGTTGAAACGGCCGTGATCTTCGCCGCCCTGACCGCGCGGGCGCATCGATCAGAGCGGATCAACCTTGCGCTCCGCTCGGTTACCATCGCTGGCGCCATGCTCCTGCTGTTCGCGCTCGGAGGCGGGCTGGCGCTCGATCTGCTGCACGTCTCGCTGGCGGCCTTCAGAGTGGCGGGCGGCATACTCCTCTTCCTTCAGGCTCTCACCCTGACCTTCTCAAGTCCTGGACTGTCCTCGATCAGCGAAGGGGAACGGTTCGAAGCGGAGAAGCCCGGCGACATCGCGGTTTTCCCCCTGGCGTTTCCTGTGATCGCCGGCCCCGGCAGCCTATCGGCGGTCGTCCTCGTGATGGGCCGCAGCGAAAGCCTGGGGCAGAGCGCAGCCGTGCTGATCATGCTTTTCGTTTGTCTCGCGCTCACCTACGCCGCACTGCGGCTCGCTGAACCTTTGGTCAAGCGTCTGGGCCAGACCGGCGCGGACGTGGTCGGGCGCATCTCCGGCGTGCTCTTGGCCGGGTTGGCCGTGCAGTTCGTGTTCGACGGTCTGCGCCAGGCTGCGCTATTCGGCAGCTGAGCCGACCTTGCCATGCCAAGGTCAATCGGCCACGCTTACCGATCATCTTCGTCACGGGCTACGCGGACCCGGAGGCGCTAGAGGTGCTTTGAAGACTCCGATTGGCCACCCGGCCGATCCGGCGACTGGTCACGCCGGGCTTGCATTGCGGCAAAGCCTGTTGGCGGTTCCCTCTGCGCCCGTATGTGACGGTGTGGGCGGGCTCAAGAATAGCCAAGCTCTGTTAGAACGACGACGCTCAATTTGTCAACTCAAAACCTACCACAATGGTGTGAATACGTCGGATAAGCGACTTTGTCGCCAGACGTTGCTTTATTGTTGAATATATTTTGATCACGCCAAGGAACATGGCTTGAGGCGTTCAGGTTCAACGGCGGCAAGTCGCACCCGTCGCGGAGAACGCTTCATGCCTGAATCACATCCCGATCCAAGCACCGGGCAGCCCGGTTCTGCGGCCCAGCCGGCGAGCGCCCCGGCAAAGGCGGCAAGTTCTGCATCCCCCAAGCCGGCGCCGACCGCCAAGGCGTCTGCCAAGTCGGCGGGACCTGCCGCGTCCGCCGGCGCCCCGCGGGCCCAGGGCGACCCGAACGATCCCATCGCGCTGCTCAAAGCTGATCACCGCAAGGTGGAAGGGCTGTTCGAGGCCTACGACAAGGCCAGCGACCCGCAGAAGTCAGGCCTCGCCCGGCAGATCTGCGCGGAACTCGTCATCCACACCCTGATTGAGGAGGAAATCTTCTATCCGGCCTGTCGAAGCGCCGCCGTCCAGGATGGGAAGGCCGAAGACGCCCTCGACGAGGCTCAGGTCGAACACGACAGCGCCAAGCTTCTGATCGCGGACCTGTGGGATGGCGCGGAAGGAGACGAGTTCCGCGACGCCAAGGTCAAGGTGCTCGGGGAGATGATCCGCCACCACATTCGCGAGGAGGAGAAACCCCAGGAGGGCGTCTTCGCCAAAGCCCAAGAACAAGGCGTCGGTAATCCCGACGTCGCCCGGCGTCTGCGGCAGCGCAAACAGGCGTTGCTAGCCGACCAGGAGCGGGGCCGCCTGCAGCCGGGCGCTCCCGTCTCCTTCAGTCACCAACCGCGGCCTTCTGGCCGGTTTATCCAGGAGAATGATATGCCCCGCAACTATGGACCCGAACGCGACGAGCGCGGCCGCTTCACCAGCGACGATGACGACCGCGGCGGCCGCAGCTATGGCGCACGCAGCCAGGGTGGGCGCTATTACGCCCGGGACGACGATGACGACCGCGGCGGCCGCGGCCGCGGGCAGGGCGGCTGGTTTGGCGATTCCGAAGGCCACTCCCGCGCATCTCGGGAGGGTTGGGAGGACCGTCGCGGCGAGAGCCGCTCGTATGGGCGCGGCCGGGAGGACGACGATCGCTCCTATGGCCGGAGCCGCGACGACGACTACGACGACCGTCGCGGCGGTCGGGGGCAGGGCGGTTGGTTCGGAGATTCCGAAGGCCATTCCCGCGCCGCACGCGAGGGCTGGGACAACCCAGACCATGGACGTAGCGGCTGGTACGGCGACTCCCGCGGTCACGCCGAGGCCTCGCGCCGCGGCTGGGAGAATTCCGACCACGGCCGCAGCGGCTGGTATGGCGATCCCGAAGGCCACTCTGAGGCATCCCGCCGGGGCTGGGATGAGCGCCGCGACGACAACCGCGGCTACCGCTCTCGCGGCCGCGACGAGGATGATGACCGCCGCAGCGGTCGGGGCGGCGGCGGCCAGGGCGGCTGGTTCGGCGATCCGCAGGGCCATTCAGAATCCTCCCGCCGGGGCTGGCAGGATCGCCGCTGACGCCCGCGGCGGCTGACCCCAGGTGGCGCGGCGGCCGACCTCGGTCCGCCGCGCTTCTTTTTCACCTGAGCACGGATCAGAAGCCTCAAACGCCGTCTCCCGACGCCTGGAAAGAAATGGAAGCCAAAGGCCGCTTAAGACGGCGCCTAGCAGCGGACAGAGCTTGCCTGTGGCGCGTAGGGAGGTGGATGGAGGGCCTCTATCCCTTGGCTTCCCTCGCTGCATGTTTGACCAGGGCGATAGCCGCGTTCGCTCCCTTGACCCCGAGGCTTTTGAATACCTTCCCCTCAAGGCGGTCCTTGTTGATCCAGAACTGAATCAGATTGTCGGTGAAGTCGTGGCCGAGGTCAGCCACTGAAGTCAGGTTCTCGTAGAGATGAGACACTGCAGCGGCGGCGATCAGCCGGTCGTTGCGCTCTGATTTTCCATGCTCCATCTCCTCGGCCTCGATCACCCCGATCAACCGGATGTCCAGCAGAGTTCCTGGCGGATTTGCCTCGTCGGCGAGGACCATGACGTCGAGCGGATCGCCGTCGTCGCACAGAGTCGAGGGTACGAAGCCGAAATCGAGCGGGAAGCTCATGCCGTCCGGGAGCAGCGATTTCAGGCGGAAGAGGCCCAACTTGGGGTCGTAGTCGAGCTTGCCCCGCCGCCCCTTAGGCGTCTCGATCACCGCGCGGCATTGGGCCTTCTTCGGGTCGAGCTTGTGGGGCAGCTTGGTAAGAGCGTGGGCCATGCGTCACCTCCCGCGCGAGCGGTCCGAACGAGGCGAGCACCGACCGGTTCCCGCGTCGCGCTTAGGGCGAAACGGATGGCAGGTTCTGGCGTTTCGCAATCATGGAAATGCTCCGAATGCTGATCGGTCCGGACGACAGTCCGTCTCCGGCGCAGTTCGCGGCGAGGGCGGCGATCATCTTCGTCCTCGGTATCGCCTTTATACGGCTGGCCGGCCGCCGCTCGTTCTCCCAAAGCACCCCGCTCGACATCATCGTCGCCGTCATCGTCGGTTCGAACCTCAGCCGGGTGATGATCGGCAAGGTCGACACCGTGGGCGGCATCCTCGCCACCTTGGTCGTGGTCGTCATGCACCGGGCCCTAGCCATGGCCAGCCTGCGCTGGGGATGGCTTTCGCGCTGGGTGAAATGCTCGCCCGTGATTCTGGTGCGGACAGGCGTGGCCGATCATGAGGCCATGCATAGGCACGGTATCGGCGACGCCGACTTGAAGGAGGGCTTGCGGCTGGAGCAGGTCGAGGCCCTGCCGGAGGTGAAGCTGGCCACGCTGGAAGGCGGCGGCAAGATCAGCGTCATCAAGCAGTCCTGATGGCCGCCGAGGATCAAGACAGGGCGAAAATTGACGGCCCCGCGCCCGGTGGCGTTGGGCTGCTGATCGTCGACATGATCAATCGGCTCGATTTCCCCGGGGCCGAGGCGCTTCGGCCTAAGGCGGAGGCGGCGGCGGCGGTGGCGGCGGACTTGCGGAGCCAGGCCGACCGACGGGGGACACCGGTCATCTACGTCAACGACAACTTCGGTTACTGGCATTCGGAGCGGGCCAAGCTGGTCGAGGCCTGCGCCGCCCACGATAGCCCCGGTCGCGTCATGACCCGCCGGATCCTGCCGCGTGAGGGCGACTTCTTCATCATCAAGCCGCAGGTCTCCGGCTTCTACGCAACCAACCTTCCGGTGCTGCTGCCCAAGCTCGGCGTAAGACGCCTGGTGATCGTCGGCATCGCCACGGACATCTGTGTGCTGTTCACCGCCGCCGACGCCCACATGCGGGACTACGGGCTGTGGGTTCCGGCCGACGGGGTCGCGAGCGAGGCGGACGAGCGCTCGCGCTGGGCGTTGGCGATCATGCGCAACAGCATGGCCGCTGAGACCCGCCCGACCACGACTCAATCGCTGGACGATTGGATCGCCGCAGCAGCGTGTAACCCATCACCCTCGCGCCTGTTCGCGAAGAAGCCGCGCGGACATTGGCGGCGGCCGCCGCATCTGGCGGATTGAACGCAGACGACCGCAACTGGCTCACCGCCGCTGTCGCTGCGCGTACGGGCGTCCCCACCGCGACGGCCACAAGCCGCATCGACGCCGTGCTCGACAGCGAGCGCCGCG